>OQWM01001257.1_pt1 | contig 17444 bp, 10 predicted proteins | sample 1691531 | NCBI WGS metagenome assembly OQWM01 (sample SAMN03418257, study PRJEB22391) | human gut metagenome | biome: human-gut; feature: organic feature; material: feces | host: Homo sapiens | place: Tanzania | collected 2013-01
ACGAAAAGAGCCCATTCCCCTTAGAGAACAGGCTCTTTGATAGATATATAGTAAATTACAAGTTACTTAACGATGATCTTCTTACCATTGCGGAAGTATACACCACTTGGCAAACCTTCTGTTGAAGTAGCATTCTTACGAACGAGCTGACCCTTGAGGTCGTAGATATCGTTGCGACCATACTTAGCTCCGAAAGGAACTACGCCAATAGCAGTAGGGTCTGAAACAACAGTGAGCTTACCCTCAGAAATCTTGCTCATATCCCATGCCATTCCGAGAGGAAGGTTAGGAAGCACGTAGTTAGGTGTACCAGCAAACTGATTAGCTGTCCAAAGTGTTACTACATCACCATCCTTAGGAGTGTATGAAGAGCCTAATACTACCTCGACAGTACCATTGATGGTCAAAGTATTCACATTCTCGATAGTAGTGTTGCTATATGATCCCTTACCTACAACATACTTACCTGTAGTAGATATGGTTACATTCTTGCCACCGAAGTTGATCTTACCGGAAGTAGCATTAGCGAATGCACCAACTACCAATTCACCGTTGATAGTGAATGAAGAGTTTGTAAGAGCAGTAGTACCTGTAACACCACTCAAGCAAGCATCCTTGTCTACTACTACGGCACCAGTACCGATTACATTGCCTGAAGTCAAGCATAGTTCACCTTCTGCAACCTTTACGCTACCTGTATTATCCCAGCTTGCACCAACAGTAAGCTTACCTGTACCAATCTTCACGAAGGCGGTATTTGCACCAGTAACCTTACCGATCCATCTGTAGCTTGTCTCGTTACCAACCTTCCATGTGTTGTTGCCGGAAACTCCATTACCGAAGTCTACCAATCCACCGAGTGCTCCAGTACCTGTAACCTTACCGATAGCGAAGGTCTTACCAGTGTTCTGAACTTCCATACCATCAGGGATATCCATAGTTGCCTTTGGCAAGCCATAGCTATTGTCGAGGGTGAAGCGATTATCCTTGTAAGGCATCTGAGGCTTTAGAGTTCCTTCAAACTCTGACATGTTACACTTAACAGGAGTACGAGCAGCCATCCATGAACCACCATTTACCAATGGGCAGTAGATAGAGAGAGTACCCTCGCCTGTAATCTTATTGGTATAAGTATTGCGCTCTGCAAGGTTCCATGTGGCGCTCTTACCCTTTGCTACAGAGATAGCATAGCTTGTTGAGCGGCTTTCTGTCAAAGTACCACCCTGAAGTTCTACTGTCTTAGCAGGAATTGTGATTGACTGGTTCTTTACAGTACCAGCAACAACAACGAGCTTATTGAGCGAGGTATTGTTGTTTGTCAATATCATTGTACCTGCACCCTTCTTATAGGCAACAGTTCCTGAGAGTGTCTTATTGGCAGTGAAATCCTGTGGATTATCAATAACACCACCATCCTCTGTTTCAAACTTGATAGGTGAGTTTGTTGTCACGGCAGCTTCTGTACGAAGAGTTGCACCATTCTCGATAACCATCTTTGAAGCCAAAACGACATTAGCACCAAGGTTACCGGAGTTCTTAACATCACTTGCCAAAGCATTTACGTTGAGCACACCACCAGAGATGCGTGTACCGCCAGTATATGTATTGTCGGTGCGGATAGTAGTAGTACCGGTTCCGCGCTTTACCAATACGGTGTTGCCAGTGATAGCTCCCTCACCGCTGAGGTTGTAAGCAGCAGTATTGTCGAAGATAACGCTGTCTGCCTCGATATCTGAGTTAAGAACGACATTCTTTATTGCAGCATCGTCGTTGAACAGTACCTTATCGCCATTCACGAAGTTTGCCTTTGTAGCATCTGATGCCATAGCGAAGTTCTCGGTATTTGCAACATCCCAAGTATTGCTTTCTGCACCTGTCCATACAACAGTTGAAGCATCGCGAACACCTTCTACTACGAGGTAGAGGTTGTTGTCTTCCAAAGCGAGGTGACTCTTTCTTGTGTTGTCCAAACCTTCAAGCTTGATAACAGAAACATCGCCTTCAACCTTGTCGAATGTAGCCAACAAATACTTACCTGCTGCAAGACCGTTGGTACCATGGTTGTTGAATTCAAAGACTGGTGTGAGATACTGTGGTCCAAACTGCCAATCCTTAGTTTCGATACTGAGCACCTTACCCTGGATGAAGTCTGAGCTTAGGTCATCATAGATATCGAATACTACACGTGAGCCGAAGCCAAGGCTGAGGTTATCGGTAGTGATAGTACCCTTAGCGTCAGCACATCCTGGACGAAGCTTAGCATCGTATTCCATCTTGATGCTGCTAAACTTACCACCATTAGAGTTAAGCTCTGCAAAGCGGTTGAGCCACAATGGTGAGTTGAGCATTGAACCATCGAAGTTTACAACACCTGCCCAAATATCCGTATTGCCAGTATGCTTGAAGTCAGCCTTTGGCAATGTCAAGATACCATCACCCTGCTTAACAAGTCGTGCATCGCCAGCAAGTCCGCCACCTGCAACAGTACATGTGTAAGTTGTTGTGTTGATAGGATAGGTCTTTGCAGAAGCCTCGCTTGGTGCAGAACCCTGTACCCATGTAGGAACATTGAATGTCAATACGCTTGGCTTAGCACCATCAGCGATATTTACAGAGGTATTTGCATTGTCGAAAACGAGAACATGTTCACCATCAAGACTTGAACCGATAGTTCCACCGTCAGCAACTTCTGTACGTCCTGTTGTTGTCAATGGAGGAGGAGCTATAGTGATACCTTCGAGTTCGCCCATGAAGTAGCTTACGTGAGGTGGCTGATTGTAGCCACACATCTGCCATACCATAGCGTTGCGATACTGATGATCGAACCAAAGGTTATAGTTGCGATGTTCTGTAGGAGTAGGAGTAGAATAAATGCGGATGTTGTTGTCAGCAGTACGCATGATAATCTCCTCACGCCAGTCGCCAAGGATATCGCCCTGATAGCATGGTGTACCCTTAGTATCGTTGTTTGTCAATGAGCCTTGACAAGTATAGATAGGACCCGACTGACCATATTTATATATACCACCCTCAGTATTCTTACCAGCAACATAGTTGAATGTCTCTGAAAGAAGGTCGCCATCCCAATAGATATTGAAGTTGTAAGCTACACCAGAAGCTGAGAGTTCAGAAGATGCCTTATTGGCAACAGTACTTACAGGATCGCCATATGCAAAGCCGATACATCCAGGGAAGTTATTGGTGAAGTTACCGCACATGCAACGACCGATATCCTTACCTACCTTCAGCTGCGAAACATACACCTTGCTTGTTGTAGCATCGCGATAGTTGAAACCTTGTTCATCCTCGTTGCAGGCAAACTGCTCAAGTCCGTGAGCATAAGGATTCAAGTCGCCAACATGCTGAGCGTCACCATGACCGAAACCTGTTGTAGACAAGCCCATACCATTGTCGTCGATAACCATCGAACCGAATACTATCTCATCGCGTCCGTCCAAGTCAACGTCGGCAATAGCATAGTTATGATATCCCTGTCCCTTCCAAGGACCATTGGTATTGTTAAACCAGCGCCAACGCTCCTTCAATGTGTGTGTTGCTGGGTCTACATCATAAGCTATCATCTTATGACGGGTGTATATACCACGGGCCAAGAATATGCTTGGTTTCTTGCCATCAAGGTATGGAGCACCAAAGAAATGCTTTGTACAGCGGTGACCATAACCATCGCCCCAAGCTTTCTCAAGACTTGTTTCTCCATCTTCGAGTCTCTTCAAAGGATATTCTTTACATTCGTATGGCTTACCTGTCACACCGTCCATATATACAAGGTATTCCGCACCTGTACACATAAACCACTGTCCGCTCTTGGTGCCGCTACGATAATTCTTTGAAGCATCACCAACGACATATGTAGAACCATCAGCGCAATGGATAGTAGTGCCGTCAGCAGCACGCATCACAACTTCTGCCTTACCGTCGCCATCCCAGTCGTAAGCAACGATATTCTGCTCATTGTTCTGGAAGTCGCCCATGTTAGGTCCGCAGTTTACCCACCACAAACGGGTGCCATCGAGCTTCAAAGCCTCGAAGATGCTATATTCGCCTTGGTAGCCTTCCTTTGGGTAGCCAGCCTCTCTTTCGTTTGCGTTATCAAACTTCATCAACATATCGAGCTGACCATCGCCATCGAGGTCGGCACAGCAAGCATCGTTAGGAACCAATGTGCTCTTGATGCCTTCGTGCTTTAGCTTAATCTCTTTATAGCTTGATGCCCATACAGATGCAGGGTTGCATTGTGCCTGTTCTTGACCTTTAACAATGGCAGAAACAGTATAGGTATTAGCAAGAGTACCAGATTTGTCTGTGAAATTAGAAACTGTCAATGGCTTGTCGTTGAGCTTCACACCATTGCGATAAACGTTGTAGGTAACGTCATAATACTCCTCTGCAGGAATACGCCAATTGACGTATACACCGCCCGACACCTTCATGGCGATAACACCACGATCAAGTTTATCGGTTTGGCGCTGTGCTTGTGCACCACCTGCCACAGCTGTAAGTGCAGCTGCAAATAGTAGTTTTTTGATCATATTTATTTTAGTTAGATTCTTTATTTTCAGTTAGTATACAAATATCTTGTAGCAAGTTTAGGGTATAACTTTTAGAAATTGTATAAAATACAATTATGCTTGCAAAGATAATGTAAAATACAGAAACTCAATAGAAAAATATCAAAAAAAGTAGAAGAATATCAAAAAAAAAAGGAGAACATATAATATACGATATAAGGCTGAAATAAACTACAACCGTAAGCTACACACTATGTGCAGCTTGCGGTTGCTTATTTTATTAGGATGATATTCGTAGGATTATTAACTAAAGTTTCGGATTTAATTCCAAACGGGCTGAATTTTATGACGCAAGCCTACTTCCCCAAAGGGGGAAACATGCACCTCGATATATGACTTGGGACATGCCTATCCTATGAAAACGGCTGTTCGCCTAGGTGCAATCTCACCCATAACAGGGTGACCCGTTTGGTTATTGCGTAACATATAACCAGGCATGTGAAGAAGAACAAGTTCTCTTCACATACCTGGCTACCTTATCTCACCCCTAACGGGGTGATCCATTAAAATAATACACGAATTGAGGCATTTTATGCGTTTATTATTGTTGAATATCAATTATTTACAATATCAGAATATTCTCAAATTCCATGCAGAAAATAATTAAGAATTTTGAGCACCCTACCTAACGGGGTAACCCATTAAAATAATACATGAATCGAGGAGTTTCCTGTGTTTATTATTGTTGAATATCAACTTTTTGCAACATTAGAATGCTATCAAAACCATGCAGAATATGCCCATTAGAGTCAGCCTTTATACATTTGCCACACGCATAATGTCGGCAAAGACACCGGCTGCGGTGACAGCAGCACCTGCGCCATAACCCTTGATGAGCATGGGATATTCGTGGTAGCGCTCGGTGGTCAACAAAATGATATTGTTAGAACCTTCGAGGTCGTAGAGCGGATGACCTTGCGATATTTCACGCAAACCTACACTGCCTTTACCATTAGCCCATTCTGCCACAAAACGCCATCGTTTGTTTTCGCGCACCAATCGTTGACGTTCAGCTTCAAACTGGGCATCGAGTGAGGGGAGCTGTTCCCAAAAATTATCGAGTGAACCTTCAAAGAGTTCATTGGGAATAAAGAGATTGCGTTCCACCTCGTCTACCTCAAGACGGTAACCACTCTCGCGTGCCAAAATAACGAGTTTGCGAATCACATCCTTGCCCGAAAGGTCGATGCGTGGGTCGGGTTCGCTATATCCATTCTCTTGAGCCATTTTTACGGCTTTGCTCAAAGGAATTTCAGCTGAGAGAGTATTGAATACATAGTTTAGCGTGCCACTCAGCACAGCCTCTATTTTTAGCACACGGTCGCCCGAACCACGAAGATCGTTGATGGTGCTGATGATGGGTAATCCTGCACCCACATTGGTTTCGAACAAGAATTTTACACCCTTTTCGCGAGCCGTATGTTTGAGTTCTTGATAACTATCGTATGCCGATGATGCTGCAATTTTGTTGGCTGCAACAATGTTCACATTGTGCTGCAACAAGCGTTTATAAAGCTTTGCCACTTCGGGGCTCGCAGTGCAATCCACAAACACCGAGTTGAAGATGTTCATCTCTTCAATTTCGTGCATCATGCGTTCTACACCTCCGTCGCCCCCTTGCTGCATGGCTTCGTGATAGTGAGCAGAGTCAATGCCATCGGCGCAATAAGCAGCATGGCTACGACCACTTACGCCCACAATATTGAGTTTAAGTCCTCGTTCGCGGAAGAGCTTTTCACGTTGTGCAGCAATTTGTTCGAGCAAACTGCCACCTACAGTTCCTGTGCCACAAATAAAAAGGTTGAGTTCTTCGTGTTCGCTCAAAAAGAAACTGTCGTGAAGCACGTTGATGGTTTTGCGCAGTTGGCTACGGTCTACAACAAACGAAAGGTTCATTTCTTGTCCACCCATAGCTGTTGCATTGATGCTGATACCATTGCGACCGAGCACACTGAATAGTTGACCCGCGATGCCTGGCATGTGGCGCATGCGTTCGCCCACAACAGCCACGCTCGAAAGTCCTGTAACCAAGGTTGCAGGATTCATAGCGCCATCGGCAATCTCGGCAGCAAATTCCTCGTCGAGCAGTGCACAAGCACGTTGTGCGTCTTGCGGTGTGACGCAAAGGGTGGTACTGGTCTCTGATGAGTTTTGCGCTACCATAAACACGCTAATACCCCCATTGCCCAATGCCGTAAAGATGCGACGGTTCACACCAATGACACCTACCATGGCAGGACCGCTCACGGTAACGGTGCAAGTGTCGCTCACAGACGAGATGCCACGAATGGGGCGTCCACTAGGAGCTGCGTCGCGACGTATTACGCTATATTTACCTTCAGGACGGAAGGTGTTTTTTACATATATTGGAATGTTTTTTTGGCAAACGGGGTAGATGGTAGGGGGATAAACCACCTTGGCACCGAAGTTGCAGAGTTCCATGGCTTCGGCATACGACAGTTCGTCGATAGTGAAGGCACCAGGAATGATGCGTGGGTCGGCAGTCATAAAACCATCAACATCGGTCCAAATCTCTAAAGCTTCGGCGTTGAGAGCCGCAGCAAGAATAGCAGCGGTATAGTCAGAACCACCACGTCCGAGGTTGGTGGTAATGCCCGTTTCAACATCTTTGGCAATGAAACCGCCCATCACGGCAATGCCCTTGTTGAACGAGGCAAAGGTTTGCTTTACTAAGACGTTCGTGGCATTAAAGTCCACCAAGTGCTTGTCAGCCTTATGTTCGGTTTTAATGAATTTTCGTGAGTCGTAGTGCGTAGCTCCCGTAATGAGTTGCGCAACGATTTCAGACGAGATGCGTTCGCCGTATGCCACAATCGCGTCAGACGTTTTTGGGGTAAGGTCTTGAATAAGGCATACACCATGCAGAATACTTCGTAGTTCGTCGAGCAGTGCGTTGACGCGCTGAAGGAGTTGGGGACGTTTATCGGCATCGATAACTTGGTTTATCAAGTCGTGATGTCGTGCTACTAACTCGTTGAGTTGTGCCACATAGGTTTCGTCGCCTTTTGCGGCAAGGCGGGTGAGGGCAAGCAGTTGGTCGGTAACTCCGCCCAGTGCCGACACCACCACAATGGTGGGCGAACCTGCTCGCTCAACTATATTTTTTACGAATTGGATGGACTCGGCTGTGCCAACAGATGAACCACCAAATTTAAGTACTTTCATCGGGGAAATTTTGAGAGGAAGTTAGAAGGAGTAAGAGGTAGTTGGAAGGAGTTAGGGAGAAGTAAGAGGAAGTTAGAGGAATGGTAGTTTTGCAAATACTTTGCTGTGTAACAATTCTTCTAACTTCCTTTAATTCTTGAAATAACTTCCTCTATTTCTTAAAAAAAACTTCTTCAAACTTCAGGAAAAATTATAACTTAATCTTGCGTTTTGCAGCCTTCGATTCGTTTTGCAAACGGTCGAGCGCAGTGACCACATACACATACTTGTTTTTTCCACCCGCATAGGGCAAGCGGTAGCAAGTGTTGGATGTGATGTCAACGATGTGTTCAGGGTTGAACAAGTCGATGCGTTCGCCTTTTTTGAAACGGTATATCACGTAGTTACGCGCCTTGTCCATTTCTTTAGAATCTTTAGGTGCCTTCCAGAACAAGTAGTAGCCATTAGGCATCCATTGAGCTTTAAGCTTTGTAGGTTTGCCGGGCGCCTTATTGTCTAGGAAGGGGAAGAGCGGTTGCAAGGCAGGGGTGCGATGATAAACTTGTTGCAAGGCGGTGGCATAGTTGCCTTCGTTGCGTACTACGGCTGCAGAATACCAAAGGCAACTGCCCTGAATGCCACGTAAAGAGCGTTGCAGACGGAACTTCTCGTTCATTTGGTTAATCTGCGGATTCTTCAAGTCGGCAGCACGCACGGTGCGTTCCACGTCTTGTCCAATAAAGAGTGGACGTCCCCCAGCAAATCTGCTCCACCACTTAATAAGTTCATCGTAGTCGGCAGCCTTGTGTCCGATTTCCCAATAAATCTGTGGAATGTTATAGTCCACCCATCCTTGGTTAATCCAATAAAGCACGTCGGCGTAGAGGTTGTCGTAGTTTTGCAAACCATTTGTTTTAGAACCTGGCAAGTTAGAACCCTCTTTGGCATTGTGGTAAATGCCAAACGGACTTACGCCAAATTTTACCCACGGCTTCACGGCACGGATGCTATCGTGCATGGCCTTGATAAAGAGATTCACATTGTAACGACGCCAATCATCGATGTTGTTAATACCGTTCTTGTGCGTTTCGTAAGTGCGCTCATCGGGAATCGATACGCCTGCCACGGGGTAGGGGTAGAAATAGTCGTCCATGTGCAGACCATCTACGTCGTAACGGCGCACAATGTCGGCTGCCACTTTGCAGATGTAATCGCGGTTTACGTCTAATCCTGGGTCGAAAAGATATAATCCATCATACTCAAAGAAGCGTTCAGGGTGCTTCACATAAGGGTGCGTTACAGAAAGTTCTTTGGTAGTTTTGGTTTTGGCGCGAAATGGATTGATCCAAGCATGCAACTCCATGCCACGTTTGTGACACTCGTTTACCATCCATGCCAAGGGGTCCCAATAGGGGTTAGGGGGTGTGCCCTGTTTGCCTGTGAGAAAACGGCTCCAAGGCTCATACGGAGAGGCATACAAAGCATCGGCTTCGCCACGCACCTGAAAAATGATAGCATTTACCCCACACTTTTTTAACACATCGAGTTGGTGGGTAAGGTTTGCCTGCATTTGGTCGCGACTCATGCCTTGAAACTGTCCGTTGATTATTTGAATCCATGCCCCGCGAAATTCGCGTTTAGGCATAACTTGCTGTGCCACCGCCATAGGCAGTAACATCATGGCAAGCAAAAATAAGGTAAGTATTCGTTTCATTTACTGAGATTAAGCTTGTTTAATTGCACTTTTATTGCGCAAGCAAAGGTAGTGTTTTTTTGCGAGAGCATGCCCCGATGCCTATATTTTTTACACACAAATTAAAAATGTGGGGATTTTCGAAGTCATAATAGACAAAAATTGTATACCTTTGCTCACTATGAACAAGATGAATGCCGACATAAAGAAAGTTTCGGTGGTAATGTGTACCTATAACGGAGAGCGTTTTTTGCGCGAACAGTTAAATTCTATACTTGCGCAAGACTACCCGTTGTATGAAATAATTGTACAAGACGACCGATCTACCGACGACACATGGGATATTCTAAAATCTTATTGTGCCGCACACCCCAATTTGTTCAAAATTTATCGCAACGAAGAACAGTTGGGCTTTAACCGCAACTTTCATACCGCCATGCTACGTGCCAAGGGCGACTTGATAGCCATTAGCGATCAAGACGATATTTGGTTCGCTGACAAGATACGTGTGCAGGTAGAGAAAATTGGTGACGCAGACTTGTGTTTTTCAGACTATTACACGGACGAAACTTACACATTGCCACTAAAAAATTACATTTCACCGCGTACGAATTTTGAGCATATCATCTTTTATGACTGTACGCCAGGGCACACCATGTTGCTGAAAACCGAATTTTTAAAAGGCATTAAGCAATGGGATTATACCCTATTTTATGATTGGTGGCTCAGTGTGCATGCTTTAATGGGCAACGGATTAGTAAAGGCAGAAAAAGCACTGAATTGGCATCGCCATTATGCAGGGTCTGTGACCACGCGCGTGCCTAAGAAGGGATTCTTTGAACCTGTGGCGCACCCCACTTGGCAACCCTATGTGTGGGGCTACGTGCACCGGTTGCACTTGTTGCGTAAGCGCAATTTCCGTTTCTTCTATCAGTATATAAGTCAGCACACAAACCGCAAACGCTTGCCAGTGCCTGCAAAAATGGCAAGTCTAATGACAAGCCGCAAACCTTTTGCCTTGTTCAGACTGTGTTGCCTATGCTGCAAATATTACGACCGCGTTTATCCCGGGAAACCTCATGGACTGTCAGGACGTATACACGGATTTTTCTATCCCATGATATCGGCATACGGTAACGACTTGTTTAATCTTGAAAAATAACTGAAAAGGGTGGTTTGATTCTCGCCCTTGATGTGATTCTCTATTTCAGAAAAAAAATCAAAAAACATGATACGCAATATAGCCATTGTGCTGGCCGGCGGTGTAGGAAGCCGTCTTGGGCTTAGCACTCCCAAACAATTCTTTAAGGTGGCGGGCAAAATGGTCATTGAACATACCCTCGACACCTTTGAACGCAATCCACATATCGATGAAATTGTGGTTGTGTCGAACCCCGTTTATGTATCGGATGTAGAAAACATCGTTTTGCGCAACGGTTGGAAAAAGGTGAAGAAAATATTGAAGGGAGGCAAAGAGCGTTACGACTCAAGTCTCTCGGCAATTCATGCCTACGAAGGTGGCGAAGAAGTGAACTTGGTGTTTCACGACGCCGTACGTCCGTTGGTGTCGCAACGCATCATCGACGATGTGTGCGAAGCTCTTAAAACTTACGAGGCAATCGATGTGACAGTACCTGCTGTCGACACCATTATCGAGGCAGAAGGCGACCATATTGCGTCCATCCCCGACCGCTCACGTTTGCAGCGTGGACAAACCCCGCAAGCCTTCCGTCTGTCGGTAATTAGCGAGGCTTATAAACGTGCGTTTAAAGATCCCGACTTTAAGGTGACCGACGACTGTGGTGTGGTCGTAAAATATATGCCCGAAGTGCCTGTACACTTGGTTGAAGGCGAAGAAAGCAATATGAAGTTGACCTACAAAGAAGATACCTTCTTGCTCGATAAACTCTTCCAACTTCGTGGCTCGCAAGCGCCCGAAACACTCGACCGCACAAAATTGCAAGGACGTGTGGCTGTGGTGTTTGGTGGCTCGTATGGCATTGGCAAGGACGTGGTAGACGAATTGCGTCAAGCAGGCACACGCGTACATAGTTTTTCGCGCTCGCTCACAAAAACCGATGTGGGTAATCGCAAGGATGTGGCGCGTGCTTTAAAGGAGGTCTACGATAAAGAGGGTCAAATAGACTATGTAATAAACACTGCGGGTGTGCTCAATAAAGAACCCCTCTGTGCAATGGACTATGGCATCATTCAAGCAGCCGTGCAAACCAATTATATGGGTACGGTGAATGTGGCTATTGAGGCTTATAACTACTTGAAGGAAACGCAAGGTCAGCTCATCTTCTTCACTTCGAGCAGTTACACACGTGGTCGTGCCTTCTACAGCATTTACTCTTCAACCAAAGCTGCCATTGTGAATTTTGTGCAAGCTGTGGCGCAAGAGTGGGAGTCGGTGGGCATCCGCGTAAATTGCATCAACCCCGAACGTACCAAAACTCCCATGCGCGTAAAGAACTTTGGCATTGAACCCGATGACACTTTGCTGCGCTCAGAAGTGGTGGCAGACGCTACCGTGCGTTGCTTGCTTGCCGACTATACCGGACAGGTAATTGACGTAAAAAGAAGCAATAAGTAAAAAAGGGGTGTTCACACGTAACGAATAAATTTAGCTCATTCATGGATAATTCTGCGCTCACACAGTATCTTGACAAGCACCGCCGTGCTGTGCAGCTTAAACAACTCGGCATATTAAAAGAAATTGATGCCATCTGCAGTCGCAACCACATAGATTATTGGCTTGATGGTGGCACTATTTTGGGTGCGGTGCGTCATGGCGGTTTTATTCCTTGGGACGATGACATAGACATTGCCATGCGACTTGAGGATTTGCCACGATTTGTGGAGGCTGCACGACGTGAATTGCCTAAACAACTCTATATTCAAACTCCCGACACTGATCCGAATGTGCGCATGCCTATTTATAAGGTGCGCGATACCGAGTCTTTTTTGGTGGAAGGTGGCGATGACTTTGCACGTGCTTATGGAAAGGGCCTCTATGTAGACATCTTTCCCATGATTCCTTATCCCAGTTGCTCAAAGTCGTTTATTAAACGCGTAACAAAGGGTTATTGTCGTGCCAATGCCATACTGAGTAGCCAGCACTATTATTCGTGGCGTTCGTTTGTCGAATTCTTCTACTTCGGCATGAAACGTGCTTGGTGCAAATTGCAGTGGAACGTGGCATGTTTGTTGAAGAAAAAAGGTGATTTTACATCGAACACGCTCAACAACAATGGCTACGGAATTATGCACCGCACGGATAGCATATTCCCCACACGACGTATTAAGTTTGAAGATGCCGAGTTTAGCGCACCTGCTAACCCCGATGCTTATCTAACCGACCTTTATCGCAATTACATGCAGCTGCCACCCGAGGATAAACGGGGTGGACATGCCGTGTTCTATGCAGAGTCTTTGTAAATGATTCTGTTATACGATAAAAGAATCATTAGCCTCCCTATAATCCTTTAGCTAATACACTACGATATGGATATATCAGTTCTCATTCTTTTCTTCAACCGTCCCGAAGTGTTGAAGCCTGTGTTTGACGAGGTGCGCAAAGCACAGCCCGCACGTCTGTTCTTATACCAAGACGGACCTCGTGGCGAGCGCGATATGCCTGGCATTGAGGCATGCCGCAAAATTGTGGAACAAGTAGACTGGCCCTGCGAGGTACACCGCATGTTCCAAGAAAAAAACTATGGTTGCGACCCTTCTGAATTTATATCGCAGCGTTGGGCTTTTTCGCAAGTAGACAAGTGTATTGTGCTTGAAGACGATGATGTGCCCACACAGTCGTTCTTCCGTTTTTGTAAGGAAATGCTCGACCGTTACGAAAATGATGACCGCATAGGTATGATTCAGGGCTGTAATTTCGAAGAGCGTACGGATGATGCCGATGATGCCGACTACTTTTTTAGCACCAACTTCTGCATTTCGGGTTGGGCATCATGGAGTAGGGTGGTGAACCAGTGGGATGAGCATTACACTTGGCTCGACGAACCGCGCACTGTAGAGCGTTTAGAGAATTTGATTGAAGAACGCAAATTGCGCGATGATTTCCTCCCCATGGCTCGTGCACACAAGGCAAGCGGAAAGGCGTATTACGAAACCATCTTTATGGCGCACCTGTTGCTGAACTCACAGTTGGCCATTGTACCGCGCCTGAATATGATAAACAATATAGGTGTGTTAGAGGACTCTGTACACTTCTCAGGAAGTGTGCAGCTGTTGCCCTCGGGCTATCGTCGCTTCTTTACCATGAAGCGTTACGACCTTGAATTTCCCTTGCGTCATCCCAACCACATCTTAGAGCATGTGCGCCATCGTCAACGCGTATATCGCATTGCGGGTTGGCGTCACCCTTGGATTAAAGTGTGGCGCTCGTTCGAGGAACTCTACCTCAACATACGCCATGGTCAGTGGAAGAATATTTTCAAAGCCATAAAAAAGCGCATAGGCATTCTACTTCATGGCAAGAAATTTCATTAAAATTCATAGAAAGCGTACATGCTGAGGCTTCAACAATTAACTACGGGCTATGGTAAAACAGTGGTAAGTAGCCAACTCTCTTGCACCTTGCCCACAGCCTCGCTCACAGTGCTGATGGGCACAAATGGTGCAGGAAAGAGCACTTTGCTGCGCACATTGGCAGGTTTTATCCGTCCAATAAGCGGTAGCGTGTGTTGTGGCGAAAACAATATCACCCATCTCACACCGCGCGAATTGGCAAAAACTTTAAGTGTGGTGCTCACATTTCGTCCTACCGCCGACGCACTGACTGTGCAACAGGTGGTAGAAATGGGACGAATGCCTTATGCACAATTCTTTGCAAAAAGCACACCTGCCGATGCGCAAGCCATAGAGCGTGCCATGCAACTTACGCAAACGCAAGACTTGGCACACCGCTTTGTCAACACATTGAGTGATGGCGAGCGCCAACGTGTGTTTATAGCCAAGGCTTTGGCACAAAACACGCCCATCATATTGCTCGACGAGCCTACGGCTTTCCTCGATTTTCCAGCTAAAGTGCATACCATGAAGTTGTTGAGCGAATTGGCACATGCCGAGGGAAAAAGCATTTTGCTTTCTACACACGATGTGGAATTGGCATTGCGTTTTGCCGACACCTTATGGTTGCTCAGTGCCGACGGCATAGTGAGCGGTACGCCTAAACAACTCTCGCATGAAGGGGCGATTGCACACTTCTTTGCACGCGATGGATTGTGCTATAACGCTGAACAAATGCGCTTTGAATTTTAAGAATCGGGAGTTACGAAATTCCCAAGAGCGGTAAAAAAATAAGGGTTGTTTTAATAATTCTGACAAATTGATTATGTGCGATTGTATTTTTATTTTCTATGTTAGAAATTAAAAAACAGAATTATAAGAACCCCGCATAAAGAATCCCAACACAATGATAGTTTGCATTGCAGAGAAACCCAGTGTGGCACGCGATATAGCCAATATACTTGGTGCCACAAAACAAAATCAAGGATATCTTGAAGGAAACGGTTACCAAGTAACTTGGACCTTCGGCCATCTTTGCGAACTAAAATACCCCGAGGACTACACACCCTTATGGAAAAGGTGGAGTCTCGGGGCTTTACCCATGGTGCCTACTCGCTTTGGCATTCGTCTGAAAAACGACAGAGGAGTGCAAGAGCAGTTTGCGGTGATTGAAAAACTCATGAAAAATGCCGATCGCATTATCAACTGTGGTGATGCTGGGCAAGAGGGTGAACTCATACAGAGATGGGTGATGCAGAAAGCAGGTGCTACCTGTCCCGTAGACCGTTTGTGGATATCATCGTTGACAGAAGAAAGTATACGCGAAGGTTTCTCAACCCTAAAACCGCAAGAAGACTATAAATCGCTCTACGAAGCAGGTCTTTGTCGTGCAATAGGCGACTGGTTGTTGGGCATGAATGCTACGCGTCTTTATACAATTAAATATGGCGGAGGCTATGGTGCGCCCCCTCTTTCAATAGGTCGTGTGCAAACGCCCACTTTGGCACTGATTGTGCGCAGACAACTTGAAATTGAAAACTTCAAGCCTGAACCTTATTGGGTGCTCACTACGCAATATCGCGACGTGACATTTAATGCCATTATGGCTGACCCTAACGAGGACGAAGAGGTGCCCACCGAAGGCGATAATGCCGATAAAAAGAAAAATGCGGCACCTGCCCGACGTGGTTATACCACCGAAGAAGAAGGACGGGCTGCACTCGAGAAAATTAAGAATGAACCCTTTGTGGTTAATTCTGTAGAAAAAAAACGTGGCACAGAGCAACCGCCTCGCCTTTTTGACCTTACCTCGCTGCAGGTAGATTGCAACAAAAAGTTTGGCTATTCAGCCGACCAAACATTGCAACTCATTCAGTCGCTTTACGAGAAAAAGGTTACAACCTATCCGCGTGTAGACACTACCTATCTCTCCGACGATATTTATCCCAAATGTAAAAACATACTCAATGGGGTGAGTGGGCAGTATGGCGAATTGCTTATGCCCTTGCGTGGTGCACAGTTGTTAAAGCGTAAAAAGGTGTTCGACTCTTCAAAGGTAACAGATCACCATGCCATTATTCCCACAGGGGTTGCTGCCAATAACTTGACCGATATGGAGCGCAATGTGTACGACCTTGTGGTGCGACGCTTTATTATGGCGTTCTATCCTGACTGTAAATTTGCAACCACCACGGTGCAGGGTCAAGCTGCCGATGTGCAATTTAAAACATCGGGTAAGGTTATTCTTGAACCAGGGTGGAGAGACGTGCCAGCCTCGGCTGCAAAAATAACCACGACCAATGATGAGGATGATAAAAAAGACGATGCAGAACGCACTTTGCCCGACTTTGTGAAGGGAGAAAGCGGTCCGCATGTGCCCGACTTGGCACAGAAAATGACACAGCCACCCAAGCCTTATACCGAAGCTACTTTGCTTCGTGCAATGGAAACGGCAGGCAAAATGGTGGATAATGAAGAGTTGCGCGATGCGATGAAGGAGAATGGCATTGGGCGTCCGTCAACGCGTGCTGCCATTATCGAAACGCTCTTCCGTCGTCAGTACATTCGTCGTCAGCGCAAAACCATTATTGCCACTCCTACGGGCATAGAGCTTATCTCGCTTATCAAAGAAGAATTGCTGAAGAGTGCCGAACTCACGGGTTTGTGGGAGAAAAAATTGCGTCAGATAGAGCATCACGAATACAGTGCCCCACAGTTTATTAACGAGTTGAAGGTAATGGTAACAGAGGTGGTTAATCAGGTGTTGCAAGACAATAGCAATCGTCATGTCACGCAGTCTGCCCCTGCTGCTCCACTAAAGGTAAAGGTTTTAGCCGATGCTGCCGATGCAAAAGCACAAGCAGAAAAGCAGAAGGCTACAGAATCGAAACCTCGCAAACGCATCATCCGTGCCGGTAGCATTTGTCCCAAGTGTGGACAAGGCAAAGTCATAAAAGGCAATACCGCCTATGGTTGTTCGCGTTGGAAAGAAGGGTGCGATTGGCGTAAACCGTTTAAGTAGAAATTTTTAGCCTACCATTAGGGTAGGGGAAAAATCGAAAATGTTCTGCATGATTTTGAGGATATTTTTTGACTAAAGTTTCCCCACCCTAGTAGTATATATAGTGCGCTAATGAAATTAGTAATGCTATAGATTTTCCTAAATGTATGAAAGATAAGAATAATGGTTAAAGAAGAAATACACGAACTAATATCAACGTTCTTTTGTATAAGTGGTCTGATTCTGTATATAAGTAAATGGAGTTGGATGTATTATGTTGTATGGAGTGTATATTTCTTATTTGTAATAAGTACTGTTTTGCAAGTGTATTATAAATATAGAATTTGCAAAAGTCTTAAATTAGCATTGAAGAAACAAGCACTTGATGTGTTCATAGCCATTTTGCCTGTTATAAATCTTATTATTTATATTTAAACTTGATATGATATGTCTGTACTTTTCCTGC
>OQWM01001258.1_pt1 | contig 17436 bp, 23 predicted proteins | sample 1691531 | NCBI WGS metagenome assembly OQWM01 (sample SAMN03418257, study PRJEB22391) | human gut metagenome | biome: human-gut; feature: organic feature; material: feces | host: Homo sapiens | place: Tanzania | collected 2013-01
TTCTGACGGTTGCTTGCATGGGAACTTTGGATCCGTTCCATACATTGACCCACGCCTTTTCATCTCGAAGTTCGGCAGGGATGTTCAAATAACTCATACTTTAACCTCTATCCTGAACATTTGAGAATGAATAATTATTCACTCTTGGAAGACTTCTCTGCGATCCCCTCAAAGTAAAACTTGTCATCGACACAGATCGGGAAGCCCTTGACGGTCTTACTCACTTTTGTACCTTTTGCACAAATACGTTCGGCAGCTGCAAGAGACATATCATCTCGAACTAGATCGGTGCCTGCGCGCATGACATACGCAACCATGCCGTTTTCAACTTTCAGTCTCATTTACTCACCTCCCTCAATGCCCTTAAAGATTGCCGGATAGCGCTGTCTCAGTTCCTTCAACAACATCTTCGCGACCACTCGCATGTCAGGATGTGCCGCCGGGTCACAGCGCAGCGTCAGGAAATGCCGCCATTCCCGGAGGTCAGCAGTCATGACCACTTCGGTCTTCAAACTGTTCGGCAAGACAGACCGGGCTTCCTGCGGGGTGCAACCTTCGATCAACAGGTCGAAATATGCACTCTCGCTTCGATCGCAATCGCGCTCCCAAATTCGATATGCCTGACCGTTTCGCTCGAGCGTCGACGGTGAGATAAAGGTAAGTTCATTACCAAATCCGCTCTTGCTGTAGTTACAATACCGAGTAGATTCTTGTGAGTACGACGCAGGGCGATGCCGGACAATTTCGTGACTTACCCCTCTGTCACAAGTAATCCGAAATGTTTCGCAAGCGTGTACCAGCTTTTCCTCATCCGTCAGATGTTCGTTATCCAAAAACGTGATCGGAAAATATTTCCGAGTGTACTCGAATATCGGAGTGAAATAAAGCTCAGGAAACAGGGTCGGGTGTTTTTCACCCAGCACCCTAATATTGCTGGGAATAATCAGCTCGTTACGTAGACAGGCTCGAAAGAAATCTCGCCACATGCGCGCGTTTCCCGAAATAACCGTTCTCGGAAATTCGGTAATTCTGAGCATAATGGTCTCACCGATAAGTTTCAGGGCACTTACAGTATTAAAGAGAGGAACTGCGTCGAAAGTGTCCATTGTTATAATGATATTTGCATGTTCGATGACGCTTTCGTGTCCACGATCAATGGCGTCTTTTACGAATTTCTCAGCGGAACCCTCGGTGATGCGGCTTTCACTTTTATAGCAAGTGCGCCCCGCAATCTCAATTCTTTTCAGCGGATCCCGTTCGGAAATTCTTTCGACTTTAGGTTCGATGATCTTCATGATTTATACCCCCGCAATATGACTTGCCAGCATATCGGCTTGGTGCGTCCACAGCACATTCGGGTAGTTACGAACAGCACGAGTGTAGTCATTCCACTCAGACTTGTCGGTGAAAGCGCCCATATGGTAGCGGATACACATGATTTCTTCCTCGGTCAGTGTGTAGAACTGAGAGAGAAGCATGACGGACTTATCCCCGTGGCCTTTCAGGAGGGTGTTGAGATTGTCTTCCCAACTCACAATGTGATCGTACAACGCTCCGTTTTTGCAGCAACTTCCTTGATATTGGTCGATTTTGCACAGGTCATGGAACATACCCACGATATACGGAGAACGAGGGTTCATCCATGTCAAGTGATTGTCTTTCGTGAGCACCACGAGGAACCTTGTGACCATGTCGGAGTGTTCCAGTAACCCGCCCTCATGATTACCGTGATACTTGGTGGAGGCAGGAGCCGTGAAAAATCCGTTATTCCACAAGTAACCCAGCATGTCATCAGAAACGAGCGGCGTTCCGTCAGGCAGTTTCATGAGGTTCTGGAAATTGGTCACTTTGGACTTGGGAGAGCAGTCAGGCATGGTTGTTACCTCCTTTAATATCAGATACAGGACAATGGAAAGTGCGACCATCAGCAGTAGCTATGAAGGCCATTTTCCCGTAATAGGTGTCCTTAATGGCGGTCAAAATCCCGTTGACACCGTGAATTGTTTCAACAAAATCACCGACCATCATTTTCGTACTCCTTTCTGTGAATACTCTTTTCGCTGTCGAACCCGTCAGGGTAACGCTCTTTGAGCTTATTGATGTTGTACTGTGCCACAACATCTAAGCCCACATCTAATCCAGTTGCCAACTGTGCGGCGTACCAGAGAACATCGCCCAGCTCGTCAATGAGCTTTTCACGGTCAAGGTCGTGACCCTGAAACAAGGATTTTTTCACGAGGTCGATACACTCACCCGCTTCGCCGCATAGACCCATGACCCCATTTTCGATAAGACCCTGATTGGTCAGCTCATAATTGGTCGTTCGATAGGCGAGTACCTGATATTCATTCAGTGTCATCAGCGACCTCCATTTCCAGCACCGTCATAATGGCGTAGTTGGCGAGGTCAATCAGGGTGTCCCGGATAGACTCGTCATTGACCTTCTGCTCACAGCCACGGGAAAGGGTCTTAAAGCGGCTGAGTTTATCACCCAAACGGATACGAGCCATCGCCATTCCTTCTTCAACGAAGGTCTGGTGGAAGCTGTCGCCGTAGTCATGGTTCTTGCGCTCGTAGAGATCGTTGATCTCCTTGCAGATTTTAGCATGACGCTGAACTTTAAAGAGCGAACAATAATAGTCTTCTGCCATTGTAGCTTATCCTCACTTTCAACATAATTTTTCAACATACCATTGGCGAGGGAGAGCGTTTTATTTTAGCCCTCCCTCGCACCCGGTATCAGCCAAGGAGAGCTGCCAAATCCAGCGGGGACTTCGGAGCGGTCTTCTGAGCCGCCTGAGAAGCCGCAAGAGCGGTTTTGGTGGAGGGGGTAGCAACCGTATTGTCGGAGCCGCCCCAGCCCTCAGAGGGACGCTTATCGGCCAGACGGACGAAGGTAATGCTCTGTCCGGGCTTCTTCTTGTTCTCCTGAACATCATGCTCGATGTCACACTCAATGAAGTGACCAATCAGGTCGGTGTGGTCGATCTCAGTCAGGTCGAAATTGCCGAGCGCAGTCTTGGCGAAGTAGCTGAAAGCGTTGTAGGCACCCTCGTTGGGAGAGCCATCGGATTTCAGCAGGGAGAAGCGTTCGATATGCTTGGAGCCGTTCTGCGTCTGCATATAGACTTCCAGCTTGCCGAAGTCTTCCTTGTATTTTACATCGATAATCTGAAACACATGAGTACCTTCGGGAATGAGGGTGAAACCCTCGGTGAGTCCGATTTTAGCCATTGTTTTTGTCCTCCTTCATGGTGTAGAAATTGAGCTGTTCTGTGTACTCACAGGGGAAGATGATACCGACCAACTTATCATCGTCATCGGGAAGCATGGCGTACTTCTTGACCAGCAGAGCTTTCGGTACGCTCTTGTCGCTGTCCAGATCGTAGGAGTACAGGATTTCGCAGAAGTCGGACTTCTCGATCAGCGACCAGTCATCGTTGGTGATGGGGAAGGTCATGGTGTTGTCCTGCGTGGCGTAGATACGGATACAATCCCTGATTGCGCCGTCCGGCTCAGGCATGATTGCCTTGATCAGCGTGGCGTACTCGGTGCAACCGACCTGAGAAATCAGGCGACCAATGCCGTCAGGCATTTTCTCGTTGCTGTACCCGGTCACGCTGCGGATACCATCAGGAATGAGCATAAGTACAGACGGAGAAGCAAGCCAGCGTTCACCCATGTACTCGTAGATAGCGCCACCATCAGGGGCAAGGGACTTCACGAACTTGGAAAACTTCATAGGTCAATCCTCCTTACAGCCCTTGAAAATTTGATCCTCACGCGCATTGTAAATACAATGGACGCGCTTAATACAGGCATCTCTCAATGCCGCAAGCTCCTCGGTATTCTTAGCCTTCGTCATTTGCGAAATTAAGGCGTTAAGATGTTCCAGATGGTATTGAATCTCATCTGCATTAGTTTTGACATCAGACCATTTCATTTAAGACACCTCCTTGATAATTTTCGGGGAAATGCGGTAGCTGTCCTCGGTGGTCGTGTACTTCGCCAGAATACCGTCCGCTTTCATAGCGTCCTTGTCAATCTTCGTGGTGGAAGTGCGGCTGACTTCCCAATTATAGGCAGAGCCAGCGATAGACACCTTCTTGTCACCGTCACGGAACTGAGTGATTGCGGCTTTCTTAATCATGTCAGTCACAACCTTGTACCGCTTTTCCATGTCCGGGATACCTTCATGAGCCAAAATCCGTTCCATGGTGTCTTTCAGGTCTTCGGCTTCCTTGACCAGCGCCGCCATGTCCGTTTCGGGGGACAGGTTGTTGGTGCGGAGAGCTTTCAGGATTTCAGCGTCCTTGCGCTCGTCAAAGGCGGGAGAAATACCGCTCTCAACGAACTCCTTCCACCATTTCAGGGCAGGCTTCACATACTTCTTCTCGAAGTCAGGATACCGCTCGGACACCTTGAAGGGGCGGGTGATGGTGTTCTCACCGCTGCACACGAACTTCTCAGGGTCATCGTAGTCCTTGGGTTCAAGGAAGGAAGCGACCATGATAACCTCGTCCACGCCGAGAAGGTAAGCGTACAACGCCGCCTGCAAAGCGTAATACTCAGGAATATCGTCCTTCCAGTCCTCGACACGCTTGGAGGTCTTCATTTCGAGGACGGTGGTCGGCTTCCCTTCCTTATCCACCAGAAGGTAGTCCCAGCTACCACCAAGGACTTTCTGATCGGGGAAGAAATCGCCCCATGTACGCTGGAAATAGTTCTCTCCAAACACATCGGTAGGGGTGATAAGGTTGCCCATCATGTAGGCTTCCTTCATGTACTGAGCCTGCTTCGGCTCAATAGTTTTACCGGCAACGGTATAGATAGTATCTTCAAAGGGTTTCTCATAGGTACGAGTGACGGCGCACCATACCTCAAACGGGGTTGTCCATGCGTTCAGCCCCATAACTGCGGCGAAACGAGTACCTGTCAACTTCTTAGGTCTGGCCGGGGGGACAACTTGAATACGGTTGCCGTCAAGCCATTCTACGGACTTCATCGTAATACCTCCATTCAATATTGTGAGTTTGTTTGATAATCCCTTTACAGCACTTTGCAATCTGACTGTGGGCAATACCGGAAGCGTCAGAAGCAGCCTTTACGCCATCGAATATCTTTGTTGACCCGTCAGGGAATAGCCCGATTACAGCCCTACGACATTTCGATTTGCTCATGCGCTGATTGCGAGTGCCGTGGTTATCGTTTTCCTTGTGTGTTGCCCATTCAAGGTTAGAAACGGCGTTGTTGCGCTTATTCTCGTCCTTGTGATTGACTGTCGGTTTGTTGTAGGGATTAGGAATAAATGCCAGAGCAACCAGCCGATGAATCGTGAAACACTTAGAGTGACCATGGACGGTGAGAGTTACAACCTCATATCCATAACGGTCAATTTTCGGTTTCAATTCCCGCTCCTTTCGGAGAGAGTAGACAGTACCTCTGTCACTCACGGCGTAGTAGCCCTCATACCCCGGAACGAGTTTCCAGTACATCGTTAGTCCTCCGTTTGGGTTGCCTTTTCGTTGAGCCAGCCCTCTACAGCATCTTCGCACCACCTACCTTCACAAGAAGGGTTGGAGGGGGAAAGATTCTTCTTAATGAAGCGGTCGCAGTAGGCGCATACCTCACTCTCGGCGTAGTCCATGATCGTATTTACATCGGTGTCCATGTCGAGTCGAAGCATCTTATCTCGGTTGGTTTCCAAGATTAGCCCTCCTTCGCCGTTTTCATTTCGTAGCCAGCCAGCATATTGTTCACGCCCTCGATCAGAGCGTCACACTTGTCGGCTTCGATCTTAGAGAAACCCTCGGTCTTCATGGCGATGGTCTGCACGAACTGTTCCTGCTCTGCGTCAATATCCATGAGCTTTTTCAGCAGGCTTTTCAGCGTACCGACCTGTTCCTCGGTAGCCGCACCAGCAGGAGCGCCGGTCAGTTCCTTCTTGATCTCCTGACGCTGTTCAGTGGTTACAGGGGGTTTCTTCGTAACGGTGGGAGCGGGTGCGGGGGTCGTATCAAACTCGCCGCTGTCGATACTGTCATGCTCCACAATGTCAAGAACGAGCTGCCACAGGTAGCGGCGAATGTAAGTGATGGAACTGCCGGTCGCCTGCATTTCATTTGTGACCTGATTGCCAGCTTTCGACTCGATAGGTTTGATCGGCGTATAAGGGGCGACAAAATCAATGTAGTCTTCCCTGTCGCTGACATTGTAGACACGAGCGGTCGCCTTGTCGCCGTACATGGACGGAACCATCATCAGGCCGATTTCAAGGAAAATTTGCTCGGCCTTGGGAACAATGTCTGCCAGCTCGAAATACTTATATTCGAGCTTCATGTGCTTGCCGCTCTTGTCCACGCCAGCTTCGAGGAAGCGCACACGAGCAAGCTGTAACTTCTGGAACACATTCATGGTAGAATAGTCCACCACCGCAGTCTCAGCGGCTTTCTTAGTAGTAGCCATAATAAAAATCTCCTTTTCGTTTAATATTTCAGGGTATAATTCTCGGCAACTCTTTCCATCCACTCTTGGGACATAATCGGGAAAAGAGGTCGATTTGAAAATCATGCGATTGTTGCTCCACCTTGCAAGATCAGTCAAGAATTGAGGTTGCGTCCCTTTCTGATATATCCGAACATCGGGATGGAACCCTAATTCGGCAAGTTTCCGAACTCTGTACCAATCTTCTTCAAGCGAGGTGTCATAGTTCGTAAGGACATAGCAATTCAGGTTCCAATGGGACTTTTCGTAGTGCTGATTAAAACACGCCAAACCTTTTAGAATTGCTTGCTCATTCCTCATGAAGTCAAAAGCAAAATGGATGTTTTTCACTCTCATGCGGTTCAGGAATTGGACAACTTCTTCCGTGATGAACCGTGCGTCCAAACCTTGTGTAAAATCCACTGACGCTTTGCTCTCGACCAGTTGTGAAAGCAAACCTTCTCGTTCTCGGCAAGCAAGAATATTTGGGTCAAGCAGTTTAATCGTCTTTTGCCCTCTCCAAAACTCATGCAGATCAGCAACTCGTGTGCTACATCGTCCTTCTTTCGGTGAGACAATACAAAAACCACAGGCGTTGCAGCATCCTCTCGTCAGAAACCCATAGGCGGTGTCTCTGTATTCGGGATAAAGATCATAATCAGGATAAAGATGCTCGATTTCAGCAGGCAAGTCGGCGTGACAATCTTTGCGAAAGACTTCTTTCCCGTCAACAACTTCAATCGCATAACCGGTTCCACCTTTGTGTACCTCGTCTGCTACAAACGGTGGTGGCGCTTGCGGTATCTTTTTGATTGCTGGCAGATTAAAGGTCTTACTGAGATACGCCTTGTCGTAATACCCTCCTTTTTGAATGAACTCCACAGTATCGCCCTGTGAACGATGATAGGCGGACAACTTCATAAGAGGAAGATTGGGGAAACCTATCGAATCTGACCACATTCCGATTCTCATGCGTTATCCTCCAAAAGCGCCAACAGTGACTTCTTGATGGAATTGACTTTGCGGGTATTCCTTCGCCGTTTCTCTCCGAGAAAGTCCATAATTCTCTTTTCGGTTGTAGCGATATACCACTCTCGGTCAATTTCATCAAGGGATAGATGGTTGTCGTTGTCTACCAGACAATGATCGGGGATATTGCCAATTTTCTTGTAGCTTTCGCCTTTCAGAGCATAAAGCGTACCGAACCATTGGCGATCTTTGAACGGGTCTACGGCGTACACACGGTTGACTCTCTGGACTTGTACCTCACGATTGCCTATCTTCTGGACAACACCGTCATAGGAAGAACCGGCTTTTGCGATGATCTGGAAATCCATAATGTCGGTACTATTCATGATTGTTTCCCGAACCGGAACGCCTTTCGTGAAATAGTCAATCAGGGCTTTCTTGACAATGACCATCGAATTGTTGATCTGCCATGCACCTTTCGAGGTTGCGCCGTAGCTAACATACGAGCCAACTGACTTGACCTTGCCGTTGGTCTTTCGGAGAATGAGGTTATTGACATCTTTAATCCAAACCTCGTCAATCTCGTCCAGTTCCAATTCAAACCCTGTGGTTTGCTCCCACGCCGCGCAGACGCTATCCACAATGGGAACCTCGTCAGCGTCAATCTCGTACATTAGACCGTCCGTGTTGAAGTTCAGCAAGACGATTGACTTACACGCTCGAAGCAACTGAACAAGCAGCATTGTCAGGAAAAGCTGTCCCGATATTCGCATGGAACGGGTTTTCAACGGGTCGTAGAGGTCGTTATAGCGGTTTTCCTGTGCCCCCGATACGGTGTTGAGCGGGAGCTTCAAGTCCTTCGCCAACTGGTCATTACCGTCATGCTTGGCCTGTATGCGCTCCTTACGAATGTTGTAGAACACATGAGGGTCAGGTACATTCCGGGAAAGATACTGGAACAATTCCAACAGCGAGGGGTACAGTGAAGAAACATCTCGGTTTTGGATAACCCGCTTCGCCGTGGATTTGCCGTGATACCCTTTAACTGAGCCATGAACGCCGCCCCACGCATACCGGCAAGGGAAATCGCCAAACTTGTAGGTCAGAGCGGTTTTGAAAAGAACTTCGTCAGGGATTGACTTGTCGTGAATGGTGTCGAAGAAATCCAAAATCTCTTGTGGGATAATGGACACATCTAACCGTGGAGGATAGGCATAATCTCGACCATCGTTCCACTCTCTACGCCTTGCGTTCAGCATAAGCGCGGTTAGCTTGGCATTGGTGCAAGAAAGGGCTTTTTCGTCCGAGATACCCACTCTGCGACCGAGATTGATCTTCGTCTGCAAATACGATTGTCGGAGGTCTACCAGCTTTTCGGTAGCGTCAACATCGTGCTTGCAGTAAAAAATCGTTTCGTCCAGTTCTTCATCGGTCAGAGGACGGTCAAGGTCAAACGGCACAGAGCTTTCAACCACCGACATTCCTAAATGACCCTCACAGGCTTTCAGCGAAAGACCCTCGTACATATCGTCACGAATATCAAACGAGGTCACGAATACGGGATTGTCCCGCATAAGAGGGTGTTGCCAGCCCTGTCCACCATCAATGAGGTAGTCACTTAGAGCTTTTACTTCCTGTGGCGTACAATCAGCGGCAACAGCTTTCAGAATGAAATTGTCATACGCCTTGTTATTGAAACCACAGAGAAGCGGTTGTTCTCGAAGAAACTGCCAGATTGCGTCATTGTCGTTGTGAATGACTGTGTATTCCCCCGTGACCTTGTTCTTGAAGACAAAAAGCCAATCGTAGGCAAACACCTCGCAGTCAAAAATGAAAGGTTCAAGGTTCAGCGGTATCACCTCCTAATACTGCGCCCCATTGTTGCGCCATAGCGTCCGCAATACCGGGGAATGTTTTTGAACGGGCTTTGGAATTGTGAGGTATCCTCGCCCCGTAGCTGTCCCCCCCCGCCTTGCGGCCTGTTCCGGCAGGAACAAAGGGCTTCCATTCTGCAAGAACATTGGTGTAAACCAACGGTGGAAGGTTTTTCAACCAAAGATAGGTGAGTTTGCTCCACGGGTCGCCAAATTGATAGGGCTGTATTCGCTGATCCTCTTTTGGCAATTCAACGATTTTAAGAGGGCGGGGGTTCTCAATAGCCACTCGATCACAGTCAGCATTTAGAAATCGAAGGAAAAATGCTTTGGCTTCCATCGCCTTTTGAAATCGAGCTTTATCAATTTGACCCTTACGAGGATACATTCGACACGCTCCCGCATTACTCATGAAAGTGCAAGGCGGGTGAGCAATTATCAAATCCCACCGCTCAACATAGTGAGCTTTTCCGTCTTCGGTTTTGAAAACCAGATACCGTCCGAGTAACAATAGAGCATCTGCCTTGATGTGCCATTCCGGGTGTCCGCCTGAACACTCCTGAATGTCACAGGAGTAGGCTTCATACCCTAAATGCCGAAATGCAATACAGACAGCTTGACTTTCCTCGCAGGCAACGAGAACCTTTATATCAGTTCTCTCCGTCAATGAACTTGCACCCCGCTTTCCGGTAGGTGGTACACCGCTTCTTGTAACTTCTCACGAGATACTGGATACCATCGTCCACATAATCGTAGGCAATAGGTTCTCCCTTTCCCTCGAAGGTACGAGCGATACGACCAATGCTCTGAGTTATTACAGCGTAGTCCTTTTGCGGCGTAGTCAGGTACAGCCGGTCGAGCCGAGGAATATCCAGCCCCTCTTTCGCCAGAGAGTAAGTGGCGAACAGATACCGCTTGCGCCCCTGCCGCATTTCCTCAATGGCCTGCTCTCGGAGAGCTTTAGCTTTCTTCGTGGTCATCTTCCCATCAATCATGACCGCCTGTTTTCTTAGGTCGGGTGGAAGCCTGTTCATCAGGGTTTCCAAATGTGTCAGCCGATCAGAGAGAATGAGATTGTAGTGATCTCGGTTTGCTACGAGGTCAGCGACAATCAAGTTATTCCGGGGATAACGGTCAGCGAGGAAATTGACCAACTTAGCGTAAATGATCGTACCGTCCGTGTCCAAGAACTCACGGCTGAGTCCTTGGTGAGTGGCACGGGGTAGAACGCTGACGGTCATGATCTTGTCTTTTACAGCTTCGTCCGGCACTTGATAGGCAATCCCGCCCAGCAAGGCGTAGGTGGCGGCAATCATACCGTCTGCCCTGTGAACTGTAGCGGACAGGCCGTACTTATGCCGAGCTGCCAAAGCGTTCAGCACCTTTGAGAACTGCGTCATAGCGGTTGGGGTTCCGGCTACACGGTGGCACTCGTCCACGATGATACAATCCCAAACATCACGATACTGGCTCAGATCGAGGTTGCACATGGTCTGTACCGTTGCGAAGGTGATTGCTTTACCGATTTGAACCCTACCTTCGGTAATCGTGCCGGTCAGAGAAGGACTCATGTACTGTTCCGCTCGGCTTTTGCTCTGCTTTACGAGATCGAGTGTGTGAGTGACCCAGAGGGTTCGTCTGCCGAGTGTAACCGCCATTGCAAGTCCCATTTGCGTCTTGCCGCAACCGGCAGGAGCTTGCAGGATTCCAAATTGTGATTCCAGCATTTTCGCAACAGCTTCCTTTTGGTAATCGTAGAGCGGGATGTCTGCGCCGTACCAAACGGGTGTAGGCGTTATCATGTCGAGCTTTACGCTGTCACGACCGTCTATCATATCAGTGACCGTTCGCAAACAGCCGAACGGGAGAACCAGTGTGTCACCGTCCCATTGGAACAGGTACAACTTCTCAGGGGTGTTGCCGACCCAAAAACCCATACGTTTCTTTTTGGTGTACTCTGGATTGGGAAGGATAAGCTGCTTCTTACACCATGTAAGCAACTGCTCAGACGGGCTTTCAATTCGGAGCTGATTGCCAACAGTTACTTGCATTGGGACACCCACTCTCCGAGCGTGATGCTGTATCGCCTAATATCATTGGCAGACAGCACGGTTCGTAAAACAGACAATTCCAAAAGCGTAGAGAAAGAGATAAATCGAACTTCACCGGTTATCAACCTAATTGCAAACCAGCCCTCTCCATTCCCGGTTTCCTTCCAGAGCGTCATGGCGGAAAACTGATTTTCTTCGATACGCTCCATCTTGAAAATGTTCTTGGAACAATCCTTACAGTCAATGGGATAGCTGACACCGTTTCGAGCCGCAATCACATCGAACGGCTGACCTTGACTGTTCTGAGCGAGATTGTGCGCCCAAAAGCCACAACCCGACAGGCTCAGGCATAAGTCTCTTTCAAAACCAGTGCCGACCTTTCGATTACTTGCCATTAGATGTACCTCCCTTTTGGAGGTCGCACACCATTTTGTGGTGAGCTTCGTTAGCTTGAATTAGCTTACGAATATGTTCGGCCTGATTTTCAATCAGCTCTGCTGCGCGTTCATTCAGCAAACGGACGCACGAGCCGTCATGAAAGCTGTCGCCGTAGGGGCATTCTTTTTTGCAATCTCCCGGATGATTTACACACATCCTGAGCGCAAACGAAATATCGACAGGTTTCAAACGTTTCCTCATTTGCTGCCCTCCAACCTATCGATCAACTTAACGATACTGGTCGCAAGCGCTGCGGCAGCAGCGTAAGTGATAGCCCACGCCATTGTCATTCCTCCATTCCGATTGTCTTCCAATGGTAAGGTTCGCCATATCTCGATTCATACCATCGTTCAAATTTCGCACGATTACTCGGATCTCGAAAGAAATCCTGAACCGATCGAGCGACGAGAAAAGCAAACGCTTTCGCCTGCCCTTGCATCTCAGGGGTAAACGCTGATCTCTCGCTCATACGCCATCACCGATTTTCTGCTCGTACATGTCCAGAATCGAGATAGATTCCGAAATGATTCGATCACAACTCGGGCCTGTTCGCGTACCGGTCAGAACGCCACTGAGAATCGGACTCGTCGTGGCAATACCGCGCTTTCTCAGCATCTCAATCAGCCATGCATAAGAGAGATGGTTGATATTCAGGCGGTAGCGGATCATATCGCGCTCACACATAAAACTTCTCCTTTCTCATGGATTGAGAACAATAATTGTTGACAATATCTGGGCGTAATGGTACAATCTGTCTGCTGGACAAGTGAACCATTGAGCACATTAACCGCCGAAAAAGATGACCTTTTCGGAGGTCAGATTGTTGTTGTCATTTTTTCTTGTTCACAATGTGAGTATAATCCCTATATAGGGATTTGTCAATAGGGAATTAGGGAAATCTTTAAATCGGTTGGAGGTACAACGATGGTATTCATCGAGAGACTTGAGCAACTACGAAAAGAAAAGAAAGTTACTCGTAAGAAGTTGTTAGCTGATTGTAAAATAGGCAAGAATCAATATACATACTGGGTAAAGCACAACACAATTCCCACCCCGTCTATCCTTGCGGTTTTAGCTCAATACTTCAACGTCTCGCCTGAGTATTTATCCGGTGAATCTGACGATTCCGCACCGGTATGCCCGCCTGATATGGAGCACCAACTTCTTTTCTTTTTCGATCAATGTGACCAAGAGGGTAAACTTCGTATCATCCAACTTGCCATGAACGAATACGACCGCTCCACGAAAGAAAAAACGGCACATGAGGATCCGGTTGCTGTCGGATAAAACAATCGACCTGAACGAATGGAGGAAAACACTATGACATTCCCCGTCGACCTAAGCTGCCTCACTGAGGAGGAACTTGCCCAATTCCGTGAAGACCCTACTACCCTATTTGAAGGCGATTACGATGTCGTACTATACTTACGCTATAGTTCTTCTGGACAGAGCGATCAGTCTATCGAGGGTCAGCTTCGCGATTGCCGTGCTTTTTGCAAAGCCAATCATTACCGTATTGTCGGTATCTATGTTGACCGTGCAACAACCGCACGAAAAGATGTTGAGAAGCGCGTCCACTTGATGGAGATGATAGCTGACAGCGCAAAGCAAAACTGGCGTTATGTTGTTGTGTGGAAGCTCGACCGTTTTGCGCGTAACCGAAATGACAGCGCTGTCATGAAGGTTCGGTTGCGAAAGAACGGCGTGAAGGTGCTCTCTGCGACTGAGCATTTGACCGATAGTCCTGAAAGCATCATTCTCGAGTCTGTCCTTGAGGGCATGGCCGAATTCTTCTCAGCAGAGTTATCGCAGAAGGTCACGAGAGGTATGCGGGAAACCGCTCTAAAATGCAACAGTGTCGGCGGTCATATCCCGTTGGGGTATAAAGTAGTCGATCATAAATTAGCAATAGATCCAAACACCGCTCCTATTGTTTGTGAAGCCTTTGCACTTTATGCCAACGGAGTATCTGTTGCTGAGATTTGCAGACAGTTTAACGCAAAAGGGTATAGAACCGCCAAAAACTCGCAATTCAACCGTAGCAGTTTCAAATCCATGTTTCGCAACCAACGATATATTGGTATCTACAAATATAAAGACATTGCCGTTGAAAATGGAATTCCAGCTATTGTCGATAAAGACGTATTTGCGAAGGTGCAAGAACGGCTCCATAAGGCCACTGGCGCACCTGCAAGGGGAAAGGCTAAGGTAGATTACCTCTTATCTGGAAAGCTCTTCTGCGGGCATTGTGGGTCGCCTATGGATGGTGAAAGCGGTACAGGGCGTAGAGGGCGAGTGTATAACTATTACGTCTGCTATTCAAAAAAGAGAAAACGTGGATGTGACAAACGCCCTCTGCGAAAAGACTATATTGAGAATATAGTAGCCCAAGATGCACTCAACCTTTTAACCGATGATCTAATTGAAGAAATCGCCGACAAGGCCATCCAGCAGAGTGAAATGGACATCTTGACTGAAACACGTCTCCCCGTGCTGACTGCAAAGAAACAGGAGGTCGAAACCTCCATAAAAAATATCACAACCGCTGTTGAAAAGGGTATTGCGTCTGAAACGCTCATGACCCGCTTAGTCGAATTGGAGCATGAGAAAAAGAACTTAGAAAAAGAGATCAAAGCCGAAGAGAAATATATCTACAAGATTGACAGACACCAAATTGTATTTTGGCTGAGCCAATTTCGTCATGGCGACGTCGAGAATGAGAACTGCCGGAGACAACTTATCGATCTGCTCATAAATTCGGTAACAGTATGGGATGAGCCTGACGGATATAAAATTACAACCGCCTATAATCTGACATCATGTAAAACCAAAACCTTCCGCATTTCCGACCACTCTAAATCCAGCATTAAGGGGTTCGTATTTGAAGAGTCTTGGCGTGCCATTGGGCGTGAATCCGAACCATGTATTGTATGGGGATCGATTCTCGTTCAAACCAAAAGACATCCTCTGTTTTAATAGACAGAGGGTGTCTTTTTTGTCAAGGTGAGTTAGGTGAGTAATCGGGCTAAAATCCCTATAACTTTTCTATATACGCGCGTACTAAGGAGAAGTTATAGGAAAAATACCTCGATTACTCACCTTTCTCACCTTGATGAACGAATACTAAATAAAAAACGTCATCCTATCGAAAAAAAAATAACTCTCTCACCGTCACAGCGAGAGGGAGTTTTGCTTTTTTACTTTCAGCAGCGCGTCCCACAAATTAGCATATCCAATCTATATTAATACAACACCGCCGAAGCGGGGCGCCTGATCCCCACTCCGGCGGTGTTGCTGCACCTTGCGGCGCTGCTATGTCAATATTCTACCGCACGGCTCGTTCGCCGTCAAGTTAAGATTACTTAGCGAGCAGCGCGCCCCATGTATCGGGGCCGCAGATGCCGTCCGCCTTCAGGCCGTTTGCGTGCTGGCAAGCCTTGATTGCCGCCACGGTCGCCGCGCCGCAGATACCGTCCGCGCCGTAGCTGCCGCACTTATAGCCCTGCGCGATGAGCGCACCCTGCATGCTGCGCACCGCGTTGCCACGGTCGCCGTTGCCGATCATCTGAGTTGCTACCATGATAATATCCTCCTCGGTATTAGTGTTGTTGCCTTCCGGCGTGCAAATCGCGTCGAACGGGAAATACTGGCCGGGGCAACTTGTCCCCGCCACTGCAACGTCGCGGTGACCAACCACACGATCCACGCCCAGCTTAGCCTTGAGATACTGCACCAGCTCACGCCCGGCCTGCAGCTGCGCGGCGGGCATCTCCGTCTCAGCCTGGTAATCGCCCTCGAAGCACACGCCGACAGCCCGATGAAGGGCGCTTATATGGAGTAATACGGTTCTCCCCTACACTGTATTAACCGCATACAAACAAAAAAAGGAGAAATAGAAATGGAAGCTGTCGCCACTCTTGACCCCACACGGCTTGTATTAGCCGCAATAATTGGTCTCATCATTCTTCTTGTTCTTATTATCAAATGCAAGGTTCAGGCCATGATCTCCATTCTGGTCGGTGCCATCTCAATCGGTTTGATTGCCGGTATGCCCTTGACGGAGATCATCAATTCTGTCAATGATGGCATTGGCAACACGCTGAAAGGTATTGCACTGCTGGTTGGCTTAGGCTCCATGTTCGGTGCGATCCTTGAAGTCTCCGGCGGTGCGCAAACGCTGGCGGTCACGATGGTGCGCAAATTCGGCGATGAAAAAGCCGCGTGGGCGCTGGGCATCACCGGCCTTGTCATTGCCATGCCGGTGTTCTTCGATGCAGGTCTTATCATCCTGATCCCTCTGGCCTTCTCGCTGGCAAAGCGCACAAAGCGTTCCGCTCTGTTCTACACCATCCCGCTCCTGGCTGGTCTGGCCGTCGGCCATGCGTTCATTCCGCCGACACCTGGCCCCGTGCTGGTAGCTACCATGCTGGGCGTTGACCTTGGCTGGGTCATCCTCATCGGTATCTTCTGCGGTATTTTTGCCATGATCGTGGCCGGCCCTATCTGGGGTAAGATCTGCGGCAACAAATATTTTATCCCTGTTCCGGAATCCGTTGCCAACCAGGAAGACATTGACGAAAGCAAGCTGCCCAAGTTCTGGACGATCGTTGGCATTATCCTGATTCCGCTGGTTCTCATCATTGCCAATTCTGTGGCGAAGGTTGTTCCTGCACTGTCCGGTATTCAGCCGGTTCTGGCTTTCCTCGGCGAACCCTTTGTAGCACTGACGATCGCTGTCATTGCCGCCATGTTCCTGCTGGGCTACAAACACGGCTATTCCAGCGAAGAGTTGGAAAAGATCATGACAAAGTCCCTGGAACCCACCGGCATGATCCTGCTGGTCACTGCCTGCGGCGGTGTGCTGCGTTACATGCTGCAAAACTCCGGTTTGGGTGATGTCATCGGCAATGCAGTTTCTTCCGCCAGCCTGCCGCTGGTTGTGGTTGCGTTCATTGTGGCGGCACTGGTTCGCATCTCGGTTGGTTCTTCTACCGTGGCCATGACGATGGCCGCTGGCATTATTGCCGCCATGCCCGGCATCAGCGAGTTGTCTCCTCTGTATCTTGCCTGCGTTACCGCTGCCATCGCAGGTGGTTCCACGGTCTGCTCTCACTTTAACGATTCCGGCTTCTGGCTTGTCAAGAGCCTTGTCGGCATGGATGAAAAAACCACCCTCAAGACCTGGACCATCATGGAAACCTTGGTTGGCGGCGTTGGATTCCTGGTTGCGCTCGTCATTTCGTTCTTTGCCTGATTGGTACATTTATTGAAAAAATCTATTCTATAGCTCAAAAGCCCAAAGCGGCACGGTCTACTTGACCGGCGGCTTTGGGCTTTTGCTGTTTTATCAGAGAAAAAATTACGCGCTTACATCTTCAAACTGGCTGTTGTACAAATCGGCGTAGAACCCGCCAGCGGCCAACAGGTCGTCGTGGGTGCCCTGCTCCACAATGTCACCATCCCGCATGACTAAAATCAGGTCGGCGTCCTTGATGGTGGAAAGCCGGTGGGCAATCACAAAGCTGGTGCGGCCGCGCATCAGGTTGTCCATGGCGGTCTGGATGCGCTGTTCGGTGCGGGTGTCCACGCTGCTGGTGGCCTCATCCAGGATCAGGATGCGG
>OQWM01001263.1_pt1 | contig 17408 bp, 13 predicted proteins | sample 1691531 | NCBI WGS metagenome assembly OQWM01 (sample SAMN03418257, study PRJEB22391) | human gut metagenome | biome: human-gut; feature: organic feature; material: feces | host: Homo sapiens | place: Tanzania | collected 2013-01
TATTTTCTTCGTTTTCGACATAACATCCTCCACTCAACTTGTCCACTCCAAAATTCGTCATTCTGGATTGGCAGGATTTTACCCAATATCATTCCAGAACCCAATTTCCGGGTTTTCATATGTTCCAACAATGACACCTCGATCCAGGAATGCATTTCTCTCTTCGCAACAGGTTTCGGGGAGCAACCCGCAAGCATGACATGCAGCCAAATTCAGAGAGTCGCGACCTTGCCCTCGGCTCATTATGCATACCGGGTCATTTGAGCAAGTCTTGGCGTTTGCAATTGCTTTTCTAAGAATACCGGGGAACGCATCCGGTCTTCCTTGGCGAACCAGTCCCCCCAATGTTCCCTCTGCGTCGCCACTGGCCGTATAGATGAAAATACCCGCCATATTTTTCCCGTCGGATTCCTCCGCACAGTATAAGCGCTCACTTAGGGAAGCAATGCTATACCCGCATTCAAAACTCAGCTGAGAAATGAGCAAGTGGGATAGCGTGTGCAGCATAAGAAATTTGGGTGTAATCATCATCGAGGACCGCGTCAGCATCACCAGCCTGCTGAAGAAATTGCAGTAATCCATTACCCATTGCCGCCCATCCACGTCCCGCCTCCTGCCCTATTGGTTTTGGAGGGGCGTGGCTGGGCGAATTTTGCATAATAACATAAGATGAAGACATTCAAAGACCTGCTTCCCTTGCTGGCCCTGCTGGCAGGCGTGTTGGGCTTCGTTTCCTGCTCCGACGACAATGAGGACACCGTGGACGAGTATGCCGACTGGCAAGTGAAGAACGAAAACTACTGGAAGGATCTCTACACGGCCACTAAGAGCCGCATCGCCCAGGGCGACACGACATGGAAGGTGATCCCCTACTGGGCCATCGACGGACTGGAGCCGACGCACGGCACGGTGCAGTATGGAGAGATGCAGCACATCATAGTCCATGTGCTGGAGAACGGCACAGGCACAGACCGCGCCGCCTTCACCGACTCTGTGAAAGTCCACTATGAGGGCCACCTGATTCCCTCTCCGACCTACACGGCGGGCTATCGCTTCGACGCCTCCTACACAGGCACTTTCAGTCCCGTTACCTCCAATCCTACCATCCTCAAGATCAGCAGTTTGACGGACGGCTTTGCCACTGCCGTCATGAAGATGCGGGCGGGCGACCACTGGATGGTCTATATCCCCTTCACGCTGGGCTACGGCAAGACCAAGCAGACGGGATCCTCCATTCCTGCCTACTCCAACTTGATATTCGACCTCCGGATGGTCGGAGTGTGCCGATAAGCTGAGAGCAAAAAGACGGTGAGCCAACGGTTTTCCAAAAAGGTATCGGACGCACTCCTGGCAAAGCTCCGGGCGGGCGAAAAACTCACGGGCGGTGAGAAACTAAACCTCATCGTCCAGTTGAGTATACCCTCTATCCTGGCACAGGTCACCACGGTGCTGATGTTCTACATCGACGCTTCGATGGTGGGCAGTCTGGGAGCGGAAGCCTCGGCCTCCATCGGTCTCGTAGAGCCTGCCACCTGGCTTTTCGGATCGCTCGTCGGTTCCGTTTCGATGGGCTTCAGCGTGCAAGCCGCCCACTTTATCGGGGCTAACGACTTCACACGGGCGCGGGCCGTCATGCGCCATGGCTACGCCTTCGGTCTCTTGATCGGCCTCCTGCTCATGGCCATCGCCGCCTTGATAGCGTTTCCCCTACCCCGCTGGCTGGGCGGAGGAACCGATATCCAGCACGATGCGTCGATGTATTTCCTGATATTCTCCTTCGCCGTCCCCGTCCATCTGATAGAGCACCTCTCCGCCTCCATGCTCAAGGTGAGTGGCGACGTGCGACGTCCTAGTGCCATCGCTGTGCTGATGTGCTGCTTCGACGTAATCTTCAACTTCTTCTTCATTTTCCCCACACGCACCCTTTCCGTCTTCGGCCACGAAATGACCGTCTGGGGACTGGGACTCGGCGTGGAGGGCGCGGCTCTGGGCACACTCATGGCCTTTGTCGCCGCTGCCATCCCATTGTTCTATTTCGCCGTGTTTCGCAGCAAGATCCTCGCCTGGCGACAGGACGTGGAGCGATTCACATGGTGCTGGGACTATATCCGCCACGCCTGCGGACTGGGTGCGCCAATGGCTTTCCAGTATCTCCTGATGAACGGGGCGCAGGTGGTCTCCACCACGATTGTGGCGCCTCTTGGCAACATCGCCATTGCCGCCAACTCTTTTGCTATCACGGCCGAGAGCCTTTGCTACATGCCGGGCTACGGTATTGGAGACGCTGCCACGACCCTTATCGGACAGAGCGTGGGGGCACGGCGTGCCGACCTCTGCCGGTCTTTTGCCAAGATGACCGTCACCACAGGCATGATCGTCATGGCGCTGATGGGCGTGGTGATGTATGTCTTTGCCCCAGAGATGATTGGTCTGCTCTCGCCTGTGGACGAGATTCGCACGCTGGGCACCGAAGTGCTGCGTATCGAAGCCTTCGCCGAACCGTTCTTTGCAGCCGCCATCGTCTCTTATAGCGTCTGCGTGGGTGCGGGCGACACGCTAAGGCCCTCGATCATCAACCTCGGCTCAATGTGGTTCGTACGACTGACACTCGCAGCCGCCATGGCTCCCCACTTCGGTCTTCGCGGTGTCTGGGTGGCCATGGCCATCGAACTGACCGTGCGCGGCCTGCTCTTCCTGTGGCGCATCGCGCGTGGGAAATGGCTCAAGATGGACTGACCGCGCAGGATTGCCTTACGCTCTTTTCCTATTCGCTTACAAAAAATCTTCCCCTCATGCAACAGATACTTATCAAAATGATCTCCACGAAACCTTCACGCGCATGCTTGGTGCCGGAGACACTCGACCAATTCCACATTCCCTTCATCCCGCTCGACCACGCCAACTGGTCTGGTCAATACCCCTACAAACCGACCGTCAAGTTTAGGATCTCCTACGTCGACGACTGTATCCTGCTCCACTATGTCGTGACGGAGGAAAGGGTCGCCGCCGTGGCCGATGACGACGGTGGAAGGGTATGGGAGGACAGTTGCTGCGAGTTTTTCCTCCAGCCTTTCGAAGACGGCCCCTACTACAACTTCGAATGCAACGCGGCAGGGAAGATGTATATCGCCTGCGGCATGACACGCGAGGGGCGCAAACAGGTGGCAGCTATCCACTACCACAACGTGAAGCGCTGGACCTCCTTTGGCCGCAAGACGTTCGAGGAGAAGAAAGGACGACAGACCTGGGAAGCAGCCCTCATCATCCCGCTCGACGTGATGACTTCCCACCATCTGCGCCATCCGCGCGGCATGACGATGCGAGCCAACTTCTACAAGTGTGGCGACAAACTGGCCAAACCGCACTTTCTGTCGTGGAATCCCGTCGATTGCGACCATCCCGACTTCCATCGCCCGTCCTCCTTCGGCAAGATCACCTTCGTGTAGCGATCGGACAGGCAACCTTTGTAGTATGAGAAAGACGACCTAAGCAATGCATACAACATGAACTATGCAAACCAGACATCGCCTATTGCGACAGGTCTGAAAGTCTCTTGTTGTGTGGATTGCTTAAGTCGTCATATAATATTGATTGCTAACACCTTTTTTTATCATTGGTCCAACGAATAACGACAATTCTCCGACTGTCCGCATTTGTTTCTACCTTTGTTTTTTTTCGGCCAGTTATTTGTCTTTTCTTCCTAACAACCACATTGGACTAAACTTTTTTCTCCAAATGCGTCTAAGTTCTATAGACTTTACGCTATTCTTGCACTTATGCGCCACGCGCAAAAGGCCAGGAAAGCCAAGAGCGTCCTATAAATTACGGACAAGGATAACAAGTTTAACTGTAACACATAAGAACAACGACTGATGAGAAAAAGAGTATTGTTTTCGGTTCTATTGTTGACCCCGAGCCTGTTTGCCCAAAACGCAAACAACGACGGACTGTCTTTCGCAAGTTTGCAACATGAGTTTGCCGGCACCACGCTGAATTATCGCCAAGCAGTGGTGGAAGGCAAGTCCGACGAAGGAAAAGCCCTTGTCATATATCTCCACGGAGGGTCCAGTTGCGGTACAGACAATATCACCCAGATGCAAGAACCTGGCATCGACTCTATTGGGCATTACCTCGTCGACCATCAGCAGTCGGCGGTATTCCTCGTCCCACAATGTCCCGACCGCAACAGAGGATGGGGCGGAATGGTCAAGGATATCAAGGCCCTGCTCGACTTCGCCGCCCACAACGAGGGCGTCGATCCAGATCGCATCTACATCTTCGGTGGCTCAATGGGAGGCACGGGCACGTGGAAAATGCTATCCAGCTACCACAACTACTTTGCCGCTGCCATGCCCTGCGCAGCCAACCCTAAAGGGATGAATGCGGAAAATGTAGCCACTACACCAGTTTACAACGTCATGGGAGGAGCAGACAAAATCATGGACGGCGAGGTCAGGGCGATAGCCGAGGACTTCATCAACCAACTCAACGCCTTGGGCGACGAGACAAAGTACGAGGTCGTGGCGGGCTGGAGCCATGAGACTACTTGCATCCAAAGCTACACCACGCCACGCCTCGACTGGGTCTTTGCCCACGCACGGCAGACCACAGACTTCGTCAGTTCCGTAACCACGCAGTCCTCCTCCACAGACCGTTGGTACTCGCTGCAGGGCATTGAAGTCCTCTTCCCCAAGCAGCCCGGCATCTACGTCCACAACGGCCGAAAGGTTGTCGTCAGGTAGTTGGCAGGTCGGCCTCGTCCAAGGCCACAAGGCCGCGCTGCTTCTGTCCGTCTATCAAGATACGGAACGCATGGGGGAAGCGGACATGGCGCACATGCTTCGTCTCCTCGACGGCAGGGAGCGCATCAAGCCAGTCGGTACGACAGATTCCCTCACCACGCCAAGCGTTGATAGTGAAGTAGCCGACACCAAACGATGTGAGGTTCTGAAAGAAGTGCGTGCCCTGCGAGGCGTCGATCTGATATCCCTTGATACCCAGCTCCACTATGACGCTGGCTGCGGAGATTGAGGACCATTTCACAGGAATACCCAATCCCGGATCGCTGGAGCCCCAGCGGCCTGGGCCGATGAGGACATAGCGCTCGCCATCGTCGGCAAACTGGCGGTTGAAAGTCTCTACTTCCTGCGCCACCTCCTTGTTTTCGAGCGGATTGTAGCCTTCGGAAGTCTTCACATAGACCACATCCCTCACCTCGTGCGACTCGCCATGACCCAGCGCCATATCCGTCCGGAGCAGACAATGATCATCGGCGATCTGCGACAAGTTTTCGACGATAGCCTGATTCTCCTCCACGATGGGACGTATCTGCAGCAGGTACATCTCGCCCGTGCGGTCGGCGTTGAGGTTGCAGGCAAACTCTATCTCTACAGGGCGCCTCATCGCGTCGGCACCAAGTTGCATGGAGAGCTGCATCAGCTTGGGCAGGGGGAAGACTCCCTGCTGGAGCACGCCAGCAAAGGAGATGATCTTGCGACCACCCTCCCATAGTCCGTCGCGGATCACATTGTCCTGAGGGTCGTAGGTCGAGGCGATGAAATGAAGCGCATGGTCCTTCTCGGCCTCCCTAACCCCCAGTTTGAGTATGTTGAAGCCATCGTCCACCTTGAAGTCTTCGCCTATGTGGCGCGTGTCGATGGCATAGAAGTCGGTCTGCGTCTGCCTCAGGGCAGTATGGAGTTCGCTCATCTGCATCACGTTTTTTGGATGATAGGGCGAGAGGCGTATCGACTGTCCACCCTCCACAATGTGCTTTCCCAGTCCCAGGGCAAGAGAAGCCACCCCCTCCTCGGCTTTCTCGTTGCCCACGGGATAGTAGTTGATCGAGCGAATGACACCTGAGATATTGGGATAGAAGCGCCCATCATACTGTTTGCCCACCACCTGCTGCAAGACCACCGCCATTTTCTCCTGATCGATGACGTTGCTAGTAGCCAGCATATAGGCCTTGGAATCGCGGTAGAAGACCGAGGCATAGACGGCCTTGATGGCACAGGCAAGCATTCGGAGCATTTCCTTCTTGTCCTCCAGGAAAGGAATCATATAGGTGGCATAGACCCCGGCAAAGGGCTGGTAGTGGGAATCCTCCAGCAGCGAACTGGATCGCACGGCTATTGGGGCGTTGGTAGCGGCAAAGAAGGCCAGGAAGTCGTCGATGAAGTCGTCGGGGAGCTGCGCTCGGAGGAAAGCCTGCAGGATCTCCTCGTCCGTGGCATCGGAGAGGGCGAAGGGATAGAGGTCGTTCTTCTCCATAAACTCATCGAAGACGTCCGTGCAGAGCACCACCGTCTTGGGTATCTGCACCGTGGCGTTGGCATACTGGTTGAGCTCGGGATGGCGCTTGATGATGTTGTCGAGAAAGGCCAGTCCGCGCCCTTTGCCACCCAGTGACCCGTCGCCGATGCGGGCAAAGTGGGCATACTGGTCGAAGCGCTTACGGTCGAAGAGTGCCACGACACCTTGGTTCTTCATCCGACGGTACTGCACAATGGCGTTGAAGATGATCTCGCGGTGGAGGTCCACGTCCTGCAACTCGTGCCAAGTGATGTTTCGGAGAAACTCTGCCACGGGGAAGATGGCGCGTGCGGAGAGCCAACGGCTCATGTGGTTGCGGCTGACGTGGTAGAGCATGGAGTCGCGCGGTATTTTGAAGATGTTGTCCTGCAACTCCTTCAGATCGTGGATGCGCATCACTTCCGCCTTCGTCTTCGGGTCGCGGAAGATGAAGTCGCCAAAGCCCATGTGCTCTTCGAGAATATGACGCAAATCGACGCTGATCTTCTTGGAATTTTTATCGACAAACCAAAAGCCCTCGGCCTCCGCCTTCTCACGGTTATGGCTCTCTGCGCTCTCCACAGTGAGCGGCAGATACTCATCCTCCTTTCTGATAGCGCGGAGCAGTTTCAGTCCAGCCTCAGGATCTTTGTCGTCGGTATAGAATCCGCCTTGCAGATGTGGCGGCGCCAAAGGGAAGCGCACGTCGGAGATCACGCCGAGACAGTTGTCCTTATACCTATTATAAATGGTCCACGCTTCCTCGTAGTTGCGCGCCAGCATCACCTTGGGTCTTCCGCGCATCCTCAGCGTGGCAGCATGGGGGTTGAGTGCCTCTGTGGCGAAGTTTTGACTCTGCATCAGAATATAATTGTAGAGGTTGGGGAGAATGGAGGAATAGAAGCGGATACTGTCCTCCACGAGCAGGATCATCTGCACGCTGCCCTCGCGGATATCATTATCGATATTGAGCCGGTCCTCGATAAGCTTGATGATGGAGAGGATGAGGTTGGTGTTGCCCAGCCAGCAGAACACATAGTCAAAGATGCTCAAGTCCTCGTGCTCCATACGGCGCGTGATGCCGTGGCTGAACGGGGTGAGCACCACGCAGGGGATCGTTGCGAAACGGGCCTTGATGGCACGCGCCACGTCGAAAGCATCATTGTCTGCATTGCCTGGCATACAAATGACAAGGTCTATACTGACCGTACTAAGTATCTTCTCTGCCTCCTCGATCGTAGAGACCTGCGTAAACGTGGGCGGATAGCGCAGGCCAAGGCGCGTGTATTCATTATAAATTTTCTCCTCCACGCGTCCGTCATCCTCCAACATGAAGGCGTCATAGGGGTTGGCGACGATGAGGACGTTGTAGATGCGGCGCATCATGAGATTGACGAACGAGACGTCTTTCATGATGAATTTGCTCCATTTGTCGGGTAGTTGTTCTCTCATTAGGATTTATTTTGTTTTGGGCAAAAGTACGAAAAATATGGGTAAACACCTAACTTTTGGTCACAAATATCTCTCGTTGCTGGCGTTTTGGAAACAAAAAAGTCGTAAAACAAGCCCCCGCGGCTTGGGTGGGCAGCAAAGTTTATGAAAAATTTCCGCAAAATCATTTGGTAGTATGGATTAAATTCCCTACTTTTGCCCTCGAAATAAACAACAAGACCATAACAACTTAAACATTCAAAATTACTATGGAAGTTGAGAAAATCATGAGAGACCTGGAGCAGAAGCATCCAGGTGAGAAGGAGTTCTTGCAGGCCGTACATGAGGTGCTGCTCTCCATCGTTGATGTTTACAACCAGCATCCCGAGTTCGAGAACGCTAAGATCATCGAGCGCATGGTGGAGCCGGAGCGTGTTGTCATGTTCCGCGTACCCTGGGTGGACGACAAGGGCGAGGTTCAGGTGAACATCGGCTACCGTGTACAGTTCAACAGCGCCATTGGCCCGTACAAAGGCGGTCTCCGTTTCCACGCTGCCGTGAAGCTTGACACGCTGAAGTTCCTCGGTTTCGAGCAGACCTTCAAGAACGCTCTCACCACGCTCCCGATGGGTGGCGGCAAGGGCGGTTCCGACTTCTCTCCGCGCGGCAAGAGCGACGCTGAGATCATGCGTTTCTGCCAGGCCTTCATGAGCGAGCTCTACAAGTACATCGGCCCGGACTGCGACGTTCCCGCTGGCGACGTAGGTGTTGGTGGTCGCGAGATTGGCTACCTCTTCGGTCAGTACAAGAAGCTCACCAGCCAGTTCCACGGTGCTACCTTGACTGGTAAGGGCTTTGAGTTTGGTGGCTCTATCCTCCGTCCGGAGGCTACTGGTTTCGGCGCTCTCTACTTCGTAGAGCACATGCTGAAGACCCGTAACATCGACATCAAGGGCAAGACGGTTGCTATCTCTGGCTTCGGTAACGTGGCTTGGGGTGCTGCCAAGAAGGCTACTCAGCTCGGTGCTAAGGTCGTGACCCTCTCTGGTCCTGACGGCTACATCTACGACCCGAACGGTCTGGATGATGAGAAGATCGAGTACATGCTCGAGCTCCGCAATAGCGGCAACGACGTTTGCGCTCCTTACGCTGACAAGTTCCCGGGTTCTACCTTCTACGCTGGCAAGAAGCCTTGGGAGGCTGAGGCTGAGATCTACATGACTTGCGCTATCCAGAACGAGCTCAACGGCGAGGACGCTAAGAAGATCCTGGCTCGCAAGCCGATCTGCGTTGTCGAGGTCAGCAACATGGGTTGCACCGCTGAGGCTGTTGAGGCATTCGTTGGGGCTAAGCAGCTCTTCGCTCCGGGCAAGGCTGTCAACGCTGGTGGTGTTGCTACTTCTGGTCTCGAGATGACCCAGAACAGCATCCGTCTCCACTGGAGTGCTGAGGAGGTTGATGAGAAGCTCCACTACATCATGTCTTCCATCCACGAGCAGTGCGTCAAGTACGGCACGGAGGCTGATGGTTACATCGACTATGTGAAGGGTGCTAACATCGCCGGCTTTATGAAGGTCGCAAAGGCTATGCTCGCTCAGGGTATCGTCTAATTCATAAAATAAAAAATTCAATACACACCATAGGAAGGGAAGTCCGCAAGGGCTTCCCTTTCTTCATGCTCTTGAACAAACGATTGAACTTTCCGAGAAGACGACCGAGAAGTATCAAACCCTGTTGGCCAAACACCATCCGAAAGTTTGGGTCAGAACAATGCAAACAGCTAGAATAAGCTAAACAATACAACAAGCGACCTTACTTGTAACCTCATCCCATTTGAGAAGTACAAAAGGATGTTTTTCTGTCTGAGCAGGACTGTATATCAACAACTCATGCGCTCCTGTCGCTCCTACGATCTACTCTCCCCCACCTCCATGGGCACGGTCAAATCGACCGTATAACGGTTGGCTTCGTCGTCAACGCAGAGCGTATAGCGATCACCATAGATCAAGTCGAGGCGCTTGCGGACATTTCGCATCCCTATGCCTCCCTGCACATCCTCGAGACTTTCGACCTTCGGATTCTCGCAAAAGAAATGGATCCGTTCGCCGACCTGCTCCATAAGGATGTGGATATGCGTGTCGCGCTGGTAACTTACGCCGTGTTTGAAGGCGTTCTCCACAAACATGATGAAGAGCAGCGGCGGCACCTCACCCTGCATCTTAGGTTGCATATCAACAGTCAAGTGGACGCGGGAAGTAAAACGAAGGCGCATCAGGGTGATGTAGTTGGAAAGAAACTCCACCTCCTTCTGTAGCGGGATAGAAGCACTCTCGCTCTCATAGACCACATAGCGCATCATGCGTGAAAGCAGGATAATAGATGACTGCGCACGTCCTGGGTCTATATCTACCAGCGCATGGATGTTGTTGAGCGTGTTCATAAAGAAGTGAGGGTTGATCTGGGCCTTGAGATACTTCAGCTGATTGGATAATTTCTCCTGCTGCAGTAGCATCAGTTCACGACTGGTGTCCTCACTACGGAAATAAATCTTCACGCCCAGGTTGACACCAAACATCAGTGTAAGGATGAAGAGGCTGGCCAAATCGACCCGTTCCACGATGCCAGGCTTGGCAAAACGAAGCACACGCACCTCCACGCCACGCACCGTTTTACCCTCCTTGTCTCGGACAATCACCTCATGACGGGCCCGCTTCTCGGGAGGAGGCGGTCCGAAGAGGGGGAAAGTGAGATACTGAAACACGCCAAGCAGAAGTACCAATAGAAATGCGAAGATAAAGTAGCGGCCCTTGCGCGGTCGGAAGAAAAGTGGCGCAACAAAGCGGTTGTGAAAGAGGAAAAAAACGAGAAACAAGCCCATCATCGCCCAAACCGCACCATAAAAGCCCCAGGGTAACGGATCGCTGCTGTTGCGCGAGCGGAAATACATCATCAGAAAGGGACTGAGCAGCACAACCGCCCATCCGAAAGCGTAGATGACTCGCTCACGATGGCGTTGGAGGGCGCTTAGGAAACGTTCTTTCGTCATAGGATTATCTTCATCTTGTTCAGTGCAAAGGTAAGAAAAGACCGCTTGCCCAACAAATCTATTCAGCAAATCTCGCCTTTTCATAGACGAATTAAGGACAAACGGAAAGCAAATGGTTTATTTTGGGGATTTTTAGACGTTTTTTTCTTGCCTACTCTTCAAGATTTGCTTACTTTTGCAACTATATGAGAACGTACGTACAAAGACTATTGTCGCTCGCCACTCCGCTGCTAATGCTGAGTGGCAGCATCGCCGCACAGTCGGCACAGAGTGAGGGAGGAGCAGGCTTCGGATCACCCATTAGATCTGCAGAAAGTTCACAGGGAGGCAACGGTGCCATCTCAATGAAGGTTATGCCGGAGCGAGTGACCATCGTGCCCGAGCTACCCGAACGCGTAGAGGTGTTGTCGCTCAACAACTCCCTCATCAACTTCCAGCGCCAAGATACTATATGGAACAACATCGCTGCCAAGATGGGCAAGGACGCCGAATGGACGCTACATACCATCCTTGGCCAACCACTGTCGTTCCACTGGATGGAGACCGACGAGGCCGGGTGCAACTCAGAGGGACAGCCATCGGCCAAATCGATGATCAAACTGAAACCCTGGACCCACATCATCCTACAGGAGCAGACGGATCGTCCACGAGTAGAGTACGAAGACTTCCGCGAAAGTGTGGGCAAATGGGTGGACTTCATCCGCAACAACTGCCCCAATCCTCATGCAGTCATCATCCTGCCTGTCAACTGGGTACTGACCTCCTGTCTCGACACCTACTCCGAGACCGTTAACCTCGTCATCGACAACTACCGAAAGGTGGCACAAGAGTTTGGCGTGGTGCTCGCCCCTGTCAGCTCCGCCTACCGTATGTGCTATGAGCGCGAAGGCGTGGCCGCCCTGAAGAAGTGGTACACCGACGACCGCCACCCCACCATCGACGCTGCCTATCTCGCAGCCTGCATCGAATATGCCACCATCTACGGTGAAGATCCGACCACTATCTCGTGGGCCCCGCGCAAGATTTCCCCGCAAGAGGCACTGCGCATTCGTGAATATGCCAAAGAGGCGCTGACAGACTATACGCAAACCGTGGACCACCACAAGGGAACGGTGCAGTTGCAAGCCCGCCTCTACGACGCCACAGGAAGACCCCTGCCGGATGACGGCATGACGGAGTGGGGCAGCAATGGCGCAACGGTCAATCACGAAGGACTTTTCACAGCGGGCAAAGAGATGGCTGACTACATTGTAACGGCCACCAACGGTGCGATCAAGTCCTCCGCTACGGTGACGGTAGCCAAAGCCATCACCCGAATAGAGGGTCTACCCGTAGTGGAGCTAGACGGCGCCGAAGCATCCTACTCACAGAACTTTGATACCATGGGGAACAGTCCAACACTGCCAGAGGGATGGCGCACTGACGGGCAGGATGGCTACGCCAGGACTTTAGGTTACTTCGTGCTGGCCAATGACGAGACACAGTTTGTCCAAACCGACGACCTCGTCACACTCGATGCCAACGCAGCCTGCGGAACATGGAACTTCGGACAACGGTCCGACCGTGCCGTGGGTGGCATCACGTCGGGGCGTTCCAATGAGCCACGGGTTATCAATGTCTATCTGCACGTCAGAAACACGGGGACCACACCCATCGTCCAGCCCCTGCTCAGCTATGACATTGAAAAGTATCGCAAGGGAAAGAACAAGGCGGGCTTCAACGTCCTGCTCTTCACCTCCCGAGATGGCATAGACTGGACCAAGGCAGAAGGCGATGTCTTCAAATCCCATTTCGAGGCCGACGAGGCTACGGAGGGCTATGCTTCCGTACCGGGGGAGACACGCCAGGTGATCGGTCAGCTGCAAACAACTATCCAGCCAGGCGACGACCTCTTTCTGGCCTGGAGCATCCGTGTGGCGGATGGCTACAGTAGCGGAGAAGCCATCGCTTTGGGCATCGACAACGTGTGTCTCAACTGCCCGCCTGCTTCAATCACCACCGCACGTGGCGTACAGCAACACGACACTCAACCCCGCTACAATCTCAGCGGTCAGCGAGTCAGCGCCGACTACCATGGCATCGTGGTCTCCGACGGTCAAAAGATAGTCCAATAACTCTGACGGCGTACCGACTTCTCTTCTACTGACTGGGTAGGAGGAGTCGGTACGCTTGCTACAACACTACGCCGGTGCCACTACAGGTGACCATCAACATTGATCCGCTCTGTCCCACGGTCTCATAGTCGATGTCTATACCCACCACGGCGTTGCAGCCCATCTGCTGCGCCCGCTCGGCCATTTCGTGCATTGCAGTGTCTTTCGCTTTGCGCAGCACACTCTCATAAGACTTGCTCCGACCTCCAAAGAAGTCGCGCATTCCCGCCATAAAATCTTTTATTGCATTGGCACCAATAATGGTCTCGCCCGTCACCACGCCACGATACTCGCGGATGGGATGACCCTCAAGGGTCGGAGTGGTTGTTAAAATCATAGTCTTTTCCTTTTGTTTGAACATTTATTATTTAGACGAATGGCAAGGCCAAAAGTTTCAGAGCCCATCAAGGAAAAACATTCGTTCGCCCCACACTCACTTTTTCTTCCACCTCTAGCAACTCATTTACCTTCTCATTGGTTGACTGGGCGATTTAATCTATCATTACGGTCAGGCGTTGTCTGTGAAAAAGAACCTGCTAACAAAAAGAGAGAAGGAAATGGAGGAAATCTAAATCTACTTCAACAGATTTCTGTGGATTTTTACTCTATCCTCGCATTTTTTGCCTACCTTCGCATCATCAAAGCACCTCCAAAGAACTGGACATGATGAACAAACTCGACAAGAAACTGATAGTATACATCGTGATCATGCTGACGGCATGGACCACTACGAAGGCTATGCCGATCTCGGTGGACACGGACTCGGTGGAGAAATCCGAGTCGCTGCCACGTCGTCATCACGACCTCGCTTTGACCCTGAACAAGAAGACAGAGGACAAAGTTATGGCCTATCTCAATATGGGATTTCTGGGAAGCACCGACCTCTTGCACGGTGTACAACTCAACGCTATGACCTCTCTGGCACATCAGGAGATGAGGGGTCTGCAGTGTGCCGGACTGTCCAACATCGGAACAGGCATCAAAGGCGTACAGCTCGCGGGATTCTCCAACGTGAGTCTTTCTTCATTTCGCGGCATTCAGATAGGCGGCGTGACAAACATTTCGCGGGGTGTGGAGAAGGGTATTCAACTTACCGCCCTCGCCAACATCAGTTCGTCATACATGCGCGGACTGCAGATTGGTGCATACAACTATGCGGACACGCTGAACGGATCACAAATAGGACTGTTCAATGCCTGCATCAGTCATCCACGTGGCGTGCAAATAGGTCTGCTAAACTATAGTCGCGATACTATGGCGCACAAAATAGGATTGGTGAACATCAACCCACTGACACGCATTGACGTAATGGCTTTTGGTGGCAACAGCAACAAGACAAACTTGGCCCTGCGATTCCGCAACCGAAGTACATACAGTATCCTGGGCTTCGGCACGCACTACATGGGTCTGGACAAGGACTTCTCTGGAGCGATATACTACCGTCTGGGACAATACTTCACGCTATCACCACGCTGGACAATTAGCGGAGACGTGGGCTTCTTCCATATAGAGACATTCCAACACGAGACGGATAGTAGGCCCGAAAGGCTCTATTCGCTGCAGGCGCGTATCAACGCTGATTATCAGATAAACCGCACACTGTCGGCATTTGCCTCCGTCGGCTACGGTACGACGCGTTACTACAACAAGAATCGAGAGTATCGCACGCGCCCTATTATCGAAGCAGGCGTCGCCGTGCGTTACGGACGCCATGCGAGACCCATGGCGAAGCTCTTCCCCGAAGCGCAGGAGGAGCTAGACGATACAGCACGCATCTACGCATTCCACAACCCGGAGAACCAGCAGAAACGGCCGTGGCTGGCAGCCCTGGAGGTGACAAGCATCAATGTACTCGTGAACCGATTTGACTGCTGGGTACTAGGAGAGGAGTTTCCAAGAATCAGCATGCACTCCATCAAACACAACTTCGAGACGGGTTTTGTATGGGACAATGACCAGTTTTCCACCAACCTGTTTGCTCACCCTTATCATGGTGGGCTCTACTTCAACTCTGCACGAAGCAATGGGATGAGCTTCTGGGAGTCCATTCCTTATGCGCTTTGTGGCAGTCTGATGTGGGAGTTTTGCGGCGAGACAGAGCCACCCGCCATCAACGACGTGATGGCAACAACGCTAGGAGGTGTTGCTATCGGCGAGATAACGAACCGTGTGAGTGCACTGGTGCTCGACGACCGTGCTCATGGATTCAGCCGTTTCCTGAGGGAATTGGCAGGGACACTGATCAATCCGATACAGGGCTTCAATCGTATCGTCAGCGGCAAAGCATGGAAAGTGAGAAAAGACTACTACAAATACCACGACTACCAGGCTCTTCCGGTAGCTTTCAGCGTGGCAACAGGCGACCGCTACCTGGCCGACGAGGGCGGCATCTTCCGCGGCGAGCACAATCCCTATGTGGACTTTGGACTGGCTTATGGAGACCCCTTCGACAGCGAACAAACTCGCCCCTACGACTATTTCACAGCCAACATCACTGTCGGTGTCAGCTCAAACCAACCGCTCATCACCAGCGTACACTTGCTGGGAAAGCTTTGGAGTACCAACCTCTATGAAGGCGAAGGTGTAACATCGCTTTTCGGACTCTTTCAACACTTCAATTACTACGACTCTGAGCCCGTGAAGGACGGTAGCCAGCAAGTGCCTTACCGTATCTCAGAAGCGGCAAGCATTGGGCCAGGATTTATATTTCATTTCCCCAAAGTGGGCAATATGGGGAGCATGGAGCAACGTCTTTTCCTCGACGGCATTCTGCTAGGTGGATCGCTGAGCGACTACTACACCGTCATCGATCGTGACTACAACATGGGTAGTGGATTCAGCTTAAAAACTCAGACGCTAATGGAGTTTCCGAAAATAGGGACATTTTCGCTTATAGCCGATTACTACAAGATCTACACTTGGAAAGGATACACTATGGACCAGCTAGAACACACAGATCCACTCTACCTCAACGCACAGGGCGATAAGGGTAGCGCATCCCTGCTAGTGATCAGTCCAAAGTTTAACTTGAATCTAAAGAAAAACTTCAGCGTGGAAGCAGGAGCATCATACTATATGCGCGACACGAAGTATAAGTATCACCCCAACGTACACGCACAGACTTTCGAGGTACGCCTCGGACTAAGATACACGCTATAGAGCGCCTTTGATATGTAGCTAAAACATGCTTAACCAAGGTACGAAAGGGCTCGGAGGTTCAAATACGGGTATCAAAAAATCCCCAGATGATGCACATCTGGGGATCTTAAAACGTTATAGTGAGCTAAAATTATTCAGCCTTTGCCTCTTCAGCCTTCGGAGCCTCCTCAGCTACGACAGTCTCATCGGCAGCCTTCTTCGTAGAACGACGGCTACGACGAGTCTTCTTAGCCTCTGCCTTCGGAGTCTTAGCCATGTTCTCATCGAAATCGACGAGCAGAAAGCGGAGCAGTAAAGAAAAGAAATCGGATAGAAAACTGTCGTGGCATATACGGTCACGACAGTTTCGATTGTAGAAATAAAAGTATGAAAATGAAAGTATAGATATGAACGAGACCGTATATTTGCTTTCCGTAAGCGAACTGTTGCAGGAGCCTGATGCCGAAAGGTATTGCAGGGAGGCCTGTAAAAAACTGGATAAGGAGCGTCTTAAAAAGGCGGAGCGGGTAAAGAAACAGAAAAGACGGCTGGCAGAGTGTATCGGAGCAGGACTGCTTTTGCAGCTTGGGGTGCAGGAGTGGAACAGGAATACGTTGTTTTGCGGTAAATCCGGTACGGACGGACAGCAGATAGCGGAATTTACTTTGCCCAAATTGTTGGACAGCCTCGGAGAACCGGCTGCAGTCGGGTATACTTATGGCGCCCGCGGGAAACCTTTTTTTAAAGACATTCCGCTTTTTTTCAGTCTGTCACATTCGGGCGAATATGTACTCTGTGTTTTTTCCGACAGGGAAGTGGGAGCGGACATTCAGCAGATGAAACCGGTGGAGTCGGGAAAGCTGATAAAGCGTTTTTTTTCACAAAAGGAACAGGCGGAGTGGGAAGCCCTGCCGTCGGAGGCGGACAAACAGGATTACTTTTACCGAAGGTGGGTGCGGCGCGAAGCATACGGTAAACTGACGGGGGAAGGCATTTTTACCAAACTGGGGAAGGATGAAGAATACGGCGCAGACTGCCGTTTTTGGGAGAACAGTATCTTAAACGCAGATTACCGGATTGCCATATGCAGGTACCGGGACGGGGAACAAGATTCCGACAGAGAAAAGTAAGAATAAGGAGTTTGTTTGGAATGAAGAAATTGTTAGTTTATCTCAAGGACTATAAGAAGGAATCCATTTTGGCACCGCTGTTTAAGCTGCTGGAGGCATTCTTTGAACTGTTCGTGCCTATCGTTATGGCAAGCATTATAGACCGTGGTATCGCGGATTCCGATATGGGATATATCGGCAAAATGGGTGCCTGTCTGCTAGCACTGGCTATCGTCG
>OQWM01001265.1_pt1 | contig 17375 bp, 13 predicted proteins | sample 1691531 | NCBI WGS metagenome assembly OQWM01 (sample SAMN03418257, study PRJEB22391) | human gut metagenome | biome: human-gut; feature: organic feature; material: feces | host: Homo sapiens | place: Tanzania | collected 2013-01
GTTTGAAAGGAGTATGTGTATGAAGTTAACTTGGAAAAATTTTTCAGCAACGGCTCTTGCTGCTGTTATGGCGTTGTCTTTAGCTGGTTGCGGAGGCAGTAAGTCTGATGATGCTAAGGCGTCTGGTAATAAGGTTTTAAAATTTGGTGTGGTAAACTTTGCCGATAATCTTGAGCCTACGAACCATGCTGTTGGCTGGGCGCTGACGCGTTATGGCTTAGGCGAGACTTTGATTAAATTTGATGAAAAAATGAATGTGAAGCCTTGGATTGCCGAAAGCTGGTCGGTTGCCGACGACAAGCTTACCTGGACCTTCAAAATTAATGATAAAGCAAAATTTTCGAATGGTAACAAGGTTACTGCTGAAGCCTGCATGTCTTCCATTCAAAGAACTATTGATAAATCTTTAGAAGCAAAAACCTGGGCGCAGATTGCTTCTATGAAGGCAGAAGGACAGAATCTGATTATTAAAACCACGAAGCCGACTCCTGGTCTGCCTGGAGTTTTAGGTGATCCTTATTTTGTTATCGTTGATACGAGCGTTAAGGATAGAGACATTTTGCGCATGGGACCTATCTGCACAGGTCCATATATAGTGGAATCTTTCAACCAGAATAAGGCTGTCATGAAGGCTAATCCTAATTACTGGGATGGCAAGGTACCCTATGATACTGTGGAGATTCCTTCTGTTAATGATCCCAATACCAGGGCTATGGCGCTGCAAAAGGGAGAGATAGATGTTGCTGTTAATGTAGCTTATGGTGATATGCCGCTCTTTAGAGATAAAAAAGGTTATCATGTAAGTGAAATGGCGTCTATTCGTGATTGCTTGGCTAGAATGAATGTTAATGAGGGCAGGCCTTTAGCAGATCTGCGTGTAAGACAAGCTCTGTTATCTGCACTGGACCGCCCTACTTACTGCAAGACTTTGCTGCATAATACCTTTGTTCCTGGTGGGCCTGCTATGCCGCCGACTTTGGATTTTGGTTATAATGAACTAAAAGATCCGAACACTTATAATGTTGAGCGTGCAAAACAGTTGCTTGCTGAGGCTGGTTGGAAAGATAGTGATGGAGATGGTTTTGTAGATAAGGATGGCAAAAACTTAGAGCTTGAGTATGTTATCTATACCAGCCGTGCCGAATTGCCTATTTTTGCAGAGGCAACTCAGGCTGATGCGAAGAAGGTTGGTATTAAAATCAATATTAAGGCTGTAGACTATAATGTGCTTGATGGCATTGGTACAAGTGGCAAATATGATTTGCTTATTTCTAATATTTTGTCTGAGCAGGCTGGCTCACCCATAAACTTTATGAATATGTATTGGCGTACTAATGTGAATGGTTCCAATCCACAAAATGGCTCTGGCTATAGTAATGCTAAATATGATGCCTTGGGTGATCAATATATTAGTGAATTTGATGAAAGCAAGCGCCGCCAGCTTATTATTGATATGCAAAAGATTTTGCTCGATGATGCGGCAACGATTATCTATGGACATCCGCAGACTAATCTTGTAAGCTCTAGCAAGGTTGCTAATGTCAACATTCAGGCTTGCGATTTCTATTGGCTCACGAAAGACTGGCAGCCTGCCAATTAATATGAAGTGTAGATTTTTAGGAAGCAACAGGCTATCTTCTCCATGTCGATTTTATGATAGTGAAAAGAACTGCTTCTAGCCTATGGCGATTAATTTTTCTACGGAAAGCACGCTGCTGCTTTCCGTATTTTTGTAATATCGTTTACAAAAATCTTGGTACTTTCTTTTCCCACGAGAAATGTAACAATTTTTGTTGACAACTGAGCATGTATGTTGTATCATTTTGCACATAGCTTAATATTGAGCGATGAAGAGAAGAGTACATGTACGAGCCTGGCGAAGAGAGCCTTCATTCTGGTGCGAGAGGGAGCAGGTGGTGACATCGAAGATGGTCTTGGAGCTGATTGGCTGAGCCGCGTGCGGTTAGGTCATCCGGGAGCACCCGTTATAGTGCTGGAGTATTAAAGGGTAAACAAAATCCCTGCGTACTTGATGAGGTGCATATGGCGACATATGTATGAATTAGGGTGGTAACACGAAATGACGCTTTCGTCCCTGTAGGTTTACAGGAACGGAAGCTTTTTTATTTGCATACCCTCCTGTAGCAAGCGAGTTTAATCATTTTAGTCAGGAATTTAGGGAGGAAGAGACAATGCCTATTAAAATCAACGACCATTTATCCGCTATCTGCCAGCTGCAGGAGGAAGGAATTTTTACGATGACCGAGCAGCGTGCGACGACGCAGCGTATTCGTCCGCTGAAGGTGTGCGTTTTGAACCTTATGCCGCTCAAGAAGCCGACGGAAATTCAGCTGCTGCGTCTTTTGGGCAATTCGCCGCTGCAAATCGAGATTGACTTTTGCCGCGTAGTGAGCCGCGAATCGACGCACACGGATAATTCGTATCTCGACAGAGCTTATCTGGAATTTAGCGATATCAAGGATAATTATTATGATGCCTTTCTGATGACGGGTGCGCCTGTAGAGACGATTCCCTTTGAGGAGGTCGACTACTGGAAAGAAATCGAGGCTTATCTCGATTGGGCAGAGTACCATTGCTATTCGACGATGACGCTGTGCTGGGGTGCGCAGGCGGCGCTGTACCATTACTACGGCGTGAACAAGACGGTGCTGCCGGCGAAGATGTTTGGCATCTTCCCCTACGGCCTGACGGTGAAGAACCACCCGCTGCTGCGTGGCTTTGATGACCGTTATTTTATTCCGCAGTCTCGCCATACCGCTGTGGACGATGATGCAATTGATGCGTGCAAGGCGCTGCAGGTGCTGTCGCGTTCGGTGGAGAACGGCATCAATATTTGTGCGACGAAGGATTTGCGCCGCATATTCGTCTTAGGTCATTTTGAATATGACCGCTATACGCTGGCAGACGAATATTTCCGCGATAAGAAAAAGAATCTGCCGATTGAACAGCCGAAGTTCTACTTCCCCGAGGGCGATACGACGCAGGAGCCTGTTTTCAAATGGCGTAGCTACGCGCATCTGTTCTATATGAACTGGCTGAACATCGTTTATCAGGATACGCCGTATGATTTGCAGGATTTGGCGCCTGCTGATAATGACAAGCTGAATAAGGCGCTCGATGGCTATAACAAAATGCTGCTGCAGCTGCAGCGCATGGGCGCAGATATACAAAAATAATTTTTAGGGTTAGGAAAAGGAGCGACACAAGATGAGTGATTACAAGATTAATACCAAATGTTTAGTAGGCGGTTATAAACCAGGCAGCGGCGAGCCGCGTCAGATTCCGATTATCCAGTCCACTACGTTTAAGTATGATACGTGCGAGGAGATGGGCAGGCTGTTCGACTTGGAGGCGACCGGGTATTTCTACTCTCGTCTGCAAAATCCGACCTGCGATTATGTGGCAGCGAAGCTTGCGGAGCTGGAGGGTGGCGCTGCGGCAATGCTGACCTCCTCCGGCCAAGCGGCCAACTTCTTCGCACTCTTCAACATCTGCGAGGCAGGCAGCCACATTGTTGCGTCCTCCTCTATCTATGGCGGCAGCTATAATCTGATTGCCGTGACGCTGGCGAAGATGGGCGTGACTGCGACCTTCGTTTCTCCTGATGCGACGGAGGCGGAGCTGGACGCTGCCTTTCAGGAGAACACGAAGGCTGTGTTTGGCGAGATTATCGCTAACCCCGCGCTGACGGTGCTGGATATTGAAAAATTTGCCGGCGCCGCACATCGTCATGGCGTGCCCTTAATCGTGGACAATACCTTCCCCACGCCGATTAACTGCCGACCGCTGTCTTGGGGCGCAGACATCGTGACGCATTCGACGACGAAGTATATGGACGGCCATGCTGCCTGCCTTGGCGGTGCAATTATCGACGGCGGCAAATTTGACTGGATGGCACATGCCGACAAGTTCCCCGGCCTGTGCAAGCCGGACGAGTCCTATCATGGTATTACCTATGCCGAAAAGTTTGGCAAGGAGGGCGCGTTCATTACGAAGGCAACGGCGCAGCTGATGCGTGATTTTGGTGCGATGCAGTCGCCGCAGAGCGCGTTCATCCTGAACCTTGGCTTGGAATCGCTGCATGTGCGTATGCCGCGCCACGTTGAAAACGGTCAGGCTGTGGCAGAGTTTTTAGAGCAGCAGCCTCAGGTGGAATATGTAAATTATCCGGGACTTCCTTCTAATAAATATTATGCGCTGGCGCAAAAATATCTGGGCAACGGCGGCTGCGGCGTTGTGTCCTTCAACCTGAAGGGCGGACGCAGGGCGGCAGAGGCCTTCATGAAGCGCCTGAAGCTGGCAGCTATCGAAACGCATGTGGCGGACGCACGCACCTGCTGCCTGAATCCGGCAACGACGACGCATCGCCAGATGACGGACGAGCAGCTGGCAGAGGCTGGTGTTCCGGCGGGACTTGTACGTCTGTCCTGCGGCCTGGAGGATAAAGAGGATTTGCTTGCTGATTTAAAGCAGGCTTTGGCTGGCATTGAGTAAAAAAGTATTGCCTGCGAGGATATTCTTCTATTTTTATCATGTATACATGTATATTGCCGCTTAAACGCTTGCTTTTTTTCGGCTTATATAGTAAAGTATTAACTAGCTTAAGAGCGAACTTAATGTATTATGAAGGATGTGTATTTGATGAAATTAAAGAAATTACTGCAAGCTGTTCTGTGTACTGCCATGGTGCTTGCTTTAGCAATTACCGCAGGCTGTGGCGGCAGCGACAAAAAATCTGACAAAAAAGTTTTGAAGGTTGGTATGGAATGCGCATACGCTCCGTACAACTGGTCTCAGCCGACTGCTGATGGCGGCGCTGTAAAAATCGCCGGTTCTAACGAATATGCTTATGGCTATGACGTTATGATTGCGAAAAAACTGGCTGACTCCATGGGCGCTGAGCTGGAAATCCACAAAATTGAATGGGACGGCCTGGCTCCTGCTGTTGTAAGCGGCAAAATTGATGCTGCTATTGCTGGTATGTCCATCACCTCCAAACGTAAAGAAACCGTTGACTTCACCAAACCTTACTACTATGCAACTGTTGTAGCTCTGGTGAAAAAGGATTCTCCGCAAGCTCAGGCTAAAAGCGTTGCAGACCTCAAAGGCTCTGTTGCAACCTCTCAGCTGAATACCATCTGGTATGATCAGATTGACCAAGTTCCGGACGTTAAAAAGCTGCCTGCTATCGACAACGTTCCTGGCATGATTGTTGCGCTGAAATCCGGCAAATGCAACCTGATTGTTACCGACATCCCGACTGCAAAGGCTGCTGCTTTTGCTAACCCGGATCTGACCATGGTAACCTTTGACGGCGATAATGGTTTCAAAACCTCTCGTGAAGATGTTGAAATCGGCATTGCTATTAAAAAAGGCAATAAAGAGCTGGCTGACTCCATGAACAAGGTTCTCGGCGCTATGACCGAGGCTGACTTCAACAAGATTATGGATGAGGCTATCAAAAAACAACCGTTAGCAAAATAACCTGAACTAACCGCGACAGGGCAATGGCTGCCAGCAAGGCAGCTGCTGCGCGGAGGCGGTAAGATGGGGCGGCGCAAGTCGCCCCTATTTGTATATTATAAGGATGGTGTGATCAATGCCAGAAACATTTTTTGGCTGGGTAGTATTTTTGTTGCAGCAGTATGGCCCCGTGCTTTTGAAGGGTGCAGTTGTAACCCTGCTGCTTGCTGTTGTCGGTACCTTCATCGGTTGTATTATCGGCTTGATTGTGGGTGTAATCCAGACGATTCCGCTGGAGGATAATGAAAGCGCTGTGAAGCGCATTGCTGTACGCTGCCTGCAGCGTCTGCTCGATGCTTATGTAGAGATTTTCCGCGGTACGCCTATGATTGTACAGGCGATGGTTGTCTACTATGGCGCTATGAGTCTTTTTGATATTGATATGTCGCCGCTGTTTGCCGGCTTCCTCGTTGTTTCTATCAACACCGGTGCGTACATGGCAGAGACAGTGCGCGGTGGTATTGAATCTGTCGATCCCGGTCAGAAGGAGGCAGCGATTGCCATTGGTATGGACCACATCCAGACCATGCGCTGCGTTATCCTGCCGCAGGCATTGCGTAACGTTATGCCGCAGCTGGGCAACAACCTGATTATCAACATCAAGGATACCTCTGTATTGAACGTTATTTCCGTAACCGAGCTGTACTTTGCTTCTAAGTCTGCTGCTGGTGTTTATTACAAATACTTCGAGATTTTCTTCATCACCTGCGTGGTTTACTTCATTATGACCTTCACCGCTTCTCGTTTGCTGCGTTGGGCAGAAAGCAAGATGGATGGTCCGAAGGATTATCAGCTGGTAACCTATGATCCGATGATGGATCCCTGCGGCGATATTCCTCTGCCGACGAAGAAACAGAAAGGCAGGCACTAAGCGATGGAAAAGGAACTTTTGTTATCTATTCATGATTTAAAGAAAAGCTTTGGCGAGCGTGAGATTTTGAAGGGCATCAGCTTCGATGTGCATCGCGGCGATGTTGTCTGCATCATCGGTCCTTCCGGCAGCGGCAAGTCGACCTTGATTCGCTGCGTAAACTATCTTGAGCATCCGACTGAAGGTCATATTGATTACCGTGGTCAGGACGTCAACGAAGCCTTCAAAAAGCTGACCATGTACCGCACGAAGGTGGGCATGGTGTTCCAATCCTTCAATCTCTTCAATAATATGACAGTTTTGGAAAACTGCATGGTTGGTCAGGTGAAGGTGCTGGGCAAGAGCAAGGAAGAAGCGAAGGAAACAGCGCTGAAATATCTGAAGCATGTTGGCATGGACAGCTACGTCAATGCTAAGCCGCATCAGCTCAGCGGTGGTCAGAAGCAGCGTGTAGCGATTGCACGTGCGCTGGCGCTGGAGCCGGAGGTGCTGCTCATGGACGAGCCGACAAGTGCGCTTGATCCGGAGATGGTTGGCGAGGTTCTGCGCGTTATCCGCGATTTGGCAGAGCAGGGCCTGACGATGGTTATTGTAACGCACGAGATGGCGTTTGCGCGTGATGTATCGAACCGCGTTATCTTTATCGACCAAGGCGTTATTGCTGAAGAGGGCGCTCCGCAGCAGCTTTTCAGCAAGCCGAAGAATAAACGCACGCAGGACTTCTTAAGCAGATTTGCGCAGGCGTAAAAAGGCTTTTAATTTTTCCGTAACCATAGTAAAATATAAGTACTGAAGGTTTGATTGTGTAATTCTCCAATGGTTTTGCACAATACAGCAAAAACCCCGAGGCGGCCACCTCGGGGTTTTGTCTAGCTCTTGCAAAAAAAGCTTTTTTGTGTTATATTGAATGTAGAAAACAACCGCCCACAAGGTGGGTTGCTGTTAAGTGGTTTGGAAATTCCGCCCCAGGAAACCTGCAAAGTTTTGGGGCGGTTTTTCTATGTTGACTTTACTTCTTGTTCTGAAAAATGAACGTCAGCAATGCCAGTATAAACATTCCAAAGATCATCAAATCCTGGAAAGTAAAATATACCATAGACATCACCTCCATTCCAATGGAATTTCGGCAACGCCACCCTGCAACACGGTTGTTGCTTATAGAATAACATATAAACGAATTTTTGGCAAGTAATGCTGGTTTGTCTATTGTTTACAAATTAAACGCAGGATTTTTTCCATTACTGTAGAAATATACAGTAATGGATTTTTTATTTTAGGCAAGAAGGTGATGAAATGAAGATTTTACGTCGTTTACTGCTTTGCGCTACGCTTCTGCTGTGTCAGCAGGCTTGGGCAGCGAAGCCGACAATTCTTTATGTACCGATGGATAACAGGCCGGTGTGCCTTGATTATACAGTGGAATCTATGCGTGCTGCCGGCTGGGATGTGCAGACACCGCCGGTTGAGCTGCTGGCATCGGCGACGACAAGCGGCAAGCCGGAGCAGCTTTTTGACTGGCTGGAGGCTAACGCTAAGGAGTCCGTGGCCGTAGTGGCATCGAGTGACGCTCTGCTTTACGGCGGACTTGTGGCGTCGCGCACACATGAAATCCCGCTGCCGACGCTCGAGGAGCGTGCAGAGCGGCTGTTGCAGCTGAAAAAATCCCACGCAGGGCAGAAGGTTTACGTTTTTGCGACGATTATGCGTTCGCCGAAGGCCAGCAGTGCGCCGGTAGAGCCGGAGTATTATGCCGAGTGGGGACCGCAGATTTTCCGTATGGGCGCTCTTGAGGACAAGCTGGAGCTGAAGGAAATCAAGCGCAGTGAGGTACGCGAGCTGGCGGATTTACGTGCGAAGATTCCGCAGGAGGTGCAGCAGGATTTATATGCGCGCCGCGCCGATAATATTCGTGCGACGGAGCTTTTGCTGCATGGCGTGGAAAGCGGCGACTTTGATTATATGCTGATTGGCCGCGATGATACAGCGGCGTATTCGCAGGCACATCGTGAAGCGCGCAACATGGATATTCTTGTGCGCGAGCTGCCGCGTGAGCGCATCCGCTTTTTTGCCGGTGCAGACCAGCTGGGCCTTTTGCTGCTGAGCCGTGCGGCAACGCGTTTGCAGTATGAGCTGCCGCTGGTCAATGTGACCTATGCGGCAGGCAAGGGTGGCGCAACGCTGCCTTCCTATGAGGATGACACGGTGGCCGAAAGCGCAAAGCAGCACGTTTATGCTGCCGGTGCCTTTCCTATTCAAAACCGTAAGCATGCAGATTTGCTTTTGGCAGTGAATACGCCTGCTGACGGCGTGACGCTGGAGGCGAGCGCTGCGGCTAATAATTATCATGTAGATAAGCAGACGGATGGCTTTACGAAGAAGGTGGAGCGACTGCTGAATCATGGGCACCAGGTGGCGCTGGCCGACGTGAAGTATGGTAATGGTGCGGATAATGCGCTGGTGAAGAGCTTGTTTGAGAAGAAGCTTGCTTATCGTCTGGCAGCTTACGGCGGCTGGAATACGGCTGGCAACAGCTTGGGCTTTGCGCTGGCACAGGGACTTTTGGCTGGCAGTGTCAGCGATGCGGAGCGTGAGCAGCTGCTGAATGTGCGCTATCTTGATGATTGGGCGTATCAGGCGAATGCACGCATGACGACGTATCAGAAGCTTATCTGGCCGCAGTATTGGCCGAACAGCGGCTTGAACGACGAGCAGCGAGGTGCAACCGAGCAGTTTATTACCCGGGAAATAGAGAAGGTGGCAGAGCCGTATATGGGTAAGGCTGTAGAGGATTATCGTTTCACGCTGCCGTGGAGCAGAATGTTTGAGGTTGATGTGGAGAAAAAATAAATTTCTATTATTAATGAGGGGGACTAGAATGTTAAAAAATTATACGCTGCGCTTGGCGCAGGAGAGTGATGCGGCAGCGCTTTTAAAAATTTACGCTCCGTTTGTAGAGAGCGAGGACAGGCGTCTCAGCGACGTGTCGTTTGAGTACGAGGTGCCGAGCGAGGAGGAGTTCGCCGGACGCATTCGCGATATTTCGGCAAAATATCCCTATATCGTCTGTGAGCAGGAGGGCGAGCTTATCGGCTACGTCTACGCTCATCCGTACATTCCGCGTGCAGCCTATCAGTGGGGTGCAGAGGTGACGATTTATCTGGCGCCTGCTGGACAGGGCGTAGGGCTGGGGCGTGTGATGTATACGGCGCTGGAAAGGCTGCTGCGTCTGCAGGGCGTAGTTGTGACCTATGCCTGCGTGACGGCGAGCAACGAGCACAGCGTGAGGATGCATGAGGCCTTAGGCTATAAAATTGTGGGCACGTTCAACAACACCGGCTTTAAGCACGGTCATTGGCTCGACATGGTGTGGCTCGAAAAGCGCCTTGCTGATTTGCCTGCTCAGCCTGCGCCGCTGCGCGGCGTGCAGGAGCTGACGGCAGCTGAGGTGGCAGAGATTTTACAGCAGCGCTAAGCGTAATGTGTAGCCTAAAGCTTGCTGTGCAAACGCAAAAAAAAATTAAAAAATAATTTATTTTAAAAATATGAGGAAGTGTACACATTGGGCATAAAAAGCTCTTGTGTACACTTTTTTTATGTGATAAAATTAAAGCATATTTAGATTTTGTGCGTAATATAATATGAGTCTACGTTAGAAGATTTTGGGGTATGATATTATGTTTACTTGGGGAAGGAAAAAAATATTCGTGGCCTTGACTGTGTGCCTGCTGCTGGCGTCCTTGCTGGCGAGCGGCTGTATGGAGCAGAGCAAGGCGGGTTATCGCAATAACGACGGAAGACAGAAGCTGATTGTTGGCAGCGATCTCTATCCGCCGTTTAATTTTATCGATGAGGACGGGGCACCGACGGGCATAGATGTGGAGCTGGCGAAGGAGGCTGGCCGCCGCATGGGCTACGACGTCGAGTTTAAAAATATTAACTGGCCGGATAAGGATGCTCTGCTTGAGCGTGGCGAGCTTGATTGCCTGTGGGGTTCGTTTTCTATGAGCGGACGTAAGGAGCTGTATAATTGGGCTGGTCCGTATCTTGTCAGCAGACAGGCTGTGGCAGTGAACAAGAACAGCTCGATTCACAAGCTTGCGGATCTCGAGGGCAAGTTTATCGCTGTGCAGACAACGACGAAGCCGGAAGAAATTTTTACGCGGCATAAGCAGAGCAATATTCCGCATGTGAAGAAGCTTTACAGCCTGAGCAATCGTGATTTGATTTATGCGATGCTGGGCAAGGGCTATGTGGATGCTATTGCCATGCATAAAAGTGCGATTGAGCAATATAACAAGGACGTAGGAACGAGCTACCGCATTTTGGAGGAGCCTATTCTGATAACAGGTCTGGGCGTGGCCTTCGCACGCAATGACCAGCGCGGAATAGATAAAGAGCTGCATAAAACATTGAAGGAAATGCATGCTGACGGTACAACGAAAAAGATTGTCGCCAAGTATATGGACAATCCGGATGAATATCTGGAGGTGGAACGTAGTGGCGAATAGTTTGTTGAATACCAAAAAGTCCATTGCTGCTGTGGTTGCTATTATTGGCTTTGTTTATCTGAGCATTGTTTTTGGCTTTGCTTCGAAGGCAGACTATGATGCGACAAAGCATGATATGCAGTCAACGATTAGATATGTTGATACGCAATATAAGGAGTTTCATAAGCTTGATTCTTCCTCGAAGGTCAAAAGCCTGATGGCAGTCACCGCGACGACGGAGCAGATTATACGTAATCTGGAGCTGAATAAAGGACGCTTATCTGAGACGCTGCTTGCAGATTATGTGAGAGATTATCATCTGTCCGGTATTATTGTGCTTGCTCCTAACGGCTCCCTGGTCTGCGAATATAATCGGGACAGATATGGCTTTGCTGCTTTGCGCTATGAGCTGCTCAAGCCGTCGGTTATGGATGCGGCTATATATCCGGAGAAGATTTTTTCAGATCATCTTGAGCTTAACGACGGCTCGCATATTGACCTTTCTGTTACGAGCAGACAGGATGCACCGGGCGTTGTGGCCTGCTATTACCATACGACGGCAGAGTATGCTGCAAGCTATAATATGTCGCTGTATACGCTGCTTTCCGGCTATAGTATGCAGACGAGCGGCACGATTATTATCTCCGACGGCAATAAGGTGGTTGCCTCTAATGATGCTTCCTTGCTTGGCAACAGGGTGGAGAATAATGATATTGTGCAGGCATTGAAGCAGGACGGACGCACGCAGGAGCTGATTCATATCAAGGACAGCAATGCTGATAATTATTATGGCAGCATGGAGCGTGGCCGCAATTATTTTATTTACGTTTATATGCCGGAGCGGCATGTTTATACCACGCGTATGCAGAAGACGATCTATGCACTGGTTCTGTATCTGCTTGTTGTGGGCGCACTGCTGGTGTACCGTGCGCGTACAGAAAAGCGTTATCTTGAGCAGCAGCGTGAGCATGACGAGGCGTATAAGGAGCAGCTGCGAGAGGCGGCACGTGCAGCAGAGAAGGCCAATAATGCCAAGACAGAGTTTCTGCAGCGCATGAGCCATGATATCCGCACGCCGATTAACGGTATCCGCGGCTTTATCGAGATGGGCAATTACTATAAGGATGATTTGGCGAAGCAGGCTGAATACCGCGAGAAAATCTGGCAGAGCTCAGGCTTTTTGCTCGACCTTGTCAATGAGGTGCTGGAGATGGGCAAGCTCAGCTCCGGCGAGGTTCAGATGGAGGAAATCCCCTTCAATCTGCGGGAAATCTGTGATGAGGTAAGGGGCATTGTGACGCCGCAGGCGCAGGAGAAGGGCGTTGAGCTTATCGTCAAAAAGGAAGAGCTGCCTTATCCCTGTCTGATTGGCAGTCCGGTGCATGTGAAGCGCATTTTGCTGAACATTATCGGCAATGCTATCAAATATAACAAGAAAAATGGCAAGGTGTATATTACTCTGTTCGAAAGCAGTTCTGACGACGATACAACGCTCATGGAGTTCAAGTGCGAGGATACGGGCATTGGCATCAGCAAACGCTTTTTGCCGCATGTATTCGAAGCCTTTACGCAGGACGGTGACGTGGCGCGCAGTTCGTATGAGGGCACCGGTCTTGGTATGCCGATTGTCAAAAGCTTAGTTGAGAAGATGGGCGGCACGGTAACTGTCGAAAGCGAAAAGGGCGTTGGCAGTATCTTCACGGTGCGCATTCCGTTTAAGGTGGCTGCGGAGCAGCCGAGCGTAGAGCAGAAGCAGGAGGCGCCTGACGTTGAGCTTGTCAAGGGTATGCATGTGCTGCTGGCAGAGGATAACAAGCTGAATCTGGAGATTGCGCAGTTCTTCCTCAATACTGCAGGCATTACCAGCATATCTGTGCAGAACGGCAAGGAGGCAGTGGAGGCCTTTGAAGGCTCTGCTGTGCATGAATATGACGCTGTTTTGATGGATATCATGATGCCGTTCATGGACGGCATGGAGGCTACGCAGAAAATCCGTGCGCTGGAGCGTGAGGATGCAGGCACTGTGCCGATTATCGCGATGACGGCGAATGCCTTTGTTGAGGATAAGAAGCAGGCGATGGCTGCAGGCATGACGGATTATATTACGAAGCCGCTGCAGATGGAGCTGCTGCTGCACCTTTTGGCAAAGTACGCAAAAAAGCGTAAGCACTGAGAAAAATAAAAGACGCATTCAGTTTTGCTCTGGATGCGTCTTTTAAAATTAGCTTGAACGTAGAGGGAAAGTGTAGTATAATAATTATAGAAGAGGTGCCGCCGATAGACGGTTGACCCTCAGTTTTTGGTGAAAATAACCGCTAACCTTGGTCGGGGGCGGTTATTTTTTTGCGTTATAAAGAAACTATGAAACAGAAAGTAAAAATATTTTTAGTATTCAGCTGTAAAATATCTGTGTAATGCGTTTATGAAGATAAAAGAATGGTATAATAGATGTACATAGATGAAAGGACGTGAAAGCGTGAAGATAAAAACGTTGATGAGTGCGGCGCTGCTCAGCAGTGCTCTGCTGTGGGGCGCGGCGGCGCAGGCGGCTGATACGCTGCTGGCAAGCGAGCCAGAGCTGGAGCTGAAGCAGGGCAAGGTGACCGCAGAGCTGTGGGGCGACAGGCTGGCGAACGGCTATGCGCATGACCTGCTTATTATAGTGAAGAATAAGGATAAGAAGGTCATCACTGCCTATCAGCCGAGTATAAAGGGCGGCTATAACTGCTTGCTGCAGCTTGTTAAGCCTCAGGGCGAGGAGCCTGCGCAGCTGCTCGTGAGCGCAGGGCAGGGCGATTGGCGTGCGCCGAGCGAGTACCGCATTATCTCCTTTGCTGATTTGAAGGAGGTGCAGGAGGTTTTTGGTGTGCCGGAAAGCTCAGGCATTGTGACGCAGGCAGAGCTGAAGGACGGCAAATTGCAGCTTTCCCTGCTCAACGGCAGCAGCGAAAGCGTGGCGCTGGACGCTGGCGTGAAGGCTGAGGACGGACGCGTGGAATACAGCGGTCTGCATTCTCTGCAGCCGTGGGATGTTGACGACGACGGCGTGGATGAGCTTTTGGCAAGCCAGCGGCTTACGCAGGGCAAGACGCCGCTGGCCGACATCGGCGTGGTGTGGAAGCGCAGGGCTGACGGCGAAGGCTGGGAGGCTCTGGGCACGACGATTATGACGCTGGCGCCTGCTGCGCAGGGCAACACGGTGAACGATGGCGCTGAAATGGCGGCGGGAACGATTCTTCCGCGCAGGCTTGTCGTTCGCGGCGGAGAGGCGACCTTCCCTGTATTCGCAGGCAAGGACGTAGAGGTGCAGAACAAAATCAACAAGGAGCTGTGGACGGCGAACGCTGACAGCATGAAAAAGTTTTTTGCAGGGCAGGCCGATACAGCCTTCAAGGTAATGAGCGCGAAGGAAAATCTGCTTTCGGTGCAGCTCATCTGCGGCAAGACGAATTTTGTGCATAATTACGTGAATATCAATCCTAAGACGGGCGAGCTGATTAAGCTCAGCGATATTTTAAATACGCAGGACAAGGATTTGCTGCCGCTGCTCAATGTGCTGAACACTAATAAAAAGGTCAGCATTAAGGCGCTGCCTGATGAGTGGTATATTGAAGGACGCAATCTCTTCCTGATTTCTATCGTGGATACGCGCGAGGAAATTTCCGGCTTCGATTTGGGCAATCTGCATAAATTTATTTTAAACAAGCAGATACTGGAATAAAAAAACTGACTGGCTAGTCAGTAGAATTTGCGAGATGACGTATAAGGGAGAATAACAGAGAAAAACAGCTCAAAATTCGTTTAATCGGGTTTGCTTTTCTTGTTGTTCTCCTTTATAATGGTAGTATTCTGAAACTGGGATAGAGCGCTCTTTAGCTTGCTCGCCCTTGTTTATATTTAGAAATACTCGGACTAATTTATGATAAACGTTTCAGAGTAGAAGAAGGAGGTTTTTATATGTTTAGTTCTCTCCGCTCCAGTCGTGCGAAGAAAGCACTGGCTGCGGCGTTGGCAGCAACCTTTGTGCTGGCAGCATCCGGCTGCGGTCAAAAGCAGCAGCAGGGCACAAAGCAGGCAACATTGGTTAAAACCATGCAGGTTATTAAGCGCGACACCCCGTTGGTATATGATTACACTGGCTTTGTTCAGGCGCAGCAGGAAATGGAGCTTAAGGCTCAGGTCAGCGGCCAGATTACAGCCAAGTATTTCAAAGGCGGCGATAATGTAAGCGCAGGTCAGACCTTATACGCTATTGACCAGCGTACCTATCAGGCAAACGTGCTTAACGCACAGGCAGGCCTGGCGAATGCGCGTGCAGCTTTGGCTAACGCAGCCATGAACGCAGAGCGTTACAGCACTCTGTACGCACAAAATGCAGTTTCCAAGCAGGTTCTGGATAACGCTATTATGCAGCGTGACCAGGCGCAGGCTTCTGTGAACGCACAGGAGGCAATTCTGGAAAATGCGCAGATTAACATGACTGATACCAGCGTAGCTGCTCCGTTCAGTGGTCGTATTGATACTACGGCGCTGGAGGTTGGCAACTATGTAACCGCAGGTCAGACCACTTTGGCAAAAATCAGCAACACTGACCCTGTATTCGTACAGTTCAGCATTGCTGAGCCGGAATATTTGCAGCTTTCCGCTGCGCATGACAACAGCGGCGCAGCATCTCTCGACAACCTGACCGTTGTTCTGAGCGATGGCAGCACCTATGACCTCAAGGGCACTGTAGCAGAGGTTAACCGCGGCATCAACGACAACACCGGTACGCTGACGGTTAAGGCTCTCTTCAAGAACCCTGCACATCGTCTGCTGCCGGGCATGTTTGCTCACGTACAGGCAACTGCAGGCACCAAACAGAATGCGCTCCTGATTCCGAAGCGCGCTGTTGTTGAATTGATGTACAAGAAATTTGTTTATATTGTTGGCAGCGATAACAAGGTAACAATGAAGGAAGTTACCCTTGGTCCTTCTGTTGGCCGTTTCTTCATGGTTGAAAGCGGGCTGAACGGTGACGAGACAATCGTAGTCGAGGGCACCGGCAAAATCAGACAGGGTGCTGAGGTTAATCCGCAGCCGATGACTGAGGCTGATCTGGATACTACTGTTGACAACAGTGCTACCGCTGGCAAGAAGCAATAAGGAGGTTGGCTAGATGGCTCGTTTCTTTATTGATCGCCCTGTCTTTGCGATAGTACTGGCGATTATTATTACCCTGTTGGGTACGATTGCCGGCTTCAGCCTGCCTATCGCCCAATATCCTAACATTACTAAACCGCGTATCAGCGTAAACACCAACTATGTTGGTGCGAGTGCAGATATCGTTGAAAAGGCTGTAGCACAGACTATTGAGCAGAAGGTCAGCGGCGTAGAAAATATGCTGAACATGTCCTCTGTAAGTACCTCTAGTGGTGAATACAAGCTCAATGTTGAGTTCAACCTGGAGAAAAACGCAGATATTGCTTCTGTAGAGGTGCAGAACCGTGTGTCTCAGGCAACCAGCTCCCTGCCGAGCGAGGTTTCCGGCTACGGTGTAACCACTGCCAAAGAGTCTGCCGAGACCATTATGTATTTTGGCCTCTATTCTCCGAAAAATACCTATGATGCAATGTTCCTGAGAACATATGCGGATGCGAACTTCCTTGATGCAGTTAAGCGTGTTAAGGGTGTATCCACCGTTGGCGAATATGGTCCGGAATATGCAGTACGTATCTGGCTGAATCCGGAAAAGATGGCGCAGCTGGGCGTAACCGTGACTGATGTTTCCAATGCTATCAAGACGCAGAACGTGCAGGCAGCAGTTGGTTCTATCGGTAACCGTCCTACAACTGCTGAGCAGGAGCGTACCTATTCTGCAAGTGCTCAGGGCCGTCTGAATACGCCTGAGGAATTCGGTAACGTAATTATCCGTTCTAATAATGGCGATAACCTGAAGCTGAAGGATATCGCAACTATTAAAGAAGGTCCGCGTAATGACCTTATCGTCAGCAAGCTGAACGGTGGCGACTCCGTTGTCTTCCCGGTATCCCTGACCTCCGATGCGAATGCTATCGAAACGGTTAAGAATATCCGTGAGGTATTAAAGGACGCTGAAACACGTTTCCCTGACGATATGAAGCTGGTTGTTATTCAGGATAACACCCAGTTTATTACCGAATCTTTGGAGAAGGTTGCGCATACCTTCGTTGAGGCTTTGGTTCTGGTTATTTTGGTAGTATTCATGTTCCTGGGCAGCTGGCGTGCAACCCTGATTCCTATTCTGGCTGTACCGGTATCCCTTGTTGGTACCTTCGCTTCCTTTGTTATTTTAGGCTTTACGATCAATACTCTGACTGCTTTCGCAATGATTTTGGCTATCGGCCTTGTTGTCGATGACGCTATCGTTGTAGTAGAGGCAGTAGAGCATCATATCCAAGAAAACGGTATGTCTCCTAAGGAGGCAACCTACCGCGCTATGAACGAGGTTTCCG
>OQWM01001274.1_pt1 | contig 17311 bp, 13 predicted proteins | sample 1691531 | NCBI WGS metagenome assembly OQWM01 (sample SAMN03418257, study PRJEB22391) | human gut metagenome | biome: human-gut; feature: organic feature; material: feces | host: Homo sapiens | place: Tanzania | collected 2013-01
AACAAGGACAGCTCGACCTTAACTTCCCTGGCTATCATTCTTATTGGAATTCGGCAGAAAAAAAAGGATATTCGGGCACTGCTATTTTTAGCAAGCACGAACCTTTAGCCGTTACATACGGTTTAGGCATTGACGAACACGACCACGAAGGACGTGTCATTACACTCGAAATGCCTAATTTTTATTTAGTAACCGTATATACGCCCAATTCACAAGATGGTTTGCGTAGACTTGACTATCGCATGACATGGGACGATGCCTTCCGCAACTACCTTAAACAATTGGATGAGAAAAAGCCTGTGGTGGTTTGTGGAGACTTAAATGTGGCACATCAAAAAATAGACTTGAAGAATCCCAAAACCAATCGCAAGAATGCTGGATTTACAGACGAAGAGCGAAACAAGTTCAGCGAATTACTTGCAGAGGGATTTACTGATACCTTCCGCTTTTTCAATCCCACACTCGAGGGCATCTATTCATGGTGGTCATACCGCTTCCGTGCTCGCGAGAAAAATGCAGGTTGGCGCATTGACTATTTCTTAACATCGAATCGTTTACAAAATAATTTAACCGACGCCAAAATTCATACCGAAATCTTTGGTTCGGACCATTGTCCTGTGGAGGTTGACATTGATTTTGAAAAATAAAAATGTAGCATTTAGAGTCATTTCTACGTCAAACATAAAACTTCTTTATTTGCAACAACATTTAAACACATAAACAGATGAAACAGTTCTTTAAGTACGTATTGGCCACCATTGTGGGCATACTTTGTGTCGGTGCCGTAATCAGCTTTTTCGGCATCATCATGATGGGCGTTATGATAGCCGCCGATAGCGCTAAACCCTCATTAAAAGAAGGTACCGTATTGCGCATCTCGCTCAATGGAAGCATCAATGAACGCGCGGTGGACAATCCTTTTGCCGATCTTCTTAATAGTAATGTGGCAAAAACACAAGGTCTCGACGACATTCTTAAAGCCATCAAAGTAGCAAAGACCAATAAAGACATCAGCGGCATCTATCTTGAAGGTGGCGCCATGTCTGCCGACTATGCCACTGCACAAGAACTGCGCCGTGCATTGCTCGACTTTAAACAAAGCAAAAAGTTCATTCTTGCTTATGGCGATAACTACGAGCAAGGTGCCTATTACGTAGCTTCTGTAGCCGACGAACTGCTCATTAACCCAAGCGGCATGATAGCTTGGCACGGCATTGCCTCACAACCCATTTTCTTCACGGACTTGCTCAAAAAAGTTGGTGTTAAAATGCAGGTATTCAAGGTGGGTACCTACAAAAGTGCTGTTGAACCCTTTATTCTCACGGGTATGAGTGATGCCAACCGCGAACAAGTAAGCGCCTTCGTGGGCGATATTTGGAAAAACGTGTGCAACGATGTTGCCGCCTCACGCAAAATCAGCATCGATAGCCTCAATGCCTATGCCGACAACTATACCACTTTTGCTGAGCCTCAACAATACGTAACGAATCATTTGGCAGACTCTTTGGCTTACGCCGACGGGGTTCGTGCCAAATTGCGCACGCTCAGCAAACAGGATAAGGTAAACTTTATTTCGCCCGCTGAACTCGCCAAACTCGATGAAAGCAAGCGTGCGGATGGCACTATTGCCGTATATTATGCACAAGGCGACATTGTGGACCAAGTGGCATCGAACAGCATAACCGATAATGCACAATATATTGTAGGTTCTAAGGTGGTGCAAGACCTTGACCAACTTGCTAACGACGACGATGTAAAGGCTGTGGTTCTACGCATCAACTCGGGTGGTGGTAGTGTCTATGCCTCTGAACAAATGTGGCGTGCAGTGCAACTGCTTAAACAGAAAAAGCCCGTAGTGGTTTCTATGAGTGGCATGGCTGCATCGGGTGGTTATTATATGTCGTGCGGAGCCGACTACATTGTGGCTGAACCCACAACTCTTACAGGTAGTATTGGCATCTTTGGCATGATTCCCGACATGAGCGGTTTGATGACTGAAAAACTCGGTCTACATTTCGATGTAGTTAAAACCAACAAGTCGTCTGATTTCGGTGCTATGGGTCGTCCCTTCAATGCCGATGAAGCCAATGCCATGCAACAATACGTGAACCGTGGTTACAAACAATTTATTGGTCGCGTAGCAGTAGGTCGTCACATGACTCCCGAACAAGTAGACCGCATTGGTCAAGGTCGTGTGTGGACAGGTAATCAAGCACTTGCTATCAAGTTGGTCGACAAACTCGGCACACTCGATGATGCAATAGCAATTGCCTCACAACGTGCCAAACTGCAGTCATACAATGTGATGCCCTACCCTGCTAAGGTTTCATGGATTGACCAATTTATGCAAGCTACCATCAAACGCGATTACATGGAAGAGAAAATGCAAGCAGCCCTTGGCGAATACTATGCACCTCTCCGTTTTGTTAGCTCTCTCAATGGTGCAAACGCTCAAAGTTGGATGCAAGCTCGCGTATTCTACGTGCCCAATCTAAAATAAGTTTCAGAACCCTCTGACCAAGGTCAGACACGATTCTGATGGTAAAAAAACGAAGCTAAATTTCAATCTGTGAAATTCCCTATAGCCCTCATAAAACACATATCCGTTCTCATCACCATGCCCCTTTCACTCTTATGGGGGCTGGTGGTGAGCATACGGTCTATGCTCTTTGCTTGTGGCATATATAAGCAAACTTCGTTCAATATACCCGTGATTTGCGTAGGCAATTTAGCCGTAGGCGGAACAGGCAAGACTCCCCACGTAGAGTATTTGCTTAAAATGCTTCATGCCCAAGGCTACAGAGTCGCCATGTTATCGCGTGGTTATGGACGTAAAACAAAGGGCTATCTATTGGCAAATGCACAAACCACGGCACGCGAGATGGGCGATGAACCCCATCAAGTGCTTCATAACTGTCCATTTGCCACTGTTGCAGTAGCAGAAAAACGCGTCATTGGCATACAATGTCTTTTAAGAGATTGCCCCGAAATAGACGTTATCGTGCTCGATGATGCCTATCAACATCGCTACGTAAAGGCAGGGTTCAACCTCTTACTCACTGACTCTCATTGCCTCTACACGCACGACCACTTGTTGCCATGGGGACGACTACGCGAACCCGCAAAGGCTGCTCAAAGGGCACAAGCAGTGATTGTTACTAAATGTGATGGCGACAACCGCCCTACCCTAAAAGTTGCCCCACACCAACAACTCTTTTACAGCGAAATAGCCTATGCTCCCTTGCAGCCTTTAATCACTGCAACATCCCCTCAAACAAAAACCACCACGACGTACTTTAACTTATTAGAAAATCGCCCTAAGGTTTTGCTTATAGCAGCTATTGCCAATCCACAACCTTTAGTGGCACATTTGCGTACTCAAGGAGCCGAAGTTGTGTTGGCTGAGTTCCGTGATCATCACGACTTTAATGCAGCCGATGCCCAACGTATCAGTCTGTTGTGGGAAACACATGCTTGCACCATGGCTATAACCACTCAAAAAGATCAGGAGCGACTCATTGCCATTCAACAATTATTGCCTCCTTCACTCAACGAAAACATTTATGTGCAGCCCATAACCGTAAACATATCGGCTGCAAACAACAACGATAAAAATACGTTCAACCAAACCATCTTACATTATGTTAGAACAAATCAAAGAAACCGCAGCGTGGATTAAAGAACACACGCAAATGCGCCCCCACACGGCCATCGTATTGGGCACAGGTCTCGGACACTTGGCAGAAGAGATAGACATCATAGACGAATTTCCCTATCAAGACATTCCCAATTTCCCCATAAGTACCGTTGAAGGTCATAGCGGTAAACTTATTTTTGGACGTTTAGGTGGAAAAGATGTCATGGCACTTCAAGGCCGTTTCCACTTTTACGAAGGCTACAGCATGAAGCAAGTAACCTTCCCCGTACGCGTAATGTACGAAATGGGCATCAAGAATCTCTTTGTGAGCAATGCTGCAGGCGGTATGAATCCCAATTTCAAAATTGGCGACCTTATGCTCATTACCGACCACATCAACTTCATGCCCGAACACCCTCTGCATGGTCCTAATTTCCCCACAGGTCCGCGTTTCCCCGATATGCACGAAGCCTATAGCCATGAATATCTTGACATGGCACGCGCCATAGCCAAAGAAAAAGGCATACGCACTGTCGAAGGTGTATATCTTGCCACACAAGGCCCCACCTTCGAAACTCCCGCAGAATACAAGATGTACCACATCTTAGGAGCCGATGCGGTGGGCATGTCTACTGTGCCTGAAGTGATTGTTGCACGTCATTGTGGCATACGCTGCTTTGGCATCAGCATCATCACCGACTTAGGTGTTGAAGGACAGGTAGTAGAAGTTAGCCACGAAGAAGTGCAGAAGGCTGCCAATGCCGTTCAACCCTTAATGGCTGAAATCTTCCGCGAAATGGTACGAAGAATTGACTAATTTTCATGCTATAAAATTACAAAAAATAGTAACAAGTAATAGCCACGCACATTTTTGTACGAGTCTATTATCTGTTACTATTTTTTGTACATTTATGCCATCTAAATTTTACAAGAATTTTTCCTAAAAAGCATCCCAAAATCTGAATATAAATAGTCCGAAGAAATTCCGATACCATTCCGATACCATTCCGAAGGAATGAAAAGGGCGCTCAAAGCAAATATTCAACACTAAACATTCTAAGATAAAATGACAATTTCTGCATGGTTTATGCTCGCCACCTTGTTGGCGTATTTTTTGATACTTCTTCTCATTTCGCGACGCAGTTCTGCACAGGGCGCCAAAGGCAATAATGCTTTTTTCCGCGCAGGACGTCAGTCGCCATGGTGGATGGTGGCATTCGGCATGATTGGTGCCAGCATATCGGGCGTAACCTTCATTTCGGTGCCAGGATGGGCTGCAAGCACGGGCATGACCTATCTGCAAATGTGCTTGGGCTTTATCGTGGGCTATGTGGTGGTGGCTACGGTTTTGTTGCCATTGTACTACCGACTTAGACTCACAAGCATTTATGCCTACTTGGGGTCAAGCTTCGGACAACGCACGCATCGCACAGGGGCTTTGTTCTTTGTGCTGAGCAAACTCACGGGGGCTGCTGCACGGCTTTACTTGGTGTGCGTGGTGTTGGCGCAATTTGTAACGACCCCCCTCCTTGGCAATGGCATGCTACCTTTTGCCCTAACCGCTTGCGCTGTGCTTTTGCTGATTTGGCTCTATACGCACAAAAGTGGCATTCAAACGGTGGTGCGCACGGATGCCTTGCAAACTGCTTGCTTGCTGCTTGCTGCAGTGGGAATTGTGGGAGCCGCCATCCACACCATGCACCTCGACTTTCATGGTGCCATGCAAACCATTACGCAAAGCCCTATGTTTAGGATGTGGGAGTGGGACGCATCAAGCAAACAAGCCTTTTGGCGACAGTTTTTGAGCGGTGTGTTCATTGTGGTGGTGATGACGGGGCTCGACCAAGACATGATGCAAAAGAATCTGACTTGTCGCAACTTACGCGAAGCGCAGAAGGACATGTGCTGCTACGGCTTAGCTTTTTTGCCTGTGAATGCACTTTTCTTGGGTATGGGCATTTTGCTTTACGCGCTCTGCGCACAACAGGGCATTACCCCACCTGCCACAGGCGATGAACTTTTGCCGGGGTTGGTGAATTCGGGTGCCTTAGGACAATGGGTGATTGTGCCGTTCACCATTGGCATTGTGGCTGCTGCTTTTTCGAGTGCCGACTCGGCGATGACGGCTCTAACAACCACCATTTGCGTGGATTTGTTAGGGGTATCAGAGGAGAACGAACTACATGCCCGTGCCGAAAAGTTACGACGCGCAGTACACATTGCGGTGGCTGCTGCTTTTGCGCTGTGCATCTTGGTGTTTAAGGTGGTGGGGAACGACAACATTTTGAACGCTATCTACGTGATGGCTTCATACACTTATGGTCCGCTGCTTGGACTCTACGCCTTCGGTTTGTTTACGAAACGTAATGTCAACGATCGCTTTACACCTTACATTTGTTTGGCTGCCCCCGTAATTTGTGGTTTGCTCGATCATTTTGCCCCTATTTGGTGGGGCTACACCTTTGGTTATGAGCTATTGATGCTGAATGGATTGCTCACTTTCGGGGCGCTATGGATGAACAAAAGCAGAAAATAGACGATTTTATTTTGGAGGTTACGACGCGAAGGAGTAACTTTGTAACGGCATTGCCCTAAACTACAGGGTGGTTCTAAAAATTCTGATTTTAAATTTCTAAAATTCTGATAGTCGCTTTGCACCCTCTCGCATGTGTCTTGGAGTCAGTTCGCTCAGTCACATAGCCCGCTATGCTCCTTCGTTCACTACCCCCAATACACACACGATAGGGCACAAATCGACTTATCAGAATTATTAGAACCACCCTACAATCTTGACAATAGGCACTGCCACCCCCTCCGAAACGAGGACATTCACACACCATTACGATTTTTTGGTCATGAAAAAATTGCTTTCGCTGCCCCCTAATGTGGTGGGGGCTTTCCATCATATTACGGGACTTTCCCCGAAAGAGTATTTTTGCACTTCCGACCCTGCTCACAAAAAGTTAGGATCGGGAGGCGGCACGGCGTGGCTGTTGAATGCAGCGCATGCCCACGAAAATCCTGACCTTAGTTTCAGCGCTTGGTTGGGACAAGAAAAACGCATTTTGCTACATGCTGGCGGACAAAGCCGACGCTTGCCCGCTTATGCGCCAAGTGGCAAAGTGCTTACGCCGATTCCTGTGTTTAGATGGGCACGCGGTCAACAAATTGACCAAACTTTGCTCGACTTGCAAATGCCACTCTACAACGAAATTATGCGAAAGGCACCCCAATCGCTCCACACGTTAGTGGCTAGTGGCGATGTGCTACTCAGAGCTACCGAACCATTGCAAGAGATTCCCGAAGCGGACGTAATTTGCTACGGACTGTGGGCTGACCCTGTACAGGCTTCGCACCACGGGGTGTTTATGATGAACCGCCAAACGCCCACGACGCTCGACTTTATGTTGCAAAAACCGAGCACAGAGGAGCAAGCAAAATGGATGCAAACGCACTTGATGTTAATGGACATTGGGGTGTGGTTGCTGAGCGACAAGGCGGTGGAAAAGCTCATGCAGAAAACGCAAGAACAGGCGTGCTATGACTTGTATAGCGAGTTTGGTTGTGCATTGGGCGAACATCCCTCACGACCCGACAATTTGCTAGCTGACTTGAAGGTGGCGATATTGCCGCTTCCTGGAGGAGAGTTCTATCATTATGGCACGGGAAGCGACATGATTGCTTCGTCGGTAGCGATTCAAAACTTGGTGAAAGACCAACGATATATCTTGCAAAAGGGGGTGAAGCCGCAAACTTCTGTTTTTACGCAAAACACGCTGATTGCCAATCGCCCCACACCCGACACGCACAATGTGTGGATTGAAAATGCGTATCTTGGTAAGGGATGGCACTACACATCGAACCACATTGTGACGGGCATTCCGCAAAACAATTGGACGGTGTACTTGCCCGAGGGGGTATGCCTTGACATGGTGCCTATCGGCGAAAAGGCTTTTGCCGTGCGACCTTATGGGTTTGACGATGCTTTCCAAGGCGATGTGACGCAAGACACGACGCACTTTATGGGACGTCCCATGCCTGAGTGGCTCAGCAAACGCGGAATTGCTGCTGAGGAGTTGCAAAACACGCACGATTTGCAAGCTGCAAAACTTTTTCCTGTGACCGAGAACTTGGACGATTTGGAAGAACTCATCCATTGGTTTATCACAGTGAATACAGCGGAAGAGGTACAAGAGGCAGGGACTGATAAGGGAGGTTCCGAATTTGAGAATGCGCCTTTACTAAGCGCTGAGAAACTTCGAGAAATCACAGAGAAATGGCGCAAACTTCCACGCTATTCGGCAGACGAACTTTCTATTCATGCCAATCTGCCACGTCTTTTTGCACAACGCCGCGCATTGCAAGCACAGACCTTGCCCATTGTGGCAAAAAACTGGCAACGCAGTGTTTTCTACCAAGTGAACCTGAAGGATATGGCTCAAAAGTTTGGTAGCAACCATTGGACTTTGCCCGAGGCGCTACCCGAAAGTGCCCCGCTCATGACGCGCATTCACGATGCCATGTTCCGTTCTGAGTGTTTGCGAGAAACGGATGTGACACAGTCTGAGGGCTTCGAGGAGAAAGCTTTTGGTTTGCTGCGCGAAGGACTTACCGAAAATGTGCTTCGCCACAAGAGTTCACCCCAAATGACTACTTATGCCGACCAAATTGTGTGGGCAAGAAGCAGTGTGCGCATTGATGTGGCAGGTGGTTGGACCGACACACCTCCCTATAGCCTCATCTCGGGCGGTAATGTGGTAAACTTGGCTATAAACCTGAATGGACAGCCTCCCTTGCAAGTGTATATCAAGCCGTGCAAAGAACCTGTGGTAATTTGCCGCTCGATAGACTTGGGGGCAATGGAGCGCATCGAAACCTACGAGGAGTTGAAGCAATACAACAAAGTGGGTTCGCCTTTCTCTATTCCCAAAGCTGCACTCACTTTGGCGGGTTTCTTGCCTGGCTTTAGTCACGAATGCTTCCCTACCCTACGCCAACAACTCGAGGCTTTTGGGTGTGGTATGGAGATTACACTTCTTGCCGCCATTCCCGCAGGGTCGGGCTTAGGCACGAGCAGTGTGTTGGCTGCAACGGTTTTGGCAGCACTAAGCGATTTTTGTGGATTGAAATGGGACAAAAACGAAATTTGCAACCGCACACTCGTGCTCGAACAATTACTCACAACGGGGGGCGGTTGGCAAGACCAATATGGCGGTGTATTGCCTGGTGTTAAACTGCTACAGACCGCTACGGGGTTCGACCAAAACGCGGTGGCACGTTGGTTGCCCGACACGCTCTTTACCGACGATGAAATGCGTCCCTGCCATTTGCTCTACTACACGGGCATCACACGTACGGCTAAAAACATTTTAGCAGAAATTGTGCGTGGCATGTTCTTGAACAATACGCGACACTTGCGCTTGCTCAACAACATGAAACAACACGCGCTGACGATGTTCGACACGATGCAAACCAACAACCTTGAAAAATTTGGTTGTATGGTACGCACTACTTGGGAACAGAACAAGGCACTCGATGCTGGAACCAACCCTGACGTGATTGACACTTTGTGTCAACGTGTAGACGACCTTTGCTATGGTTACAAACTTCCAGGTGCTGGCGGTGGCGGATTTATGTATATGGTGGCGAAAGATGCTGAAGCGGCACGACGCATTAAGCAAATGCTTACTGAAAATCCGCTTACGCCCAACTCGCGCTTTGTGGACATGAGTATCTCGACAAAGGGATTACAAGTGAGCCGCAGCTAAAACAACACTTTGAAGTTTAGACGACTTCTTTTCCCCGAACACGATTTTTTCGAAATAAAGTTCTATGAAATATCTACGCAAAGCTTTGTTGCTTGCTACGCTTAGCCTCAGCGCGGTGTGCAATGCACAACAACAAATAGCTATATTCTCTATCAACGACTTTCATGGTGCCTTTGTGCGCAACGACGATAAAGGCATTGTGGGAGCGCCCTCGGTATGGCAAACACTCGACTCGCTCAAAACGGTCTATCCTTGTAACATCACGGTTTCGGCTGGCGACAATTTTGGGGGTAGTTATTTTTATAATGCCACGAATGGCGCCCTGATGCCTGTGTTCTTCAATGATTTGGGCATCACGGTTTCGGCATTGGGTAACCATGAGTTTGATGACGGACAGCGCTCGTTGGCTGAGAAATGGACCAATTCGCCCCTACGCCCCAAAAATTGGGACATCACGTATGTGTGTGCAAATGTGCGTCGCAATGATACGGGGGCTGTACCCGATTTTGCACAACCTGTGGTAAGCGTTCCGCTCACGCTTCCTGATGGTCGCCCCTTCCGCGTGACTTTTGTGGGCTTAATTGCATCGTCTACGCCCCAACAAGCAAGTGTGCGCAAATTGGCTGGATTGTCGTTTGACGGAAACTATCCCGCAGTACTCGACTCGGTAATGCACTTGCCCGAAGGTAACCTCGTTTCGGATGCGAATCTGCGTTTATTGCTTACGCACAACGGCACCTACACCAACGAAGAGGGACAACCGGCTTGGGACGACAAGGACAAAAACAATCTTTATAAAATCGATTCTCCACTGTGGAATGGCATTCTGTCATCGCACAGCCATAAACGTGTGTGTGGATACATTAACCAAGCTCACTATCCCGTGGTGCAAGGACGATGGCACGGTGACTACATCAGCATGTTGCTTTGTACCATCGACAACCAAACCCTCAAGGTGACAAAGGTGGAACCTCACAGCATTCGCGTAACACCGAAGGCACACCTCAAGGAAGGTCCTGCACGATTGCAAGCACAAATTGACTCGCTACTGCAACACACGGTTACGAAAGGGGGCACACCGATTGGCACAATACTTACGACGGCACAACACGAGATGCCTCACGACCGCGACCACAAATATCGCCAAAGTGAAGTGGGTACATTAGTATGCAAGGCATACGCCGAGGCATACCGCACAGCTGCTCACCAAAAGGACGAGACGCCCATCATAGGATGCAGTCACTTTGGAAGTATACGCGCAGGATTTGGAAAAGGCAAAGTGAGTGTGCTCGATGTGGGCGAAGCACTCCCCTTCTCGAACGCACTGAAGGTATACCATCTCACAGGTAAACAGATTATGAGTTTGGTGCAATTTGGTTTGCACAACCAACGCTACGGATGGTTGCAAACTGCCTACTTGGACGTGGTAAAAGATGCAGAAGGAAATGTAGAGCAACTCTCTTATGTGAGTCCACAAGGAAAACGCACCGTGCTTCAGCCTAAGAAGAAATACTACTTAGTGGCTGATGAGTTTATTACCAACGGTGGCGATGGTTACGCGCCTTCTTTCTTCCCCACAAAACAAGAGATAAAAGTAGCAAATCTGCCTCTTACCACCGACGCATTTATTAACTACTTAAAGCAACAACCCTCTATTTAGGAAATTGGGGATTTTACTTTATAGTTTTTCCAAAAGAAGCACTATAAGAAATCTCAGAATTAGCAAATACGAACAATGGCACTTTTTTCATTTCGCCCCACCGATCAACGTAGCGACATTAACATGGGGCTCTTTCTCAACGGAAATGGAGGAGGACCCGCATCTTTACAAATAAAACGCACGCTTGCACCCGAATGGGCTGTGCAAAGCGGTGTGCAACTTACTTGGCCGCACGCAGACACGGACTGGGCATATATGTTGCCCGAAGTTACAGAATGTTACTTGCGCTTGGCTTTCGAAATAGCGACACGCCAAACGCTTTTGATTGTGGCACCCAACACCGAGGAGGTGCGCCAACTCATTGAACAACGACTGCCGAAACGTGCTACCGACAACATTCGTTACTACCCATGTGCCACTAACGACACTTGGGCACGCGACCATGGCTTTCTGACCGTAATGACTAATGACGGTCCTGAGTTGCTCGATTTCCGCTTCAACGGATGGGGTGGCAAGTTTGAAGCCTCACTCGACAATGCCATTAACGCGCATTTGGTTGAGGGCGAACAGCCTATGCTACATGGAAAATATGTGGACTGTTTGGACTTTGAACTTGAAGGCGGTAGTATCGAGGTGGATGGTTTAGGCACTTTGCTCACCACCTCTGAGTGTTTGCTTAACCCAAACCGAAATGCGCAACTTGACAAGGCACACAAAGAGGCTTTGCTAAAGGAAAGATTGGGCGTAGAACGTGTGTTGTGGCTCGACCACGGCTACTTGGCTGGCGATGATACAGACTCGCACATTGACACCTTGGCACGTCTTTGCCCGAACAACGTGATTGTATACGTTAAATGTACCGACCCTGCCGACGAACACTACACAGCGCTGCAAGCTATGGAACAACAGTTGCAAAGCTTTACGACCGCACAGGGCGAACCTTACACTTTGTTGCCCTTGCCTATGGCAAATGCGGTATATGATGCTGAAAATGGTGAACGACTACCTGCCACCTATGCCAACTATTTGATAATGAACGACGTGGTACTCTACCCCACTTATGCGCAACCAGAGAATGATGCCGAAGCTGCCAAAACATTGCGTCAAGCCTTCCCCAATCGCGACATTGTAGGCGTTGACTGCCGCGCACTCATCCGTCAGCATGGCTCACTACACTGCGTAACAATGCAATATCCTAAGGGGGTTATAAAATAAGCCTTATGGAAGACATTAACAAAATTAGATACTTTAACATGGTTATCGTGGAATTTGGCAATCATCACCACCTTCCACCACGTTGGTCTTATCAATACCTTCACACATATGGCGGTCTTGATTTGATTGACAAGAACTATGATATTGAACATACACTCCCTCTCTGTGACACCATTGAGGGATTGACCCAATATTGTAAACGACAGGGAGGAAGCCTATCATGAAACTATATCATGGAACGAATGTCGATTTTTCAGAAATGCAAGCCTTACAAAAATTTTGGGCAAGGTTTTTACCTTACCAACATTAAAAAACAGGCTGAAAAACAAGCTATACGTCGATGCAACTTTGATGGTTTCGGCACTCCAATCGTTCAAACGTATGAATTTGACGAAAAACTTCTCGCAGATAATAGCCTAAACATAAAGAGATTCGATGATATGACTGAGGAATGGGCCATGTTCATCCTCGAAAACAGACTAAAAAATAGCAAACATTGTTACGACATAGTAATTGGTCCTGTTGCTGACGATGGGGTTGCCATGCAACTTCGTAGGTATGAACAACATTTCATTGACAAGAAAACCCTTGTCAATGAATTAACATTCAGCAAGGTAAACTCTCAATACTTTTTTGGATCAGAAAGAGCCATCAAACTTTTAAAAAGATGCTAACAAAACAACAAATGCAATTCATGGTAGATTGTATCATAGAAGACTTGGTAGCGTTTGTTATGCGCGATTATAAGGTTAACATTATTGAAGCCTTTGACAAAGTTTACAACTCTAAAATCTATCAAAAAATTCTCGACAAAAACACCGGACTCTATATGCGAAGTTCACTCTATAACTACGCATATCTAAAAGAGGAACTCAATACAAGTACATTATGAATAAACCTCACACACTCAAAATAGGTCTTGTGCAGCAAACATGTGTGGCTGACGTAGAGACCAACAAACAAAAACTTAAACAAAATATTGCCGATGTGGCAGCCAAAGGCGCACAACTTGTCGTGCTACAAGAGTTGCATAACTCGCTCTACTTCTGTCAAGTAGAGAGTACAGACAACTTTGACTTGGCTGAAACAATTCCCGGTCCTTCAACCGAGTTTTATAGCGAAATAGCACGTCAACACGGCATAGTGTTGGTCACCTCACTCTTTGAACGTCGCGCAGCTGGACTCTATCACAACACGGCTGTGGTGTTTGAGGCTGATGGGAGCATTGCTGGCAAATATCGCAAGATGCACATTCCCGATGACCCTGCTTACTACGAAAAATTCTACTTCACACCTGGTGACTTGGGCTTCCACCCCATCGACACTTCTGTAGGTCGACTTGGTGTACAGGTTTGTTGGGACCAATGGTATCCTGAGGGAGCAAGACTGATGGCATTACAAGGTGCTGAGTTGTTGATTTATCCCACAGCGATTGGTTATGAAAGCAGCGATACACCCGAGGAACAACAGCGACAGCGCGAAGCATGGACTACTGTGCAACGTGGACATGCTGTGGCTAATGGTTTACCCGTAATTGCCGTAAACCGCACAGGGCACGAGGACGATCCTTCGGGACAAACAAACGGCATTGACTTCTGGGGGTCAAGTTTTGTAGCAGGTCCACAAGGCGAGATGCTACACCGCTCACCTATCAACGAAGAAGAAAATGTAGTAATTGAAGTTGATATGAAACGTAGTGAAAACGTGCGCCGTTGGTGGCCTTTCCTACGTGATCGCCGTATTGAAGAATTTGGCAACCTTGCCAAACGCTTTATTGACTAAGTTCGTGGGGATTAGAACTATGCCCCATTAAACACTGAATTTGCACGAGAAAAATGCCTTTTTATCGTGCAAACTCGTGTTACAAATAAGCATTCAAAAAGAGAATACTGAAAAATTAGAATACACTTTGCAAATTCTTTTTGCTTAGAAAATCGTTTTTCATTAACTTTGCGCCATAAATGAAAACGTGTGTTACTCAACAAGAGTACACCAAATGCCACACTTTCACATCTAAGAAATGAAATTTAATCTATCTAAATTCTTATATATTGTTCTTTTTTTCGCAATCACCCCAATTGTTTCGTGGGCTAACGCAGAAAAACGTAACTTTACACTCGTAATCGATGCCGGACATGGTGGACATGATGCAGGAGCTGTAGGTGCCTACTCAAAAGAAAAGGACATTAACTTGCGTGTGGCATTAGCTTTTGGCAAATTGGTTGAGGAAAATTGTCCCGACGTGAAGGTGATTTATACACGCAAACGCGACGTATTTATTCCCCTACAGACACGTGCAGACATTGCAAACCGCAACAAAGCCGACCTTTTTATATCGGTACACACAAATGCACTGCCTGCAGGTCGCTTGGCTTATGGTTCTGAAACCTACACACTCGGTATGGCACGTGCCAATGCAAATTTGGCTGTAGCTAAACGAGAGAACTCGGTTATTACACTTGAAAGTGATTATAAAAGCACTTATCAGGGTTTTGACCCAAACAAAGCTGAGAGTTACGTGATCTTTGAATTTATGCAAGACAAGTTTATGAAGCAAAGTGTAGACTTGGCAAGCGCTATTCAAAAACAATACGTGAATGCGGGACGCCCCAACAAGGGAGTTCACCAAGCTGGTTTCTTGGTATTGCGTAACACCTCAATGCCCTCAGTACTCACGGAATTAGGTTTCATCACCACACCTGCGGAAGAAAATTATCTGAACTCTGAACGAGGTACAACAGAATTGAGTCGCAGCATATACAATGGTTTTTTGACCTACCGACGTATGCACGAGCATGGAGCAAACGACATTCCGCAGAACTTGCCCAGTAAAGCTGATGCACAGGTGGATACACCTGTAGCACAAAATAATGGGGAGGCGAACAATAACACCCCTCAAACACCTGTGAACAATGGCGAGGTGGCTGTGGTACCTGTGGCTGCGGTTCCTACTGCACGCATGATACCTGAAGCTGCTACAAACGAATATACACCGCAAAGTGTGCGTAGCAACAATAGGTCACAACGTCAAAAGGATGCACATGAAAACCAAACGGTCAAGGTGGTTACACCTAAAGCCGAAACACCCAAAGCGACCTCTACGTCTAAGCCTAAGGAGGTGAAGAAAGAAGTAGAAAAGCCCAAAACTCCAACTAAACCTGTGGCTAAACCCGTGGCAACAAGTTCCACAAAGCAAAAAACAAAGGAACAAACCAACAAAACCAAGGCTAAAGACACCAAAGGTAAGCAGGATGACAAGAAGGCTACAGGCAAAAACGATAATAAAAACACGAAGCAGCAAGACGCTAAGTTGAATGCAAACAACAAGCATGCAACAGACAAAAGTAAGCAAACTACTGCTAACAAAAAAACATCACCCACTGCAACTAAGACAAAGGTAACTTATCGCATTCAAGTGGGGGCTGGTAAAGCACAAATTGACACGAAAGATGCACAGTTTAAGGGCCTTAACGTAACGCGCGTAAAGGAAGGAAGCATGAACAAATACTTCTATGGAACCTATCACTCTTACGCTGATGCACAAAAGGCACTGAAAACTGTAAGAGCTAAAGTTAGCGCAGCCTATATCGTGGCTTATGTGGGTGGCAAAGCTGTTTCGGTGGCTGAAGCCAGAAGTAAAGAGTAAGACACACATATCCATAAAATATGAAGAAAGAAATTAAAATTGCACTTACCGCCGTTGTGGCATTGGTGCTGCTATTTGTAGGAATCAACTTTTTGAAAGGCATTAACGTCTTCAAAGCTACCAATACCTACTACGTTAAATTTAAAGATGTAGCAGGACTCACCGTCTCTACTCCCGTATATGCCAATGGCTATCCTGTTGGTATTGTGCGTACCATCGAGTATGATTATAATCGTGGTGAATTTGTAGTGGTGGGCATTGAACTCAACAAAGAAATGCGTGTACCACAACAAACGACTGCCGAACTTGAGGCTGAGTTGATGGGCGGTGTAAAGATGACATTGATGCTTGGACCGAACCCTACACAAAACATGGAACGTGGCGATACCTTGAGCGGACGTATGCACGAGGGGGCAATGGACAAGGTGACTGCTATGGTGCCACAGATTGAAAAAATGTTGCCTAAACTCGATTCGATTATGGACAACTTGAATCGTCTGACAGGTGACCCTGCTTTGGCTGCAACGCTACACAATGCGAAAGATATTACCGACAACCTTCGTGAAACTTCAGTACAGTTGAACGGCATGATGCACAATGATGTTCCTGTTATGTTGGGCAACCTGAAACGCACCTCTGCGAATGCTGAACGTTTAACTGCAAACTTGGCAAACTTAGACGTACAAACTACCTTGAACAAGGTAAACGCTACATTAGCCAGTGCCAATCAACTCTCTGACCAATTAAATGGTATGTCAACTTCGCTCAATAGTAAGTTGCAGAGCAAGGATAATACATTAGGTTTGTTCTTAAACGATCGTGGAGTTTACGACAATCTCAACGCTACGTTGCGTAATGCAGACTCACTTATGATTGATCTGAAAGCACATCCTAAACGTTACGTTCACTTCTCTGTATTTGGAAAGAAGGATAAGTAAAGCGTAAATAATTACGCTACGTTTTTCTAAAAAAGAAATTCGCTTTACAAAGCACAAGTTATTTGTGAATTGCAAAGCGAATTTCCCTTTTATAGACAAACATAAAAACTAATATTACACAGAGCTCTCTTTTATTTTTGCACACCATGATTAAAATTCTACCACTTATGTTTACATTTATGCCACCTATGCATAAATGTGCTTTTTTGCTTGACACATATTTGTTTTTTGCCTACCTTTGTAAGGTATAGGAGCGTGATTACAACTCAGTATTTCACTCTCTCGAACCTTTACAAACAACAAACAGACATGCGAAAAAAATTACTATTCTTGTCGCTCGTCATGTTGTCGGTGGCAACTCGAGCCTTGACTTTTACACCGCACACAAACTTTGCAACTTGCGGAGAGTTGTTAACTAATAACCAAAGCTTGTGCCTGAATGCTATG
>OQWM01001279.1_pt1 | contig 17275 bp, 7 predicted proteins | sample 1691531 | NCBI WGS metagenome assembly OQWM01 (sample SAMN03418257, study PRJEB22391) | human gut metagenome | biome: human-gut; feature: organic feature; material: feces | host: Homo sapiens | place: Tanzania | collected 2013-01
CGTCCTAACATCTCCATGACCTGGTCTGACCATGAAGTTCGAGATGCGAATGGTAATTCGAACTATGAACGTGGTAACTTAACCGTTAGTAGTAGAAGTAAGCTTGCCATCAACGACTTTGATATGATCTTCTCGCCATACGCTAAGTATTACTTAGATGCGAATATCAGATATAATGATCAAAGCAATGGTAATAGAACTAAGTATAATGGCACCTCTCTCATCGTGAAAGGTGAGATGCGAGCAGAGAATGTGACGCTTAACCTTTATAATCGTCGAGGAATGTGGCAGTTCGTCACTTTCCCATTCGATGTCAAGGTGAGCGATATCGTTCCTGAAAGCGAGAATACCTCTTGGGTTGTTCGTGGTCATTCGGGTGCAATGCGTGCCGCCGGTAAGAATGATTCTGTTTGGGTGAACCTCAAGGCTGATGATGTTTTGGAGGCTGGTAAAGGCTATATCATGCATTGCTATAATCCAGATAATGACCTGGTGAAGTTCCGTATCAGTCCGCTGACTACCACCGTGAACCGCCAGTTGCTCTTTGCTTCCGGCGACCGTACGTTGCCTCTGGAGGAGAACTTGTCTGAGTTCGAGCACAACCGTAGCTGGAACCTGATTGGTAATCCATATCCAAGCTTCTACGACACCCGTTTCATGGAGTTTGATGCGCCATTTATGGTATGGAATAGCTGTGCGCAGAATTATTACGCTTATAATCCTGCCGATGATGCTTACATCCTTTCTCCAGGTGAGGCTCTGTTTGTGCAGCGTCCTGTAGATCAGAAAGACATTACCTTCCTGAAGGATGGTCGCCAGATTAACCAGTATGCTCGCACACTGATTGACGAGACTACCCAGGCAAGAGCCAGAGGCAAGGAAGGCGTTCAGCGTTCTGTATTCAACCTGACCCTTTCTGGCGAGAATACATCCGACCGCACCCGTGTCGTACTCAACGATGAAGCAAGTATGACTTACGAGATGAACAAGGATGCCGCTAAGTTTGCCAGCACCGTGCCTACCGTTGCCCAGATTTACTCTTGGAATGGTGAAAGCCGCTATGCCATCAACGAGCGTCCTACCGGTTCAGGCATCGTAAACCTCGGTGTACATTGCGGAACCAAGGGCACCTATACCATCGCTTTGGCAAATGCCGTAGATGGACAGGTGATTCTCGAGGATAAACTCATGCATATATCTACAGAAATCACAGCCGATAAGGGCTATTCTTTCGAAGCTGAGGCTGGTGATGATGACTCTCGATTCGTACTCCATATCACTCGTGGCATAGGAGGTGGCGATGATACCACAGGTATCAACGGCATCACTACCGAGACCGGCGAGAAGCAGGAGGTTTACAGTCTGGATGGTATCAAGATGAATGCCGCTAAGAAGGGCGTTTACATCCAGAATGGTAAGAAGATTATCAAGAAATAAAATGAGAGTGAGTTATGAATAGATTTTTATTTATCATCATGGTGTGGTTGAGCTCCCTGTCTGCCTTTGCGCAGACAGAGGGCTATAACCCTGACAACCCGCCGCTTCCTAACTTCCCGGAGAAGGATACTACCGTCTATTATCAGCTGACGGCGGCTACTTCGCCTGTGGGAGGAAGCCTCAATTCGACGGGTGGTAAATATAAGGTGGGTACTACGGTCTATCTGTATGCATACAACTATAATCATCATGTATTCCAGTATTGGATGGACGATGCGGGCAACCAGCTGTCAACATCTTCTACTCTCAACTACGTGATGCCTAAGCGTAATGCCACAGTTACCGCAGTATATAAGTATCAGCCGGAAAATCCTTCCCTCCCTTCTTTCCCAGAGCAGGGAGCACCTACCTATAAGGTAAGTTTGGCTTGCAAGCCTGCCGGTGCAGGCTCGTTCAACACCAGCGAGGTGAACCAGGAGGAGAATGCTTCTGTGCATCTCTATGCTTATACCAATACCCACTTTAAGTTTGTACGCTGGGAGGATGCAAAGGGCAATCTGGTTTCTACCGCCCAGAGCTTCTACTATACGGTGCCTGCACGCAACACGCAGTTGTATGCCATCTATCAGTATGATCCTTCTAATCCGCAACCTCCGGGTGCGAATGCGTATGATAACTTTACGGGAGAGGTTATCGTAGATAACTTTAATCCGGGAAATCTGAGTTCGGCTATTTACGAGGTAACGAAGCATAACACATCGAACATCACCAAGATTATTGTGGCTGGAAAAATCAACAGCAACGATTTCTCCATCGCCAATAACTACAGTACCTGTTCGGTGGTTGACCTGAGTCGTACCACGGGCTTGACCCGAGTGCCAAGCTATTGCTATAATGGCAATAAGAGCTTGAGCCGTCTGCTGTTGCCGGAAGGCATTACCCAGATAGAATACTGGGCTTTCCATGAGGCTACGGCTCTCACAGAGTTGACCTGCTTCTCTATGGTTCCTCCTACATTGGGTAGTAATGTATTCACAGGAGTCAATAAGGGATTGGTGGTTTATGTGCCAGCTTCTGTTGTGGAACTTTACGAGAATGCCGATGGTTGGAAGACTTATGTGGATGATGGTACCATCGTTATCATGCCTATCCGCAGCAATGTTGCCAGCCTGGAGGTGAATCTGCCTGATGCCTGCAAGGATGGCAGATATAGAAACATGATGCTCGAACTGGTTAACGTGAAGTCGGGACAGAAATATAAGTATGTCATCACCGACCGCCTTAACTATACCTTCAATACCCTTGTCAAGGAAACAAGATATGTGGCTACATTGAAGAACCTTTCTGGTGCCGTGTTGGCGAAAACCGATACCATCAGCATGGAGGGCAATAATGCCAGCGTTACTTTCAACCTGGCACAGATGAAGCAGTTGCGCACCATCAAGCCTCGCATCCTGGCGGGCAGCAATGTGGATGTAACTTCTCAGTGTACCTTCTCCTGGTATGATGAAGAGGGCACATTCCTGGCACAGAGTCCAACGCTCACTGGTCAGGTTTCCGATACCAAGGTGAAGTGTGCCGTCACGCTGCCTCAGACTTTGGGTATGGAGTATGTCTGGCCAGCCGATGTGGTATATGATGTAGTGGAAGGCGATAACGACCTGACGGTGAACTTGGCGGCGTTGCCTAAGATGAAACTGAAGGGTAAGGTCATCGACCGCAAGCTCCTGCAGGCCATCGGCGGTGTAACCGTTACCGTTTCGCAGACTTTGAACGGAAAGTATTCCAAGTCGTTCGCTGCCAAGACGGATGCCAAGGGTGAGTATAGCATAGAGGTATTTGCAGCTCCTTCGGTGCTGACCTATGCTTATTCCGACTATGTAAGCTATACCTGTGATTTGCCAAGCGATCTGCTCTCACAGCCAGAGGCTACTTTGGCAGAGGTGAAGTTGAAGCCTATTACGGGTGTCACCATCACTACCCACTATAGCTATGCCGGCAGCGTGGCTGAAACTACCCAGCCTAATGTGGTGGATTACTATTCAGACTATGCCAACGTAAGCTATAGCATCTATAATGAGACAGCCCGCAAGGCTATCACCCAGTTTAATGTGCAGTATCCTAACATCGTCCTCCTGGAGGAGGTGAACGACAACGATTCTCTCACCATCGTGGCTAAGAGCAAGAACGAATCGTTCATGGATGTTACTACTGGTGGAAGAGTTGGTGCAGATGGCAAGATGTCTGTCAATGTTCCTGTGGTTCAGCTCGGTGGAATCCGTGCCACCTTTACGACTACCGGAAACAGCAGCGTCTTGGGTATCCTCTATGATGCCGACGGTCAGCTCATCAACAAGTACTCCTATAATTCAGCTTACTTGGATATCAAGGATTTGAAGGACGGAGAATATACGCTTGTTACCATGGGTGAGAGCGAGTTCTTCGGCTCCATCTCTAACCTTGCCCAGTTTGAACAGGCTGGTTTGGAGAATGTAGAAGATTATGTGGCAAACAAGGTGAGTGTAAGGAGCGGTATCATCACTCCTATTAAGAACACCGTGGTGCCATACTTCGACGAGAGCAAGTTCTACTATACGGGAAGCAATACTTCGTTCACGGTCAACAAGGTGAGCATCGTGGCTGGTAACTACCTCACCCTCACTGCCAAGGTTGACTTTAAGAGCGTTTATAAAGATTACGTAAAGAATGTAAGTCTGAGCGTTGATTTGCCAGAGGGTACCACCTTTGTGGATAATTCAGTGATGGTAGGTTCATCTGTAGCCTTCTATGAGTTGAACGGTCGCACACTGACCATCCCTCTCGAAAACAATGTGGCTTCCGATCGCGTTCGCTTCTGTATCATCCCAACCGTTAGCGGCAAGTTTGCCCCTAATGCAATGGTTGCCTTCAATCTGAAGGATAAGAAGGTGGAGCAGCCTATCGGTAGTGCCCGATACACTGTTCGCGACCTCTCTATCAATGTTCCTGACGAGACCAATACGCCAGACATCGTAGTTTCTGGTGTGGCTGCCGGAGGAGCAGATATCACGCTCTATGCTGACAATGAGGTAGTGGGTACCACCCGTGCCCTTGCCAATGGCTATTGGAGTATGGAGACTTCTCTTCCTAATCCTTACAACCTGCAGGAGTTCGATCTCTTTGCCAAGGTGGTAACCAAAGCGGGTCTGGAAGTACAGACAGACACCAAACCTTGTATATATAATAAGGATAAGATTGTTGCAAAGACCGTGGAGATGTCATTCTACAATGGATGGTTGAGAAGAAATATCTCTCTCACCTTCGATTTGGAGAAGAAACGTGCGAGCGAGAACTCTTATATGTTCTATAACTCTACCAATTTCACCTTCACCGCCAATCTCAGCAACAACAGTCCTGAGAAGGTGAAGAAGGTGATGATCAAGGTTTATACCGAAGGAAACAGATGGTATGATCTGCCTGCTACTTACAATGAGCGAATAGACAGATGGGTGGCTGTGAAGAGATTTGAGACCAACAATCTGCCTCTAGGCTTGAAGGTGAATGTATTGGCTGCGGTAAACCCAGTCATCGACTTCAATGAGGTGACCGACGTGATTTCCAGCTTCGTGAAACTCCAGCAGACCTATGCTGCTTCCAGCAAGGCCATCAGTGATTTGCTGGCTCAGTTGAAGGAGCAGGAAGAAAGCGAGAATCCAGACTGGACACGCATCGCCCTGCTGAACCAGCAGTTGGCAGCCATCATCGGTATGAATCCAGAGCAGGATGCAACCCTGCAGCCAATGACCGACGAAGACTTTGCGAAGTTGGCTGAGCAATATGCAGCCTTGCAGGAAAATCCACTGATGGGCATCTTCGACCGACTGATGGAGACGAACATGAAGGATTTGAAGGAGAGTGCCAAGTATCTTACCGGATTCACATGCACCTCTGCCGATGGCTTGAGCGCCGCCGCTCTGGTTGGTGATGGCTATGTGGCTCTGGAGAAGACCAATGGCAAATACTCCTATCTGAAGGCTTCAGAGAAGCTCTTTGGCTTTGTTGATTTCGACCTGAACCTGGCGATGACCCTCGACCTGACCCAGATAGACCCTGAGGTGTTTGAGGCGATGAAGCCGGAGACCAACGATTCGTTCGAGGTCTTGATGAATGCCTACAAGGCAGGCTTAGCCAAGAACATCGTGAAGGCAAAGGAGGCTATCGCTGCTTTCTGCAAGGTAACGGAAGACCTTTATGAGGCTGTAGGTAAGGTATATCAGACCACCATCTCTACCTGGGATGCCAACGAAAAGGAATATACCGCACTCAACAATGTGAAGGCTCAGGGCGAGTGGACCGCAGCTTACGGTGAGCGTTATACTCAGGTAAGAAGCATGCGTTCTTATCTGGTTTCCAGAGTGAACAGTCTGGGTAACGCACGCAACTTCCTGGCTAGTGCCAAGGTAGGTAAGTTGCTCGAAGCATCCACATCACTCTTCAATATCTTCAAGACCTATACCGGTTGGCTCGACGACATCGACGATTACATCAAGATGTACAACTCTATCCCAGAGTGCCCAACCTCTTTGGAGGACGAGAAGATGCGCGAAACCATCAAGCAGTTTGCTTTGAAGGCCGTTACTTATTACAGTGTGACCTTGGCTTCTGACATCGCTTCCATCCAGTCTGCAACCCAGGCAATGGCAGCAGTACCTGCAACAAAGGGTGCTTCTCTGTCTGCCGTGGCAGTATCTCTGGTTAAGGTAGGTGTCAACTGGATTGTGAGCAAGGTATATGATGCACAGGTTACCGGATTGAAGATGCAGGTAGATGAATTCCTGAGAACCTTCAAGTGTGCAGGTGTTGTTCCGCCTCCTGTAAATGAGGATGAACCTCCTTATCCTATCGTCAACCCTATTCATGACCCATCAGGTTATGTCTATGAGGCAGTATCATCCAACCGCTTGCAGGGCGTTACCGCCACCTGCTACTACAAGGAAGTGGTAGAAGATATGTATGGCGACCTCCATGAGAACATCGTTCTCTGGAATGCTGAGGAATATGCTCAGAAGAACCCTCTCTTCACAGATGAGAATGGTATGTACCAGTGGGATGTTCCACAGGGATTGTGGCAGGTAAGATTCGAGAAGGAAGGTTATACGCCTACCCAGTCTGAATGGCTGCCAGTTCCTCCTCCACAGATGGATGTGAACATCGGTATGGTTCAGAACTCTCAGCCTGCTGTGATTGGTGCCCGTGCTTATGAGGATGGTGTGGAAATCACATTCTCTAAGTATATGAATCTTGAAACGCTCAATGCAGAGAATGTTTATCTGAAGGTAGTGAAGAACAATGAGGAGACGCTCATTAAGGATGCAGTCATCTCTATGCTCGATGAGGAACCTGCCGTTGAGGGCAGTACCGTTCACTATGCTTCTAAGATGAAGCTGGCCACCGATAAGCTGGGTTACTACGATGAGGCTTATGTCATTGTTTCCAAGAATGTGAGCAGCTATGCTGGCATCAACATGACAGAAGACTTCCGCCAGAAACTCGATGTGGAGAAGAAGGTGCGTGAAATCCTCGTTGATTCTGTACTCAATGTGGCTTACGGCGACTCTTTGCAGTTTGCCATTGCTGCTACTCCTGCTGAGGCTGCTGCCGGCAAGAAGCTTGCCATCAGTTCTGCTTCAGAGCAGATTGCTTCTATCAATCTGGCTCAGGTTACCTTCGATGCTGAAGGTCAGGCTGTAGTGAAGGTCAAGGGTGAGTTGCTGGGTGCTACCGCATTGAACTATACACTTCTTGACAATGATATGAAGGCCACTTCTATGGTCAATGTCGTGGATCCTGCGTTGCTCGCAGAGGTGAAGGCTCCTGTGGCTTCTCGCGTAAGTGGTACGGCTGTATATCGCGGTCAGACCATCACGCTCTCTACCGAGACCGAGGATGCTACCATCTATTATACTACTGATGGTACTTGTCCATGCGAATCGGCTAGCCGCATCAAGTATGAGCGTCCTATCATCATCAACGATGGTATCACCATCAAGGCGATGGCTGTGGGTGTAACTGCTGCCGAGAGTGAAACCAGCGAGTTTACCTATCAGATCCGTCAGTCGGATGTGAAGCTCGACCTGGTTGAGGGTTGGAACTGGAATGCCCATGACCTCTCTACTTCTTTGCCTATTACAGAATTCAGTGATGTAGCATCACGAATCCTGACCCAGACAGAGGAGGCTGTGAAGGATGATAACTTGGGTTGGACGGGCCAGCTGAAGGTAGTGGATGCTGCAACAACCATGAAGATGGATGTTCAGACAGCTGCTACGAAGTCGTTCACCGGTGAACAGTATAATCCTACTGCGGCTCCAGTTTATCTGCATAAGGGCTGGAACTGGTTGGGTTATCCGCTTAGCTTGAGTCTGTCGCTTGAGGATGCATTCTCTATGATGGATGTTGAGGAAGGCGATTGTATTGAGACGCTGACGGGTGGTTTTGCTACCTATTCAGAGGGTGCTTGGACTGGAGAACTGAAGATGTTGGAGCCGGGTATCGGTTATCTCTACAAGTCAGTATCCGACAAGTCGTTCGTCTTCAATGCAGTACCGACTGTAGCTAATGTGAAGGCTCTCTATGGACATCGTTTGTCATTGAAGTCAGCTCCTTGGGCTGTCAACAAGCACAAGTATCCGAACATGATGCCAGTAGTGGCAAGCATCCATGATGAGTACGGTGACGTATTCGGAGGTTCTTACTACGTGGCAGCCATTTCTGGCGACGAGTGCCGTGGTGTAGGAAAGTTTGAGAATGGCATTCTCTACCTTTCTGTATATGGCGAGGCTAACGAGGCTATCCGATTTGTGGCTGTGGATATGAATACCGATGAGTTGTATGATTTGAAGGAAACTGTAGCCTTCCAGGCAGATATGCTTGGCACCGTTAAGGCTCCTTATGCCCTTCATTTCGGCTCAACCACAGGTATCAATCATGTTGTAGGCGAATCAGGCACTGTTGAGGGTATTTACCATATCAACGGTATGCGTGTAACGACTCCTCAGCAGCCTGGCGTTTATGTCATCAAGTCGGTAGATAAGAATGGCAAGGCAACGATGAAGAAGCGTGTTGTTAAATGATGTTTTACACTCTAAAACAACAAGTAATGAATAAACTAAGAACAATTTGCTGTTTAATCAGCGTTCTATTCTCTATGACTATCCTGCATGCGCAGGATAGTCAATGGAGTGTGAATCCTTATGATTATAAGTATGACATGACGGTTTATGCCAAGGTGGTGTATGAGGGAGCTGAGGTTTCAGATTATTCCAACTACGAGATTGGTGCCTTTGTGGGCAATGAATGTCGAGGAGTGGGTGATGTGCAGACCAAGGATTCTTACACCTGGGTATATCTTCGTGTCAGGAGCAATCAGGCGAGTGGTGAAAAGCTGATATTCAAGCTTTACGATAAAAGCACAGGAAGAACGAGTGTTATCAAACCATCGCAAGTCATTGCTTTTTCATCGCAAGGCATGATTGGAAAGCCAAGTAGTCCTGTGACGCTGGAAAAACCATCTTATACCTTGGGTGATGTGAATGAGGATGGGAAAATAAGTGTAATGGATATTGTCGCCATAAGTCAGATTATGTCTGGACAAGTTGATAGTAACTATAATAATCTTGCGGCAGATGTGAATGTTGATGGTAAAATCAGCGTGATGGATATCGTTTCTGTTCGTCAAATGATAGCTAATAAAGTTCAATGAGTATGAAAAAAATATTATTACTTATTATAGCTGCATTTCTTAGTATGTCTGTGAATGCTGCTGATGCATTCTTTTATGCAAATGACAAGGTGGAAGCCAAAGTTGGTGAAACAATCACTTTTAATGTTGCAATGAAGAATGTTAAGAATATCTTAGCCTTTCAGTTTTGGTTGACTCTACCAGATGGAATTTCTGTAAATCAAAGAACTAATGTTGATGCAGAACAGGAATTTGATATAGATTTGACTAATCGCAAAAAGAGTAAACATGTATTGGATTTGGATGTTACTATAACAGGTGCTCTTCAGGTAATTGGTGAGCCTACTGATGGAAGATCCATTTTTAAAGGAAACGAAGGTGATTTGGTCACAATGAAGCTAAAGGTTAGTTCTGATATGAAGCCTGGCAATTATACAATAAAGATTTCCAATATTGAATTTGCGCCAGAAGATATGATTGCTGGAATTGAACAGGCGGATCTTGAGATACCAATAACGATTTATCAAGACTACAACATTACTGCTACTTCTGCCAATGAAACCATGGGTACAGTAACAGGTGGTGGTAACTATCGCAATGGAACAAAGGCAACTTTGACTGCTACTCCTAATGAAGGCTATCACTTCGTGAAGTGGTCGAATGATGTTACCGAGAACCCATATACCTTTGCTGTAGATAAGGATTTGGCTTTGACAGCTACTTTTGATGCCAAAGAGTATAACCTTATTTATATGGTAGATGGAGTGGAGTATAAGAAGGTTCCAGTAAAGTTTGGAAGTACGATTACTCCAGAGGCTTTTCCTACAAAGGTGGGATATACTTTCTCTGGATGGGGTGAGATTCCTGCTACCATGCCAACGAGTGACGTGACGGTTAATGGTACATTTGCCATCAACAAATATACGTTCACCTTTGATACGGATGGCGGTTCTGAGGTGGCTGGTATAACGCAGGATTATAATTCTGCAATTACTGTTCCTACTGCTCCAACCAAGACGGGTTACACCTTCGCCGGTTGGGTTCCTGCAATCCCAGAGACTGTTCCTGCAGAGAACATGAGCTTTAAGGTTCAGTGGACCATCAATCAATACACCCTTACCTTTAATGCCGATAATGGCACAGAGGATGTAAAGATTACCCAGAATTATGGAACTAAGTTTGAGTCTCCTGCCACTCCAACCAAGACAGGTTATACCTTTGCTGGTTGGGATATGGACATCCCAGAGACAATTCCTGCAGAGAATATGAGCTTCACTGCAAAGTGGATTGCGAACCAATATACTCTCACCTTCGATTCAAATGGTGGTAGTGATGTAGCTGCAATCACCCAGGATTATGGTACCAAGATTGATACTCCTGCTGCTCCAACCAAGACGGGTTATACCTTCGCCGGTTGGGACAACGAAATCCCAGAAACCATGCCAGCAGAAAGCATGAACTTCAAGGCGTTGTGGACCATCAATCAATACACCCTCACCTTCAATGCCGACAATGGCACAGAGGATGTAGAGATTACCCAGGATTATGGAACTAAGTTTGATACTCCTGCTGATCCTACTCGAGAAGGCTACACCTTCGCAGGTTGGGATATGGACATCCCAGAGACAATCCCTGCAGAGGATATGAGATTCACAGCAAAGTGGATTGCAAACCAATATACTCTTACCTTCGATTCAGATGGTGGTAGTGATGTTGCTGCAATCACCCAGGATTACGGTACCAAGATTGAGACACCTGCTGCACCAACCAAGACTGGTTACACCTTCGCCGGTTGGGACAACGAGATTCCTGAGACCATGCCAGCAGAGAGCATGAGCTTCAAGGCTCAGTGGACCATCAATCAATACACCCTTACCTTCAATGCCGACAATGGTACAGAGGATGTAGAGATTACCCAGGATTATGGAACTAAGTTCGAGACCCCTGCTGATCCTACTCGAGAAGGCTATACCTTCGCTGGTTGGGATATGGACATTCCAGAGACAATCCCTGCAGAGGATATGAGCTTCACAGCATTGTGGTCAGTTAACTCTTATAAGCTTGTTTATATCTTGGATGGCGAAGTTTATGCAGAATATGATGTAGAGTATGGTTCAGAGATTACTCCAGAGAATGATCCAGAGAAGACCGGTTACACCTTCGATGGTTGGACCGGAATTCCAGAGACCATGCCTGCACATGATGTAGAAATTTATGGTAGCTTCTCTGTTGTAACAGCTATTAGAACCATCCTTGCAGACGAAAAGGCAGTAGATGTTTATAACCTCAATGGTGTTCTTGTTAAGAGAAACGTAGAAGTTGACAAGCTTGACAAGGTACTCAAGAAGGGAGTTTACATCATCTGCGGAAAGAAGTTTGTGGTTAAGTAGAATGAAAAGAATTGCAGATTTTTTCTGTAACATTGTAAAATAGGATAAGCCCCCAATCTACTTGAAATAGTAGGTTGGGGGCTATTCTTTAATGTATTAAAGTTTGCAAATATTTATTTAATTTCTTGCAAAAAATTCTCTATATTGAGAACTTTTGATTATTTTTGCAGCAAAATTGAAGGATTATGAAGATATTAAAGTTTAAAATGCTAAAAGCTTTTGCAAAGAAACATCCTGATGCAGCAGACGCATTAATGCGTTGGGCAGAATATGTTGAAAAGACTGACTGGAAAAGCCATGCGGAATTAAAACAAGCATTTCCTTCTGCTGATTATGTTGGAAATGATAGATACGTCTTCAATATATTTGGTAATAAATTCAGACTTGTAACTATCGTTGTGTTTTTCCAGGGATTTCTACATATAAGATTTGTTGGCACACATGCCGAATATGATAAGATTAAGGACATTAAAAATATATAACTATGACTATAAAAGACGAAAAGACATATAATGAGATTGAAGAGAGAATGGAGACCCTGCTTGAAAAGGGAACTCAATTGGGTGGTATGGATTTCCTCAGCGAAGTAGAAAAAGAAGAATTAAAAATTCTCAGTGAAGCTGCTTACGATTGGGAATGTGAAGTAGATCCACACCCATGGCGAGTAAAACCTTCCCTCATTGCCGCCATCAAGGTTGCTTTTCGCCAAAAAGGCTATAAGCAGAAGGAGGCTGCAAAAGCCATAGGCGTATCAACAACTGCATTAAGTGACATTCTGCATGGACGTCGCCCGATTAATTTTGATGTTGCAAGAAACATATACCACAACCTTGGCGTCCCTGCCAATGTTGTATTGGGATAAACAAACGCCAAGGGTCTATATGCCACGATGAACAGGTGGCGTATAGACCCTTCAAGCTGTTTTGTTTCATACCTGCGCTATCATGAATTATTTTATCAGCTATTGCATTTAGCAAATACAAATATTGCGGTGATATAGATAACAACAAACCATAGGCAAGCCCTCTGTACGTGTCTTTTATGTTTCAAAAATGCAACAGGCTTCATTGGGCAACGAAGCTTACTTCATTGGGCAACGAAGCTTACTTCATTTGCCAACGAAGCCTATTGCGTTTTTTGATGAGGTTTTAAATAAAAAACCGCACACATTCTCGTTGCCATTGCGTAGAGATGTGTGCGGTTTATCATTTTAATACCATTGAACGGCGTTGCTATATCCGCTTCGCTTGTCGTATTTCAGAGCGTCGGTGAGGGTAGCGGCATTGCATCGGAAGCTGAAGTTGTAGCTTGTGTATGGTGCAAGCACAACAGAGCAACTCATGTTGAAGCAATGGAGGTCGCGCTGCAATGAGGCTGTGGTCATAGACATTTTCTTGTATTCGAAGTCGTAGCCAGAAGAGAAACTGATGTTCCAGCCCTCGCTCAATCGCAGGTTGCCACTTATGTTCAGGGTTTGAGTAAACTTATACGGATAGCGCATAGTCTTGGTGTTGAACTTGCCGCTTGTGTTTTCGCGCATGGTGACACCATAGCCGAAAGTCATAGACCAAGGCATAGAGAAAGCCATGTAGCCATCGCCGTCGGTTTCGGCAAGAGCACCCTTCTTCTTGTCTTTTGCGCCACGCTGAGCCTGTATCATATCGTCGTCGACATTGCTTTCTATATCGGTATCCATACCTTCTTCGTCGTCTTTGTTTCTTTTGCCATCTTTCTCATCGTCCTTCTCGCCATGGCCAAACCATTTGCGCAGCTGGTCGGGGCTTAGGGTGAAAGAGATGTTTTGCGACATACCCTGGAAACGACCGAAGCGTCCGCGGCTATACTCGGTATGTGTGCCTACGTATGGTTTGCCATTTTCGTCAAGGTCGTAGGCGTAGGTGGCAAATACGGCATTCATGTTGAATGTATATTTCTTCCACCACTTTAAGCGAAGACGCATAGAAAGGTCGCTCAACGGACGAACCTTGGCTGCCATGTTGTACGACATAGAAGCGCCAAGCTCGTCGATGATGCTTAGCTTGCGGTAGCCTGTGGAATCCTTGTCGCTACGCACTTTCATCTCGATATTGTTGGAGATGTCCCATGAGATGCTTCCAGTCTTGCCCTTGCCAGGAACACCATAGAGGGAGTTCTGATAAGGAGAATATTCCACCAACGACACATTGCCATTGGCGTCGGTCTTCAGATATGAATCATAGTAGCCATAGTGGCTTGTGCTGAAATCAGGAGCATAGCTGAAGCTAACCTGTGGTGTGAACACGTGGCGCACGGCAACAATCTTGTCGCCAAAGAGCTTGCGGTTAGGAACATAGAAACCATAAAGCTTGGTGCTTGCCGAGAGGCTGAGGTTCCAGTTGTAGACGTTGTGGAAACCATAGGTGGTGTCGCAAAGTTCCCGTTGGTTGGCTTCGTCCCATGAGCGTGTAACCTTATTGGTGTACATGCGGTCGGTGAAATTGAACGAAGGGCTAACGTTGATTACGTCAAACAACATGAAGTTGCCGCTGATAGGTATGTTGTGTTGCATACCGTTGCGCCAATCCTTTATGATGTTGCTATTCATGAGCTGGTCTTCCTTGGTGTTGATAGAGTTAGACAAGTGACCGGTATAGCTCATAGAAATTTTCTCGTACCAGCGCTCTTTGCCTACAGCATGCTTGCGGCGGAAAGGATAGAAACGCGAGAGCGAGATGTTGAGGTCGGGCAGAGTCATGGCGATAGAAGAGTCGCGCATGTTTTGCGAGAGGTTGGCAGTAGAGCTCAACGACAGTCCGATGCTTGAAAATGTGGTGCTCCAGCTGACAGAAGAAGTACGCGTACTCTGTGTCATGGTTTGCGGATTGTAGAGCGAATTGAGGTTGTTGCGCTCATAGCTTGTAGATGCAAAGTTTACGCTTGCCGAGAGTGTGCTGAAAGGATTGGCCTTAGCGTCCTGGCGGTGGCTCCATTGCACCTTAAAGCTCTTCTGCTCTTGGAAATCAGGCATTCCCTTGTCGCCAGTCTTGGTGTCTTGGTATGAGAAATAGAAGCTACCTGAGAATTTGTATCGTTTGCGATAGTTGCTGGCTGCAGATAGTCCCCATGAGCCCTTGGTGTATATTTCGCCCAAGAGCTTTAGGTCGCATTTGTCGCTCAACGCAAAATAATATCCACCGTCACGAAGATAGAATCCACGACTGTTTTCATCGCCATAGGTAGGCATGATGAAACCCGAAGAATAGCTCTTAGAGAATGGGAAGAAACCATAAGGAATGGCTAATGGCAATGGTACATCTGCCACCACAAGGTAGGCAGGACCAAACACTACATCCTTGCCAGGGCGCACTTTGGCTCTTGACAAAGCTATGTAGAAGTCTGGATGTTCGGCATCGCAAGTGGTATAGCGACCATGCTGCAGGAATATTTCGCCCTTGGCATTTCGCTTACTCAGTTGTGAGGTCAAGAAACCGTCCTCTTGCTGCGTCTTCACATTCTGTATCAAGCCCTTCTTGGTCTTGAAGTTGAAAGCCATGGTGTCGGTATTATAGGTGTCGTTGCCCATAGTGAACACAGGCTTTCCTTTGAGTCCGTCTTCTGCGGTAGAGTCGGCAGAACCTGTGGCGTGAACCAAGCTGCTGTCGAGGCTCATATAAATTTTGTCGCTCTCAAGGTTCATGTTCTCGTAGTCAACCTTCGACGAGCCAAAAAGGAATGCGGTATTTGATGACGCATCGTAGATTATAGAGTCGTTGGCAGAATATTCTACAGGTGCATCAATACCATTTTTGCGTTGACGATTTAGAGAGTCGAGATGTATGGAGTCGTCTATCTGTTTGTTGTGATGGTAGACGGCAAGTTGCAGGGAGTCCATGCCTAAAGTGTCGGGCATGGATTTATTGTCGGCGATGGCCATGGAGTCGCTGATGGCTGCAGAATCCTTCATAGCTACGGAGTCCTTAGCCAAGCGTTGCTTCTGAGCTCGTTGGCCAAAGGGCATACCATTGCTTGCAAGCATGAAGATGCTTGCCATGAGGATTATGGCTATCGTGGTATGTTTTCTCATAAATATTATTCAAACTTTGCTGCCCAGTTTTTGAATCTCTCTACACCTTCAGAGCCAAATTTCTCAAGGCTATGAATGGCTTGCTCGAGAGTTTTCTCACGGTCGAGGTGTGTCTTGCTGAAGAATTTGTCAGCATAACAGATTATCTGTTCCTCTATAGTCTCAGGAAGGAAATCCTGATGTGGCAGGGGCAACTGCCTTTCTTCTATCTGTTGTTTGGTGATGCCAGCGCCAGTATGTCGTTCGCACACACGAGCATGGCGATTGTAGCCTTCTGCTCTTAGCAAGTTGGCGCCTATGCGACCATGACAGAGGTATGGTTCGGTGCCAAAACAATGTATGCCAGGAGCATCACATTTGAATATGCCGATGTCGTGGAGCATTGCTGCTTCCTCTACAAATTGACGGTCGGCATTGAGTTCGGGATGTAACGAAACAATCTGTAGCGCTTTTTGCGCTACAGATTGGCTATGAGTGATGAGGATGGTGCGTAGGGCATCATCCTCAGGATAATACTTATCAATAATTGCTTGATAATCCATTTATTTAATGTTTATTCAGCGTTGCGCTCGATATAAGCGATAACGTCGCCCTTGTTGATCTTAGAGCCTTGCTTAGCATTGATTTCAACAAGTTTGCCACCGAGAGCAGCCTTAACCTCTACAAACTCGCCCCAAGGAGCCTGGATGAAGCAGAAGCTGTCGCCCTCTTTGTATTCCTTGCCGATGAAAGGCTCAACAGCAGGAGCACATTCGCCTTCGCCCTGGAATTCCCAGTAGATTTGTCCCTTGACAGGAGCCACGATAGCGTCGGCCTTAGCATGCTTGAATGCAGAAATCTGCTCTGGTGTGAGCGAGCTACCAAGCTTAGCATCCTTAGCCTTCTGAAGGTCGGCAAGGAAGTTTTTCTTAGCCTGACCGCTCTTATAGTTGCGATACTGCTCTGGGTGCATAGCGAGTTCGAAGAGTTCTTCGTCGTCCTGACCATACTCCCAACCATTCTCGTCCATCTCCTTCTTGAAGTCGTCGAGAGCGTTAGAGAGCAATGTGTGAGCATCAACGTCGGTGAATTCGCGACCCTGCTTCTTAGCAAGCTCAACGAGCTCTGGATCGATAGTTCCAGGAATCTTACCACTCTTGCCGAGAATCATACCCCACATAGAGTCGTCCATCATCACGAAGCGACCCTTGCCCTGCTCCATAGTGAGAAGGTTCATCAAGGCGATGTTCTTAACATACTGGCTGAATGGAGTTACCAATGGAGGGTAGCCTACGCGTGGCCATACATACTCTACCTCGTCGAAGAGCTTGATCAAGAGGTCGTCCATAGACAACTCTTCCTCGCCCTTCTTCTTGCGGATGTTGTTGATAGTCTGACGCATACCGCCGAGGTCTGCCATCATTGAACCCATCATACCGCCAGGGAGACCGCAACCGAGAAGCAATGAAGACATGATCTTGTTGCCTGGGTTGATGAAGTAGCCAAGCCACTCGTCGATAAACTCCTGAGTCATGGCACGAGCCTTCATATAAGCGCTCATGTTGATTTCAGGCACCTCGAAGCCCTCGTTCTTCAGCATGCTGATAACAGAGATAACGTCTGGGTGAACTTTACCCCAAGACAATGGCTCGATAGCAGTATCGATGATGTCGGCACCATTGTTGC
>OQWM01001280.1_pt1 | contig 17273 bp, 13 predicted proteins | sample 1691531 | NCBI WGS metagenome assembly OQWM01 (sample SAMN03418257, study PRJEB22391) | human gut metagenome | biome: human-gut; feature: organic feature; material: feces | host: Homo sapiens | place: Tanzania | collected 2013-01
CCGTGTGGCTCAAAAGCAGCGGGATATTGAAATCCTCCAGACACTGGACGATGTTCCGCTTCAGCCCGCCGGAGTAGGGCATCAGCTCGGCCACCGCCAGGACTTTTGCGCCTTCCAACGTCATCCGCCGGGCCATGATGAGGCCGATGTCTCCGGACCCCAGAATGACCACCCGCTTGCCGGGCAAAAAAAAGTCGGAATCGGGCAGATTTTAGATTATCCGCTGATTCTGACCGAAAAAGACATGAGTTACCGGGCATTGCTTGATGAAACCCTTGCAGAGACAGGAAGGGAAACGCTCCCGGTGCTGGAATCCGGGGATACGCATCTTATCTGCCGCCTGCTTACACAGGATATTGGAATTTCCTACCTTCCGGAATTCGTGATTTCCGAATATGTACAGGACGGCAGGCTGGCAATTCTGGACGTTCCGGAAATTCATACCGATGTATGGAGACAGCTCCTTTATTCACGCAGGAAATGGATGTCTCCGGAACTTCAGGCGGTTATTGAGTTTTTAAAAGAGTAAAACGTGCTGATTCAGCGTCCGTTCAGCTGCTTTTGACGCTCGCGCCAGTCCGGCATAAACTGCGACAAAAAGGCTTTGAAGTCCGCACCGTGATTGGCAATCTTCAGATGTGCAAGCTCGTGCAGAACCACATACTCGATGCATTCGTCGGGCTTTTCGATAAGTCCGACACTGAACCAAAGCTTTTTCGTCCGCGGGTTGCAGCTTCCCCAGCGGGTTTTCATATCCCGCATCTGCCATTTTTCCGGGTGCAGTCCTGTCTGCCTCCCCCCATCAAGCTTCGGCCTCAAAAACTCGCGATGCCGTTCTAGGATTTCTTTTCGCTCCTCTTCTGACATTTCGGGATTTCGCAGTGCAGATCCCGCTTCCTTTTTCGCCGCTCTCTCGATGACCTTTTGCCTGTGCACGCGAATCCAGTCTGTTTTGCTGCATAAAAATTCCGCAAGACGTTCCTCCGAAAGCCCAAACGGCACTGACACTCTGACATGCCCGTCCGGTGGCAGTACCGTCAAATTGATATTTTTCACATTTTTTCTGATTACTTCTATTTCGAGTTCTTGTATCTGCTTAATCATTCTTTTCATATTCAGATGACTAAGATGAGTTTCAGGCTCCTCCAGCAGAATCACATCAAGTTTATTTCCAGCTTGTTTAAGCGCCAATACCGCCTTGATAAGACACTGATAACCAGTCCCTTTATTAGAAATATCAATTCCACCTTCTTCTATAGTAAGAGATGTCTCAAGATTATCTCTTAAAGAATCTTTAACCGCAAATGAATACCCAGGAATCCTCAAATTATATTTCTTAAGTGACGTGTTACTAAAATTATTCTTAGAAGCACGATACTCATATCTTGCCAACGTTCTTTCATCTTCAGCCAATGCCGAATTAAACATATCTTTGACATACTGGCACATAGCAAATTCGCTTCCTATTGTAGAGTTATCTACAAAAATGCTCCTCATCGGCCGATTATATCCATTAAATGTTTCTCCGCTAAATTTACTAAATGTGATTTTATAGTACTCAAATGGGAAAGAAGACGTTTCTGATGAAAGTATTCTAACAATGGTTTCATCGTATTCATCATCAGGTTCACAAACGACCCTTAATCCATCACAGCATTTTTCCTCAGAGTTGTTCTTTCCATTCATACGCGGATCGGCTGTTTCTTGTAGGTATAATTCTATCGTTAGAATAGGCAACTTATCTATAGTCCGCGGATGCAACTCCATTGATCTGTCTATGGCTTTTTTATTCATCAGCCTCTCTAAACCAATGTCTTCAATTAGATGTCTACTGCCACGAACAACTATGTCAATGGCCTGCAGAATAGTACTTTTCCCCGACTCATTATCACCGACAAAGATGTTCAGATCTTTATTGAACTGAATATCCAATGTTTCAAATCGTTTAAAATTGAATAACTTTAGCCTCTCTATTATCATAGACAACTCTTATTTTTAGCTCATTTTAAGTTAATCTTTGTTTTTCAGGAATGAGTTCTTTAGTTTGTATAGGGTGACACCTTTGTAAGAGAAATACTTAGGGCCTTTGCAGACACCCGATTTACTTACGCTGTTTTCAGGCATGTTTTCCGCTGTAAATTCTGCCAGCGTCATGGCATTGCCACCATATTCAACTTTATTGTCTTCCAGGACTGTCAGTTCCTGGCCCGTTGGAGTGTATGTGATACGATCTCCAACATTGACACAATGTTCTGTCAGGTTGAATGAACCGTAATTAGGATCGAGTGTGCTTGCATCATCGAACAACTTATCCTGAGGCATCGGCTTAATCATGGATTCGATGTAAGCGATTTCATCTGGCGACAAGTTGTATTTGGCGTATAGTTCTTCGTCGGTCCATGGCTTTGACCAGTCTTGGAGAGGGACCAACTGATACACTTCTTTATCTCCATGCTGCGTTTTTTTCTTAATAGAAACCATAAAGCGGAAGAAACGTGTTCTGATGTATGAGATTATATTAAAGCATTGTTCTTTTGAATAATTGTGCTTCTCTGAATCAAAACCAATAATTAAATAAGTTTTGGAGCACACACTATTGGGTTCCCCATAAAATGGTATTCCCAAAACAAGCGCATCGTTTCCATTGCCTCCCGCTTCAGGGATATACACTTTGTTAATGTCTATAGTTTCTTTATTCTTTTGAATTTCAGAACGAGGCATCCAACCATAACCCATCGGAGCAAGTCGTTTATTCACATAACACTTGGTATTATTAATACTATCTTGCGACATACTAAAACCAGCCCAATTGGAATTCAAGTTGTAATCCTGCCCAAAGAAAGCTTGAGAGCTAACCAATGAGCTAAAATTGTTAGATTTAAAATAATCTCCTTCGACATCAGTAACTTTTGAGAAAACGCTTTGTGCCAAAACGTCACGAATGACTACGCCTGTTTTACAATCATTCAGATAACCATATTTATCGTTAATTGTGCTCCCATTATGTATATAATGATGACATTTACCTTCAAATGTATCTGAATATAAAAAATAGTTAACGCCACCTTTTATCTCCACACCCGTGAAACACTCTCCGGCATCAAGATAATCATGGATAAGAATCATGTGCTTTGTAGATAGCATATCATCAATCCACCTATCAGATATACCTTGAGCGCCTCGTGTCATCCAACGACTTGGTGTAATCATCGAAACATAATTCGGCTTCAACAATTTGGCGATATCAATAAAATAATGATAAAGGGAATTATATCGATTGGTTCCTTCAAGAACTTTTTGATACGGTGGATTGCCCACCACTGCATTGAATTTCATAAATTCTTCTAATTCGTCGTTGTTCCAATAATTCTTACCATCGTGCATCTTCTTGATAAACATATCACTCTGGTTTGTGATTTTGTTTATCAAATCCTCAAAATAGCGGGCATTGACCTTTGCCGGGCGGAAACCCCTAAGCGTACGCTTGGTTATACTCTTCGCCATTTCTGTCTTACAGATGACGAATATGTTATCTTTCAAAACATTGTCCCAAATCTGATTTTGAATATCAACAGGAACATCTGTTGCCAGCATGTGTTTGTCTCTGTAGTCCTTGAGTTTCTCCGCAAAGACACTATATGCCATATAGAGAGGGTAGAGACCCGTCTTGGAGTTGATTTCCAGTATTCTGGTATTCCTATCCTCAAAAACCGTGTCCGTAACTTCCCCGTGATCAATAAAGCGAGGTGCGACAGACTCTGTTTCCATAGCCTCATCGAAGAAGACATATCCACCAATGCAGTCCCCAATATGCATATTCACGACTCTCCATGGAGTAAGCACCGTTTCCTTGTCCGGATTGCGGAAGTAAGAAAATATCCTGGACACAGCCTTCACTCTTTCCAACGGTGCGAGCTGGTCAGCTTGTCTCACAAGGTCCCTATAGTTGCGTCCGACAGCACGGAACATATCAGGGTCGTAATACGGAATAAATTCTTTGAAAAGCTCCTTGGTAACACCTCGCGGCATGAACTCTTCCCAGGACTGATTATCTATCAGTTCTGCAAAGTTGTCGAGTGTTATATCTTGACTTTCATCTTTGAGTTCAGCGCCATACATAAGAAGAGGAAGGCGGATGGATATGCCACGAAGTATTGATATCGCGGCATCCGCATTTTTCTTTTTCTCTTTAGCGTCTTCAAGTCTTTTCCTATCCGCGTCGGTGAGTTCCGCTTTCTTTTTCTTTTTGATTCTTTCTATCTCCGCATACTGTTCATTGGTAAGTCCAGTCTTAGCCATATCCACATCGGTAGAACTATGATTGGCCTTTGTCGCGCCAATAATCTTATGGAGGCCTTGGAACTTGGCAAGAGCTTCAGCATCGAGCTTGCGCAACATTTCCTGGTTGTATAGTCGCGAGTCATCGCATCCGTTCTTGGTCACACGGCTAATATAGGCTCTCTTCAGTTGCTCAAGCATACTTTCGACATTGAAGGTAGCCATCTTTGTTCCATTATATCCGATAACAGGGCAGAAGTTCAGGAATTCCCCGAGCTTGACTCTGTCAGATTCATTTGCAGTTGTTCTCGCACTTACTCGTGCAGTATCTGCAAGTACCTTGAGAGTCCTGTCCGGAGCAAAGTCAAACACATAGCAGTTCTCTTTTCTGCGGCCATCCTTAGTCGTATAAGGGGTCTGTACGCGGAAAATGGTCTGCATATATGACTTTGCATCAGTATTATGTGAGCCGGAAAGCATCATGACAGCCGTCCACGGCTTCACGGATACTCCTGTAGTAAGTTTACCGCACGAGAGTGTGATCGTCCTCGTATCTTCCGGATTGTCTCCCATAGCATTCTCCACAAGCGAGAGTGCATTGTCATCAGGAACATCCTCATCACCATCACCGGCAACATTGACAATCTGGAATTGACCGAAGATATCATGCTGCTGCAGAAGCGCAGAAAGGGCTTTAGCTTCCTTAACCCCTGGGAGCATCCATAGTGTGTGGCGGAAATTGTTCCTGAATTCAACCGTCGAGAACGGATAATTACTGTCCGGATCGTATTTGACAATCAGATCAAGGAAACCCTTCACATGTTCTTCATAGACGAATTTGCCAAGCGCACCATCAGGCATTGCTCTGTGATCACGTTCAATGTCTCCAGTCCAAGTTCTGAAAAATTCCTTGAAATTAAAAGCCGCATCTTCTACGTCATCAAATCCAGCAAGAACTTTACCTAAGTCAAATGTAAAAATGTTAAGCCGAGGAAGCCCCGCATAAGGATTAGGGTCCCCGAAGTGATTCAAGTCCCAGTCTGATTTGGCTTTCTGCTCCATCACATAGTCCCAGGTAAAAATCTCATCTTCCATATAGTCTTCGAGGAGATTGAACGGCGTTCCTGAGAGATTGAGAATATGGGTATTATCGTGTTTGAGAAGAGCGATTACATTCTGGCCAAGTTCCGTCTGGGTTCCCTCATGAGCCTCATCAATGATTACCATATCATATTTGGCGGCAAAGATAGCTGCGTTCTTATCGTACTTGCCTCCTGCCAGCTGAGCGCCACGAAGGTCCTGCATTGACGCAAAATAAACATAGTGAGCCTCCGGGTTTTTCTTTGCCGCTTTTTCGAGATATTCAAAGGACTCCCCCATTTCGCGGGAACCATAAGTGTATCCATCCAGCATTCCGAAGATTTTTCCAAAGTCTTCAAACCACCCCTTATCCACGACAGGTCTATGCGTAACAATGATAGTCCTGTGGTAATGACATTCTTTCACCACCTGAAGCGCAGTCAGTGTCTTTCCAAAGCGCATTTTCGCATTCCAGAGCATCGCCTTGCCACCGCTGTTGAATTTCTTGATGGTCTTGTCGATGGCTTCTTGCTGCTCCGGACGGAATACTATAGTTTCATGTATCGGGACGATTTCACTTGAACTTATAGCGCTACGGCCTTCCTTGACAGCTTGAATTGCTTTCAATGCAGTCTCCACACTACATTCAAACCATTCTGTCCCCTGGCTCTGCGTGCTGAAACTATGCCGCTTTATTCCGGAACGCAGCAGAACATTGTGGACTTCCTTGTCATTGAATGTCGTGAACACTCCACCCCTGATAGATAAGGTCAATTCCGTATGTTCAAGTTTATAGCTGATGCCTGCTGTCCGTGTATATTGGTCTATCCTTTTACGAGCCGCATTGTTTAATTCTTTGCAGTTCGGCAGCAGGGAGGAATCAGTAGCCTCCTCAAGCGTTGCTTCACCAATCTTTACACAGCCCCTGTGGGCGCTGTCGTTGATGGTGAAAATGTAGATTAACTTAGCGTTTAGTGTCGAGTAATACTGCATAAGCTACTTGTTTAAAAGGTCTATAAATCTTACAGTCTTTCCCTTCTCCCAATCCTTCAGTATGCAATATGTGCCGTTGTGCTTGGTGATATCACCTTTTTCACAACCTGTGCATTTAGTGATAGTTTTCTTGCTTTCTCCAATCAGATTAAACTCCTCTTGTACTTCTTCATAACAACTTCCGGGTATCACACCCTTCAGGCCATCCATCTGCCAGAGATTCCATGATATAATCTCAGCAATCTTTTCCCCCTGAAGTTGAGTCGGCGTCTTGCCGAACTTTTCTTTGTAATAATCAAAGAAGGTATATAGCATAGCCTCGCGTGCAAGTAAAAGATTATCGCCTTGCCATTCGAAGCCATAAGTATTCTGGTATGCGATTGTAGCCCATTTAATCCATTCGCGCACATTGTCGACATTTTCGCTGACAACGCGCAGCTTCCTATCGAGAATACCAATGCGCTCTTTGATTGGAATATCCATTCCCGAGACGACTCCATACCGACTGACCAGATATGGCGCTTCCCCACAAGCCATTTCCAGTCTGGTGTCTTTCACATAATCCTGCCATGTTTTTCCGTCCGGAGTCGGAAATGGAATTATTCCTGCTACACTTTCCCAAGTATTATCGCCGTTTTCAATATTGAACGGTGACGTTCCAGAAAACCAGGCCGCATCTATGAGATTATTCTGTTTGTTGCAAATCCATGCTGGAGTGAATACTTCTGCTTTGTCTCTGGAACGGTATTCTTGTTCCGCTTTGGATTTATTGACTCTCGGGCGCAACAACATACCATTTTCTCCAGTAATGCGCTCAATATTTATCTCATCCCACTCTTGATAACCTTGCCCCATAGACGCATAATTATCTGTCGCCCACATAATATTATGAACATCCTCCTTCGTCGTCTTTGTCCGATCAATCAGGAGGAGTTCCATTAGTTTAGGATCTTCGTTATATATTACATTTTCTTTTATATCAGAATTTTCGCTCATCTTGAAAAACTAATGATTCGTACTCTTACAAAAATAACGATTTTTCAACACTTTCCGTAAAATTAGTCCGGTATTATATGCAACTTCATGCAATCATATTACCCAAAAGGATCTCCTTATTCTGGAACTCGACTGCCGAGTAATGTAATGATAATGAAGATACTGATAATATTGCGCAGTAAGCACATTATCATCAGTATCTTGTACCCGTTAGTCAAATTAATGACGTCATCTCTGTTACTTGAGATGTTCAAGTTTTTCAACACCGTTTTTGACTAAGACATTTCCATATCACGTCATTTCCGCTTCAGCATTTCCTCCAGAAGCACATCCGCGATGTCCACTTGGCGCTCTCGTTGCTCGGGAGTGGAATTGCGTTCAAGGATGTCGGATATGGTGATGTCAAGCATCGGGTAGTTCTTTGCCTTCTTCCTCCATTCGTCGTAGCAGTCAATGTCCGGGAAGGCTGTCACTTTCCGGCCTTTCAGGACCATCAGCCTGTCATTGAACTGACTTTTGCCACCAGTGGCCAGCCAGATGTATTCGGGGAGAAGGAGGGAGCAGATGACTGCGGTTTTCTCCGACTCCACCAGCGCTACATTGGCATTGACCTTATCATGGAGCAGGTGCTCGCCGAACAGGCATTGGGTGAGTCTCCATTTCGGTGGAAGCAGGTGCGCGGCCTTGAGGTTGGTGCGCACCCACATTACCGGCGGGAAACGATCATCCTTGATGCGGTGGCCGGTCTCCGGATTGTAGGGGGATGATTTTCCCGCCGCGGCAGCGACACCGACAGGAAGCGAATCCAACCGAATCACGGAAAGGCCGATTTTTTATTTCTTGTTAAACATCGGAGCGGGAAACGGAATCCCGGGAGCGCACGGGAAAGCCATGATTTCCGCGGTGTCAGACTTTTGTCGTAAGCGTCTCCAGAATTACGCCTGTTGTCGGGACGATGCCACATCAATTTTTGCAACAGCTTGATTTATAGATAGTTATCAAATCTAGTGTGGATTAGTAGCCAAAAAATCTTCGAAAATCCACGCTTAAAATAAACGATGCTTGATTATCAATGTGTTACGGAGAAGGCCGTGGCGTCGTCCCGCCGCCGGAATTCGTCCAGCAAGGCAGATACCCGGAATTTATTTTCGTGTGCGGACGTGGGAGTTCACACCTCAGACAGAGCCTTGCCGAACCCAATGATTTTATCTCGCCATTTATCCTGCCAGTTATCTCGCCAACTTTGTCAATATGGTATATATATCCTGGCAGGCCATAAAGTCACCTGATTCACTACAGCTGAGCATAATCATGACGTGCACTTCACTGAATAGCAACAACTTCTCCGGAAAACATGGCGGTTTTCCGGAGAAGTCTGGTAACAGTCGGCATTGTCAATGTCCTGACAAAGGTTTGATTCCTATCTGTAGAAAGTGTATGTGATCGTGCCCCGCTGAGTCGTGACGTCATAGTTACTACCGAAGTCGGTTTTGAGTGCCGCTTTCTTGCAGGCCTCGATTACCTCCTCATCTGTAATCGTAGAAGCCGAGTTCAACTTGGCTGACTTGACATCTCCATACTTGTCTATTGCAATGTCAAGCTTGACAATTCCTTCAGCATTTCCACGCACTTCAGGCTCTTCGACACGGGTCCTGACATATCTGTCCTCCATCCGATAAGAAGACTTCACCTGAATCCTCAACGGCTCTTTGGCATTGGCCTTCTTGCCGGCGCGGTATTCTTTGTGTGCGTCTGTGATGATTTCATCCATAAATGCAGATATGCTTGAAGCTGCCGATATCGTATTCTGCTCCGCAGCGGATGTGCTCATCGTCGACCCGACGAGCAGCGAATCCAAAGCCTCATGCAAAATCGCGTTTTCTTCCTTAACCTGCTGGACATCACTATACGCCTTATATGTGAAATATCCGAAGCAAAGGCATAGCAGTAAAGTCAAGAACTGCAAGAATTTTCCGTTTCCCATTGCTGTTGTCTATTAGTTTGTCAGTGAATCCTAAAGGTAGACATTTCTTCTGTTTATTGCAAATCGGTTCTACAGAGAAGGAGCGCGCGCATCCGGAACAGGAATGAAAAGGTCAATGACTTTGACTCCTGGTCTGCCTTGGGCCAAGGTCGTCAACGGAGGCGAAATGGCAATCAAAAGTTGACAAATTGTCAGTCATGACCAATAGTGGATGAAATGTCAGAAATGGCATGTAAGTTGCACGTCCTCAAGCGGCAACACCTTAATAAGGCGGTTATAAACAGAGTATTTTTAAATTTTACTAATTATGATTACCGAAAAATTACAGAATGCGGTAAACGATCAGATTACCGCTGAATTATGGTCTTCAAATCTGTATCTCCAGATGGCTTTCTACTTCGAGAAAGAAGGATGGAATGGTTTTGCACATTGGATGCACAAGCAATCTGATGAAGAAAGGGAGCATGCCATAAAGCTTGCCAACTATCTTGCAAAGCGTGGCGGTGAAGCTACGGTAAATATGATTGATGTCGTTCCTTCCGGTTGGGGCAGCGTCAAAGAGGTTTTTGCCAGCGTTGCAGATCATGAACGTCATATTTCAAAGCTTATAGATGACCTTGTAGATGTGGCTGCTGCAGAGAAGGATAAAGCAACACAGGATTTCCTCTGGGGATTCGTCCGTGAGCAGGTCGAGGAAGAGGCTTCTGTCGATGCCATTGTAAACAAAATCGAGAGATGCGGCGAAAGCGGTCTTATCTTCCTTGATTCCGAACTTGCCAAAAGATAGGCATTGACTTGTCACCAAAAACATTAGCCTCGGCTGTCAGTCGAGGCTTTTTTGCAAGATTATAAATCATGAAGGTGAGAACAAGTCGTCAGCAACTTGTTTCAAAATCTTATCTGGCAGACGCATCTGCCAAACGTACCACGAGCGACATCATGTCAATCAGAGACAATAAGTATTGTGACACGCTGAGCCGATTTCGACGAATCCTTGCCTGTGTCGCCGAGCGGCTGGCGATATGCCCGACTGCAATCGATGCCCTTTTTGCTCAGGTGACGGATAACGCTGTCAATGCGTAATTCACTGAGCTTCAGGTTATATCTGCCATCACCACTTGCAGAAGCCTCACCTGTAACAAACAACTCGTAGCCCTCCGTTGACTTTATCCTCCTTGCGAAATCATCGAGTTCTGTCTTGGCCTGCTGACGCAACTTGCTGCTGTCGAAATCAAACATGACACAGATGTTGCCGAGGGTGTCACGTGACATTTTCGGATTCTCTTCCGCTTGCGACTTGAGCGCCTCATTCTCCTTCTTGAGATCTTCCAATTCAGACTTCAGCCTGGCCACTTCATTCTCGGAGTCCGCAAGGTCATCTTTCAGCGAATGCACGGAATCCTCACAATCTTCTTTCACAGCCTCATTCATGTCCCTCATTGCGGCCAGAGCATTCTCGGATTCACGTAATTTGCTAGCCTTGCTCACGTATCCGGACTTTCCGCCGAGAAGATTCAGCCTCACGACCATGGATACGGTGCCGATTCCCTTCGGGGCATTGTCGCACTTCAAAAGACGCTTGTAATTGCCCTGTAATCCCAATGTCACGATAGGGCTCACGTCGAATTCTGCGGAAACCAGCATTGGAACATATCCTGTATTATAGTTGTGGCGAGTGTTCTCGGCCTTGAGCCAGATGTCGGTGGTTTCCTTGTACTTTTCTTTCCAGCGCTCATTGCCCATCGCGATGTTATATGTGTTGCCCCTGGCGAAGAGCCAGCCGAAACCCGCTCCCGCGTAGAGGTTGAAACGCTTGTCCGTCCGGTTCTTCCAGATTTCCATCACGTTGAACTCCAGCGTAAGGTCGGCGGCATGGTATTGTGTCCACATCTTCGTATATGCGAGTCCGCCGGTTTTCTCAAGGAGAAGCCTGTCCCCTGTCACAGAACCGTCTCTGTCCGGGACAATATCTCCGGAGAGATTCCCGTCAATGTCAATGGTGCCATCCACGGCGGAATCTCCTAATGGCTGTAACTTGTCGAACCTCAATTCTCTGGCGTACTTGGAGAAATCATAGTTCAGGCCGAGACGGATCCACGGGCGTATGTTGAAGGACACGCCGGCCCCGATTTCCGGGGAGACGCTTGTCCATGGAGCTGCATTCACATTCGAAATTCCGATACCATGCGACATCGTGGCGCCGGCTTCTCCATACAGGCTCCAGGTGCATGTACGATAGGTCCCGCTGCCGCGCTCCTGAGCCCCGATATCAATGAGGGGCACAAAGAGGAGCACTATTACTGTCAATGTCAATAATCTATTCATAATCAAACATTTAACGGTTACTCGTCTTTCACGAATATAAAGTCTACACTTTTAACTTTATCTCCGGGAAGTTGGCCATTTGCCAGGCCTCTGTAGCCCCAGACTCCGGTCCTTCCTTTCTCGGCTTCGAAATAATGCTCGTATGTGATTCGGTTGGAATAATCATTAAACAGGTCTTTATTCGGCATTGACTCCGGCTTGACTTTGATTCCGGCTGTCTTATCTCCCTTATCTACGATGAAATAGGCATATCCGCTTTTATATACTTTTTTTATCAGGTAGCAGTTGTACTCGCCGACGGACCTGTAGCATGGAGCGCCGCTGTTCCATTCGAGGTCAATCGCAAGGAACAAATCGCTTGCACCTCTTACGCAATTGAAAACTCCGCCTTCCGTAATAGCCGGTCCATAGAAACTCGTTGGCTCACTTCCAGTAAATGGATATTTGCCTGAGGATTGATGGTACCAGAACTTATATCGTGCAGGCAATGATATCGGTATCAAGTCCATAAGGGCCCTTACGACCTCATAATTTTCAAAATTCTTGTTCCAGAACAATGAGTGGACCAGCAGATAGTCATCGCCGACCTCCAACAGTTCATCTTTGGTGAATTTATACGACGACAAACTGTTCAATGCTGTCAGTATAAGGTCTTGTTTGGCATTGACATCCACTATTCCTTTCTTGATTGCTTCATTGATGGCTTTAAGCTTGGTGTTCATGTCCTCGTTTCCTGTTTCGAGCACCCTCTTGATGGCGTCGAGTTTTTCTTCAGTGCTTTCTTTGATTTTTCCAAGTTGGTCAAACAGTTTGCCGAACAAATCCTCATACTTGAGGACTCCGTTTTCATAGGCTTTCTTCAGAATATCCACCTGTTGGGTAATGGTCAATGTCTGATCTTCAAGAGCGTCATTGAGGATCTTCAATTTTTCGGCAATCGTCAATGTCTGGTCCTGGAGAGCCTTTATGACTTCTGAATAATCATTGGTAACGGTGGTGGTGAAATTGATGTTCGGTGCGTCATACTCGCACGAAACGGCAGATGCCAGCAAAGAACATACTGCAAGGGCAATAAAGAATCGTTTCATAATGTCAAGCTGTTTATTAGCAAGTGATTTAAACTGCATTTCACGGCAAAGACTGTAAAATGCTACGTACAAAGAAAGCAAAGAGGATTCATTTCTGACAGATTTCTGAAAACAAAAAGTCCTTCAATTGTCAGAATCACACATTTTTGACGTTTAGGCTATTTCAGCAGCCTTCACATTACTATGATTTTCTCCATTTGGTAGGAGTACAGCCGGTTATTTCTTTGAACAGACGGATAAAATGACTTGGTGACAAAAAGCCGGATCTTTCAGAAATATCGGCCAGCGTCAACTTGGGATTTTGTACAAGCAGTCGTTTCGCATACTCTATGCGAAGCCCTGTAATCCAATCACGGAATGACACTCCGTATGTGGTATTTATGTACTCGGAGAGATAGGTACGATTGGTATGAAGCTGTTCCGACAAGTCTTTAATGGTAAGGCCTGTCCGGACGTACCCGTCAGCATTGATCCAACCCTTTATTCTCTCAGCGATTTCGGCATGGTAGGACGGTGTTTCTTGCGTCGGTACGGACTCGCTGCGGTCCTCCTCTTTATCTTTATAAGTTTCCATTGCACTTTCCACCTGCTCGTAAAACAGCAGATAATTCAGATAACAAAGGAAGAGATAGATGTAGAACGGGATTGACATCAGAATCCAGATATAGACATATCTGTCAGGCAGGAACGTCAGCAGCCCGCAGCCAACGCCGAATATTACAGCCCAATAAGTGACGACGGAAAGCCATCTGATATAGGCCCCTATATCGTCCGAATGAGTAGCATCGAACATGCGGATGACCATGTGATAGGTCCTGAGCAAACGCCATGTCAGCAACAAGCCATAGGCGACCAGACATACTGCCAGGACCAATATCGATACGGTCTGAAATTTCCCTACAGGCAACAGTTTCAGGACAATGCAGGAAACAGCGGAAAACAGCATCCACAAGGAGATATGTATCAATAATCTGCGTCCGGTTATATAATTGCGGTCAAGCAATGTGGTAAAAGCTGAACTGAACAGCCAGTAGCACAGGAAATAAGTGGACAGGTTCATCAGGATTGCGGCATCAGCGTCATTGAAACGGACTTTCATAAAGAAATGCACCGAATAGTTGGCCGCAAGCAACAACATTGCCGCTCCCATAATGCGTCGGGAACGCAGATAATTCTCAAAAATCGCCTTTTCCGGAGTTCTGCCCAACAAAAAATAGAAGCCGAAAAACAGCATCAACGGCAGCGCGGCACAGAGGGAATAACTGTATAGAGATGAGTCCATTGTTCATTCTTACTTACGCCCTCTAAGTTACAAAAAATCATTTTACCTGAGAATCGAAATGACAAACTTTGCAAAAGGCCGGATGTCGCCTTTCGTGCTTGTTGTCTCCAGCGCAGCCATATATTCTGCACGCTTGTCTGTCGTAATCACCACCCAATCATAGCCACCGGAGGCCAACATCACATTCATCAGGAAACGGCACATTCTGCCATTTCCGTCCATATATGGATGAATATATCCGAAGAAAAAGTGACCGAGCACAGCCCTGACTATCGCACTCGGCTCATGGGCTAGCAGATTGAACAGCACAGGCATTGTAACACGAACATTGTCAGGACTCAAAGGTGTGTGCAAAGAGCCTGCAAAGACTCTGCTAATTTTTCCCCAGGTGTTGCCATATCAGTATTTGCTTGCGCATCAAATTTAGTATTTAGCGACGTGCCAGTTTTAGTATTTGGTAACGTGCAATTATTAGTATTTGCTGCAAAAATAGCAAAATATTGTTACTTGACAATAGCATAAATCAGCATCAGATTGAAACGCAAATTCGGAATTCATCGCAAGAGACAAATCACTTGCATCCACCTCGACAATCTATGGGACTTTCAATACGACTTTGCGGACGAAAACATTTTCAACAGCACCTCTTATGTCGAGCTGCTTATTGGTTATGGTCAATGTGGTTTTGCCGGATTTTTTAGGTACAACAGTAAGTGTCAACTCGATAGAAGAAACATAACCGCCAATATCAACAATAGAAGGATCATCAAGATTAAATCGCCTGTCATCATTTTTATCCCATTCGAATTGGCAAGATTTCAACAGCACATAAGGCTTTCCATATCTGTCATCTTTATTCAACTTCGAGACATCAATTTCTTCTCCATCTTCAAGTCCCGGTCCAAGGTACGAATAACCAGTATAAGAAGGATAAATATTAAACCTGTGCTCGTATGCATAAATGCGATATCGTTTCACCAGTTCCATATTCCCATCTTTCGGGGTAATCTGAAACACTCCGGAACCGGCTTTCAATGCTTTTATGTACGCCCTGTCATTAACTGACAATTCAAATTCACCATCCGGATAAAGGGTCTGGTTGGGCAAAAACTCCCAAATAAAATCATCTGCTTTAGCCGACGGAGGATCGCATGTAAACGGCAATTCTATAGGGTTTTCCGCATCGCGCCAAATAGGGAAAAAATCATCAGGAATCGTATAGGAATTTATCTTCCGCGGCACACAAACCTTGCACTTCGCCACATGGCTGGCATCATTCGTCCATGCAGCTATTATAGCCCTGCCGGTGCCAATCGCTGTCACGAGACCATTCTGATCCACGGTCGCAACCTTGTCGTCGTCACTCGCCCAGCGGATATTCACCCCGGAAGTCCCCTCCGGCAGATTCGTGACCTTCAGATTGAAGGTCTCCCCTATTTTCAGGTCAATGCTTTCCTGATTCAATTCCAGATCAATACCGGCAGCCTCCTTCTTGCATCCGGCCAATGTCAATGCTGCCGCCACGGCTCCCATAAGAATCACCCTATAAAATGGTCCTTTCATGATTTATCAGTTTTTACAGTTTATAATCAATCCTCGATTTCTACAAAGAAAAGAAATCCCCCGCGTTATTTCTATACGTATTTTTACGTATTTTAGAGATTTACCCCTTGCTCTCACAGATTGATTTCATTGTCTTAAAACAACAAAACACCAATTTGTCTTGCTTTTGTTGTCCATAAACACTAAATTTACCGCACCTAAGTATGCGTAAAAAATAACAAAACAATATGGAAGTCTTGACAAGAAAACACTATGCCGATAAGGTTGATTCGTGGATTGGCAAAGGCAATATCATTGTACTTGTAGGGCCGCGTCGTGTCGGTAAAAGTTATATCCTCAAGGATTTTATCCAGAGACATTCACAGGAAAAGGATATAAATGTAATCTATGTAGATAAGGAGAAGAAAGCATTCAAGAATATCAAGACCAAGGACGACCTTGACAATTATATCGAGAGCCTGTTTCATCCGGGCAAGCATAATGTCATTCTTGTTGACGAAGTTCAGCAGATTGAAGAATTCGAGAAGAGCATCTGCAGCTGGTACACCGAAGACAACACCGACGTAATCATTACCGGCAGCAATTCAAAAATGCTGTCAGGAGATCTTTCCACATTGTTGGCTGGCAGATATGTAGAAATCAGAGTCCACCCATTGTCATATCCTGAATTTCTGGAGTTCCATAACCTTCTGGACAACGATGAGTCATTGATGAAGTATCTGAATTATGGCGGTCTTCCCGGTCTCCGCAGGATAGGACTGGATAGTGACGAGCACGTGTGGTCCTATCTCTCAAGTGTATTCAACACCATAATGTTAAAGGACATTATCGAGCGTCACGACATCCGCAATGTTCCTTTTTTGAATAATCTTATTGCATTCTATGCTGACACTACGGGAAAACTGACATCGGCCAACAGTATTTCCAAGTACATGAAATCACAAGGCGAGAACGTATCAAGCAATATAGTGCTCTTATATAGGAGTTTCTATGAGGAAGCATATTTGTTGGATACAGTCTCGCGTTATGACATTCACGGAAAGAAAATTTTGGAGTCCAACGAAAAAGTCTATTGGGATGACCTGGGACTTAGAAATCTCAAGGCGGAAGGAGGAATGGATTCATACATTGAAAAGGTAATCGAGAATGCCGTATATAAACATCTGTGTTTTTTAGGATACGAGGTTCATGTAGGCATTCTCGGTGTGGGAGAAGTCGATTTTGTCTGCACCAAGCCTGGTGAGACAGCATATGTGCAAGTTACTTACCTGATGGGCGAGCAGACCACTCGGGACAGAGAGTTCGGTCCTTTGGAAAGAATCCGTGACAATCATCCGAAATATGTAATCAGTGCTACTCCTTTTCTGACTTCAAGGGATGAGAATGGCATCAAGCATATTTCATTGAGAGAGTTTCTTGACAAAGGTCTCTGAAATGGCAGAACATCAGATTTTCATCGTTATAGTAGAGCAGTTCCGATTTTTTTCGTAGATTTGGTGATGCAAATAAAACCCCAAACAAAACGGAAAAAATACACATGAAAACCCGAAACATTCTAAGCCTATGTACGGCACTCCTCATGAGCATGCCCTGTTCTGATGCCCAATCATTTAAAGACGGACTCAAAAACATCGGAGACAAAATCGGCAAACAAATCGTAAAGACGACACAGTCTGTCAAGAAC
>OQWM01001283.1_pt1 | contig 17255 bp, 18 predicted proteins | sample 1691531 | NCBI WGS metagenome assembly OQWM01 (sample SAMN03418257, study PRJEB22391) | human gut metagenome | biome: human-gut; feature: organic feature; material: feces | host: Homo sapiens | place: Tanzania | collected 2013-01
CATGATGACATTGTCGGTCGGGGTAAAGACGGCGTCCACGCCGTCGGCGATCAGCGCGGAAGCGGCGGCAACGACCTCGTCATTCGTGTTGGCGGTCTGCTCGACATACGCGATGCCCTTTGCGTCAAGATAGGCCTTGGCGTCGGTGATGGGCTGGGCGGAGTTCGGCTCGGAGAGGGAGTAGAGGAGGCCGACCTTGGCAACGTTCGGGTTCTGGGCGAACATCATGTCCATGATGAACTCGGTATTCAGCGCATCGCTCGTGCCGGTCACATAGTCGATGCCGGTCAGGTTTGCCGCTGCGGGATCAGAGATGGCGGCGTAGACCACGGGGGTCTTGCTGTCCTCGGCGGAGAGGGCTGCGATCTGCGCGGCGCTTGTGGCGATGGGAACGATGGCGTCCACATTGTCGGCGATCGCCTGATCGGAGAGCTGCTTTAAGATCGTCGGGTCATTCTGACCGGAGGTGACCTCATATTCGATGGTCATGCCGTTGTCGGCGGCGAGCTTGTCAAGCTCGGCAGTGATGGCGTTTGCGATCTCATCAAGGGAAGCGTGGTCGAGCTGCTTGATGACGGCGACCTTATAGGTCTTGCCGTTTTCGGATTCCTGCTGGGCATCGCTGCCGCCATTGTCCGTCTTGCTGCCGCAGGCGGCAAGGGACAGAGTCATCACGCCGGCAAGCGCGAGGGTGAGAAGCTTGTGCATCATGTTGTTTTTCATTTTGGTTTCCTCCAAATATATTTGATTTTGAGCGGCAGATGAACTCCTGCTTTGCCGGAACAGGAGGGGAAAAAAGAAAAAAGACCTTTATCCCATATCCATGGGACAAAAGTCATTGAACTTCTGCGATACCACCCTCCCATCGCTACCACCGCCGCGCAGATCGCCGCCCTCGGCCCCGTGAACATGGTCGCCATCGAGGAGTTCCGCGAGCTGGAGGAGCGCTACACGAAGGAGAAGGAGCAGGAGGCGGACCTCCTCGCGGCGAAGGAGCAGATCCTCGCGCTCATCACGAACCTCAACGACAAGAGCGGCGAACTCTTCCGCAGCACCTTCAGGCAGGCGAACGAGAACTTCCAGCGGATGTTCACGAAGCTCTTCAACGGCGGCGAGGCGCGCCTCGTCCTGCTGGAGAACGCGGAGGATCCGCTGGAGTGCGGCATCGACATCATCGCGCGCCCCCCGGGCAAGCGTCCGCAGAGCGTCACGCTCCTCTCCGGCGGCGAGCGCACGATGACGGCCGTCGCGCTCCTCTTCGCGATCTTCATGATCAAGCCCGCGCCGTTCTGCATGCTCGACGAGCTCGACGCCGCCCTCGACGACGCGAACATCGGCCGCTTCGTGGACGCCCTCAAGGAATTCCTCGACCGCAGCCAGTTCCTCATCATCACGCACAACCAGCACACGATCGCCGGGTCGGACCTCGTCTACGGCGTGAGCCAGCAGGAGAAGGGCGTTTCCCGCATCATTTCAATGCGTTTGACGGATATCGGCGTGAAGCCCGTTCCGGAAGACACCAAACAAAAGAAAGACCAGGAGCACTAACATGGCAGAAGTTATCGGAGCAGGCGAACTGCACAAGGGCGTGAAGCTGTTGATCGACGGCGAGCCCTACGAGATCACGGTGTTCGACTTCTCGAAGCCGGGCAAGGGTCAGGCAATCTACAACTGCACGCTGCACAACCTCATCACGGGCGGCAACATCACCCGCAGCTACCGCTCGGGCGACAAGTTCGAGAAGCCGGAACTCATCCAGCGCAGCGTCACCTACTCGTACGACGACGGCACGGCGTATGTGTTCACGGACGAGAACTTCGAGGAGATCCGCGTCTCCCCCGACGTGATGGGCGACAAGAAGTACTTCCTCATGGACGAGATGGAGGTCAAGGCCCTCTTCTTCAACGACCGCGTCATCGGCGTGCAGCTCCCCCAGCTCGTCGAGCGCAAGGTCATCAAGGTCGAGCCCGGCGTGAAGGGCAACACGGCCTCCGGCAAGGTCACGAAGCCGGCGACGGTCGAGGGCGGCTACGTCTGCGCCGTCCCGCTCTTCATCAACGAGGGCGACACCGTGCGCATCAACACCGAAACGGGCGACTACAACGACCGCGTCTCGACGAAATGAGATGAAGTCGCCTTCGGCTTTAAGTCGTTAAGTGGTTAAGTCGTCATGGTATGTTCTGTGGCATATAAGGCCGCGAAGCGGAAACTTAACTACTTAAAGCCGCGAAGCGGCAACTTAACTACTTAAAGCCTTAAAGCCGCGAAGCGGCGATTTAACTGTTCGATTCGGTCCTCTTTGTTGACAATGGAGGTCTCATGAAGATCCTGGTGACGGGCGGCGCGGGCTACATCGGCTCGCATACGACGCTGGAGCTGCTGAAGGCGGGTCACGACGTCGTGGTGGTGGACAACCTCTGCAATTCCTCCGAGGAGGCGCTGAGGCGGGTCGCGGAACTGGCGGGCAGGGCCCCGAAGTTCTACAACCTCGACATCCGCGACGAGGCGGCGCTGGACAAGGTGGTGGCGGCGGAAAAGGGTCGGCCTTCTGCACGTCGCGGAAGACCTGCTCCATCATGAGCTTCGTCCAGCCATACGGGTTCGTGCAGCCGGGCGTGGGGAAGTCCTCGCGGATCGGCACGCTCTGCGGCTGGCCGTACACCGTCGCGGAACTGGAGAACACGATGTTCCTGCAGTCGTGCGCGGCGAGCACCTTGAGGAGCGTGAACGTGCCGCCCAGGTTGTTGTTGTAGTACTTGAGCGGAATCTTCGTCGACTCGCCCACGGCCTTGAGGCCGGCAAAATGGATGACGCAGCTGATCTCGTTCTCCGCAAAGATCTTCTTCAGCAGAGCCTCATCCCGCACGTCGCCCTCATAGAATTTCAGGGTCTTTCCCGTGAGCTTCTGGACCCGATTCAGGCTTTCGGGGTTGGAATTGCACAGATTGTCAATGACGACCACGCCATAACCGTTTTCCAGCAGCTCCAGACAAGTATGGGAGCCGATATAACCGGCGCCGCCGGTAACCAGTACGTTCTTCATGAAAGAACCTCCTTTTGATTGGTATCTATATTTTAGTACAGAAAGGGAAAAATTGCAATGACTGTTTGGTAAAATCCTGTATGAAAAAAGAAAAATCGGGGGATACACCGCTTGCGGCAGGCAGCGCCTAGCGCCTTATCCCGGGGACCGTTCTTTATCCCGGTGAAAAATGCCGTTTCCCAGGGTGACCGCTATAACTGCAATTGATGTTTTTTGGAGAATGCACACAATAAAATCAAATCTTGTGATTATTTCGATTGTATATCTAAAAAATCTGTGCTATACTAAGAATAAACATCTATAGAGGCGGTGAACCTATGCTCATTGAATTTCGGTTTCAGAATTATCGCTCTTTTCGGGATGAAGCCATCCTGTCCATGGAAGCCACCGGTCTGAAGGCCTTTAAAAACTGCCTCATTCCCCTGTCCTCCACGGTAAACCTCCTTCCCGCCATTGCGATTTACGGAAAGAACGGCGGCGGCAAAAGCAATGTGATCCGGGCCTTTTGGCTGGCGGTGCAGTTCATCCGGAACGCCCAGCGGACCCAGCACGAGCGCGCCGCTATTCCCGTGAACCCCTTCGCCCTCAACGACTATTCCAAAGACGAGCCTACGGCGTTTTCCTTTGAATATACCTGCCGGGGCATTCGCTATTGGTACGGCTTCTCGGCCACACGGGAACGGATTTTTACGGAATATCTTTACCACGCCCCCAAGGGTCAGCGGGCCCTGATTTTTCAGCGAAAGGGTCAGTCGTTTTCATTTACGGAAGAGAAAGCCCGGCGCTCTTTGATCGGCGGGGCAGTCGCGGAAAACCAACTGTTCTTTTCCGTGGCCTGCACTATGAACGACGGCCCCTGTATCGCCGCCATGGAGTGGTTCCGGGACCAGGTATTTTTTTCCCGGGACTATTCGGATATTCCCCGGCAGCTGCTGGAATACTCCGAAGATAAAAATATGCTCAAGGCCATCTCCGATTACGCAAAGGCCGCCGATCTGGGCATTGAGGACATGCAGTTTGAGTTCAACAGCCAGGAGATTGAAGATGACACCACCCTGCCGGATACCCTGCCGGAGAATGTCCGGACTGCCCTCATACAGTTTATGCATATCCTGTCCGAATCCTCCAGCAATGCGGAAGTCCGCCTGAAAATGGGCGAAATGACCGCAAAAGCCAGCCACCGGGGGGAAAATCGGAACGGAGATACGGCGGTATACGCCCTGGATCTTTCCGAGGAATCCGACGGCACCCGAAAGCTCATGGCCCTTGCTCCCGCCATTGAATCCGCCCTGCGGACCGGGGGCATTCTGCTGGTGGACGAATTGGAACGGGAAATCCACCCCATGCTGGTAAACTATATCCTCTCCAAGTTCCAAAGCAAGGCCGCCAACCCCAACGGCGCCCAGATCGTCTTTACCACCCACAATACGGAGCTCATGAACCTGGAACTGCTGCGGAAGGATCAGCTCTACTTTGCGGACAAAAAGGATAAAGACGGTACCTCCGAGCTATACACCATCAGCGATTTCTCCACCAGAACCACCGAAAACATCCGCAAGGGCTATCTCGTCGGAAAATACGGTGCCACCCCGGACCTGGAAATTGAGGAGGTGGAGTAATGCCGCGGCCCACCAGACGTAAAAAGCCCTATATCGTTGTTTTTTGCGAGGGGGAAAGCGAACAGGCCTATGTGGACTTTCTGAAAAAGGAGTTCGAGGATGTGGCCTCTATCAAACGTCCCAGCGCCACCGGGCTGTTTGAGGAAGCGGACAGCCGCTTCAAGAAGGATAAAAAATATCGGGATTACGCAGAGGTCACAGACGAAATCTGGTTCTTTTTCGATGTAGAGACCAAGGACATTACCGCCTGGGATGCCCGGCAAAAAATCATAAAGCGCCTGCGCTCCCTTCGGAAAAAGCCCGGCATCCGGGTGCGGCTTCTGATGACGACAGGCTGCATTGAATACTGGCTTTTGCTCCATTACGAGCTGTATGTGCCGCCCATTCAGACCGTTGCCGAAAAACAGCGGGTCATGGAGCGTTTGCTCTCCAGGGAACCCTATTACTATAAAGGAAGCAAGGATATAACGGGAAGGATCGCGCAAAACTACCCCACCGCTGTAGTCAACGGAAGAAAAACGGTATCCAATCTGCTGCCGGAAGGTCTGCCCGGATTGGAGGATACCGACGAACGGAACCGCTGGCTCTGCCAAAAATGCCTGACCTTTTCCACGGTGTATGAGGCCATCGACTTTTTAAGCAGCCTGCAATGACCGGTGTCCTTTTTCCCATCATAAGCAAAAAGAGGACATGCCCCACAACACCGCGGGCATGTCCTCTTTTTTATACTTCCGGTTCCCCAGCCTGTTTTTCCTGAATGCGCTGGGGAAGGGTCTCTAAGTCCTCTGTCCAGCTTTCGTAGGCGGGGTCTTCCCGGTGGTCCGGGAGGGGGCAGTTTTGGGTGAGCCAGGCGCCGAGCCAGGCGGTGTTTTTTTGAGCGCCCCAGTAGTTCAGGTGGTCCCCCCGGTCATAGGTGTCGGTGGTCCAGTCGATGCCCAGGTCCAGAAGGTTTCCGTCTAAGTAGACGATGCCAAAGTCCCGGGCCAGGTCCTCCATGGTGTTGTGCCGCCGGACGGTCCAGTTCATGGGGCTGGGGACGCTGTAAAGGATCAGCTGGATGCCCTTTTCGGCGCAGAGGTCATAGATTTTTTGGAAGGAGGCCATATTGGCCTGGCTCAACGGCTCCCATTCGTTCATGGGGGCCATGTAGCCCGTCAGGTCCTCCAAGGGGTCTGCGGCCGTCAGCAGGTGGTAGCCCCGGTCCGGGTAAGCCCCGGTGTATTGGGGCGGCTCCAAGTCACGAAGGCTTAGAATTTTCCACCGGTCGTGGTGCCGCAGCACCGGGAACAGCCGCTGGGCGTAGGGCTCCAGCAGGTCCCGCCGGGCATAGACCCGGTAGAGCACATTGGTTTCCAGCACCACCGCCTTGGGGGTCTGCTTTGTCAGGGCGGTTTCCAAAAACCACACCGTTTCATAGGGCTTCTGGTCCACACTGGCGCAGACAAAGGAGGCAATGCCCTGATTTTTCCACAGCTCCAGGGGCACAAAGCCGGAATAGGCCTCGCTGTCCCCTAAAAACAGCAGATCAATGGAATTTTCCGGCTGGGACAGCAGGGCCGTGGGGTCTGTATCCAGCCGCCCCGCGGCGGCGGTGTTGTCCTTAGGCAGAAACACCGGACCCATGGCCGTCAGCACCAGGACCAGCACCAGAAGAAACAGCCCGTCTTTCAGTATTCTTTTTCCCAAAGAGTGGATGCTCCTTCCTGTCACAATGTATCTTCCGCGTCGGCGGCCAAGGCGGTAAACCGCTCAAAATCCCGGTGCCAACGCTCATAATTTTCATTTTCCCGGCGGTCTTCCAGACCGTAGCCCTCCAACAGGCAGCCTAAGAACGCACTGGCCTTTTCCGCCCCCTGATCATTCAGGTGGTCTCCGCCGTCCAGGGTATCCCGGGACCAATCCAGCCCCAAGTCCTCCCGGTTCATATCCACATAGTGTAGCCCCATGTTTTCGGAAACCTCTTCCACCGCCCGGTGGGCAGCGTCACTCCAGTTGGCGGGGCTGGGCAGGCTGAAGACCACCAGGGTGATGCCCCGCTCCCGGCACCGGTCCGCCATGCGCCCTAAAATCCGCAGGCTCTGCTCCGGGATGGGGTCATTTCCATCCTGGGGGGCCATATAGTCCCCGGGGTCGGCGGGGGAGACTGCTTTGCGCAGATAATAGCCCCGCTCCACCATGGTGTTGTCGCAGTGTACACATTGCAGGGCCTGGGCGGGCTTTAAGAATTTCCAATTGTCGTGGTATTCCAGCACCGGGATCAGCCGAGAGACCCGCCGGGCCCCGGATTCCAGAGGTGTCAGGGCCTTGTACAGCTGGTGGGCCTCCAGCAGCACCACCTTGGGCTGCTGATGCTTCAGGGCCGTATCCAGGAAACCGGCGGCCCCTTCCGGGTCAAGGCCCGTGGCGGCGCAGACATAGCCGGTATAGCCCCGGTCCCGCCAAAGGGTCCAGGGATTCACGCCGGTCATGGCCAGACTGTCCCCCAAAACCAGGTAATCCAGGGTGTTTTCCGGCTCCGCCAGGATGCCGTTGGCCAGAATATCCCCCATTCCCGCCTCCGGGGTGTTGTTCTTCGGCAGAAAATACAGGCTCAGCCCCCAGAGGAACACCGCCAGAAGTCCCAAAAACAATATACAGGACAGAATTCTTTTTTTCAAAAGCACTTCCCTCCGTTATGTTGTCGGTTGTTCCGTCACCGGCTTTACGTCCGTTTCCACCCAGCTGCGGAACAGCTCCAGATCGTCATTCCAGCTCTCATAGGCCGGGTCTTGCCGCCGGTCGGGAAGCAGGCCGGTGGCGGCCAGGTAGTCTCCCATCCAGGCCGTGACCTTGGTGCCACCCAGATAATTGAGGTGAATGCCGGAATCGGTCGTATCCGTCTGCCAGTCGATGCCCAGGTCCTCTACATTTAAATCCAGGTAGGGGATCCCCAGTGCTTCCGCGGCGGCCTGGGCACCCAGGTGCTTGCCCCAGTCCCAACTTTCCGGACTGGGAATGCTGAACAAAATCAGCCGGGCGCCGATTTCCTGGCAGTGGCTCTGAATTTTTTTCAGATAGTGCATACATACCGGGTCTACGGTCTCCGGTTCCTTGTCCCGGGCCATATAGTCGGTGTCCCCGCCGCCCACCTGGGCAAAATCGGCGTAGAATCCCCGGTATGGATTTTTAGTTGTGTAATGGGGCACGGAGAAGGGGTCCAGCGCTCCGGCACACTTCCAGCTGTTGTGGTATTGCAGCACGGGAATGAGCGGCAGTCCCAGGTCCTCTAAAATCAGCTCCCGGGAAATGGGCTGGTAAAGCTCGCAGGCCTCCAGCAGCACCACCTTGGGGGTCTGGGTCCGGGTGAACCGCTCCAGATAGTACAGTCCCTTGGTCAGCGCCTGGTTGGGGCCGCAGACGCTGTAGCCGCAGAACCCGTGATCCGCCCACAGCTCCGGCAGCACCAGGGCAGCGGCGGTCATACTGTCACCCAAAGCCAATAGGTCCAGGGTGTTTTCCGGCTCGGAAAGATAGCCGCTGGCATAGTTTTCCTGCCGCTGCATCCCAGCGGCCTCGGTGTTGTTTTTGGGCAGAAAAACCCAGGATGCCCCCAGAAGCAGCAGCCCCAGAAGCCCTAAAAACAGGATAGAACGCATTGTTTTTCCCATTACGATCCTCCGTTCCGGGCCGAAGCCCCTGCCGTTTCCCGGAGTTCTTCCCGGTCCGGGAACAGGCCGGTGTTCTTCAGGAAGGCGGCCAGATACCGGCTGACCTTTTGAGCGCCCCTTGCGTTCAGGTGGTCGCCGCCGTCCAGGCAGTCGGTCTGCCAGTCCAGGCCCACCTGTTCCAGATTCATATCCAGGTACTCGATTCCAAGCTTCTCCGCCAGAGCCGCCACCCTCCGGTGGCGCTCCAGGTCCCAGGCCTTGGCGTTGGGCACGCTGATGAGCATCAACCGGGCCCCCTGCTTCCGGCAAAGGGCCCCCAGGGACTCCAGCATCCTTTGGGAGGCCTCCGGGATGGGGGCCGGGGCCTGGGGGTCCGTCATATATTGCTCCGTGGCCGCCGGTTCTACCTTCCGGCTTTCATAATAGCCCCAGGCATCATGCCGCCATGTCCACCGGGGGCACTGGGTCAGGGTTTTGAAGGTGGTGGTTTTCCAGTTGTCATGATCCCTGAACACCGTAAACCGGGACTGGACCCGCTCCAGGACCGGCTCCGCCGGGGACATCTCCCGGTAGAGCACATTGGCTTCCAGCAGCACCAGCCTGGGGGACTGGCAGCCGAAAAACCGCTCCAGATAGCTTCTGCTCTGGGCCAGGGTCTGCAGGGGGATGGAACAGTTGTAGCCCGGGATGCCCTGCTGCTCCAGAATCGTCTTGGGGGCCAGGGCGTAAAGGGTCAGACTGTCCCCCAAAATCACATAATCAAAGCTGTTTTCCGGCTCCGCCGCAAAGGCACTGGCCGTTGGGAACCGCAGTCCCTCATTGCTCCTGGGGCAGAGGGCCCAGCCCGCCCCCAGCAGCAGCAAGGCCAGCAGCCCCAGAAAGACGGCGCAGGCCCATATTCTTTTGATCATCCATCGGCCCTCTCTCGTCACAGGGGGGTCTGCTTGATTTTGGCGTAGCGCCGGGGATAGGCCTTGGGGGTGGGGGCGATTTTCCGCAGGACGATCACCGCGTGGTCCGCACCCTCCACATCAAAGTGGGTCACGGATTCCTTTTTGAGGCCCAGCTTTTTCATGGCCCCGGCGCACTCCGCCAGCTCTTCTTTTGCGGCGCTGCCCTTCATGGCCACCACGGCACCGCCTACCTTGACGTAGGGGGCCAGCAGCTCCAGCAAAATGTTGAGTCTGGCCACTGCCCGGCTCACGGCAACGTCGTAGGTCTCCCGGCATTCTGTCACTGCCTCCTCGGCTCTGGCGGTGACGCACCGGGCGGAGACGTTCAGCTGGGGCAGCACCGTTTCCAGCCAGTGGACCCGCTTGCCCAGGCTGTCCAGCAGCGTGACCTGGGTGTGGGGGCAGGCAATGGCCAGCGGCACCCCGGGAAAGCCCGCGCCGCAGCCCACGTCAATGAGGGTCTTGCCCTCTAAATCCATGCAGTTCATCACCGTGAGGCTGTCCAGCAGGTGGAGCCGCGCCACCTGGTCCGGCGCTGTAATGGCCGTCAGGTTCATGACCTTGTTCTGTTCGATCACCGCTTCGCCAAAGGCGCAGAGGGTGTCCTTCGTCTCCCGGGACAGCTCCGGGGAAAAACCGGGAAGCCCCTGCTCCAGGGCGTTTTTCATCTCTTCTCTGATTTCCATCCGGTCTCCTTTTATCGTGCGTTGACAATGCCCGTCAGATCCACCTGGGTCTTGTCCAGAGGATCAAAGGGGTTTTCCTCCACCGCCAGACTGGGCAGCAGGATCTCCTGAATGTGCCAGCTCACCAGCAGATCGCAGACCTCTCCGTAGGAAGCAAGGCCGGAGCTGTCGCCGCTGGTTTGCAGATAGGTGTTGTTCACCTTGTCCCCCACCTTGGTGGCGGTCTCGTTTTTCCGGGTCCGGTAGAAGGAATCGTACTGGATCATGTCGAATTTCAGATAGTCGCTGACCCCGGATTCCACCCGGTTCCGGGCCTCCGCCGCGGCGCTGCCGGGCACGGAGCTCAGGGCCGCCAGACAGTACCGGTAGGCCATAAAATAGCCAGAATACTGGAACTGGGTGTCCGGATTGTTGACGGCCGCCAGGAAGGCGGCAAAGTTGGCATCCCGCTCATAGGCGATGCACATCCGATGGGCCATCTCGTGGCACATGGTAAAGGGCAGGCTCACATCCGGCGCCTGGGGATTCACTGCCGCCTCCCCCGTCAGGGCAAAGGTAAAGCCCGTAATGCCCATGGAGGTATACATATTGGACCACCCCAGCTTTTTCACCGGCTGGGTAGACCCGGCAAAGACCGGATAGTGCTTTTCATAGGTCAGCACCCGGAAGCCCTCTCCCGCAAGAGAAGCCAGGTCCTCAAAGGTCCGGAAGCTGACGGCCCCGGTGCTGTCTCTGGGCACCTGGGCTGCCAGGACATTGGCCTGATTCCGGTAATACTCCGTGGCCTCCGTCAGCTCCTCCAGAGTATAGGCGGAGGTATCCAGCCGCAGGTCCTCGGCAATGGGCCCGGCGTAATAATTGAGGCCGTAGGCCGCGGTATGCAGGCAGTAAATGCAGGAACACACCGCCAGCACCCAGCCGAACCACTGCACCGGATTCCACTTGAGCACCAGCATCAGCACCAGACTGGTCAGCACCAGTACCCCCAGGGCCACCGCCAGCACCTGCCACAGGCAAAAGCTCACCTGCCCGCTCCATTGGGCCAGCATGGTCTGGGCGGTTCTTGTTACATAGGGATAGATCATATCCACCAATTCCGAAAACCGCCTGCCATAGGCCATAAGTACCGCCGTAATGGCCCCAAAGATCCCGGCGGTCAGATATCCGCGTAAATATTTCAAAGGATGACCCTCCTTCAAGACAAAAATATCTGTTTTCAGTCATTGTCTTAGTATAACACATTTGTCACCGGTTGTCTGCATCTTATTTTTGAATTTTTATAAAAATCGGCAGCCGGGGCATCCCGGGAAGTTCCGTTGGAGCCGTGGTGTTATTGTTCATCCTTCCTTTTATTTCGCTTCCGGTATTCGGCGGGGCTGATCCCCGCGGAGGCCCGGAAGCGTTGGGAGAAGTAGCTGGGGGAGGAAAAGCCGCACATGCTGGCGATCTGGGTCAGGGGGTAGTCGGTGGTACACAGCAGCTCCTTGCTCTCCCGGATGCGCAGCTGCTGGATATAGTTGAAGGGGGACAGGCCAAATTCCTTGCTGAAGGTATGTGCCAGGTGGAATTTGTTCATGTGTACATTCTGTGCCAGAAGATCCAGGGTCAGGGGCTCCCGGTAGTGGTTTTCGATATACCGCCGCACCGCCACGGTATCCGAGCTCAGGCCCTCCCCGATGGAGGAGAGGACCTTGGAATAATTGGTTTTCCGCAGAAGCTTGATCAGCAGAATGTCCAGCAGGTCCTGGCACACGGTTTCAAAGCCCATGCGCTTCCCTTCGATCTCCCGGAGCATGGTTTTCAGATAAAACTGCACATCGCTGCCATCATCATAGAAATTGATGATGCAAAAAGAATTGTCCGCGGTGTCCTCCATGTGCAGCTCCAGGCCCTCAATGCCCATGACGATGTACTCCAAAGGACTGGCCGCCAGGCTGGTTTCCGTATGCTCCACATGGGGGTTGACAATGACCATATCCCCGGCGGTAATGGTGAAAGAGCGATCTGTCACCAGGAATTGTCCCTTTCCGCCGATGACATAAAACAGCTCCGCGCAGTTGTGGGTATGGGGCACGCTGAACCAGTCGCCGCCGTATTTTGCGCTGCTGATATAGAGCAGTTTTGCTTTATCGCTGTCTGTATGGATGTTTTTCGCCTGTAGATCGTATCTGGTGTTGCTCATGCTGTTTTCCCTTTCCAGCTTCTGCCATGGGATGGGCTTTGATCTTTCCCCCATTATAGTATATTTTGCGCAAAATGAAAAGAGAAACCGCCCGCAGGCGGTGGAAAAAGCACAGGGCGGCGTTTTTCGTTGTAGGAGCAGCGAAAAAAATTGACAATTGACAATGGACAATTGACAATTATTGGTGACGAACGTGTCCGTATTTGATACACGTTGGTTAAAAATGACACCAATCAGCGAAACCGTGGGGAACGGCCTGTGTGCCGTTCCGGCCCGAAAGGACGGAACTGTTTCCGATAATACCAGAAAACGTCCCCCATTTTTGTCATTCCGACCGGAGCGTCAGCGGAGTGGAGGAATCCACCACGTTGGAGGAAGGATTAACACAAGATAAAATCTGCAACTTGGGTAGATTCCTCGACTCGCTTCACTCGCTCGGAATGACATGTCGGGGGGTGGTTCTGTTTTGTCTGCACGGGTTGTATCCGCAACGCTCCCGGAACGGCACATAGGCCGTTCCCTACAATTTCGCTGGGGGGTGGTACCGTTTAACCGCACAGGTTGTATTTGCAACGTGGCGGGCGGCAGATTGCCGCCCCTACGGACACGCTGGTGGGTGGTACCGTTCAACCACACGGGTTGTATTCGAAACATTGCTTGCCGATGAATCATCGCCGCTACATTACTTTCCAATCAGGTCGATCACGTCTGTCAGGCTGTCGCATAGGGCGGTGGCGCGGGTCAGGTCTTCGGGGTCTGGGCGGTCCTGGTCTGGGATCATGATGGCCATGGTACCGGCTCGGAAGGCCGAGAGAAGGCCGGCTTTGGAGTCTTCCAGGGCGATGCAGTCTTTTGGGTTCTTTTGCAGCACCTGGGCGGCTTTTAGGTAGATGTCCGGCTCCGGTTTGCCCCGGGGGACGTCGTAGCCGGTGATGATGGCGTCGAATCTCTCAAAAAGGCCCAGGGGCTCTAAGTACTCCCGCACCCGGGCCAGGGGGGAGGAGGTGGCGATGCAGGTGGGGATGCTTTTTTGGTTCAGGTGGTCCAGCAGCTCCCGGATGCCGGGCTTGGGGGCGATGCCTTTTCCGGCTACGAAGGCATCCATGAGCTCAATGCGCTTGTCCCGGACTGCCAGATAGTCCACCCCCTTGCCAAAATAGCTTTCCAGCTTGGCGGTGGCCTCCTGCCGGTTGAGGGCCCGCATACCCATGGCCTGGGGGCGGGTCATGGGGTAGCCCAGGGCCTGGGCGGCTTCCTGCCAGAATCTGGTGTACAGACCCTCGGAGTCCAGAATCACCCCGTCCATGTCAAACAGGACACCCTGAACGGTGGTCATGGGACGAAATAGTTGATATGCCATAAAATCCTCCTGAATGACCGCTCTGTGGGGCGGCTTTTTTTCTGCCTTTATTATGCAGCAAACCAAAGAAAATTTCCAGGGGTAGAATAAAAAATATTTAATCTGTTCTTAATGTGCCGCCCCCTTTCTTATTAAGAAACGGGATGATATAATAGTTCCAAAAGATATGGATATGGAGGAATGGAACATGTATCGTATTTTGATTTGTGATGACCAGACGGATATTGTAAACGCACTGAAAATTTATTTGCAGCCCGAGGGTTATGAGCTCTTTGAAGCCTATAATGGGGAACAGGCGGTGGAGCTGTGCCGGGAGCACCAGATGGACCTGATTTTGCTGGACGTGATGATGCCGGTGATGGATGGCATTGCCGCCACGGCGGAGATCCGGAAGTTCTCCAACGCCCCCATTATTCTGTTGACGGCCAAGTCCGAAACCGAGGACAAGGTGCTGGGGCTCAACGTAGGGGCCGACGACTACATCACCAAGCCCTTTGTGCCGGTGGAGGTGCTGGCCCGTATCCGCTCCCAGCTCCGGCGGTATGCCAGAATGGACGTGCGGACGGAGGACACCGAGAGCATGACCATCGGCGGCATTACCATGAATGACCGAACCAAAACCGTCACCGTAGAGGGGGAGCCGGTGAATCTGACCCCCACGGAGTATTCCATTCTCCATCTGCTGATGTCCAACCCCGGCAAGGTCTACTCCACGAAAACCTTATATGAAGCAGTGTGGCAGGAGGCGGCCCTGGGCAGCGAAGGCAGCGTGGCGGTCCACATCCGGCACCTGCGGGAAAAAATCGAAATCAACCCCTCGGAGCCCCGCTATCTGAAGGTCATGTGGGGTCAGGGCTATAAGCTGGAGGGAGAAAAGAAATGAGGAACCACGGCGTTTTGAAATTCTTTGCCATTGCCCTGTGCGCTCTGTGCCTGCTGGGGGCCCTGGCCTTCGGCGGCGGGCTGTTGCTGATGGCGGGGATGTACCTGAACCCGGGAGAATCCCCGGCGGACCAGCAGGAGCGGCACCTGGAGGCCCAGATGGAGGACTATGGGGCGGATGTTGTTTCCCGGTATGTGGCGGGTCTTCAAAAGGATGCGGACGAGGAGTTTTTAGCCCATTACTACAGCATAAACCAGAACTACGACTGGGACGTAAATTATGAAATCCGGGATGCCAAGGGCAAGCTTCTTCAAAAGCAGGAGGACGCGGAGAATACCACCACCGAAAAGACCTTCCAGATCGCCAAGGGAAGCTGCACCTACCCCAAAATCCTGGCAGGCCCTTTGACAGCGGAGGTGGGGGCACAGTCCGATGAGATCCTGGCCCTCTGGGGGGAGGAGACCCCCAAGGAAGGCTTTTTCGACATGATGCACGTCATCCAGTATTATTACGCCACCCGACTGGAAAACGGCGACCAGATTTTGGGCATGCGTCTGGAGGACCAGGAGTATATCTACAAAATTCGGGAAGTTCCTGTGGAGGAAACCTACACCGTGACCCTGCGGCTGAATGACCGCTCGGGAGAGCTGTACCGGCAGCAAAAGGCGACGGACATTCTCCAGTTCATCTGGGAGCGGCAGACCCTTTGCGCCGGGGTGCTGGGAGGCGGCTTGCTGCTCTTTGCGGTGCTGGCGGTGTACCTGTGCATGGCTGCGGGCCGCAAGCCCGGCCGGGAGGAAATTCGGCCGGGGGGGCTCAACTGTGTGCCTCTGGAACTGTATCTGGCGGCGGTTATCGGCGTGACGGCCATTTACATTTTCGGGGCCACGGAGGGCTTTTGGTATCTGTTGAATATGGGCGATGCCGTGCTGTTTGCCTATTATGGCTACGGCGGTTATGTTTGCTGTCTGCTGTTTGTAGGCTTCTGCTTTGCCTGTGCCGCCCAGTTCAAGACCCCCGGGTTCTACTGGTGGCATCACAGCCTTACGGGCCTGTGCTGGCGTGTGGCGGTATGGTGCTGGAGGCTCTTCTGGAAGGTCGCGGGGGTTCTTTACCGTGCCCTGTGGAAGGTGGGCCTGACCCTGCTGCTGTGGGCCGGGGAACAGGGGCAGAAGCTGTGGAAAATCGTGAAGAATGGGCTGTCCAAATGCGGCAGATTCGTGGTGCGGGCCTATTCTTTGCTGCCCCTGACCTGGCAGTGGCTGCTGGGCGGCATCATCGTTGGCGGCTGCACCTTCCCGGGGCTCATGGGGGACAACGGCTGGCTGCTGGTGCTGAGCTTCGCCGCAGCCCTGGCCCTGGTGATCTATGGGGCCAACGTCTTTGGAACCTTGCTTGAAGCCGCCAAGCGGATGCGGGCGGGGGACCTGGACATCAAGGTGGACGACAAGCTGATGGTGGGGTGCTACAAGGACTTTGCCGGGGAGCTCAACGGCCTGTCGGAAGTGGTGCTGGTGGCGGCCCAGAAGCAGATGCGCTCGGAGCGGATGCGGGCGGAGCTGATCACCAATGTGAGCCACGACATTAAAACGCCACTGACCTCCATCATCAACTATGTAGACCTGCTGCAAAAGCCCCATACCCAGGAGGAGGGGGAAAAGTACCTGGAGGTCCTCTCCCGGCAGTCCGGCCGGATGAAGCGGCTCATCGACGACCTCATTGAGCTCAGCAAGGCCTCCACCGGCAATATCGCCGTGGAGCTCACCACCATGGACGCGGTGGAAACCGTGAACCAGGCCCTGGGGGAGTTTACGGATAAGCTGGAGGCGGCCCAGCTGACCCCCATTTTCCGGGCACCCCAGGAGCCGGTGTATATCCACGCCGACGGGCGGCTGGCCTGGCGGGCCATGAGTAACCTGTTGAGCAATGCCGTCAAATATGCCCAGCCCGGCACCCGGCTTTATGTGGACATGGTGGCGGTGGACGGAAAGGTCTGCATCTCCTTTAAGAACATCTCCCGGGAGCCTCTGAACGTCAGCGCCGACGAGCTTATGGAGCGCTTCGTCCGGGGTGAGGCCTCCCGGAACCAGGAGGGCAGTGGTTTGGGCCTGAACATCGCCCAGAGCATGATGGAGCTGCAGCATGGCACCCTGGAGCTGCTGGTGGACGGAGATTTGTTCAAGGCCACCCTGATCTTCCCCCAGGAAGCACAATAAAAAGAAGCCCAATTCCTCAAACGGGGAGTTGGGCTTTTTTAGGGCTTTTTAGGGATTTTTTCGGATACAGGTAAGAACGCAGCCAAAATAGCGGCGGTCGTGGAGGTATTCTTTCAGGCTCTCCCCGTAGTAATCCGGGCCTTGGGAGCTAGAATAAGTATTATACCCCCAGAAGCCGTCGGGCCGGGCCTCCAGGGCCACAAAGTGGGCACCGAAACGGTGTTTCCGCCGCCAGTAGTAAAAGAGAATGGCGGCATCCGAGGCCCGGCACATGGCGTCAAATTTCTTAGGGTCGGAGCACAGGGCCACGGGATAGCCCCATTTTTTCAGCAGCATGGCAGGCCCCAGAACACTGGTGCCGAAGGTGCCGTGAACCAGAGGAAACTGCCGCTCCAAGGCCCCGATGATGGTCTCCGGCAGTGGAGATTCCCCCAGGGTGATCAGGGCATTGTAAACGGCGATCCAGCCGCAGCCCACCTTGGAAGAAGCCCGGAGGCCGTAGCGCCATTGCGCTTTTGGAATCTGGGTCTGGTTGTCAATGGGTGTCCGCATGGCCACCCTCCTGCTGTAAGATGTATTCCTCCAGAATTTCCGCCGCCAGCGCCACCATCCGGGCGCAGGGCCGGGCTTTGTAAACTTCCGGCGTCCGGGGAGTGGGGATCAAGC
>OQWM01001288.1_pt1 | contig 17214 bp, 13 predicted proteins | sample 1691531 | NCBI WGS metagenome assembly OQWM01 (sample SAMN03418257, study PRJEB22391) | human gut metagenome | biome: human-gut; feature: organic feature; material: feces | host: Homo sapiens | place: Tanzania | collected 2013-01
CATGATACAGCCGCGACGGCAGGCCATGACCTCGATCAGGTGATACTCCTTCTCACCGGACTGCACCTGCTCCATGACCTTCCGGGCGTTGGCAAGACCCGAGACCACGCAGATCTTCACATCCATGCCGTTGTAGGGAATGGTGGCTTCCTTGATGCCCTCGTCGCCCGCCGGTCCCAGACACAAGGCCGCCCGGGCCCAGGGCCTTTACAAGGCAGACAAGGACCGCATCCTCCGGAAGTCCGACGAGAACCCCCTGATGGACGTGTTCTACAACGGTTACTTCAAGGGCAAGGCCCACGAGCTGCTGCACAATCCCGAATAAATTTCAAGGGGCGTGACCGCGTTGGTCACGCCCCGATTTTTATGTGGCAGGAAAATCACCAGTCCGGTGTGAGCCAAGGCCGCAAGGAACAGGTGTGAAAGATTTCGTGGGTAATGGCCCGATAATCGCTTAAATCGGTGGTTTTCTTCAAACGTTTCCCTAATTTTTCCGCCCCGTCAAATCGGCACAGAAGATAGCGCCAGTTCTCTTTCAGCCGGAACATGGCATTCCGGGAGCCGCCGAAGAGCTCCATATACCGTTCCAGCAAAGCGTCATAAAACCCTTCCAGGGCGGCAGCGGTGGTTCCCTCCGGAGCAAGCATCCCCGGATCGCCGATAAGCCCCCGGCCCAGCATGACCTTTTCTATGGAAGGGAAGGCCTTGGAAAAAGCCTGGATTTCAGAAACGGAGTTGAGATTTCCGTTGTAGCACAGGGGATTCTTGCTTTGTTCCAGTGCCATCTGAACCATTTCCAGGTGGACGGGGCCTTGATAAAAGGCGGACCGCACCCGAGGGTGGAGGATCAGCAGAGAAACCGGGTATCGATTGTAGATTTCCAGAAGCTTTTCAAATTCCTCCGGCTGTTCCACCCCCAGACGGGTTTTTAAGGAGATCGGCAGGGGAGCGGAGGTATAGATCTGTGCCAGAAACCGGTCCAGAGCGTCCGGGTCCCGAAGCATGCCGGAGCCCTTTCCTTTGGAGAAGACCGTACCGGAGGGGCATCCAAGATTCAGGTTGACCTCCCGGTAGCCCCGGTCCCGGCATTGCTCTGCGGCCCAGAGAAAATCATCCGGGTTTTTGCAGAGGATCTGGGGTACCGCCCGGAAGGCCTCGCTGTCCGCAAAGGGCAGCTCCCGGGCCTCCCTGGGGGTCAGGCTTCTGTGAACGGTGGGGGAGAAGAAGGGCATATAGTATTTGTCCACCCCGGGAAAATAGGCGTGGTGCAGATGGCGGTATACGCTGTCCGTCAGCCCCTCCATGGGGGCAAAATAGTATTCCATATCTTTTTCCTCAAAAAAGGGGCGGCTCGAAAGCCGCCCCATACTCTTTTAGATTTCCATGATCACGGGCAGGATCATGGGATTGCGCTTGGTGGTCTTGAACAGGTAGCCGCTGATGTCATTCTTGATGGCGGACTTAATGGCGGACCAGTCCCGGACGCGCTTGCGCTGGCAGCGGTCGATGGCTTCAATCGCCACCTGTCGCAGCTCTTCCATAAGCTCCTCGGACTCCTTCACATAGATGAAGCCCCGGGTGATGATGTCCGGCCCGGAAACCACGCTGCCGTCCTGGCTGCTGAGGTTGACGCAGACAACGATCATGCCGTCCTGGGCCAGATGCTTCCGGTCCCGCAGCACCACGCTGCCCACATCGCCCACACCGGTGCCGTCCACAAAGACCTTTCCGGCGGGCACGGTGCCGTTTACCTTGCAGGACTTGCCGGTAAACTCGAAGACGGTGCCGATTTCGCCAATGTGGATGTTCCGGGGGCTCATGCCCATGGACTGGGCCAGCTTGGCGTGGATCTGCAAATGCCGCTGCTCGCCATGGAGGGGCAGGAAGAACCGGGGCTTTACCAGTCCGTGGACGATTTTCAGCTCCTCCTGGCAGGCGTGGCCGGATACGTGGAGACCCTCACTCTTTTCATAAACCACGTCGGCACCCTTCCGATAAAGCTCGTTGATGATCCGGGAAATGGCCTTTTCGTTACCGGGAATGGCAGAAGCGGAAATAATGATCCGGTCCCCGGAGGTCACATCCACCTGCTTGTGGGTGGAGAAGGCCATGCGGTAAAGGGCGGACATGTTTTCGCCCTGAGAGCCGGTGGAAACGATCACCAGCTTGTTCTTGGGAATGCTCTTGATGGTATTCAGGTCTACAATGGTGCCGGGCTTCACTTTCAGGTATCCCAGCTCCTGGGCGACCTTCAGCATGTTTTCCATGCTGCGCCCGGTAACGGCCACCTTGCGGCCATAGCGCTGGGCGGTGGCGATGACGCTCTGGATGCGGTGCATGTTGGAAGCGAAGGTGGTGATGATGATCCGCTGGTCGCAGTTGCGGAACTGCCGGTCCAGGCTCTCCGCTACCACATTTTCGCTGGGGGTGTAACCGGCCCGCTCCACATTGGTGGAGTCTGCCAGCAGGGCCAGAACGCCCTGATTGCCCAGCTCGCCCAGACGGGCCAGGTTCATCATGCCGTCAGAAGAGGTGGGGTCGATTTTAAAGTCACCGGTCATGATCACGGTGCCCACGGGGGTCTTGATGGCAAAGGCCACGGCATCGGCAATGGAGTGGTTCACATGAATAAATTCCACGCTGAAGCATCCGGCCTTCACCACGTCCCCGGGCTTGTGGGTCACCAGCTTGACGGTGTCCGCCAGATGATGCTCCTCCAGCTTCAGCTTGATCAGGCCGTTGGTCATGGCGGTGCCATGGATGGGGCAGTTTACCTGACGCATGCAGTAGGGGATGGAGCCGATGTGGTCTTCATGTCCGTGGGTGATGAACATGCCCCGGAGCTTTTTCTGGTTGGCCACCAGATAAGAAAAGTCGGGGATCACCAGGTCTACGCCGTACATATCCTCTTCCGGGAAGCCAACGCCGCAGTCCACCACAATCATGTCTCTGCCGTATTCCAGAACGGTAATGTTCTTACCGATTTCATCCAATCCACCCAGGGGAATGATTTTCAATTTTTCAGCCAATTTGTTTATAACTCCTTTCAAATGTAAAAAACTTCAAAATTACATAGCAAACAAAGCAGCCGTATTGGGAAAAGAGGGCCCTGTAACGCCGTTTTCTCCGAAAAACGCCTGCATATATTCCAAATAAAGTCACCCCTGCCGTATGGACAGGCATTGAACATTCTGGTCTGACCGCCTGGGCGCCCGGGGGCTATCGCGGGGGACCAAAAGAAAAGGGGCTTCTTTGGGGCACAGAATGTGCCGGTCTATTTTGTCTGCCGGGTCTGCCTACCCGCGCAATTCGCCCCTTAGTATAGCACAGCTTCGCAAAAAAGTATACATTTATTTTTGAAAACTTTTTTGGAAGCGAAAAAGCGCAGAAAAACAGTTGCCAATAGACCGCTGGTTTGCTATAATAAAATAACCTATCATTGCATACAGGAAGGGGCCGGACAATGGAGAAGAAGCTGGAGCGATTGCTGAAACCCGGGAAGGGTATCTATTTTATAATTCTGTTTGGCTTTTGCGCCCTTGCTTTTTTGACGGGGAAAACCTGGATCGGCGTTGGGGAGCTGGTGGTCGCGCTGCTGACCCTGGTGTTTTATCTGGTGGAGCGGCAGTACCGCAAACGGGCCTTGCAGCAGTATCTGCAATCGGACCCGGATTCCATGGAGAGCGTCTGCAAAGGGGACGGCCCGCTGCCGGCCCTGATGGTTCAGATGGACGACGGCACCGTTGTTTGGGAGAACTACCGGTTTTCACAGCTCAGCGGCGGCCTGAAGGCCCTTTCCGATGAAAAGCTGGAGGACGTGCTGCCCGGTATTACATTGGATTTCCTCACCGCCGGAAAAAATGAGGCTCCTCAGGATGTGGTGCTGGGAAAGGGCCGCTATCGGGTCTACGGGACCATGCTCCGCTCCGCCGGAAGCAGACTGGCGGCGCTGTACCTCAGCGACTTGACGGAAATGTATCAGGTGCGGGATGAGTATATTCGTTCCCGCCCTGTGGTTGCCATTATTCTCATCGATAACTACGAGGAAATGACCCAGAACCTGACGGAAAGTGCCATTTCCAAGCTGAACGCCAATCTGAATGACACCATTACCCAGTGGACAGAGGATTACCGGGGCCTTCTGCGCCGGTTGGAGCGGAACCGATTCCTGTTTATTTTTGAAAAACGGGATTTGGAGCGGGCCAAGGCCGATAAGTTTTCCTTGCTGGAAAAGATCCACAAAATCGCCAGCCCCTCCGGCCTGGCTGCCTCTATTTCCATCGGCCTGGGTGTAGACGGCGCGGATTTTGAAGAGGGCTACAGCTTTGCGGCCCTGAGCATCGAAATGGCCCTGAGCCGGGGCGGTGACCAGGCGGTCATCAAGGACCGGTTCAACTTTGATTTCTACGGCGGCCGCAGCAAGGAAACGGAGTACCGCAGCAAGGTCCGGTCCAGAGTGACGGCCAATTCCTTGATGGAGCTGATCGCCCAAAGCGACCATGTATTTGTAATGGGCCACCGAAGTGCTGACCTGGATTCCCTGGGTGCCGCCGTGGGCATCAACTGCCTGTGCCGGAAGAAGGGGAAGAAGGCCAGCATCGTTATTGACCTGGAAAACAACGCCTGCCAGAGACTGCTGGAAGAGCTCCGGAATGTGCCGGAATATCGGGATGTGTTTATTTCCGGGCAGGATGCCCTGCTTGCCTGCGACAATAAGAGCATTCTGATCGTGGTGGATACCAACCGGCCGGACCAGGTGGAGTGTAAGCCTTTGCTGGAGGCCATTTCCAAGGTCTGCGTGGTGGACCATCACCGCCGGGCCGCGGACTATATCAATCCTGTGGTGGTCAACCTCCATGAGACCTACGCCTCCTCCGCTTCGGAGCTTGTAACGGAACTTGTGACCTATGCGGTGGAGAGCCGGGATGTGCTGCCCATTGAGGCCAAGAGCCTGATGGCCGGTATCTGCCTGGACACCAAGTTCTTTAACGTCCGGACCGGAGAACGGACCTTTGAAGCCGCGGCGGTGCTGCGGCGGCTGGGTGCGGACACCACGGAAGTGAAGCTGCTGCTGCAAAACGACTTCCACGACACCCTGGAAAAGTACCAGATCATCAAGGAAGCCAAGCTCTATCGGGATGAACTGGCCATTGCGGCCCTGGAGCAGACAACCAACAGAATTCTGGCAGCCCAGGCGGCGGATGAGCTATTGAATATTTCCGGTATCACCGCTTCCTTTGTGCTGTACCCCGATGGGGATGTGACCATTATTTCCGCCCGCAGCATCGGCTCGGCCAACGTGCAGATGATTCTGGAGCCTTTGGGCGGCGGCGGAAACGCTGCTACCGCAGGTGCCCAGATGCAGGGTGTCAGTGTGAAGGATGCATTGGATAAACTGATCGCGTCAATTGACGCTTTCTATGAAGAATAAGGAGAAATTGAAAATGAAAGTTATTTTACTGCAAGATGTTCGTGGAAAGGGCAAGAAAGGCCAGATGCTGGAGGTTTCCGACGGCTACGCCCGGAACTATATGCTGCCCAGAAAAATCGCCATTGAGGCCACTGCCGATGCGGTGAACACCATGCGCATGAACGATAAGGCCACCCAGGAGCGGATCGCCAAGGAAAAGGCCGAGGCCATGGAGACCTCCAAGAAGCTCCGGGAGCTGACCGTCACCGTCACCGCCAAGGGCGGCGGAAACGGCCGGCTGTTCGGTTCCATTACCAACCAGGAAATTGCGGATGCCCTGAAGGCTTCCGCCGGGATCGCCCTGGACAAGCGGAAGATCGTTATTGCCGATGCCATTAAGAATGTGGGCACCTATACTGTGACCTGCAAGCTGGGCTATGAGATCACCGCGCCTCTGACGGTTAAAATCGAAGAGGCATAATGCCCCATTTTAGTTACGCAAAGGAGAGAAGCTATGGATGAAGAATTGTTGGCCAGACAGCAGCCTCAGTCACTGGAGGCGGAGCAGGCCGTATTGGGCTCTATTCTCATCGATAGCCGCTGTGTAGCGGAGGTCATCGGAATTCTGAAGCCGGAGGATTTTTATCTGGAGCAGAACCGGGAGATTTATGAAACGGTCTATACCATGTTCAATTTCTCCGAAACCATTGACCCTGTGACCGTTCTGGATAAGCTCAAAGAGCTGGGCTACTATCACGACAACTCCAAGGAGTACGTGATGCAGCTGATGGAGATCACGCCTACTGCCGCCAACGTGGTGCGCTATGCAAACATCGTCCAGGAGAAGTCCATGCTCCGTGGCCTGGGCCAGGCGGCAGGGGATATTTCCGAAATGGTCTACGAGCAGACGGGCACCGCCGGAGAAATCCTGGAGACTGCGGAAAAGAAGATCTATGCCCTCCGGAAGGGAGAGCGGGGTGACAGCCTGGAGCACATCGGAACCACGCTGCACAAGGTTTTTGACCGGTTGGACGAGCTGTCCCAGTCGGATTCCTCCATTGCGGGCATGTCCACGGGACTAAAGGACCTGGACAGCAAGATCAACGGCCTGAATAAATCGGACCTGTTGCTGATCGCCGCCCGTCCTGCCATGGGTAAATCCGCTTTTGCTTTGAATATCGGTGCCAATGTGGCCCATACCTATAAGAAAACTGTGGCCATTTTCAATCTGGAAATGTCCCGGGAGCAGCTGGCCATGCGTCTTCTGGCCAACAAAAGCTATGTGGAGCTGCAAAAACTGGCCACCGGCAAGCTGTCGGACGAGGAATGGACCAAGCTGTGCATGGCCTCCGACGAATTAAGCCGCATGGATATTCGCATTGACGACAATCCCACGGTTACGGTGGCGGATATCAACGCCAAATGCCGGCGTCTTGATAACCTGGGCCTCATTATCATCGACTATTTGCAGCTGATGCAGGGCTCCGGCTACGGAAAGAACAGCGAAAACCGTGTGGTGGTGGTCGGCGAAATTTCCCGTTCTCTGAAAATTATGGCCAAGGAACTGAATGTGCCGGTGATTTGCCTGAGCCAGCTGTCCCGTGCGGTGGAGAGCCGTACCGACAAGCGGCCCATTTTGTCAGACCTCCGGGAATCCGGCGCCATCGAGCAGGACGCGGACTCCGTGATGTTCATCTACCGGGACGAGTATTATAATCCCAATACCGAAGACAAGGGCATTGCCGAGTGCATCGTGGCGAAAAACCGTCACGGTGAAACCGGGGCGGTAAAGCTTCAGTGGATCGGCCAGTATCAGTCCTTTGCGGACCGGGAGTGGAAGCATGCTGAGTAAACTTCGGGCCTTTCTGAAAAGCAACCGGATGCTCCTGCCGGGAGACCGGGTCATTGTGGCGCTCTCCGGCGGCGCGGATTCGGTGGCTCTGACCTTTGGACTCTATCTTTTAAAAGAAGAACTGGACATTACCCTGGAAGCCGCCCATTTTAACCATCACCTTCGTGGGGAAGAATCCGACAGGGATGAGGCCTTTGTCCGTACATTTTGTCACAGCTATGGCATTCCCCTCCATGTCTCCGGGGGCCAGGTGCTGCCCGGGAAAAAAGGATTGGAAGCTTCCGCCCGAGAGGCCAGATATGCCTTTCTCCGAAGCCTTCCCGGCAAGGTGGCCACAGCCCATACGGCAGACGACAACGCCGAGACCGTTCTTCTGCGGCTCCTGCGGGGCACCGGACTGAAGGGTCTGGGGGCCATCGCTCCGGTCAGCGGAAATGTCATCCGCCCCATGCTTTCCATCACCAGAAGGGAAGTGGAGGCCTTTTTGGAGGAATACGCCCTTTCCCATGTGGAGGACAGCTCCAACGGGGAAAATGCCTTTTTAAGGAACCGTATCCGTCATGAGGTCATGCCCCTTTTGCGGCAGGAGAACCCAAAAATCGGGGAGAATCTTTCTGCCATGGCCATGAGTTTGCGGCAGGAAGAGGCTTTTTTACAGTCCCTGCTGCCGGAGACGATGCCGCCGGTATCCCGGCTGAAAGAACTTCCCGGGCCTCTGCGCCGCCGGCTTTTGGAGCGCTTCTTAAAAGACAGCGGGGTAAAGGAGCCGGAGCAGGTACACATTCTTCAGTTGGAGTCACTGGTGTTTCATTGGAACCCTTCGGCTTCCATGCAGTTTCCCGGCGGCGTTACCATCGGCCGGGAATATGACCGGCTGGTAAAGCGGGAAGAGGTGGGCTTTCTGCCCGTTTATAACCTGCGCTGCCCCGGACGAACGGAAATCCCGGAGCTGGGCGCTGCGGTGCTCTGCACCCCGGTAGAGACCCTTGTTCCCTGCGAAGAGGGCTTCTATGTCCGGCCCCAGGGAATGCTTCAATTGAGAAGCCGCCTGTCCGGCGACTGCATGACCCTTTCCGGTGGAAGAAAAACTTTGAAAAAACTGTATATTGACCGCAAGATTCCTGCATCCAAGCGCCTGATGGTTCCTGTTCTGGCGGATGAAAAGGGGGTCCTGGCGGTTTTTGGCCTGGGGGTATCCGAAGATCGCCGGGCCGTGACGCCCCCCGCAATGTGGGTGCGGCTGGTGCCAAACAATCAAGAGGAGAATTATGGAGGTACGGAGAATGGAAAATGATATTATGAAGGTCCTGCTGACGGAAGAGCAGATCCGGCAGCGTGTCCGGGAACTGGGTCAGGAGCTGACCCGGGACTACGAGGGCAAGTCCCCTGTGATCGTGGGTGTGCTCAAGGGCGTGGTGGTGTTCTACGCGGATATGATCCGGGAAATCAAGACCCCCTGCCAGATGGATTTTATGTGGATCTCTTCCTATGCAGGAACCGCTTCCACGGGAAATATGGAGGTCAAGCGGGATATTTCCGCTGATATTAAGGGCCGCCATGTGCTGATCCTGGAGGACATTTACGATACGGGCAATTCTCTGGACTTTACCTATCGGCATCTTCTGTCCAAGGAGCCTGCTTCCCTGAAAATCTGCACCTTCCTGGATAAGCCCGAGCGCCGGAAGCCCGGCATTACCCTGAAGCCCGACTATGTGGGCTACACCGTGCCCAATGAGTTTGTGGTGGGCTACGGCCTGGATTACAATGAATACTATCGCAATCTGCCCTATATCGGCGTGTTGAAGCCGGAAGTGTACTGCGATTAATAAGGAGTTTCTGATTTGAATTACAAAAAGCTGATACCGTCGGTGCTGTATTTGGCGGTGCTGTTTCTGGTGCTTTCCTGGGCCAGCGGCCTCATGACCACCGGGGGCCCTTCGGTGCCCTACTCCCAGGTGGTGGAGCTGCTGCAGCAGGAGCAGGTCAAGAGCTTTGTGGTCAAGGACAACACTATTACCATGGAGCTGAACACCCCGGTCAAGGGCCAAACGGAAATCAAGGCAAACCTTGCCCAGCCGGAACGGTTCTTTGAAGAGTACGAGGACCTGTTCCGGGAGCAGCAGGAAAAGGGCGTGCTGGTCAGCTACGACCTGATTCCCGGAAAGGCATTCTCTGCCTATGATTTTGTGATGCCGCTGCTGATCGTTGGGGCGGTGCTGCTGGTGCTCTGGACCATGCTTATGGGCAAAATGAACGGCACCAATCCCATGGCCAACTTCGGAAAGGCCCGAACCGTTCTGGGCGTTCCAGACGGACGAAAGATCACCTTTGCCGATGTAGCCGGTGCGGATGAAGAGAAAGAAGAATTGCAGGAGATCGTAGACTTCCTGCGGGCTCCCGAAAAATTTGCAAAAATTGGGGCCAGAATTCCCCACGGCATTTTGCTGGTGGGCCCTCCGGGCACAGGTAAGACCCTGCTGGCCCGGGCTGTAGCCGGAGAGGCCGGTGTACAGTTCCTGTCCATTTCCGGTTCTGATTTCGTGGAAATGTATGTGGGCGTCGGCGCCAGCCGCGTCCGGGACTTGTTTGAGCAGGCGAAAAAGCTGGCGCCCGCCATTGTATTTATTGACGAAATTGATGCCGTTGGCCGCAAGCGCGGCACCGGACTGGGCGGTGGCCACGATGAAAAAGAGCAGACTTTAAACCAGCTGCTGGTGGAAATGGACGGCTTCGGCCACACCGAGGGCATTATTGTTCTGGCCGCCACCAACCGGCCGGACATTCTGGATCCGGCACTGCTGCGTCCCGGCCGGTTTGACCGGCAGATCCAGGTGAACCGCCCGGATGTAAAAGGACGTGAGGAGATCCTCCAGGTCCATGCCAAGAACAAAAAGATGGATGACACCGTAAACCTGCGTACGGTGGCCCGGGCTACTTCCGGCTTCACCGGTGCGGATCTGAGCAATCTGCTCAACGAGGCGGCCATTATGGCAGCCAGGGACAACCGTCCCGTGATCACGATGGAGGATATCAATGAGTCCCTCATGAAGATCGTGGCGGGCCCTGCCAAGCACAGCCATGTCCAGTCTCGCCGGGACCTGAAGACCACGGCCATTCACGAGACCGGCCATGCCATTGCCATGTACCATCTGCCTACCCACGACCCTGTGCGCCAGATATCCATTGTGCCCCGTGGCCGGAGTCTGGGAGCTACCTGGTATTTGCCGAAAGATGACTCCTCCAACCTGACCCGCAACGAAATGTATGAGCAGATCGTGGGACTGCTGGGCGGCCGCGTGGCGGAGGCTCTGTATGTAGGGGATATCTCCGTAGGTGCTTCCAATGACATTGACCGGGCCACCAAGCTGGCCAAGGATATGGTGGCCCGCTACGGTATGTGTGAGAAGCTGGGCACCGTGTCCTATCTGGACGATGGGGAAGTCTTCATCGGCCGGGACTATCAGAACACAAAGAGTTATTCCGAGAAAGTCGCCGGAACCATCGATGAAGAGGTCAAGGAGCTGATCGACCAGGCCTATGCCGACTGCAAGAAGATCCTGACTCAGGATGGGGATAAGTTCCGGCAGGTAGTGGATTATCTTCTGGCCAACGAGACCATGACCGGCAAGCAGTTTACCGACCTGATGGAGGGCAGAGAGATCTCTCAGGCCTCCTCCACCTCTCTTACCGACGGCTACGAAGAGCCGGAAAACTCCTGAAAAGAATAGAAACGCCCCGGATTTTCAGCTGAATGGCTGAGGATCCGGGGTGTTCCCCCTTATTCACTTCACATAGGTAACTCTGTTGCCGGTGCGCTCCTTGGGGGTGTGCTCCGGCAGTCCGGTTTCGCTGTCCGGGTAGCCCAGGGCCAGAGCGCCGTAGGCCCGCTCCTCCTTCTCCATGCCCAGAGAATACAGGTAGGCATTGATGGTCTCATTCCCGTTGAGATCCTTCAGCTGGTTGATCCAGCAGCTGCCCAGCTCCAGTTCGCTGGCCATCAGCATCATGTTTTCCAGGGCACAGCCAGTGTCCGCCAGGTTGTTCACATTGTCCATCCGGTTGCACAGGACAACGAGGACCTTCGGGTCATAGTGGAAGATGTATCCCTCGGGCCGCTTTACGCCAGCCTCCTGGAAGGCCTCCCTGACCAGTACCGCCAGCCTGTCGAGGATCGCCCGGTTTTCAATCACAAGAAAATGGGCGGCCTGCACGTTCTTGCCGCTGGGAGCGTATCGGCCCGCTTCCAGCACCTGCTCCAGCAGCTCCTGGGGGATGGGCTTGTCCAGAAATTTTCGGGTGCTTCTGCGGCCTTTGATGAGTGTCATTGCGTTTTCCATGGGGATCATCCTTTCTGAGATTCTGTCTATACTTTACCACAAAAAGCCGCTTTCGGCAAATAGGTATTGTGAACTTCCGCCATCGCCTCCGGCGGCCCGGGAGCCTTCCCGGAACTGCAAAAAGAAGAGGAAAAAGCGTAACCTCTTGCATCTTTCCTCCCTTTCTGCTATGATGATGCAAAGGAGGGGTCCGGAATGAAAAAATGGCTTTGTGTGCTTTTGACGCTGGCGCTTTTTGTGACACCTGTCTTCGGGGAGGAAGGGGAGGAAACAGAAGGCGAAGAAGTCGCCTATGCGGAAATCTACACGGTGGAGGACCTGCTGCGCCTCCCGGAAAACCCCGAGGGCAGCTACCGCCTGATGGCGGACCTGGATATGACGGATGTCAGCTGGCCCTGTCCCGGGTTTTCCGGCGTTTTTGACGGGAACGGGCACAGCCTGCTGAACCTGTCCATTACGGAGCCCGGAGAGGACCGGGGAGAGGTGCTGGACGGCAACCAGAAAAAATATGACGCGGTCTTTGCCGGATTTTTCAGCGCCCTGCACCGGGCGGAGGTAAAGAGCCTGAGCCTCATCAATCTGAACCTATTGGTGGAGACCGATGAGCCCTGCATGGTCGGCGGTCTGGCAGGCTATGCCATGGACAGCTCTGTAACGGGCTGCACAGTGGAGGGCCGGCTGGAGCTCCGGGCTCACCAGGGAATGTTTGGCCTGGCCGGTATTCTCGGCTACGGTGTGGGCCAGGTGGACCACTGCACCTCAGATGTGACCCTTATTTGTGTGGACACGGACGCGGAAACAACGGACGAGCAATTTCTGGGCGGTGTCTTCGGCACCGGTTTTGTCAGTGTGCAAAATTCCGAAGTGTACATAGACGCTTATATCTCCGAGCATGGCTTCGTCCACAGCGGCGGTGTCGGGGGGATGCTCCTGCAATACCCCATCGGTATGGGCAGGGAGAGCCTCCTCCAGGACAATTGGGTAGGTGGGAAAATCACCTTCTTCGAAGACAGTCCTTCCCGCCGGGCTTACTGCAAGGCCATTGTGGGTGAGCTGCTCAAGACCATGAACTTCAACTACTACATCAAAAACAACACCACTGACGACTTCCAAAGTGAGGAAACCAGAGACTTTGACGCGGAACTCCGTCCCGAAACCTGTGAAGACCCGGAGTATTCGGAGAAAGTGGTTCCCTCCGGCTGTAAGGAGTTCGGTTATACGCAGTACACTTGCAAATCCTGCGGTTATTCCTATCGGGACCATTATACGCTCCACAGCCATACAGTGACCTCCTGGCAGGTGGTGAAGCCGGCCACCACCGCCCAGGAAGGGGAGAGTGAGGGCTCCTGCGACAACTGCGGCGCTTTGGTGACCCGAGTGGATCCGGTTTTGCCGGAGCCCACAGAGCCGGAGACAACGGAACCGGAAACCACCCAGCCTACTACAACGACCACCCAGCCGCCGGAAACCACCCAGCCGGAGAAGACACCGGCATCCGCGGCACCGGAAGAGGTACACAAGGAGAAGAACGGCCTGCCGACTTGGGCCAAGTGGGTCTGGGGCCTGGTGACCGCCGCTGTGATCGGTGGGGTCGTGTTCGTGCTGACGGAGCCTAAGGGGAAGCATTTGAGAAAGAAATAGGAACCGTAAAACCGCCTTCTCCGACTGGGAGAAGGCGGTCAAATCATATCTGCACCCGCAGCATGGGGGTCAGTTCCTTTGCTCTGGAATCAATGGCGCGAACATAGCATTCTTCCACCCGATGGGCAAATTGCTGGGTACTGTAGGGCCTGGTGGCGGCTACGGCATTTTTACGGATGCTGGTCCCCAAGGGGCTAAAGGAGAGGATCAGGCTGTTCAGCAGCTCCTCATCGGAATCTTCGGAGAGAATGGCGCTGACACCGTCTTCAAAGACACCGAGCAGACAGGGGTCGTTGACGGCACAGACGCACAGGCCGGAGGCGGCTGCCTCAATGTAGGTCAGGCCCTGGGTTTCGGAGTGGGAGGCGCTGACGAAGACATCACCGATGGCATAGTACCGGTCGATTTTCTCCCAGGGCTTGGCACCTACAATGGAGACCCAGTCCTCCACCCCCAGCTCTCTTGACTGGCTCTGGAGCTGCTCTTTCAGGGGACCCTCGCCGATAATCACCATGTGCACATCCGGGCAATGCCGGTGGAGCTCCGGGAAAACCCGGAGAATTTGCTCGATGTTCTTTTCCTTGGCGAGGCGGCCGATGTTTAGCAGTACCCGCTTTCCTTCCGGCACGCCGCATTCCGCCCTTGTCTCGGAGATTTCCTCCGGGCTGTGGTTCTCCGGGTAGAACCGCCGCAGCTCCATGCCGCTGGGGATCACCTCAATGGGGGCTTCTACGCCATACTGCCGGAGAAGATTTTCGGTTTTCGCCGTAGGGGCGATGACGCGGTCAAACTTGTCGCACCACCATTCGGAGTAGTGCTTGGCAACGGCCTTGGCTCCGTTGTCTCCGATGCCGTGGGTGATGTAATAGGTATAGTCCTCCCAGGCGGTGTGATAAGTGTGGACCCGGGCACAGCCGGTGTGCCGGGCGATGTAGCGGCCCAGAAAGCCCATGACGAACTCACTGTTGGTATGGACTACATTAAAGTGAATGTCCAGGGCCTGGCGAATGGTGCCCACGCCGGGGAAGGCCACATTCCGGTCCTTCAGCAAGATAAACTGGGCGGATTCCAGGTAGTGATAGTGCTCGCTCTGGAAGGCTTCCCAGCCCTTGCATTTGGGGGCATAGACGTGGACCTCATGGCCCCGGCGTTCCAGCTCCTGGGAAAGATTCAGACAGGAGGTGGCTACCCCATTGATCTCCGGATAAAAGGTATCCGTAAAAATTCCAATTTTCATAGATTCCAATAATTCCTCTCGGTGTTTACGAAGGAAATTATAACACAGGAAAAAGGGCAATGCAATCGGCATTGTAAAAAATAAGGAAATCTTTATACATTGCTTCGAAGACCATCCAATACTTGAAATGTTAAAAAAATCCAGCTATAATAAATACAAATGACAGTAGGAGCGTGAGCGGAATGCATTCTAGGGAGATCGCGGATAACGGACTGACTTTGCTGAAAAAAGGAAAGCAGGGCATGATCCATGCCCTGTTCGGACGGGGCGGGCTGCTGATACTTTGCATGCTGGTTCAGGCGGTGATCCTCTTCGGGGCGTTTTTCTGGTTCGAAGACAATCTGTTCATTTATTTAGGCGGCAGCGCCTTGTTTACCGTGTGCATTACCCTGTATCTGGTAAACAGCTCCATGGACCCTACGGCAAAGGTCACCTGGCTGGTGATCATTATGATCCTGCCGGTGTTCGGCTGCATATTCTATCTGTGGACCCAGAGCGAGTTTGGCCGCCGGACCCTGAAAGCCCTGGTAAATCGCAGCGGCAAGCTGTCGGAAAATCTGCTCCGGCAGCAGCCGGAGCCCATGGAAAAGCTGGAGGCGGAGGACCTCGGTGCGGCGGGGCTCGCCCGATATATTGCCTCTTGCGGCCAGTTCCCCGTGTACCAGAATACGGATGTGACCTATTTCCCCCAGGGAGAGGACAAATGGAAGCGGATGCTCCAGGAGCTGGAGACGGCCCAGCATTTTATCTACCTGGAATATTTCATCGTCAACGAAGGACTTATGTGGGGCAAGATCCTGGAAATATTGGCCAGGAAGGCCCGGCAAGGTGTGGATGTCAAGATGATGTACGACGGCACCTGCGAGCTTACCACCCTGCCCTATGACTACCCCAGGCGGCTGAATGCCCTGGGCATTCAGTGCAAGATGTTTTCCCCCATCTCTCCCGTCATCTCCACCCACTACAACTACCGGGATCACCGAAAAATATTGGTCATCGACGGAAACACCGCCTTCACCGGCGGCGTGAATCTGGCGGACGAGTATATCAATCACGTGAACCGCTTTGGCCACTGGAAGGACACTGCCATTATGCTGAAGGGTGCCGCCGTAGAGAGCTTTACGCTGATGTTTTTGCAGATGTGGAATGTGGACGAACGGGAGCCCAAGTTTCCGGAGACTGTCCCGGTGCCGGAGATCCCGGCAAAAACCGAGGGCTTTGTGATCCCCTATGCCGACTGCCCTCTGGATGACAACAAGATCGGCGAAATGGTCTATATCGATTTGCTGAACCGGGCTACCCAGTATGCGCACATCATGACCCCCTACCTGATTTTGGACGGAGAGATGGAGACGGCGCTGAAATTTGCCGCCCAGCGAGGAGTGGACGTGAAAATCGTTCTGCCCGGTATCCCGGATAAGAAGATTCCTTACGCCCTTGCCAAGACCCACTATCGGTCTCTGCTCCGCTCCGGCGTTCAGATTTACGAATACACTCCCGGATTTGTCCATGCCAAAGTCTTCTCCGTAGACGGCAAAGAGGCAGTGGTAGGCACCATCAACCTGGACTACCGAAGCCTGTATCATCATTTTGAGTGCGCTGCCTATCTGCGGGAAGTCCGGTGTCTGCCGGATATCGAAAAGGATTTTCATAAGACCCTCTTAAACTGCCGCACCGTTTCCGAGGAGACCGTCAAAAAAGAAAAGCCGCTGGTCAAGGTCACCGGTGTTCTTGCAAAAATCATTGCGCCGCTGCTGTAAGCGGGAAAGGAGCTAGTTATGAAGGTATTGATGATCAACGGAAGCCCCCGCGTCAGCGGGAATACCGCCCTGATGACCCTGTCCTGCGGCTTCAACAAACTGGAGAGCCTGAATGTCAGCGGAAGTGCCGCCCTGACATATCTGTCCTGTGACAACAACAAGCTCACCAGCCTGAACGTCAGCGGAAACCCCAATCTGACGAACCTGTACTGCGGCAGCAACCAACTCACCAGCCTGGACCTCAGTAATACCAAAGTAACGGATCGTGGCAAGCTGGATACCAACGGCAACCAGTATCCGCTGAACCTCGAGGACAACAAGTATAAGTTTGATCTCTCCGAACTGAAGCAATACGGCTTTGAGGTGGATAAAGTCCTCAACAATAATCTGAACCTGAGCGGCGGCACGATCACTGATGATAATACCCTGATGGTCAACCCTGGGGCCGAAATGGTCATCTACCAGTACAACAGCGGTAAAAGAGATAGCGACGGCAATGTCATCTACGCGAGATTCATGCTGCGGGTGCACTCCGCCCCTGTGCGCGCGATTGAACTGGCCGGGATCGGAACCGACCCCGGTTTCGACGATTTGAATGTCAGGTACAGCACGGTGGCGGAGAAGAACTTCATTATCCGCAATACCGGCAACATGTCGACCAGTGAGTTGAAGGTCGTGTTAGAGGGCGAGGACGCCAACGCGTTCCAGTTTGAGATCAAGGACGTCACGCTTACCAAAGATGGCAACATCCCGAGCATCGAAGTGGGCGGGGCCGTGCCCACCGTTATCTACAAGCCAAAGGGCGGCCTTGAAGTCGGCACCTACACCGCCAAGATGACCGTGAAGAGCGCGGACGATAACGGCAAGGCGATCTCTGAGAGCTTCAACATCTCCTTGACCGTGAAGGACCCCACGAGCGCCGGTTTCACGCTGAGCAAGACCACGTATGCCTTCCCCGCCCTGCAATATGGCTACAC
>OQWM01001289.1_pt1 | contig 17201 bp, 13 predicted proteins | sample 1691531 | NCBI WGS metagenome assembly OQWM01 (sample SAMN03418257, study PRJEB22391) | human gut metagenome | biome: human-gut; feature: organic feature; material: feces | host: Homo sapiens | place: Tanzania | collected 2013-01
TTTGCCCTTTGGCGGATGGCATCCACTATATTCTTCCACGAGGCGGCAGGCAGGGGCGCATATAGGCTTTGCCGGGCAGACTCGATGAGGGAAGCTTCCCTCTCCGGGCTGATGAAACGCAGCTGGCGGATGGGAATCTGGGGAGAGGCAACCGCTTGGCTGAGGACAAGGAGGAATGCCTCTGCCATCGTTTGGACAAGGTGCGGGTCCATCCCTTGCTTGTAGCGGATGCTGCACGGGAGGTTGCTTTTCTCTTCGATGACCAGGCAGATGTCCCCAATCATCTCTGCTAAGATTTGGCGGTGGAAGCAGATGCGGCATCCGGGGAAATCCAACCGGAAGGAGTGGTTCCGTATCGGATAGTCGATGCTGACGTTGAACAGTTCCCGGCTTTCTGCCAATTCTTTTTGCTGGCGCATCCGCAAGATGATATCGGTATAAGTAGCACGTTGGTGCTGCCGCTCTTTGGTTCGGTTCTCGTCCATGAAGCGGACTACATCGGAAAAGAGTTCCATCTCTTCAAAAGGGATGCGGATGGGGAGGTTGTTGACAAACGACCCCAACAGCCCTTGGAAGCATTTCGGGCGCAGATGGACGGTGTGGTCCAGCACGAGGGTGTCGGTTTGGAGGAAATATTGGAGGACAATGCCCCAAGCCGAGGCATAAAGCCGGAAAGGGGTTGTCTGCATCTCTTTGGCGAGGAGGAGCGATTGAGCACAAAGCTTTTCCCCCGCTTCGAAAGCATAAAGCTGGCTGCCTTGCCGGGTGGCGGTTTCTCTCTCTCCCGGAAGCGGGAAGTGGAGAGGTGTCCCTTTCAGGTAGTCTGTCCAATAGGAGAGGTCTGCCTCTTTCTCCTCCTCCGGTTGTCCTTCCCAATAGCTGTTGAACTCTTCCAAAGTGGGTGCTTCGCATGCAGGCAATGGCTCTCCTTTGCACAGAGCCGTGTAATAGCTGGATAAGTAGCCGCAGAACTCGACCATTGTCAATCCGTCCATCACGATGTGGTGGAAAAGCGTCAATAGGTAGGAGCAGGATGGTGTTTTGACAAGGAGGAAACGGCAGGGATATTCCGACTCCAACAGGAAGCGTTTCCCTGCGAATCTATCAAGGACTTTCTCTACCGAGGAGTCGTCGGATTGGCTGACCTGCAAAGGAACTTTGAAATCCGTTTCCGGTAAGAAGCATGCTTGCATCCCCTCCCGGCGGATGGTCGAATGGAAGGGTTTGTATGCCGCCATCACCTGGTGCAACGCCATTTCCAACAGCCTTTCGTCTATCGTCCCGGTTATCCGGAATGAATAGGATACATTGTAGGCATTGTCGGATCTCAGGCAATCGTCCATCCAAAAGCGGTATTGTATGTCATTAAGTGGAATCATTGTGATAGGGATAAAGGGATTCGATTAATGGAATGAATAGGTCAGCTTCGCCATCCAACTTCGTCCTTGCTGCGGGACGACATAAGGGATTGGTCCTCCTTGGGAATAGTGATTGCCCAAGAGGTTGAAACATTGTATGCTAAGCTCGAACTCGTTCATTGTGTATATGCCGCCCAAATTAAGCAGCGCCCTTCCCGGAATCTTCTTCAGTGTCTTGTCCCCGTCAAACTCGCTCCCCACTTGTGCAATCTGCCGGGAGGAGACGGAGAGGTTGCCCCGCAGCCAAATGGAGTGCCCCTGGGGGAAGGAAAGGATTTTCCCCATGCCGACAAGGTTGGTATTGAATGTCGGTACGTTATGTATCTTGTTGCCGTTTGCCATGTAGGACTGCGAGTCTATCAAGTAGTGATAAGAGAGGTTCCAATGGGCTTTGAAAGAGGGCTGCGTATATGACAATGCGTGCTCCATCCCGGCTAACTTCAAAGCGCCGGAGAAGTTGAAGAGCCTATCGGTGTCGAAATAGACCAAGTCGGAGAAGCTGTTGTAATAGATATTCCCGTCATAACGCCAATGCGATGCGATGTTGGCAGTTGCCGACAGCTGGATGGCATCCATGTGCTCGGCATTCAGGTCGGCATAGCCTTGATAAGCCTTCGTTCGGTTTGCCCGGTAGAAATAGGGCGCATCCACAAATGAACGTGCATAGCTCAGTTTCATGTTCCACCGGTCGCTCCATTTGTAAATGATTGAGAGGCGAGGGGAGAGGGCATGGAGCTTCTTCCCGTTGTATCTGTATTTGTAGTCGAAGCGCAATCCTCCGTTCAGGATGAGCTGCGGCAGGAAATAGTGCTTGACCTGCATGAATCCCGAATAGGAATATTCACTCCCTTCCGGCAACCGGGTGTTGCGGTCGGAGTAGGTCAAATCCACCCGGTCGAACTCGTCTCCCAAGGCGAAGGAGCTAAAAGTCAAAGCGTATTTCTCCACTTGTGCTCCGAACAAGAGGTTGCCCCTCTGCTTTTGCCCCCATTGGTAGCTTAGGTTCCCGGTTGCAGACGCACCATAGCTGACATCTTCCCATTCCAACACCTGGTAGACACCTTTCGTCTGGATAAGGAAGCTATCCCGGATATATTCCCCTATCAATGAGGAGATGTTCAGGACGGCATCGTCGGCGTTCAAGGTGTCGCCGGAGACATCGTAGTTGATTTGCTTTTCAGCGTCGATATAAGCATTCAAGCCCCAAGAGAAATCCCCTTTGCGGTCGGAATAGCCCAATTCCCCATGGGTGGACAACCGGCTGTTACCTGGCTTCGTGCCGTTGTATTTCCTGTATCGGTCATAGTCGTATATCGTCGGGTGCAAGGCGGACGAGGTGTATGGTGTGATGCGCTTGCTGTGCTGCTGGTTGAAGAGGAACTTCAGTTTCCCCCATTGGAGGTGGAAGCCCACGTCGTAAGAGGGTTTGTTGTTGAATCCGCCCAAATAGGCATAGCCGTCTATCGGGATGATTCCGATGAAGTCGGGGTCGTCATGGGTGATTATGCGCTTTTCCCCCGAAGAAGAGTAGAGGGAAGCCCACGCCATGATGTCTGTGTTTAGCAACCGTTTGCCGAACAGCAAGTCGGTCTTGTAGGTGGAGTTGTTGCCCATCCCGTAGGATGCTTTCAAGCCGTTTACTTCACTTCCCGACTTGGTGATGATGTTGACCACAGCCGTTAAGGCAACGTTTCCGTATAGCGAGGAGGCGGGACCTCTGAGGACTTCTATTTGCTTGATTTTGTCCAAACTGTGCCGGAAGTCGGGTGCTTCGGCATTTGTCCCCCTGCTATTCAAGCGGTGCCCGTCCAGCATGATGAGTATCTTCTCTTGCGAGGAGGCGTAAACACCGTGCATGGCAACATTCAGCATGTTCCCTTCCACCGAGGTGATGCCCGGCACATAAGCTGCCAAGACTTGCTGCAGGTTGGTCGCTCCCAAGGCTTTGATCATCTCTTCCGTTATCAGGGTGACAGGGACAGGCGCATCTTCCAAGGTCTCTATCTGTTGGGATGCGGTGACCAAAGTAATCTGCCCTTCTCTCTTTTTCCGCACCAGTTCGGCAAAGCGCTCCGGGTCGTTGATGGAGATGCTGTAATAGGGGTCTGCCCGCAGGAGGAGATCTACATATTCGGAAGCCGCCTGCCTCTCGTCTTGTGCCAGGTAACACAATGCCAAGAGGCGGTAGGCGCTGACTTGCAATGTGCCGTGGAAGCTGGACAAGTGGTCGTTTATGATCTGGATAGACTGGTCGATTCTTCCAATCTCGAAGGCTTTCTCCGCTTCCGAGAAGTATTGGCGCTTGTCCATTTCTTGGGCGGTCGCCCATCCGATGGACAAGAATAGAAATAACCCTATTATGTAATTCAGACCTGTGCGCATTATTTTATAGGAATATGGATGGTGAAACGTGTAAATTGTCCCTCTTCCGATTCAAACTCGATTCGTCCGTGATGCCTCTTCTCAATGATTTCACGGGTAATGGAGAGCCCCAGTCCGGTTCCTTCCCCGGCCGGCTTAGTGGTGAAGAAAGCTTCGAACAGTTTCTGTTTCACTTCGGAGGACATGCCTGTGCCATTGTCCTCGATGGAAATGCAGACTTCCTCCCCTTCCTTATGGCTCTTTATGGAAATAGTTGGCACATAGTCGTCTCCGTTGGGTTCTTTCTCCCGCCTCCAGACTGCATAGCACGCATTGTTCATCAGGTTGATGATGGCGCGGCTGATGTCTTGCGGGATGAGGTTGGCGACAAGAGGCGACGGGTCATACTCCTCGTGGATGGTGACATTGAAATTGGCAAGGTTGGCACGCATCGCATGGAAAGAGAGCCAGACATATTTCTTTAGCAAGGCTTGGATGTCGGTTTGCATGAACACATCCGATTTCCCCCTGGAGTAAAGCAGGATTCCTTGGATGATGTCCGTAGCCCGATGTCCGTGCTCTGCTATTTTCGCCAAATAGGATCGGAGAGTTTGGATGGTCTCAGCCAATTCCCCATTCTCCTCGCTTTCCAAATCTATCTCTTTCTCGTCTAAAATATCCTTCAAGTCGTCCACCATGTCATTCGCCATTTGGCTGAAGTTGATGACAAAGTTGAGCGGATTCTGGATTTCATGCGCAATGCCTGCGCTTAGCGTCCCCAAGGAGGCTAACTTGTCCGATTGCTCGTTTGCTTTGCGAATTTTAAGTAAATCTTCTGTCTCTTTTTTTTGCACATCTTGATATCGCTTTAGCCATTCATTTTGTTTTTCCTGTAGTTCTGCTATATCATCAGCCCGGTTTCGATTCATTTTTACAGCAGTGTTCATCGTATAGCCTTTACGCTCAATGTACGTTTGGTCAGTCCAACCATCTTTAAAGCCTTTTAAATCACCATAGTTGATTGCGTGGGTAACACCATAGTCTATGGATTTGTACATTTTTTCGCTAAAATGCGCGATTTGGTTAGCAGCTACCTGGAAATCTGCCCGCCAGAACTGTTTAAGCCGACCCCAGAAACTTTCAAGATACTCTTCGTCAATATCTTGCTTTTTACGTTCCAACTCCTCGATCTTTGACAGATATACACGAGCTTTGGCTTGTGCTAAGATGGAGTCTGTAAGATTGTCGACCGCCTCGCGAGCCTTGTCTGAGTTGATATTTTCAAGTGTAAGATTGTCAAGGTATCCGGGGTATTTCTCCTGAAGTTTTCTTAAAGCTTCTGTCCTGGCATCATCGGACGCAGCCTTGTCTCGAACCAAGTCAACGAGCGTAGAAAGCTCTGCAATCTCTGAACGGCATTGGGTAGCAGCTTCTGCGTTTGCCTTGTTAAGTTCGCGTTGAGCTATCGTAGCTTTATCTGCTTTAGATGTGAATGCGATAAGCGCAGCTGTCACTGCCACCATAGTAACAATGGCTGCGGCCCAAGGATTAGCCAGTATAACCTCATTCCACATTTTTTGTGCGGCAGTTGCAAAGCTTATTTGGCGGGTACAAGCCTTTACTGCAATGCCGTACGCCGTTTGTGCAGAAACTATAAGTGATGAGTACATCCTCTTCATTTTGTCTATTGCCAAACCTTTAAGCTTAACAGCATTGTGTGCCATCTCTGCTATCTCTGCAGCTTTTACAGCTAAAGTATATGCCACGATACCAGAAGTAACGACAACAAGAACCTTCCAGTATTTCGTAGTAAATGAAGTTATTGTAGATAGTGACTTAACGAGTAGACCGCCAGCACTGATAGTGTATTTAACTACAGGCAAAAGTTTCTCGCCGAGTTCTATGGTTAACTCACGGAACCGATTTTTTGCCTTATCAACATCGGCTTGCAAGGTGCTGTTCTGCACGTCAAATTCCTCGATAACAGATTTCGCCTCACGGTAGGCTTCTGTTGCAATCTCCTGGCGCTCACGAATGTCGTCAACCTTGTCTGCCATTGTCGTGAGAACAGCGACGGCGCGTGCACCATCAAGTCCCATATCGCCAAACATTTTGCCAAGTTGGTCGAAACCACCCTTAGATTTCAAATTATCCATAAGTGTAATGACAGCCTTATTCATATCGTTCTTAACGAGGTCAGAGAAGGTCTTCAAGTCTACTCCTGCCATTTTAGCAAAGGTCTTAGTGTCCGTTGACATTTTGGTCAGCAGCTGAGAGAATGCGGTAGAAGCCATTTCGTCTTTCTGCATGTTCTCGTCCATGACAGCTGCATAACCCATTATTTGCGCCTGAGTCAAGCCGACCTGCTTGCCGACACCTGCGACACGAGCGGTGAACTCAACGAGGTAACCAGCCGATGCAGAAGAGTTCTGCGCAAGCTCATTAATAGCAGAACCCGTTGCGAGCATTGCGCCACGCAAGCCGAGGCGATCGTCCTCGCCAAAAGCCATTGCGAGCTTACCGACCTTGCCGATAGCTCCGTCACCAAGGTCATCACCAAGAGCCACCTTTATTTTATCGCCGACATCAACAAACTCCTCGATCATTTCTCTATTGGTGATGCCAAGCCTACCCGCATCTTGGGCAAGCTTGTTCAGCTCGCCACGCGCCGTTCTGGTGTCAACATTCTTAAAGCTTTCATTCATCTCCTCAACTTCCTCCATCGACTGACCGGTGTACTTGCGTACATTGTTCATCTCTTGGTCCATGTCAGTAAACGCATCTACACATTGACGAACTGTTGCAGACAAGCCGGTAAATGCAGAAAGTGTCTGAGTGATTGCGCCCCAATTTTTATTCAAGCCATTGACAACGCCTTTCCACAGACCTACAGAGGTGGTTTGTTCGTTGTTGATGGCTGTTATCTGCATTTTAAGTTGTTTCGCCTTATTGTTGAGCTCATCGAAAGCATCTGTTCCTTGCTTAGTGTCCTCAAGTCGTTCATTTACTATTTTCAGCGAGTACTGAAGTTCGCGCATCGAGGAACCGCTGATATTTTTAAGCGTAGCATCTATAAGCTTATTTTCACGTGCAAGTTCAGTGGCTGAGCGTCTCGCAGCAGCTATCTCTTTATCGTATTTGTCAATGGACAGATTTGCCTCCTTTTGGCTCGAATGTATCTGCTGTATGCGTGTGTTTATTTTTTGCAGACTTTCTGAAGCTTTGTCGAAGGCATCTGTATTAGGTGACATGTCGTTTAATTCTTTCTGCAGAGTGGATGCAGCTGCAGTAAGATCGTTAAGCGACGCACCATTAATATCGTCAAGAACTCGCTGCAGATTGACGGTAGCATGATTTAGTTCCTGCATCTCTTTCAGCGACTGCACGGTAGAATCTTTAAGGAAATCCATACGGTCCTTGCAGTGCTGTAGAATGACATTGAGCGCATTGTAATCATCGGGATTTGTCACTTGTTTCATCGCACGTCGCACCTCGCGGGCTGCTTTTTCAATATCCCCCAACGATGCTGTGGAAATATTGTTGACCGTGTCTATTGTTTTTGCAACACTATTGCTGTAAGATTTAAGGCTTGCCTCGGCAGCCTTAATCTGCTTGTCGAACTTGTTAATGTCTTTAACCGACGTACCAGGGTCTTTGAGTGCCTCGGCTTTCTTCTGCTTTAGGTCATCGAGGGCTTTCTTTAGTGTTGCCATCTCATTCTTCGCTTGCTGCGCATTAAGACTGACGATGGTCTCGAAAGTTTGAGTTGTTGCCATAAAAAATGCTACTTTTGATTTGTAAACCAAAAGTAGCACAAATATAGTGTAGTATAAAATACATTCAGTTACCGACGTGCATGTTAAATGCTGCCATAGATATCTTTGAAAAATCACACATATATCGTCGCACATCCATCAACCATTTGTCTATACGTGCAACCTGCTCAGAATCCTCGCCAAAGCGTTTCACAGCCTTTTTGCGTAGACTGTACAGATATTCAAGGCGCTTCTCCATACGCTGCGATTCGCGGTCGGCAACACGTATAAGCCATGATTTATGCCTTGTAAAGGCAAGTAACTCCTGGGAGTCTTCGAGATCTCGTTTGACTTTTTCAGGATTCAATGAATGCGAGAGTCCATTCTTCGCTTCTTTTATTATAAAGCAAAAGATTATTATCACGAATAAAATCCAAAAACTGTCGGGTAGTATTATCATATTGCAGACGATTTAATTGGTTATACCGCAAATATACGCAAAATATTTGAGACTGCAAAGTATAGAGCCAAAATATTTTGGTATGCGCGGCGGAGCATCATCGTCGGCGATGTATCAGGCACAACAACAGCGACAGAACGACAAGCACCACCGCGCCGATAGTAAACTGCCCGACGCGCATCTGCGTCCGCTCCCACGTCGATAGCTTGCGCTCCACTGGTATGGGAAGACGTGGTATGTCGGTCTGGAGCATTGCTTTATATATAGTGTCGGTCTTCACGCTTATGCGGTCACGCCATCGCCACACGCTCTTCTGGCTATACACTGTGTCGCCACGAGTGTAGTGCTCCACATACACCGAGTCGTGCAGCCGAAACGTGTCGGCACTCGCCCTCGCCTTATAGAGTGTATCAGTCTTAACGACCACTCGCTCTACGACCACAGGCTGCGGTGTAGAGCATCCACACAATAGTGTCAGCATTGCGCAGGCTAACAAGCCTAACAGCACACCGCACAATAATTCTAACAATTTATCTAATGTATTCATGATGTTATAAAAGGGTTATTAGTCAGTCTCCGCCTTGCCGTAGTCTCTTGGCGGTTTGCGCTTCATGCAGCCGTTCACGGTACACTCGTTCCACTGCAGCTCGTGCGTGCGAAGGAGTAAGTCGTGCTTCTCCGCACGCAGCTCTCGGATGAGATCACGCTGTTTGCCAATGTCGTCGTAGAGTGAGTCTATTTTGTTGTTGAGTCTGGTGCGCTCCTCCATGTGCTCCTCGTGTTCGTGGGTGTAGAGGTTGCGCCACTCCTGGGCGTAGGCGAGGGCGTTAGCGTCCTCCTCCTTTTGTGCTGCAGCAGCTTCTTTGCGCTTCCGCGAGTTGTAGTAGAGCAGCTGCCCCACGATGCCACCGCTAACAAGTAGAGAAAGTATCTGTAAAACCATATCCATCTGCACCTCCTCACTCTATTGTTATCCAAATCTGCTCGCCTCTCTCGTCAGCCGCTTTCAGCATGGCGTACACCTTGCGGAACGTTGCCGTTGAGTTCAGTACCTGTCCGACCGCCTTGTTTTCTCCGACGAGAATGCAGCCCTCCGTGTCCTTCGCCGTGTTGCCACAGTGTATCAGCACACCTTGGTAGCCGGGCGTATTGCACAACCTTGGTAGTCTGCCATTGCAGAACTTATACTGCGCCCGACCTCCGAACCTTGGCGACACCGTCTTCATATCGACGAGGTATCTGCCAGTAGGTATGGCGGTTTCGCCTTTAATCTTCACTCCGCATATCTGCGCCACACTCATCATCGAGGTCAGACCTCTATCCTTGTCTTCGAGCGTGTCGCAGACGTATGCGCCGTCGACGTACATCTTGCCGATGGTGTACGTCTCCTTTTTTGCTATTCGTCTTACTTTTACTTCCATGATATTTATTGTTATATTGTTCGTTATTATCCATAGTTAACACCATTCCATACTATTTTGTAGCTATGTGGTGTATACGAGTTACCCCTCACCGTTACAAGTTCACAAGTCAAAAACAGCGTTTGATTTTTACCCACATCGAAGGCTTGGGATGAGACTGTGACATTGTTTTTGTCGATTGAACCGCCACCGCGAACACGAATTGTAAGGTTGTCAGCTCTGTTCTTTATAATTATCGTCTGCCCTATATAAGTCCAAGCGTCATCGAGCTTAAGACTATCAGCCGACAGACTATCAGAAGTATTAACAAAAGGCAGTAGAACCACAGGCATGGACGTTTGCCCTAAATAATTTCCTTGAAATTCCATGTACGAACCAGAAAGTGCGAAATCGAAAATTAAGTAGCCGCCAGCTTTAGATGGTTTTAAGTATTTTTCAATAGTTGCAGGCGTGATGACCTTTTTGTTCTTTTTGACAAATCCGCTAAACAGGCCCGAATTAACCTCTAACACACCTTTCTCGTTCACACGCGCCGTCACCTCGCCGCTGTTGTTGCGCACCTCAAAATTGTCCGCCGTTGCCGTTATCTTGCCATTCTCGATGTCGAAGCCAGTGCGCAGTAGCTTGGCTACAATGCCACTGTCCTCGACATAGCCGTTTGCCGACTCCACCCAATCGGTAGGAGTTGCACCCACCTCCAACTTCGGCATCGTCACCCACGCCTTACTGCCTTGCAGACAACGGATAAGGACGTAGTTAGGTATGCCGGTGCCCTCCGAACGCCAGTGTACCCAATAGCGCTTCCACTCGCTTGTGAGATAGAAGCGACGTCCGCCGTCGGCGTTGCTCGTTGTTGTATCGCGCTCGCTATCCTCGGCGAATATGCTTAGATTAGATCCACTCCACATAAATGCGTCGATGCTGCCGGAACCTTTTGCCATAAACGAGAACATATAGTCCTCACCTTTTTTGATGATGGTATTCACGCTCCACTGCGCCATCTCAATGTATTTGGAAGCAGCGTCGGCATATATTACCGAGCATCCGTTGTTGTACGACTCGTTAGTGACTACCGAGGCATCCAAGCGCATCAGATTGCCGGTTTTGGCGAACGTGCGCGTGTTGTCGAGCAGGTTGCCTCCGATGTAGTTGTAATCATTGGGCGAAGCACTCCAACCTACGAAATCCTCCGCCGTACCCTCTATGAGGATAGGTTGGGCGATGTACACCTGCTGACTCGCAGTAGATGCCTCCACTTTCACACACGCCACGGAAATCCACTCATATGGGGCGTTCGCTGCCACAGTAAAGGTTTTCTGGTAGAGATACCATCCATTGCTTGGCGTTATCGTTGCTACTCCTAAATTCGCATTACCATTCGGACCGGCATATCCACTTGGTCGCGACGTGTCGGTTGCCGAGCTGTGCCACACCACCTCTCCCGTAATTTCTACTTTGGCTGACTTCGTGCGTGCCCAGAAAGCCAGCGTGTACGTCTTGCCCTTAGTGACGTGTATGTTGCGAGAGTTCGCAGCTTCACCCCATCGTGCACCGCCTGTCTTGGCATCGGGCGCGAATATCACATTAGCACCATCATGCGCCGACGTACGATATATCTTAGACCTTAAAAGATAGCATCCTTCACCTTGCTTGCGGAACAACGAGCCAACGAGCAGATTGCGTCGCTCGGCGAGAGCATAGCCCACCTTCAGAGATATCTCGCGTGCCGACTGCAGGATCTCGGAAGAGTATTGTTGTAGTGCAGAGCTTGTTTGCAGTGGCATACCGTCTACCTTATTCGTCAGTTCTGTGTACTTTGACTCCATCTTCTTCGCATCTGCCTTTAGTCCACCAAAATACTTGGTGTAGTCTAAGTGCCACGTCAGGCGCACGACGAACGTCTTGCCACCCACCACCACCGACACATCGACATAGCCATCGGTGTAGTACATAGTATTGCTACCGGTGCTGTATGTGCGTATGGAGTTGATACGAACCGATGTGCCAGACACATTTGCCGTGCAGTTAATCTGCGTTTTGATAGCAATAGAACTTGCGCTCACGACGGCACCACCCTTGCGGCACACTACTGTAGCATAACCATAGGTGTTGATGCCGCCTGATGTTGTGCCGGACGGTACTCCGTCATCAGAAGTAGAGATGGTGATAGGTGCACCTTGTAGCTCAACAGTATAAGCATCAGTGCCAGCAGTTCCCTTATCACCTTTGTCACCCTTATCACCTTTATCGCCCTTGTCGCCATCTTTCACAGCCACAATGGTTATCCAGCCACGTGCAAGTATTGTTGCCATATCTTTTTGTTTTTAGAAAATAGGGTGAGGTGCCCTATTTAGACACCTCACAAGTAAATGTACCTCTCACTGCCACATCAGCGTTCGCCACCGTGACATACGGCTTTGTAGAAGCATTCACTGGACTTGATGTGCCGCTCCAGTTTGTTGCTACGCCGTTCGAGTCGTACTTAGTCCACTTGTACTGATATTTGCAGGCGTGAGTGCTGTCAGCCTTAACAGCTGTGCCGTCTTCGACCACCTGACCATCTTTCCATAGGCGTGCGAACAGCTCTGTAGACTGAGCACCATTGACAATTTTGTCGCCAGTGAGTGAGTAAACCTCTACGACATAAGGGTCGCTGGCATCGAAGAACGTGATTATTGCGTTAGCGGTATCAGCACCATCCTTCACCGTGCAGCGGAATGTCTGGAAGTTCAGCACATCGTCGGCATTCACATTCAGTGTACTCACACCACCCGATGTAGTGACGTTGCCAGCAGCTACTGCACCCCAGGTGCCAGCACTAATATTGAGCACCTCCCACGTCATGCTTGTCAGTGTAGTGTCCTGCACATTGCCGCGGAAGAATTTAGCCACAGCACGCAATGGCTTGGAGCTGTTTGTAGAGTCGAAGGTGTTGCCGTCAGGAGTCTCTATCTGCACCGTCTGTAAAGCACCACCCGACTTTGCCAAGCTGATAGTCAGATAGCCTCTGCACTCCGTGGTAGCTTTAGTCTCGGGGTCGGTATAGGTACATGCCCACTCGATATTCTTCACGCTGCCATTCTTCGCAATGTTGCTGACGATGTTGAGCTGATACGACTTGCCGCTCACTGGTGTTGCTTCTGCGCCGTCTACAGTCCACTTCCATTTTGTACAAGCTGCAGTAGGAGCTTGGTCGTTGGGACTGCCAGTCACATACACACGAGCTGTGATGACGTTAGGCGCACTTGTCGAGTAGCTTGGAGTGTACACACCAGTATCGGGCGTGAAGATCTGAGTCTGACCCTTTGAAGACTGCGTGAAACACTGAACGGCTTTGCCGTCGTTAAGGTCAACGATCGTGATTTGACCATTCGCTAAAACTTTTGCCATATTTTTTTGTTTTTTAAATTGTTAATAAATATAAGTCGTTATAAATGAAATATCAAAACGCTAAATCCAATACCTCACACTCGAACTGCGCCTGCCTTACGACATCGTCACTACTCACAACGCAGACTCTACCGATACCCTCATGCAGAGTATTCCACGTCGTATCATCTGCCATGTCAGCCGATTGTCTTCGCCACGACCACGCGCTATCGCTTATGGTGTCGCTTATGTCCTCGCCGTTGCGTAATAGCTTAGCTTCGAGCGTCAACTGCCCGGTACCGTTAATCATCACCGTGCCAGAACTACTCGTTATCACTATTTGATACGCCAAGCCATCCTCGCCAGGGTCTCCCTTCTCGCCCTTCTCACCTTCGATTTGTTTTAGCCAGTCCGCCGAGCCGTTCACCGGCTCAGCTGCAGTACCGCTCTCGTTAGTGCAGAGCCACACAGCGTTGTTGTGGTTCACCTGGTCGTAATAGTCATAAGTAGTGCCACGCTGCCATTCGCCGCGGTAGTTCACCATGTGTATAGTCTGACCAGATGACGAGACCCACTCGAACGACGTAGATGTTATGCGCGAGCCATTCGGCGACAGACAGAATACCTCTCTGCCATCATGCGTGTAGCTGTTGACACCCTTGTAAGCAACGATGCGTGGCGTGTCAGGTCCAGTAGTCTCTAACATAAGCACCCCTTGACGATCCATCTTTGCAGGGTCTTGGCAGCCGTCAAGCACAATGGTATCTCCTGCAGTTGGCTCATCGCTACCCTCCGCGCAGTTACCTTTTGCGAGCACGATCCAATTGAACAACTTGCCATCATAGAGCACATCACCCATACCATTAGTCACCACTTCAGCCTCGGTGCTCACCTCTGTTACAATGCGCCAGTAGAGGTGGTTCTGTTTGCCCTCGTACACACCAGGCTTAATGTCGAAAGTCTGGCAGCGTGCTTGGTCGCCAATCTTCCAATAATTCTGGGTAGCCGTTGTGCCGTCGTCTGCGAGCAAGAAACACTTCCACCCGGTGAGGTTGCGTTGAAGGTCATATATTTCTTGCACAGCCACAATCTTGCTGCCGGCACCACTGAGGTAGATATTGCCACCAACGTATGAGAGCTTGCGCACCTCCAGCTCGTTGAAAATGGCTTTACCCCACACCATAAGGTCGGTGATGTCAAGGCGATACTTGCCGTCGCCGCGGTCTACCAAGCCGAAGCCCGACTGCGATTCGGTGCTGTAAAGCATCGATGTGAGCTTGCTCAGTACTGCAGAGCCATCTTGAGCCATGCCGTGTGTACCAGAACCTACAGATAGACCGCGCAAGAAGCGTATATGCCCCTCTGCCTTGTCGTCAATGTCGCGTCGCAGAAAACGGCTTAGGTCCAGCTTCTGCTCAACAACCTGCAACAGCCCCAGCAGCGCATTGCCGATGCGTTGTGCGGTGTTAGCATGAGTAGCACGCTCATCGCGTATCTGCTCCAAGTCTTTGCGTAGGCTATCGTTATTTGTTGACATATTACTCTGATGTTATTTTTATGATACAAAGATAAGGCGATGGAGGCGAGAATAAAAAAACGAGAAAAGCACTACAGCTGCGCTACCGCGCGGTCGATGGTGCTTGAACCACCAGTGAAGAGCTGACGTAGGAATGATGACACGAGACCATTGTATGTAGTGCCGTAGTAAGCAGCCTCGAACTCGTTGAGACGGTGTAGCGAGTACATATACTTCTTTGAGAACCAGTCGCGTTTCTGCCGGTGGTGTGGGTTCGACTTCCAGTCCTTCAGGAATGTCAGGTCGCCACCGTTGTTATGGCGGTAGCCGTTGCCGACACCACGTGCCACGTAGATGCCATACTCCAAGAAACGGTGCTCTATCGATGTCACCGGTCCAGGATGTATGACACCCTGCACGGAGCGCGACAAAGCACCGGTATCGTAAACTGGTGGCGCGAACTGCATCATACGCTCGCGCCACATCTTAACCATAAACTCGCTCCAACCCTCAAGCCACTTCTGGTGCTCGGCATCGGTCATGTTCGGTTTAAGTCCATTCTGACTGCTCATAGCTAATGTCTATAGGTTGTTCGTTCTGCACCATGAAGTAGAGTCCCGTCACGCCGTTCATGGCGTAGCGACCGAGCTCGGTAGAGTAGATATTGTTCAGCTGCAGGTATGTCAGACGCTCGTCGCCGAGTCCGTCTCGATCGTGCAGCAGTCTGGAGTGGAACTGTCGGAACAACTGGCGGCAGAGGTTCAACTTCTGCTCGCGCTCCGCCATGTCGTCGTAGCGGTAGTGGGCTACGATGAACACGGTGTACACATCGCGTCGGAAATAGCCCACGCCATTGCTGAAGGTCTGCTGCGATGTGGTGTCGTCGACCATGATGAAGTTCTTGTGCTTGCGGAACGAGTCCATAACACCTTGTATCGAGTCGGGACCAGAACAAAGGCACGGGTGGAAGTCATGCTCGGTGGCGAGGCGGTTGCTCTTCGCGAGTTGAGCGAAGTAGTCGAGAGCCGGAAATAAGTCTTTCATATATCACGTGTATTAACTTGTTAGCTTAGGATATTTGCGTTTGAACTCCTCTGCCTCACGCGCTTTGGCTTCGAGCTCAGTAAGAGCACGCCAGCAGTCTGTCTGCTTCACAAGCGTCTCCTTTGTCACGTCGCCGTCGGTGAGAGCACGCAGCTGCACATTGAACGACTGCAGCATCGACAGCTCGGATATGTCGTCGTCGCTCTCCGTTCTGCGGAAGAAGTGTGGAAAGGCGTGCGACATGACGACTTTCACGTGCGCAAACCATGCGAGCGTGGCAAGGCGTTCCGCAGGTGTCAGTGTCAGCTCTGCTGGTCGCGAGAAGTCGGGATTGCGGTAGAGGAATGAGGCGAGCACATCGATAGCGTCATCATTGCCCGTAGAGTGAAAGCGTTGGTAGTACTTCTCCATGCAGAGGTAGTCCTCGAAGGTTATGATGCGATGGTGCTCGGTGTCCTCCTGCAGCAATGGATGGACAGCTTCGAGCCCCTGGACAACATCCAACCTATTATCCATTTGCTCTATGCTGTCCACCCAAGCGAGCTGCTCCAGGAACGAGCGTATCTGCCATAGCTGCAGATAGAACACTCGTTTGCGCTTCTCGCCCTCGGGCTGGTAGCCGCACTGCCATCCGAAGCGGTTCTTCTTGATGACGTTGATACCAGTGAAGCGCACGAACATATATGTCTTCACCATCACCTTGTCGGCAAAGGTGGAAAGCAGAAAGAAGGTGTAGCGCAGCTGCTCTTGTGTCAGCTCGCTCCACGACTTGGGGCATGTGAGTTCTATCTTATCCATTGAAGAAAAATGCAGAAGATTCTTTTTTGTTGCTGAACGTCAGCATGTGTGCCGAGCTGTACGCCGTAGTAGTGGGGTAAATGCAGAATGTCTCTGGACAGCCCTCGACCAAACGCTCCATGCGTCGGAAGAGAGCGGAGTGCAGCGCCCCGTCGCCGTCGGAAGCCCATAGGTCAACAAAGTCGCGCGCCAGCTGCACGAAGCCTCCGTACTCTGCCATGTCCTTTTTGTCCTTGCAGCGATAAGCCTTCAGCACATCGTCTATCTGCTCGTCGGAGAAGCGCACACGCAGCTGCTCCTCTGCTTCGCTGATAGCACGTTGCATAGTCTCCCAGTCCTTGTACGACCGGCTTTGGATGCCTTGTGCAAAGAAGAAGTAGTGCTCCGTGTATATGTGGCGCACGAAGTTCTGCGCCTGCTCTGTCACGCCCCACTCCTCAGAGCGCAGCTGCTGTACCACCATAGCACGCGCACGGCACTGTGCAGTGCGCAGCTGGGCCTCAAGGGCATCAACACGCTGCTTCGAAGCCGGCGATACAGTGTCGTTCGACACTATGCCGAAGCCTGTAGAAGTGAGCACGAGGTCGAGCTGTCTGAACACCGAGAGGAACGCATCTACGCACACCAACATCTTAAAGTAGTACTTTAACGGTTCGCTCTCGTCGGTCGACTCAACTCGCTGAGCACCAGGCTCGCCGAGCAGAATGTCGTAGTAATTGTTGAGTGCTGCTTCTATGGCAGGGTACACTGCCTCGAATACCTCGTCGTGTGCTGATGCGCCCACTGGCAGTGAGCGTTCAAAATCTTCTTTGAATATTGCTATCATACTATGCCTTATGAGCCTCGTTAAGCTTTGTGTAAGCTACGAGGCGAATGTTAATAATTACTCTATAGTCTCATTGCTTGCGCTCACCTTCTTCGCATCTCGCTTCTTGTCGAGCGTTGTGAGCATGATCATCGGTACGTCAACAGTGGCTTTTTCATGCCACTTGTTGTAGTGGAGTATCACGTGATACGGCTTGCACATCACGTCGTGGCAAGGGGCATCGAGAACGCCGG
>OQWM01001291.1_pt1 | contig 17195 bp, 7 predicted proteins | sample 1691531 | NCBI WGS metagenome assembly OQWM01 (sample SAMN03418257, study PRJEB22391) | human gut metagenome | biome: human-gut; feature: organic feature; material: feces | host: Homo sapiens | place: Tanzania | collected 2013-01
TTTTACAGAAGTACGCTCTTGAACACGGGTACACCAACTTCCGCTTTTACATTGATGACGGCATTTCGGGAACAACCTTCAATCGGCCTAGTTTCCAGGAAATGATTGCCGATGTGGAGGCAGGGATCGTCAAACGGGTCATCATCAAAGATATGTCCCGTTTTGGCCGTGATTATCTGCAGGTGGGTATGTATACCGAGATCATGTTCCCGGAGCATGATGTTCACTTTATTGCCGTAAACGATGGGGTGGACAGCACCCAGGGCGACAATGAGTTTACTCCCTTCCGCAATATCATCAATGAGTGGTATGCGAAAGACACCAGCAAGAAAATCCGTGCTGTGATGAAGGTCAAAGGGAACGCCGGAGAACATTTGACGACTAATGCGCCCTACGGATACATGAAAGACCCGGATGACAGCAAACATTGGATACCCGACCGTGAGGCTGCCGATGTGGTCTATGAAATCGGGCTGTATGTTATGGATGGGTTTGGACCGTCCCAGATAGCACGAAAGCTGCGGGAGCGGAAAATCCTCACTCCTGCCGCTTACTACGAAAGCAAAGGCATCCCTTGTAATGTAAAAAAGCAGGGTGATCCCTATGGCTGGGACAATACCACGATAGCGGGAATTATGGATCGCTGGCGTGAGTACCTGGGGCATACGGTGAACTTCAAGACCACAAAGAAGTCCTACAAGAGCAAAAAGAAAATTAAAAATCCCGAAAGTGAATGGGTCATCTTTGAGAATACCCATGAACCTATCTGGACAGAAGCCATTGCCGAGGCTGTAAAGCAGGCGCGGCAGTCACGGCGCCGTCCGACAAAGATGGGCGAAATGGGGATGTTCTCCGGCATGATGTACTGTGCCGATTGTGGCTCGATCCTGTACCAGTGCAGAGCGACCGGTTTCCGAAAGGATCAAGAATATTATATCTGCTCTGGTTACCGTAAGGGAAAGCAGGTATGCAGCACACCACACTCCATCCGAACGGTTATCCTGGAGGAACTGATCCTTCAAAATCTGCGGGAGATCGTGTCCTTCGCAAGAAGCCATGAAAACCGCTTCGTTCAAATGGTCATGGATATGGATGTAAAGGAGCGCAATAAAGGTCTTGCCAAAAAGCGCAGGCTACTGTCTGAAAGTAAGAAGCGTATCACGGAACTGGATATGATCTTCAAGCGGCTGTATGAGGACAACATCAGCGGAAAGCTGACAGACGAGCGTTTTCACAAGCTGTCCACCGACTATGAAGCGGAACAGGCTGGCTTGCAGGCACAGGCTGCGATGCTCCGTGAGGAAATCGAAGAAGCAGAAAGCAAAAGTGCCAATGTTGACAGGTTTCTGTCCGTTGTCCGCCAGTACACCGATATCCCGGAGCTGACACCCCGTATCCTGCATGAGTTCGTTGAGAAGATCGTCATTCACGCGGCGACCGATCCCCATAGCAAAATCAACCGCAGGCAAGAGGTAGATATCTACTACAAAGGTATCGGGATTTTGGAAATGTCCAAAGTATTTGATAGCAGGCAAAAATGAAAGAAACGGCATAGCCGAAGCTATACCGTTTCTCTCTTGCCTTAGAATGTTTTCTTAACTGGACACACCGGAAGTGCGGCTCTTTTTTCCGATAAGGACTTGAACCCGAGAGGGTCTGAGCGTCAAGAAAACAGTCCTGTGGACTGTTTTTAGCGAGGAGAGGTGAGCCGGGTACTGTTGCACGGCAACGGTCGGCGAGCCATAAGAGTGCGAAGCACACGGCAAGTCCTTCTGCCCCTGCCAGGAATGCCTAGGATTATCAATGATCCTAGGCGTTTTTCTTTTGCCTCTTTACAACTGAAAAATACAGCAAAATTAAAATTTGATGTAGATCAATAGCTTCGACGGGCGACGAATGGGCGACGGGATGTCGGCGTGGACGATTAAGCGCATTTAACTCAGTAAAGAATTGAATAGGAATATAAAAGAAATATATATTATTAATATTGTCATAAGCTCTTTTTGTTAGGTGAAAAGCTAAATACCGCAAATGCGTAAAGTAAAATGCATCAAATATGTCAAGAAGAAAAATCGTACAGTGTTTGTGTGAAACCGAAGTTATAATTCAATTGACAAAATTAGACAAAGTGGTATAATAAAATGCAAAGAGGGGTTGACAATGATATGAAAATTTGCGACAATCTTAACAGACAGACAGACAGACAGACAGACAGACAGACAGACAGACAGACAGACAGACGTAATTGTCTGCGATTTTGTGTATCGAAATATAAATAATTGTGCTAAACCAACCTGACAGGGCTTGAATATCAAGCCTTGACGGGTTGGTTTTCTATATGAAAGACAAAACTTGAAGTATTCTGAAATCAAAATACCTCAAGTGATCACTAAAATTAGGTTGAAAATTTTAGCGGTTAATTACCTGCTTTACAAAGTTTATGAGAAACAACTAAAGAGAACAGAGGAGATTTTTATGGCTGTTTTTAAGTGCAAAATGTGCGGCGGCACAATAGAATTTAATCAAGGCGATACGGTCGGAGTATGCGATTCGTGCGGAACAAAGCAGAGCTTGCCCGTCGGTCTTGATGACGAAAAGAGAGCCAATCTTTACGACAGAGCTAATCATTTTCGCCGCAATAACGAATATGACAAGGCGATGTCGATATATGAGCAAATCCTTAATGAAGACAGCAAGGATGCCGAAGCATATTGGTCAATCATTCTCTGCCGTTACGGTATTGAATATGTTGAAGACCCCACGACTCATACAAGAGTTCCTACCGTAAACCGTGTTCAGTTTTCGTCCGTTGTTTCGGATAAGGATTATAAATCGGCTTTGAAATACGGAACCGTTGAACAGAAAGAAATTTACAAGGCGGAAGCACGCAAGATAGATAAAATACAGAAGGGTATTCTTGAAATTTCATCAAAAGAGGAACCTTTTGATATATTCATCTGCTACAAGGAAACGGACAACAGCGGACGAAGAACACCCGATTCCGTACTTGCAAATGATTTGTACCATCAGCTGACACAAGAGGGCTACAAGGTATTTTTCTCAAGAATTACTCTTGAAGATAAGCTCGGCCAGGAGTATGAGCCATACATATTTGCGGCACTCAACAGTGCAAAGGTTATGGTCGTGCTTGGCACAAAGCCCGAATATTTCAATGCTGTATGGGTCAGGAATGAATGGAGCAGATATCTTACACTTATCAAAAACGGTGAAAAGAAAATGCTCATTCCTGCATACAAGGACATGGATCCGTATGATCTGCCTGAGGAGTTTTCACATCTTCAGGCACAGGATATGTCAAAGCTTGGATTTATGCAAGATCTCATTCGTGGAATAAACAAGATAATCACGAAAGATGAGCCGAAAGAAACAATTAAGGAAACAGTCGTTGTTAATGCTAATAATTCAAATGTAGTGCCGCTGCTTGAAAGAGTATCGATTTTTCTCGAAGACGGCAAATGGAACGATGCAAATATTTATTGTGAAAAGGTGCTTGATATTGACCCGAAGAATGCACAGGCGTATCTCGGCAAGCTTATGGCGGAGCTGAGAGTTAAAAGCCGCAAGCAGTTAGCCGACTGTACACAGCCGTTTGATAATCTTGATAATTACGGCAAGGTTATTCGATTCGGTGACGAAAAGCTCGAAAACGAGATTCGTGGATACATATCACACATTAAAGAACGCAACGAAAATAATCGTCTGACAGACGCCTATACCAATGCAATAAACGCTATGAATTCCGCTGAAACAGAAGCTGATTTTAAGAGCGCTGCACACGCTTTTCAAAGCATAGCTGATTATAAGGATTCTAAAGAAAAGGCAAAAGAATGTCTTGAAAAAGCCGAAGCAGCTCGTAAGGATGCTATTCTTGCTGACGGCAAATCGAAAATGACCGGAGAAGATGCGCAATCATATAAAAATGCGATATCAATATTCAAAACTATCCCCGATTGGAAGAATAGTGCAGAACTCATATTACAATGTGAACAGAAGATTGAAGCAATCAAAACACAGGAAGAAGCCGACCGTTTAGAGGCCGAGCGCAGGACTGAAAAACGCAGAATCGAAAAAGAAAAAACAAAAAAGAAATATATTAGAATTGCAAAAATTGGAGGACCGATTCTGGCTGTTGTAATAGTTTTTATAATCATATTGAATACAGTTATTATTCCGAAGCAAGAATACAGTCTCTTAGTTGCACAATACGGCAAAGAATCGGCAGATAAGTTAGTGAAAATAGATGTGGGGAACACCTACACATTTGGTACATATGAGCAAGATAATAATTTCTCAAATGGGAAGGAGGCAATTGAGTGGATAGTTCTTGCTAAAGATGGTAATGAGTTATTGCTGATCAGCGACAAAGCACTTGATTGTCAACCATATAACAAATCATGGGGTGATGTTACATGGGAAACCTGTTCTCTGAGAAAGTGGCTGAATCAAGATTTTTTGGATGTCGCATTTTCTGACAGCGAAAAAGATAAAATATCGACAGTTGCTGTTCCTGCAACAAATAATCAAAAGTATCACACTAATGCAGGTAATTCAACTCGGGACAAAGTGTTTATATTTAATATAGATGAAGCTGAAAAATATTTTGAAACAGATGAAAGCAGGAGATGTGCCCCTACTGATTATGCCGTTGCCCAAGGGGCAAGTATGGATAACTTTTATACAGCATACGGACAAGGAGCTACAACATGTTGGTTGCTACGTTCGCCCGGTGAGTCTCAAGAAAAAGCTACCAGTGTTACTTTTGCAGGTTCAATTGCCTTTAGTGGTAATTCTGGTGTATCTGATGATGGTGTTCGCCCCGCAATATGGATTTCTCTTTAAAAAGTGAAACGGTTTGCTAATGCCAAGCAATGCAACGTTTTAAGTTTAAATTTCTATTATAAAAACGGAGGAAACTTAAATGAAAGATATAATATTTCTGTTTGGGTCGGGTGCTGATTCAGATGTTAACAGAGATTTAGTGTCCGGAAGCCAATTCGCTGAAAGCATAATTCAAAATAAATATGCAAAGGAAATAAATAATATAACGCAAGAAGATTTTAATAACTTTAAGTTGATAAGTCATAACAGCAAAAAGATATTCATACAGACGATAGTTCATAACGAAAAACTTGCACGTGAAATGTTATCTTCTGAAGATGATGTAAATTTGGTTATAGATTATAACAACGGAACCAAGAATTCCAATACTACTAAGAAAAAAATAACAAAAATGTGCAGAAAGTGGTACGACCTTATAACAAACACAGAAATTCCTCAAGAACAATCTGAAAAAGACTCAAAAAAATTCTTTTTGGAAAATGCTGCACTGTTTGGTTCATTGGATGAAAAATTTAATTCGCTTCGATATCCGAATAAAAAGGACGCAAATGCTAAGAGGGTAATCAATGCGTATTGGACTGTATTTATGGTAATGTTTGAAAGCTTATTCGGAGAAATTTCGGAATTAAATTTTGATGCCGTTCTTAAAAAGCTGTCAGATGAAAAAACAGTTGCGAAAAATATGTTGTCAGGAAAAAGCAATTGCTATTATAACACAGTAAGCAAAGTTAAGGGCAACTATCATATTGCTACAACCAATTATACGGCTCTTGTGTCCACAGCCTTTGAAAATCGTGCAAATTATTTGAACGGAAAATTGAGCTGGTTTGAAGATTTATATAATCTGACGGTATATGATTGTACCCAAGAAAGCGAACGTGACTTGATAGTAAAACACCCCAAAAACATAATCCCATTTATTTTTATACCGAGCGGAGTGAAACCTATTGTATGCCCTAAGCAGGTTAAAGAATACACTGATTTCAAAAGCAATTTAGAAAGCAGTAGCGTTCTTTGCGTTATCGGTTACAGGTTCAACAGCGAAGATAATCATATCAATTCGTTTATAGCGGACTGGTTAAGAAAAGATAAAAATGTCCTGATTTATTTCAATTATGAAGAGGGCTGTAAGTTGGAGAATTTGCATTGGATTAAAATGCTTATTGAAGGTGGAAAATATAAAACGATTGATAAAATTGAGGGTTTTAATTTTGATTTTATAGATGAGCATAAAGTTATTGACATAAAAATAAATAAGAATAATGCAAGAGAAACGGTTTCGCATTTTGTTGAGCAATACAACCAAAGAATAGCGGCAATGTAATCCATAAGATAGTTGTTAAATAAGACAGGAGGAATATAAAATGGCGCATATTGCAGATGTAATCAAATATGAGGGTGACAACAGTACATTTATATGGAAACATCCTCGGGAGGACTTTAACAGTCTTACGCAGCTGATCGTTCATGAAAGCCAGGAGGCAATATTCTTCATGAACGGACAGGCTCTTGACCTGTTCGGCCCCGGCAGATATACTCTCGAAACTCAGAATATCCCGAAAATCGGCGGAGCATTAAAGCACAACACAGGATTAAAAAATCCTTTCCATTGCGAGGTCTATTTCATTAATCAGACTGTTCAAATGGGATTAAAATGGGGAACCGATTCCAAGATAAGATACATAGACCCCGAATCGGGCGTGCCCCTTGAATTGGGTGCAAGCGGCGAGATGAATTTGCAGGTTTGCGATAGCAGAAAGCTCCTGGTTAAGCTTGTCGGCACGATGAAAGGAATAGCATGGGATGCCGACAGCAAGGATTTTACAAAATCTATTCAAAATTCTTTCAGACCGATGATTTCCACAGAGGTTAAAGCGAACCTTGCGACTGTAATTAAATCAAAAAAAATAAATATTCTCGAAGTTGACGAACACCTTGTTGAAATAGGTAACGAGCTTCACCAAAGAATTCTTCCGGGCTTTGAAGAGTTTGGCCTTACAATTCCACAGTTCTATCTCAATACGGTGGTTCTGCCTGAAGAAGATCCGAATTTCAGAAAGATAAGAGAGCTGTATACAATCTCTTTGCAGAAGCGAATGATTGATGCCGAAAAGGATATCAGAACGTCAAAAGCGCAGGCCGAGGCGGAAATTACCGCCGCTCAAAGAGCTGTTGAGATTGAAAAGCAGGCGACTCAAACCGAAATAGCACGCCACGAAGCGGAAAGAAAAATAATTGAGTCTGAAGCAGAGGCAGAGGCGATGCGCCGTGCAGGTTACGCCGAAGCACAGGTTATGCAAGCTCAGGGAATCACCAAGAAAGACTATGTACAGGCAGATGTTCAAAAGGCTTTTGCCGAAGGCATGGGAAATATGGGAGGCTCCGGAGGCTCGGCAATGGGAGACGTAATGGGACTCGGTATCGGATTGCAGGCGGCACAAGCCATGAGCGGCCAAATCGGAAATATGTTTGGCACGTTTAATAATCAACAGAGCCCACTTAAGTGTGCAAAATGCGGAGCAGATATTCCGCAAGGATCAAAATTCTGCTTGCAGTGCGGCGAAAAGATTGCGGCAGGTTCAAACGACGCTGTCGTTTGTCCGGAATGCGGAAAAACTGTTGCTAAAGGCAAGTACTGTTTGGAGTGCGGACATAAGTTTGTAACTACTTGTCCGAATTGCGGCAAGGAAATTCCTGAAGGTGCAAAATTCTGCCTTGAGTGCGGAACTAAAATTTAAAATGAGGGGTATATAATCATGAAAATCAAAAGACTTGCTATTACAATTTTCACAGTATTGTTTGTTGCGTTTACGCTTGTCTCGTTCTTTGCATACGATAAATCATCTTCTGTCCCAATTGTTTGTGAAGATAAATCCTATGCTCAGAAATATGCAAAGCATCATAATATCGACTATAAAATTTTGTCTGATTCCGATAAGAATATCGGTCTTGTAAATCTTGATGATTTTAAGTATAACGACGACGGAACATTGGTTTCCTACAATGGTGACAGTGAAACAATTGCTATTCCCGAATCAATCAATGATACTGCTATCATCAGGGTTAAAGAAAATGCATTTGATGATGCAAAAAATTTGAAGGAGATTTATATTTCAAAAACACTCCTTATTTTTGAACCGAACAGCCTTAAGGGGGTTACGGTTTATGTCCCGGAGGATTCTCTTGTTTATAATCTTATGCAATGGAAGGATAAGAATAAAATTGATCTCTCCGTCGGAGAAAATACAGGCGATGTTGTTGTTTCAAATTTTGATGATTTTAAGGTCTCGTCAAACGGCACGTTGGAATCATATGTAGGTGACGATTCAATTATCTCCATTCCTGCCAAAATCGGTGACTTGAAAATAAGGAAGATTGCCAAGGATGCTTTTATAACCGCAAAGCGTTTAACAAAGGTTTATCTTCCCGAAAGTCTTGAAAAATTTGAACCGATGCGTGTTGAAAACGTTGAATTCTGTCTTTCAACAAAGTCCGATGCTTATAAAGATGCGAAGGATAACAAGTCAAAGGTTGATTTCTCAAGCAATACGGATCATAGCAAAATGGCGGCTTCTCTCGATGAGGACTTTGACTATAACGAAAACGGCCAAATTCTTGAATACAGAGGAACTGATCAAACCGTTGTAATTCCTGAAGAGATCAACGGAACTAAGATTATTTCCGTTAACGAAAAGGCATTTGACAAGGCAAAAGACACAAAGACAATTTATTTGCCGGAAACAATGATAGCTTTTTGGCCGGAAACTCTTGACGGAGTAAAGGTTTATGCTCCAAGCGACGCTCCCATCAACAACATCTACGCCGATAAAAAGTTTGATTATGTTACATATGCGGATTCATATTATGTGAACTTTTATTCGGCGAACATTCCCTACTCGTATGATGATATTTCAAATGACGAAGTGAGGGTAAACAGCTATAACGGCGAGGACAAAAATATCATTATTCCGGAAACGATTGACGGCAAAAAAGTGACAGCTATCAGCGTGGACGCACTCGGTGTCGGAGCGGAAAGCATTTTGATTCCCGGTACAGTCGATAAAATTGAAACAAAGCTTTATACTGCAAAATATGATGCGGCCTTTTATATTGGTTTGGTAATCGCATTACTGGGATTTGCTTTGGCTTTGGTTGCTGTATTGAAACTTAATCTTGACGAAAGCAAGGAAAAAACATTCCTCCGTTTAAGCTTTCTTCGCACAGCCTATACTGTTTCAATTATGTCCGTAATTCTTGCGGCTGCATATATGTTTGTACTTCCGAGATTTATAGTCACTCCCGTATGGGTTGGCGGTGTGTTCGCAGTATTGATTGTTGCGTTCGGAACAACATCTTTTATAAAGACGAATACGGCAACAGAGCTTGTTGAAAAGGCTGATAAGGAGGTTAAAGAGAAGACATTCTTTATCAAAGCGTTGACTGTTGATGCCGACGTGCTCGTTACAAAGGCACAGTCCGATGAAATTAAGAGCATTTCTAAAAAGGTTTATGACGCTGTAAGATATTCCGACCCGATGTCAAACGATAGGCTCGCGGGTGTTGAAATGAGAATAGAAAATCTCTTTGACGAATTTAAAAATGCCGTTTCTGAAAACGATGCGGCTTCTTCAAAGAAAATTGCGGCAGATTTGCTTGAAGCAATAGATGAAAGAAATAAAAAGTGTAAGATGTTGAAATAATCAAGGGGTGCAACATGGCGATTTTTAAGTGTAAAATGTGCGGCGGTTCTTTGAATGTTCAGGATCATTCAAGAATTGTTGAATGCGAATATTGCGGAACAAGGCAAACTTTGCCTAAATTGGAAAATGAAAAGACCTCCGGCCTGTTTGACAGAGCCGGAGACCTTCGCCGTCAAAATGAATTTGATAAGGCAGAAGCTCTTTATGAGCAGATATTGGAGATGGACAACACCGACGCAGAGGTTTATTGGTCGCTGGTGCTTTGTAAATACGGCATAGAATATGTTGAAGAACCGGGTACGGGTAAAAGAATTCCGACAATTCACAGAGCTCAGTTCACGTCAATATTTGCCGATGAAAATTTCAAAAAGGCATTAGAATATGCCGACGATGAGCAGCGTCAGCTTTATAATGAAGAGGCCGGCAAAATTGAGCAAATTCAAAAGGATATTATTGAAATATCTTCAAAGGAAGAGCCGTTTGACGTTTTTATTTGTTATAAGGAAAGTGACGAAAACGGTAATCGCACCGAGGACAGTGTTATAGCCTATGATTTGTATCAGAATTTAACAAAGAACGGATATAAGGTATTCTTTTCGAGAGTAACACTTGAAAGTAAGCTCGGAACAGCATATGAGCCATATATTTTCTCTGCTTTAAATTCTGCAAAGGTTATGATAGTAATCGGTACAAAGCCGGAATTTTTTGACGCTGTATGGGTTAAGAATGAGTGGAGCAGATTCCTCAAGATGATGAAAGAGGATAAATCCAAAACGCTGATTCCGGCATATAAAAATATGAATCCGTATGCTCTCCCTAAAGAATTTTCATATCTTCAGGCTCAGGATATGTCGAAGCTTGGGTTTCTGCAGGATCTTACAGCCGGAATAGATAAAATTCTAAAAAGCAGTATGGAAAAGGAGAAAGAAAAAACAAAGAAATCGTCCGCAAATGTATTTGACTTTATAAAGGCATTGCCGAAGAAGACAAAAATCATTACATCGGTAGTTGCTGCAGTTCTGGTTGTTGCAATAGTTGTCGGCGCAGTTGTTTTGCCGAGAGTTAAGAAGAGTGATAATGTCGCCGGCAACTTATTCTCAAAAAAATCTTCAGGCAATTCTTCCTTTCGGACGAATAACACAAGCAAGATCGTCGAACCAACCGATGCCGACTGGGAAAGCTTACAAAGCAATTTGTATGTTATCGTTAACGATGATTTTGATTGTGAGACGGCAACAGCCCAAGATGCACTGCTGGCAATGTACAATCAATGCGGTGGCTTCCCTATATACCGTGAAATTTTCGATGACGAGGAATCGTTTTATACCACAGATGAAAATTATAAAGGTGACCCGGAAAACAAATTTTCAGCCGGAGCATCATACGGATTCAGAAAATATTCGGTAGAAAAAGTTAACTGGATTTTGGAAAATGCGCTGAATGTAAAAGCGGAAACATTTTCTACATTGAAGTACAATGATAAAATTGCCATTTACGAAAAAGACGGATATTATTACACTAATATTTGCGCAAAGGATTATGGATACAATCTTGATTTTTCCATTTACATTGATCAAAAAGAGCGAATTAAAGATAACATGTTTAATGTCACGGCAAGCGGATGTGTGGGCAGCTTTGATCCGACGCATACCTTCACGGCAACGGTTGCAGCAAAGGATATTGACGGAAAGCATTTTTGGTCGATATACAAATGGAAAGAAGATATACAAAAGGTCGATCCGGCAGAGTACGAACAAGATACGTCGGAAGAAACCGAACATCAGGAAACGATTTATGTTTACGAAGGCACCGATATACCGGATTTCGGATATTACTACAACCTTACAGGTGATATACAAAAGCCGACAAGCAATGGCGGAGTAATATCCTACAACTGTTCAAATTTGGATATTAAAACATACGAGCAGTATTTAAATAAATGCGGATATTATTTGTTCTGGAGTGAAGACAATGCATATAGATTCAATATAAACGGCGGAAATGATGATACCGAAGTTGATGTAGTGGGATATTATAACGACAAAAAAGAAGTGTGCTCGTTTGAAGTTTCATCTGTTTTATTGCATTCTTACTGTGAAACTTACGGCAATTCTTGATAGATATTGTGATATCAAATAAAAACCCAAATTAAATCTAAACATACCGATTCCTAAACAATTTTTGAATAGGCAGTTCTATTTCACCAATATATGAAACCGCTGTCAGATTTTGCAAAGCTTTTGGAAAACAGCGTAATTACGCATTAAAGCAAAGCATTTTGACGTCGGAAAGTCGTCAAAAAATTCAGACACATCTTTGTTAAATAAATTTTCTTCGGATAAGCCGTCGGCATTTGGTCGGCGGTTTTTGTATTTGATAATTCGCTTGTGTTCATTTGCATAAGACTGTTATGCAAATCGCGCTTTGCTCCAAAACCGCGTGCCGAGGGTTCAAGTCCTTCTGCCCCTGCCAAAAACAAAACGGATGCCGTATGGTGTCCGTTTTTTGTTTTTGCAATAAAATTAGGACTTGAACCCGGGAGGGTCTGAGCGTTAAGAAAACAGTCCTGTGGACTGTTTTTAGTGAGGAGAGGTGAGCCGGGTACTGTTGCACGGCAACGGTCGGCGAGACATAAGAGTGCGAAGCACACGGCAAGTCCTTCTGCCCCTGCCATAAATGCCTAGGATTATCAATGATCCTAGGCGTTTTTCTTTTGCCTTTTTACAACTGAAAAATACAGCAAAATTAAAATTTGATGTAAATCAATAGCTTCGACGGGCGACGAATGGGCGACAGGACGTTGAAAAATTAGAAATTTAATAATAGTGCATTATTTATTCTTCAAAGAGGGACTTGAATTTTAATTTTTTGAAATATAAAGTAGAATACTTTTAATGGTACTGAAATTATAATACATTAATTGACAAATAGTTACATTATGATTATAATTACAATATGAAATAAAAAAAGACCTCACTGAAGAGGTCTTTTAGCACACAATGTGCGGTTGAACGAATTAACGTCAACGATTTGAGTTAAACTTTTATTTGAACTCACAGTGTAGTTCCATAGGATCAAACTACACTTGTATGGTAACATATTGAAAGGCGGTTGTCAAGATGAAAAGGGGAAATTATTATTTGGGTCTCGATATCGGTACAGATTCGGTAGGCTATGCGGTTACGGACGAAAAATATAATCTTTTAAAGTTTAACGGCAGTCCTGCGTGGGGAACGACAGTTTTTGATGCAGTTTCATCAAATGCCGAAAGGAGATCATTTCGTTCTGCGAGAAGGAGGCTTGACCGTCGCCAGCAAAGAGTTAATCTCTTACAGGATTTATTTGCAAAAGAAATTGCAAAGGTTGATGAAAATTTTTATAAGAGAATTAGGGAAAGTCAGCTTTACAGAGAAGATGTCGGAGACAAGTACATATTGTTCAACGATACAAATTATACAGATACTGACTATTTTGCTGAGTATCCCACAATTCATCATTTAATAAAAGAGCTTGTGAAAAATCCGGCTCCGCATGATGTCAGGCTTGTCTATTTGGCGTGTTCATGGCTTGTTGCTCACAGAGGACATTTCCTGAATAACATGGAAAAAGGCAGCATCAGTGACGTTAAAGATTTTGAGAAGGTGTATAAGAAATTCCTTGAGTATTTTACAGAGACAAGAAAATGCGCCGCCCCGTGGGAATGTGATGACATAGAAGCGTTCGGAAAAGCAGTTAAGGCAAAGAAAAATGTTACGGCAAAAAACAAGGAACTGATTGAGGTGCTTCTTAATGGGCAAAAGCCCTCGAAGGAAACAACCGAGGAGTTCCCGTTCAGGCAGGACTGTATAATTAAATTGCTCGTAGGCGGAACTTGTAAGCTGAGTGATCTGTTCGCTTGTGAGGAGTATAGCGACTACGGGTCAATTTCTCTCGGCATGGATGAAGATGTAATGAAAGATATCTCGTCAAAAATCGGGGAAGATTATGAGCTTATCTCTGTAATGAGAGGAATATATGATTGGTCACTTTTGGTTGATATATTGGGCGAATACAGCACAATTTCGGAAGCAAAGGCTGCTGTTTATGAGCAGCATAAAAAAGATCTTGGAACACTGAAAGCATTTATCAAAGAATATAAACCCGAGAAATACAATGAGGTCTTCAGAGAAATCGGCAAGGATAATTACGCAGCATATTCTTACCATACAGATGAGCCGAATTCGGCAGGGTTAAAAAGAAAAAATGTTGAGGACTTTTCAAAATACATACTTGGAATTATCAATAAAATTGAGCCGAAGGAGGAAGACATTGAAAAATTCAACGATATGAAATCCCGACTTGAGCTTCGCACGTTTCTGCCTAAGCAGAGGAATACGAATAACAGGGTAATTCCTCATCAGCTTTATTGGCATGAACTTAATGAAATACTCAAGAACGCATCGGAATATCTTGATTTCCTAAATGAAAAAGATGAGGACGGAATAAGTGTTAAAGATAAAATTCTGTCTGTTTTTATGTTTAAAATACCGTACTTTGTCGGCCCGCTTAATGATAAATCGCCGAATGCGTGGATCGTGCGTAAGACAGGTAGAATTTATCCGTGGAATTTTGAAAGCATGGTTGATCTTGATGCGAGTGAAGACGCTTTTATCAGGAAAATGACAAATCGTTGTACATATCTGCCCGATGAATATGTCTTGCCGAAGGATTCTTTGTGCTATCACAAGTTTATGGTTTTGAATGAAATAAATAATTTTAAAATAAACGGAGAGAAAATTTCTGTCGAGCTGAAGCAAAGAATATACAATGAGCTGTTCCTCCAAAAGAAGAAGGTAACCCGTAAAAGGATTATGGATTTTTTGATTTGCAACGGATATCTTGAAAAGGGCAGCGAAGATATGGTAAGCGGAATAGATATAAATATTAACTCGAATCTTGAGCCGCAGATTGCATTTAGAAGGTTATTTGAAAATAATATTTTGTCGGAGTCAGAAGCGGAAAGAATTATTGAAAGATCCTCATATGCCGAGGATAAGCTACGTTTTTTAAAGTGGTTGAAACGGGAATTTCCCCAATTAAATGATGACGACAGGGAATATATCGGCAGATTAAAGTTCAAGGATTTCGGCAGACTGTCGAGGAAATTCCTATGTGACTTTGAGGGAACGGATAGAAAAACCAGAGAGGTATTTACTATTTTAGAGGCACTTTGGAGTACGCAAAACAACCTGATGGAGCTCCTTTCAAACAGCTTTACCTTTGCCGAAAGAATAGAAGAATATCAAAAAGAATATTACAGCGAAAATCCGAAAGCCCTTAATGACAGGTTAAACGAGATGTATATTTCCGATTCGGTCAAGCGTCCTATTTACAGAACACTTGACATAGTGAAGGATGTTGTAAAAGCGTTCGGTGTGCCGAAGAAAATATTTGTTGAAATGACACGCGGAGGATCTGCCGATCAAAAAGGAAAGAGAACAAAATCAAGGAAGCAACAAATTCTTGATTTATATGAAAAGTGTGATGAAGAAGATGTAAGAGAGCTTAAACAGCAGTTTGAAAGCATGGGTGAGCTTGCCGACAACAAATTGCAGGGAGACAAGCTGTTTTTGTACTATATGCAGCTTGGAAAATGTATGTACAGCGGTGAGCCTATCAAGCTTGAGGAGCTTGGAACCAAGAGCTATGATATTGACCACATTTATCCGCAGGCTTATGTTAAGGATGACAGTATCATAAACAACAAGGTGCTTGTGTTATCGGAGCTTAACGGAGAAAAGGATAATATCTATCCTATCAAGTCGAATATCAGACAAAAAATGTTCGGCTGGTGGAAGCACTTAAAAGATAAAGAACTGATAAGCGGCGAAAAATACAAGAGACTTACCCGTTCAACCCCGTTCTCAGACGATGAAAAGCTTGGCTTTATTAACAGACAGCTTACCGAAACATCACAGTCAACCAAAGCCGTTGCCACACTTCTCGGAGAAAAATACGATACCGAAATCGTATATTGCAAGGCAAGGCTTACATCTGAATTCCGGCAGGAATTTGACCTGCTTAAATCGAGAACCTTTAATGATTTGCACCACGCTAAGGACGCATATCTGAACATCGTTTGCGGAAATGTTTATAATATGAAGTTTACTAAAAAATGGTTCAATATTGACTCGCAGTACAACATACAAACAAAGAAGCTGTTTTCGCATCCTGTTATCTGCGGAGAAAAAACCGTATGGGACGGAGAGCCGATGCTTGCAAAGGTTAAGGCGACTGTTGCGAAGAACAATGCACATTTTACAAAGTACAAATTCTTTAAAAGAGGCGGGCTGTTTGATCAAAATCCTGTGCATGCCGGGGCGGATAAAACTCCTCTGAAGAAAGGCTTGCCGACTGAAAAATACGGCGGATATAATAAGGCGGGCGTAATGTTCTTTATTCCTGTAAACTATACAGCCGGTAAAAAGACGGAATCGATTATAATGTCCGTTGAATTGCTTGTTGGAAAGAAGTTCCTTGCAGATAAAAACTTTGCCTTAGAATATTCATATTCAAGACTTCAGCGTATTCTCGGAAAACCGGTTGACTCAATATCATTCCCGATGGGTATGACACCGTGGAAGGTCAATACCGTGCTGTCGCTTGACGGATTCAGGGTTTGTATTACCGCTTCGTTAAACAAGGGAAAAACGCTTTCAACTCAGAATATCACTCAATTTTCAGAAAATGTGCATTGGGAGTATTATTTGAAAAAAATGGAAGAGTTTGTGCGAAAGACAAGCAAAAATCCCAACTATGTTTATTCTGAAGAATATGATAAAGTTTCGACTAAAGAAAATGAAAAGCTTTATGATATTTATATTCAAAAACTTGAACATTCAATTTTTTCAAAAAGAGACAGAACATCATTAAGTCTTTTGGAAAAGAGCCGAACGAAATTTTTGAAACTAAATATTGTATCACAAACAAAAGTGCTGCTTAATATTCATCAACTGTTTGGAAGGCTGTCAAACGGTTGCGACTTATCTGCCATTGGTGCCGGAAAAGCTGTTGGCTCAACTACGTTAAGTACAACTGTTTCCAACTGGAAAAAGTATTACTCGGATGTTCGTATTATAGATCAATCCGCCTCAGGCTTGTGGGAAAAGATATCCGAGAATCTTCTTGATTTGTTATGAGTTGGCGGACGGTAATAATTTCCAATCAGTCAAAGCTTGATTACAAGATGGGCTATCTTGTTGTAAGAGGCATTGAAACGCGCAGAGTTCATATTGATGAGATACTTAACCTTGTTATTGAAAATCCTGCCGTTTCAATAACCGGCTGCCTTATTGAAGTTTTGGTTGAAAAGAAAATAAAGGTGATTTTCTGTGATTCAAAAAGGAATCCGACAGCCGAGCTTGTTCCTCATCACGGCAGCCATGACTCGCTCGGCGAAAAAATAATTGATTTGATGGAGCTGATTACGGAATTTGACAGAGAGAAATTTTATGTTATAATTAATTTACGCAGTTATTTATCCGATGAGGAAACGGAACGATTTATGGATACGGTCATCCGGCATAGATTTTCGGTGCTGATGATTGAAAGCAACGAGCATTTATTGTTGCCCCGGGAAAGCCGCTTCCTTGTAGA
>OQWM01001292.1_pt1 | contig 17190 bp, 13 predicted proteins | sample 1691531 | NCBI WGS metagenome assembly OQWM01 (sample SAMN03418257, study PRJEB22391) | human gut metagenome | biome: human-gut; feature: organic feature; material: feces | host: Homo sapiens | place: Tanzania | collected 2013-01
CGAATGGAACAAACAAGCTATTCGATATGGCGCCGGTTTTTGTGAAGGCCTTATCTAGCCGTCGCGCGCGAGCTCGCCTGCTGGGTCTGGGAGATCGGGTGCAGGTCCGAGGGGACCATCCCCTAGCGGGCGGCGACAACCGGCTCCCGCCGGGAGGGCCCGCGCCTCGACGCATCGCCGGCGCGAGTTCACGGCCTTTTTCATGGGCAGCCCCCGGGCCGCGCCCGACAAAAGACTGGATTCGCACGATCGCGCCGGACGGAGAATCGAAATGCGGTGGGGTGCGCGGACATACCGGGCTGACCGCCTGCAGCGCACCCGCAAGAGCCCGCGGATATTAGCTTGCCAGGCAAGCGTCGACTAAGCCATGCAGCGTGCGCGGGTCCTCCCGACGGGAAACGAAAAGACCCGGCTTGGGGCCGGGTCAGAATGTGCATGCCTATTGACAATGGCTTTCTCATATTAAAAAAGGGCAACACTCTCTAACAGAAAGCGTCACCCTTAAAGCTCCCAAAGAGCTTTTGTATTTCACTATCTACTATACACCTCAATAAGATGAAGCATCATATCCAGACCACCCACCACGAGAATATCAATCCACGCAAACAAAAGAACGATTAAAACAATCGCATTCCAGGTTCTTCGACGTCGCACGAGCCTGTGCCATGGCAACGCCAACGATACTGGCTCGTGTTCTAATCTTCGCGCTCAATCTGGCAGTTACCCAGCTGCTATTTCAACAAGTCAACCAGTAAAAACTCTCCATTCTTACGCTTACTCGTCTCCGCATGGGCCTTAATTGCTTTTACAAGTTTTTCGCCGTTGCCCCAATATTCCTCAAGAAAATCTTTCTCTTTAATTTTGCCTAGCCCAATACGCTGTTTGCAGAATTCATTAGGCTTAAGTTGCCTATCCCTTCTGGTCGCAATTCCCCAATCCCGATAGGCACCCTCTGCGTGAATCACAAGCATCTCGATCTCCGGTCGCGTAACAAAACTCAGCACTTTAGTACCGTTCTGCCTGCGCTTTGGAAACTCAAACTTGGGAGCACCGCTATCCACAATCCGTGCGACCGCAAGTCCTTCAGCCCCAGCAGCCTCGTAGTTCATCGAGAAATAGTCGTTTGCAATTTCGGATGCCTTGCGTTTTCGTGTGTAAGGACGATCAACAATGAGGGCATCTTTGACCACTCGTTCTCTAGGGACAATCAACAAATCGTTGTCATACAGCACCTGAATAACAGTACCCTCTGCAGTTCCCTCACAGCTAAACAAGACAAAACGACTTGATAGAATGTCTTTTACCTGATTACCCATTGATGTGCTCGCAAACATACTCGCGCATCGCTTGAACATCGGGGTACTTAGGCATAGACCCCTTGATTACATTGTTGATAATCACATCGCTCTTTTTGTTCTCAATCCGATTGATACGCTCGGAATACTTGATGAGCTCTGTCTTAAACGAATCGTCGCGCACAAGAACAAAGACATTGTCCTTGCGCCTCAGCACATCAAGAAGCTCCGAGTAATGAGTCGAAAAGAGCAAGGTTGCCCCATGTGGGTTCGTAACAGGAGAAGCAAAAAGCTCAATCACTGTGCCAACAAGTGATCTATTAAGACCCGTTTCAATCTCGTCCACAATCAGATAGCCCCCATTTCTGAGAGCGGTTATCGCTTGATTGACCAGCTCAGCGCCCAAGATCGTTCCATTTGACAGAACAGAAGTCGCAATCGCGACATTCATCACTCGCTCCGCTCGCTCGCCCTTAAACTTAAGATGGAACACTTGGTTTTCTTTGTTCCAGACAAGATATTCAACACTCGGATCAAAAGCCTGAACAACAGGGGTTGGCAAGCTCGTCAAAGGCAGCGTGCGCTCGGGGGACTCCACCGAGACCACCTTTTTACCCGTGATGACAGACACGATTGACATGTTGTCATCCAGGAAAGTTCGTTGGGCATCGTTAAGAACAAGGTTGCCACCATCAGGCCCCTCACGAACCAGAATAGGCTCAGAGACATCCTTCAGACGCTCGATATTCAAAACGACCTTTCTAGAGACGCGCGATACGGGGCATCTCCAAAGCCATTCGTTCTCAAATGCAAGCGATTCCGCAAAAGAAGTATCCTCCGCAGTAACGTCATCTACTTTGCGAAGCCGAGACTCAATAAGATAGACCGAACCTTTTTCGAAAAATACACAGGCAACATTGACCTGGCGCTCCAAGTTTCCGAGAACATCGGAGCCAGTTGCAAAGCGGCGCATAACAAAGCTGCCAGACATATAACCAAGTACAAAGCGCACAAGGTTGAGAGTCGTTGTCTTACCGGATGCGTTTACGCCAACAACGCCCATTACATTTTGAGAATAGATCGAAGACCCCACCGGTAGCGGGAACACGTCGGCGACATTACCTTCTTCATCGCGAGAAACGCGATCGGAGGCAATAAAATCAAGTTCCAAACGCTTGTCCTTAAACAGCGTGACCCCATCGATTCTTAATTTAAGAAGTTTCACAGCGACCTCCTCTTAGACAATTCAATTATAAACATTTTTCCTGTTTATAATCCAAGAAACATGATGCCTCCGGATCGTTCAAAGGAAGTCTAAAGAAACAGCTTAGCTTGACGAATATAAATACATCCTAAGCGTAATCACAAGTAAGATTTATCGATATAAAAGCTGAAGTGCCAGTTTTTAAGTTGCGCATCAACGTCCTCGCTGTCATCAACAAACTCAGAGAGCATATCCGCACCATCAGTAATTGGGCAGCGATCGCCCTCGTATTTCATAAAAGGAAAAGCACCATCTCTTGAACCGGCAGCAAACACAAAACCTGATGGATTGATTGTCCAACAAACGTATGCGTCCTTTCCGCGAGAAAGCAACAGCGATCCGTTGCAGCTTTTGGGCAAGAAGCAGTTAAACGCCTCGTCCAAAGTCGAATAGGCACCGGATTCCATCCAGCTCCGATTCTCCAAACTCGCAATTGTCCAAAGAAAGGACTTCATCTCTTCCAGATATGTCCAGTCAAACCATATCCCATCTTCATCGAACCCGCTCCTCCCTTTACCCGATTCAAACCGTTTAACCTTAGCGTTGGCGTTAGCGGCGGCCGTGTCAATCTCGCACTTAAAAGTGCCCAAGTAGGAAACTTTTTCAGACGGGTTTAAACACTCTAGATACTCATGGGCATTCCATCCGTTGAAATGCCTAATGTATCGAAAGTTTGGAAGCAACGCCATTGCAACCTTAATAAACTCCTTTGTAGGCAGGTTCTCTTCCGCAACTTTAATCCGCATGGCCATCGATTCAAGCGAGGCATAATAAGCAAGGGCGATAACATAAGGCGCGATAAATACCGGATACCAAATTGAAAGAAATAGCGAGCTTAATTCATTACCCCAGTCCATTGAAAACCAAGTATTTGAGAGCAGCAACGTTGCTGCAACAAATATTATGATGCCCAAAACAGTCCTGGCGTTTTCAAACAGGCGAAGATTGGCTGCATCGCGTCTGGATGAAAATAGAGCATAGCCAATACCCAAAAACAAAAGCACTACCTGAAGAACAACCTCAGCTGGAATCGGGAAACAAACCAAGTTGATATAAAAGGACGTCAACGCGCCAAAACCGACCTCGGGCACAATCAATTCATTTTTAATAGAAGTAACCGATGTTGCCTTAGATGCAATTAGCATGGAGGGAAACCCAACAAATACAACCTCAAGAATTGTGTCCAACAAGATGTCTGTATTCCAAAACCCGTATACAAATGCACCGTATATCAAAAGCGAGGAGTACGCCACAAGAATGAGCGCAGGGATTAGAAATTTGGGATTTAGCGCAAATATGGCAACATCAGCAAACGATTTAATAACACTTAACAACTTGCCCTTAGTCAGAAGGTAAATCGCTAAAAGACCCATCAATATTATTGACGCATATTCACGGTTATCCATTTGTCCGATGAGAGTTGCAACCACCCATTGAACTCCGCTGAGGATCATCAAGCCCCTCCTTAGCCATGTTGAACCTAGACGATCGCGTCGAAAATGTTGGTGTAAGGGCGGCGCCCCAGCGTCCGTTTAACGAAGAACGGCCTTCGTCATAGAATCTGAAATCACCACAACAACAGGTTCTAGGAAAGGACGAAGACCGCTATGGAAATCTTATCAGACCCGACGCCGGACATACTCGCCATGCCCCGGTTCGAAAACGGAGCCATCGACATGCAGGAGCTGCTGTGCAGGCTCGCCAAGCAGGTCGTGAACGCCGTGATGGACGCCGCGGCCGACCAGCTGTACGGCGGCGGGGCGAACAGCCGCAACGGCTACCGCGAGCGCAGCCCCGCCACCTGCGTGGGAACGCTGACGCTGTGCATATAATAGTTAATGCGGAAAGGCGAGGTTATTTAACCTAGCCAACAACAGCCCAGTCACTACCGGCAGCACTCGAAATCTTAGAGGAATCACCCTTGCACACGACAGTCGCCGACGCGTCGGGCACATACTTGACCTCAAGAACGGAAATGCCTTGTTCCTTAAGCTTCGAGGTCATCTCGGTTATCTGGGTTTTACTCACATCATTATTGCTGACTAGTTTGACGCCAATGGCATCATTTTCAAGCAGGCAGGATACAACCGTATTGTAATCGGACCAATAACAGAACTCTCCAGAAAGCCATCCAAGCTCAGTGGCACATATCGATCCAGTCACAGAAACCGTCTTTGGAAGCAAACCGTAGCGCTGCCTTTCCTCAAATTCCAGAACATCGCAAAAGACGCGGTTAGCATTAAGTAATCTCGTTCCACAATAGTCCCCGTAAAAAGGCGCAAAGTGATTACGGATAGCCCGCGACAACATCCAGTAGTCGTAGGTGTAATAGCCCATGAAAATTAGCAGAGCGTCTCCCCCGGCCCCTTCAGCAGAGCGACCGAATTCAACAAGAAACCGATCCCACATGCGCTCAATATAGGGAATTGCGAGTTTAACGCTATCCCTATCAGACAGAGGAGTATCGCTCATCTGCTGCATTATTCCCGTAGTATTTGCCAAATGAAAATGAGCGGCCATGCGCTCAATCGTTCGGATGAACTCAGGACGATTCCCATCCTCTATAGCCATAATTGCGAAGAAAACACTTCTCAACAGGAGATCATTCGAAAAGCGCTGAGGTAAAAGATCACCATATTCGCGTTCGTATGCGAAGAGCCTGGCTTCGCCCGTATCAATTGAAGAGTAACTGCATACGGAGTACGAAGGAACGACATATGGCGGAATGATACGTGAGTGAACACTGCTACACTTAATTTGATAGCGCTTAAAAAAGGTGGAAATCCAAAAGGTCACAACACCAAATAATGCCAGCTCAAACTCAAAGGCAATACTCGAAGTATCAAGCACATCTAGCCCCTGCTCTCCGAGATAACCGTCGATAACAAAGTGATCAAATGCGACAGACAGCAAAAGAGACATGAACGCCTCGAATGAGAACGGAAGAGTCCGGTACCGCAATTTACCCCTTGCATGCTTAGTTATCCCAAGAAACAACCAATAGAAAAGGGTAGGCATGTATCGCAGCGAAGGCCCTGGAACTGAAAGCGCATCGCAAATCACAGCAGCAATAAACACCGGGAGCTGGCAACAAATTGTTGGAGCGAGAATTCGGTAGGCAACGTTCAACCTGCCCGACTCATCGGAGGGATACAGTTCTTCGACGGTGTATTGCCCTCCGATCGCCAAGGGTCCAGCAAAGCGGACAAGCTGAACGCTCGACAAACCGATAAAGACATAAAAGACAATCCAATGAATAGTGACCGATTCCACCTGTAAACAATCTCCTCAGGTCATACGCTTGCGATTAATTGTAGATAGACAGAATTGAACAGGAAGCAACAATATTTGAAACTGTTGTTTTGCGCACCCCGGATTAACCAACATACCCCAGAAAGGTCGCTGATGTTGACTGGGGTTCCCGTAAAACCCCAACAAAATATGTGCGGAGTGCCGGCCTGAAACTGCCTTCGGACCCTATTGGCTGCACACCGAGAGGCTCCGCTATGAAACGCCCCCTTTACCACCCGCTCTGCGCGACCGCGTGCACGTCCATGGTCAACGCGACGATGCCTATGGCAGCCATTGCAGAGGGGGTTCAGCCTCAGAAGGCCGCCGAGCAGCAGGCGCAAGCCGTGAGGTCGAGCTCAGCGTTGCTTTTGAATGCAGAAAAACGAGTCCGAACGCAGCGGCGTCCGGTCCTCTTGGCAGGTCCCATCTTGGGTTGATGTCCACAAAACTAGCCCTTGCGGTCGGTTAAACAAGTTTCAGCAGCCTTTGATACTCTCCGGGATCACGCATACGCATAATATCCATGTATGTTCTGCTTTTTGCGACCATGATATCGTCGAACTTGGATAGGCCGTGCCCGCTCGCTCTTGTGACAACCATGCGGTCGTCGCAAAAATATGAAAGGAAGGTGTCCTTGCCGGGATGGTGTATCCGTCGGACGTCGAGCACGTTCCGGAAGTCATAGTAAAGTGCGGCGTTGGCGGTTTCCTCAAGTTCAGGCAGTCTGTCGATGCCTTCAAAGCGGCAAGGATAAATAAGCAGCAAGTTTTTCGAATGATTGATTGAGCGAAGAAGTCCTCGGGCCTCACGGTCTTCTTCGCTCAATTGTTTATTACTCTCAGTTTTTAGAAGCTCGTCAAGCTTGGCGAGGCTGTAATCCCTGAGAATTGCATGCAGGCGAAAGCCTCTCTGTTCTTTTACATGACTTCTGCAAAGTTGTTCTAAAGTTATTCCGTGGTCTGAAACTCGCCTTGACGAAGTGAGACTTACGGCGCGCATCATGGATTTTCCGAAGATGAGCTTGAAATCTAACTGATACGCGTCTGATACCGCATCACACTCCCCATTTGCCTCGGATACGGGCGCATGAAACTCCGCACCTCTGGTCAGTTCCTTGAAAGCGTTAGAGTGGTTGATGAGCTCGCGCGTCCATTCCTCGTATGTATATAACGGACGCCCAGAATAGTCTTGCATGAGGTCCTTAACAAACAATTCTGGGGTAATCATTGCGGATTTAAGTCTCTCGGCTCCGGGAACGGCTTCAATAAGCCTCTTATCTATCACTGTGGCCTCCTCCTTGCGGTAGTTTTACGGATGTTGACGGAAGCCGTTCCAGCAGGGTACGCCAAAGTTTGCCGAGCGAGCGGCCCGTCCTGGCTCGGAAGGGTCCGTGCCTTCGCCTAGAATACGCGCACCATGGCGCGTTCAGGCCGCTTTCGGGGTTATCCTGACCGTTTCCATGGCAACCTCGCGCTACTTCTCGGAGAGGAAGATGGCCGAGTTGCACGACGCGGCGCTGCGAAGGGGAGCATCGTGCTGTCATGACTGGGCCGAGCTGGAAAAGACTGCCGGGAAGATGGTCGAATCCAGCCTTGAGCTTGCCGACAGAGTGGAGTCGGCCTAGGATATCGATAGATTCCGGATCCTGGACACAGGGGCCAAGGAGTCCATTACACCAACTTTCGCGACACTACCGTTCTTGTCATATCATTCTGATGTTCGGCTCGAGTTTCAGAGGCATCGTTCCGCGACCGCGTGAAGGCACATCAATTGTTACCTGGTGATCGGAATTGGCCGATATCGATTTAGTATTTATGGCTATGAATAATCCAGCGCTAAAGCCATCGTTTACCGAGCACTCAAGCGTTTAATCTTCCTGTAAATCTTAGCCTCGTCGGGGGCAATCGGATCATTTGGAAACGCCTTTTGGGCTCTCGCTACGTAGGAAAGAAAGTTCCCATAGCGAGAAAATGCAGAAGGGCCAGCATCACCCGATGGGCATAACCTTCTTCCCTTAATACCAAGCGGCGAATAATGTTGATACAAAGCAGAGACCCGTTTCTTGGACGCGTGTCTCCCCTCTCCCTCATTAGAACGCGCAATCGCAGTGGCCGCCTCACGGAGACGCTTATGGTACCTTCCAACCGTAGACTGTCGAAGTCTTACAACGCGCCCGTCAAAGTCAAACCCCAGGAAACTGACTTTCTGCGTCGGATGTGCACCGGAGTACGAATAGACCTTACCTGCACGAACGCTTTCAAAATCAAGCTGAGCAACTCCGTCGCCATCAACCCGGAACACCTTGGTTTTCTCAGGTTGCAGTTTAACGGAATCGACATCGGCCATTAGATTGATGGCTTCTACAAGTGCATCAAAGCCAGACTTTGGAACGGCAACAATAAAGTCATCGCAATAACGAAGATACAAGCCGCCAACCCGTTCAACGGCAAGTCTGACTTTCATATCGATATCGGCCATATAAATGTTAGCGAGCACTCCGCTTGCGGCAAGACCCTGAGGAATGCCCAGCGCAGAGCCATCCCGTACCCAAGGTCTGGTAATAATATTGCTCTTGTTTGCAAGAAATTCAGACTTTGGCAAGATAACATCTAGCTTATTAAGTTCACGAATAGACTTGAACCGAAGTTCGATAGCCGCTTCATTGATCATTTTCTCCCGAGTAGGATCGATTGCTGGCCATGGCAATTCATGTCGAGCAGCCAAATCAGCAATAGGCCAGCACGAATAGCGAAGGATATTTTTAATAACTTGATAGTGATCGTCCGGCAAGCGTCCACTGGGAAACAACGAACGCAACGACGCTATTAGATGGGCATGATTTAGGTTGTCGAAGAAGCTCTCGAAATCACCCGTAAGCACAAAAGCCGAATCTTGCTCATGCATATAGTCGAATGCCTTTTTAGCTGAGGAAATATTGCTGCTAGCAGTTACGGCGCTGTCTGATGAAAGCGAAGAGCGGTACGCTACGGCAACCTCATTAAACTCTTCGGCAATAGCCTTCTTGTTATATAAGTCCGACCACAGATAAGAGTAGTACTGGAAGACGCGGTGATCGAAATGCGAGGCATAAGCGATATTGCGAACTTTGCAGCTTCGCTTACCTCCACGATACCGAACAGTAATGATCTCGTTGGAAATAAGAGGGTAGAACGCATGATGAGAAACATACCCTGAATCTAAAATCTTGGCCTGAACTTCGGCAAAAGAGGCCCTATGATCGAAATGGGCATATGAACTTTTGGAACTATATCGAGGAATACGAGCGATATCGAACTCGGCCAAAATACCCCCCAAATAAATCAACCTGTCCGGATCAACAAGCGGCGGCTAACCCTCCCCGGACAGGCTAATCAAAGGCGCAGCAAGTGCAACCAACGCTTTCGCGGCCACCTAAAACAATGATTGCCTATGGCATACTAGACGAAAGCGAGGAATTGGTACTTATGACCATCGAGGCTCTTATCCAGCTAGCAGCAGGCAACGCTGGTGTCAATGTTGCGAACGTCGGAATTTCGTCGTTTGCGATATTGACGGCAGTAGCGTACCCCATCGCCAGTTCGCGATGGGCAGCTAGCTTTATTCCCCATTCTTGCTTTGCTTAAACAGGTTATAAGAAATCGGCTCATGCAGTTAACAGCGCCTTGATGCACACCCAATTGTCTTGACGGCGGTCGCATCGAAAATGCTGGTGCGCCTCTACGGATACAAGGACCCCTCCATCTAATGCATGCACGCTAATGCATGCACACGGTCCGCGAGACAATATCACCGACAAGACCGTGAAAATCCCGATGTGCATAATCCAGGAGTTTGGATGCACAGACGAGTGGATTGTCATTGTTCAGATTGGTCGCTTCGCGCTCCTCGCCGACGGGAACATCGCCGAGGGCGAAGACATCAGCGCACAGCGAGGCCGAGGACCGACCCCTCCCAAACATTCCCCACTGATATCTTCTGAATTGAAGACGCCGATGGCGTATCCATATACCATTGGCGTCGACACCATCAGATGCGGACCGCGCGGTGACCCCACATTCCGCTGGCGCCATATGCACGACGACGGCTACGTGTGGTGGACCGAGCGCCTGCGCCGCTCCCTCGAGCTCTACGACGAGGTACGCCTGGACCATTTCCTTGGTTTCCAGTCGTATTTCTCCATCCCCGCCGGAATGACCGGCGCTGCCGGCCGATGGATTCCAGGGCCAGGCTTGGAGCTCTTCGCATGCGTCCGCGAGCAGTTAGGGCAGCTACCGTTTATCGCCGAGGACCTGGGATATCTCACGCCCGCTGTGCGCGCACTTAAAGCGCAGTGCGGCTTCCCCGGCATCGAGGTCCACGCCATGCACTGGGGCTACCTGCTGGACCAGTTTGCCATGACCTTTATGAACCCCCGCACGGATGAGTACGGCGGAGCCTTAGAGAACCGCCTGCGCTGTGCCCGTGAGATCCTGGACGGGGTGAAGGCCGCCTGCGGCAGCGACTTTGTCGTGTCTATGCGCCTGGCCCTCAAGAGCTACATCAAGGGCTACAACCACCCCTCCCTCCACGGTGAGGACGAGGTAGGTCGGACGTTGGAAGAGGGCCTGGAGATCGCCAAGCGTCTCGGCCCGGGCAAGAATGTGGTCACCACCATCGTCGATCGCCGTGACCGCTACCTGTGCGAAATGCCCAACGAGAAGTATGTCGTCTGATAGGCGGGATACATAACATTTATTCAGAAAGAGAGGTCGCTGACTGACTATGAGCTTTTTCAAAAAAATTCGGGAAAGCAAAACCTTTCGCATGGTTCTCATTGCCGAGTTCGGTGCGCTTTCCATCCTGTTGGCCAAGTTTACTCGCTTTCCCATTTTTGCGGCGGCGCCATTTCTGAAAATGGATCTGGGCGAGATTCCACTGCTGCTGGCTGCCATGGTTTTGCCGGGCTTCAGCGGCCTGACGGCTCTGCTGGTGAAGGAGATGCTCTCCTTCCTTATTTTCGGCACGAACCTGTATAGCCTGACGGCGGACTTTTTGGCCTGCGGCTGCTTTTTGCTGGTCTTCACGCTGCTGCGCCGGCGGGAGCTGTCCCTGCGCCGCTTCGTGGTGGCCAACGGGCTGGACATCGGCTTTGCAGCTGCAATACGGCTCCAGCATCGAGACCATCTGGGCGCAGATGCCCTTCATCGTGCCCTTTAATGGGCTGAAGTGCGTGCTGGATGCGGTGTGTATTGTTCCCCTGTACCACCGCCTCACCACCATGATCACCGCCAGCGCGGTTGCCCTTGCCCAGGGCGATGAAAATCAGCTGAATGAGCGGGAAAATATCTAAATAATTTCCAAAAATTAATTTAGATATGATTTAGTAGATGAGAGCAAAAAATTTAGCAAAAAATGACAGGAACTGTGAGCCGCCCCGGCTTGTGTGTGCAGCACGAGTTGGGGCGGTTCATCGTTTGTCCTGTTTTTGGGGGACGGGGGCATATGATTTTTTTCAGCTCTCTGCGCCGCAGAGCTTGTCCCGGTAGATCATCATGGCGGCCAGGATGCCGGACTTGAGATGATTGGTGAGCTTGCAGTTCGCCGCGATGAAATAGCTGTCGCCGCCGCAGGTCAGCAGGGCGCAGCCGTCCACAGTCTCGAAGCCGCCGCCGAAGGAGCCGTCGATGATGCCCCGGTCGTACATTTGCAGATACAGATCCGAGCTCTCCCCAAAGAGGGCTTCCGCGGCCAGGTCCGCCACCATTTCCCGGCGGATGGCCGCTTCCCCCCGGCCCAGGGGGGCGCATTTAAAAGCCAGGGTAAAGGTGGGCATGGATACCTCCATCCGGGCCTTGGTCAGGGGCTGGGGGCAGGTCAAGGGCTCTTCCCAGTCCTGGATTTTTTCGCCCACTTCCCGCGGCTCCTCTCCCAGAACCTCCCGGGCCATTTGGCAGACCGCCTCCGGGTCTACATCGCCCACCACGCAGAGCATCATGTTCCCCGGGGTGTAAAAGGCTTTGTGGCACAGGTACAGGTCCTCCGGGGTGATCTCCCGGATGCTTTCGGAGATTCCTAAGATGGGCACCCGGATGGGGTGGCGGCTGTAGAGGACCTTTGCCAGGTTTTCAAACACCACGCTGTCGGCGGCGTCCCGGTTCATGCCGATCTCCTGGTCAATGATGCCCCGCTCTTTTTCAACGCTTTCCTTTGTAAAATAGGGGGTGCTGACGAATTCCAGCAGCAGATGCAGGCAGTCTTCAAAATGGTCCGTGCAGGAAAAATAATAGGCGGTCATGTCGTAGCTGGTAAAGGCGTTGGTACTGGCCCCCCAGACGGAAAATTCCTCGCTCACATCCCGGTCCCCGGGCAGGTCGAACATTTTGTGTTCCAGATAATGGGCAATGCCTCCGGGCACATGGTGCTCCCGGCCCTCAAAGCGGAAATCCTGGTGGATGGAGCCGAAATCCGTTACAAAATAGGCAAGCTTTTTGGAAAAGCCGGTTCTGGGCAATACCGCCACCCGCAGGCCGTTGGGCAGGGTCTGGCGGCAGACGGTTTCGTCAAGGCCCTCATAAAACTCCTGGATCATTCCTGGACTCCTTTCAGAAAATAGGTGCTGTGCAGCTGCAAGGTCCGGGCGGCCTGGGAAAGGTCCTCCCTTGTCACGGCTTCCAGGGCCTGCCGGTGGGTCTCATAGTTCAGGCCGCTGCCCCCTAAAATCATGGAGGAATCGTAGCTTTCCATGGCGCTGGGGGAATCCGGCACCGCGGCCAGGGCGCTGACCAGGGCATGACGGGCCCCTTCCAGCTCCGCCTCCGTGATTTCTCCCCGGCGGCAGGCCTCCACCTGGGCCTCCACCTCCCGGCGCACATGGTCTTCCTTGTCAAAGTCAATGCCCGCGGAGACCAAAAGGATGCCCTTGGCGCTGTAATAGCCGGAGCCGATGGAGTAGCACAGGCTCTGCTTCTCCCGGACGTTCTGGAAGAGCTTGGAGGTCATGTCGCCCCCCAGAACCATGTTCAGCATCTGCATGGCGGCAAAGTCCTTTGTCCGATTGGTGATGGGGGTCACATAGCCCATGGCCAGCTTCCCTTGGGTGACCTCCATGGTTTCAGAAGCGTCCTGCCGGGGGCTTAAGTTTAGTTCCGTCTGGGGGGCCAAGGGCCGATAGTCCCGCCGCTCCCTGGCAAAAATGGGCAGCAGCACCTCTTTGACCCGCTGGGGTTCCGCGGAACCCACATAAAACAGCTCCACCGGGCTTTCCCGGCGGACCTTTTCATAGTGCCGCAGCAGCCCCTGGGGGGTGATGGCCTCCACGTCCTCCGGCTCTCCCATGCGGGGCAGGCCAAAGGGGTCCTGGGCACACATGGCTTTCAGCAGCTGCCGGGTGGCATAGGCCCGCTTGTCGTTAAACTCTGCCTCAATGGCGTAGATTTGGTTGGTCTTTTCTCCCTGGACGAACCGGTCCAGGAAGCCCCCGTTTTCCGTAGGGTAATCAAAGAGCAGCTGCCCCACAAAGTCCAGGGTCTCCTCCAGCACCGACTCCCCCTTGGGGGCAAACCGGTCATCCATGAGCCCCACATAAAAGCCCGTGGTCTGGTAGTCCCCCGCCCGCCGGGAAATGGGGCTGACGGAAGCACCGTAGAGCTCATCCAGCCGCATGGTGATCTGCCGCAGGTCCCGGGCCTTGTTGCAGCCCCGGAGCAGCACACTGGGGATCAGGGCATTCATGGCCGCCTCCTCCCGGGCCATGGGCCGGACATATTGAATAGACAGGGCATTCTGCTTAAACCGCCCATCCCGGCAGCACCGCAGCCGCACCCCGGGGGCCAGTTCGATGGTTTCGATCATGGAAACGCTCCTTTAAAAAGATGTATTTTACGAACACAAAACAGTGATAAATGCCTTAAATATACGAAAAAACGCAACAAACGTATTGTAGGGGCGGCAACCTGCCGCCCGCCACGTTGGATGTATAACCTGTGGGGTTGAACGATATCACCCACCGATCACGTCATTCCGAGGGAGCGCAGCGAGTCGAGGAATCTTCCCAAGTGGCAAGCTTTATCTTGTGTTGTTTTATTATCCAACGTGGTGGATTTCTCCACTCCGCTTCGCTACGGTCGGAATGACATAATAGTGGGACGTATCTGGTATTTACGGAAACAGTTCCGGGGACGTGGCGATTATAACCCGTGTGGATGAACGGAACCACCCACCGACATGTCATTCCGAGGGAGCAAAGCGAGTCGAGGAATCTTCCCGAGTTGCAGATTTTATCTTGTGGTGGTTCATTATCCAACGTGGTGGATTCCTCCACTCCGCTTCGCTAAAGGCCTGAATGACAATGGGGGGACGTTTCTACGGATTCGCCTATTGTTTGTGCAATGTTTCATGCTGTACCGCATTTCCCTCATCAGGCTCGCCCACGGGGCGAGCCAGCTTCCCCCAGGGGTGTCCCCAATAGCCCCCCTGGGGCTGAACGGTATTACCGGGCGGGGGCGGAGACTGTGGGGATGCCGCAGGCGGCGGTGAGAGCGTTTTCCATCAGCTCCTGCCACTCCCGCAGGAGGTCTGCCAATTGGTCCCGCTTGGCCTTTTCCAGGGGTACCAGCAGCTGGGTCAGAAGCAGGCCGTCCTTGCGGCACAGAGCCTCCACCAGCTTTTCCGTCTCCTCCCGGGTCTTCCCGTCCTCCTCCAAAAGGGCCTTGGCCTGACCCAGGAAGCCGCCGCTGCGCTCTGCCGCTGCCCCGATGGCATCCATAGCCCGGTCCGGATAGTCCCGGGTCAGAGCGGCCTCCAGCAGGGGCCTCGGCAGGGGCTGCATGCGCAGTTCCGTACACCGGGAGCGGACCGTAGGCAGCAGGGCATCGGCGTTGGTGGTCAGCAGCAGGAAGACCCCGTAGGCCGGGGGCTCCTCCAGCACCTTCAGAAGGGCGTTCTGCCCCGGAATACCCATATCCTGGGCTCTCGGAAAGAGGTAAATTTTATGCTCCGACTCGTTGGGCTGCACGTAAATATCCGCCCGGGCCTGACGGATCAGGTCCACGCTGACGGTTTTCTTCTCCGGGTCATCCACGGTGATAAAATCCGGGTGCAGTCCCTCCCGGACCTTCCGGCAGGGGGTGCAGCAGCCGCAAGGCTTGTTGGTGCCCTGGCAGAGGATGGCGGAGGCCAGAAGCTTTGCCAAAGTCCGCTTTCCGGAGCCCTCCGGGCCGGAAATCAGGTAAAAGTGGGAAATATGGCCCTTTTCCAGGCTGCGGGCCAGATTTTCCTTGATATGCTCGTTGCCAAGCAGGGCATCCATTCCCATGTTTAGCCCCACAAAGCGGAGAGCATGGGGATGATCTGCTTCTTCCGGCTCATGACCCGAGGCAGGAACACCGTATTGTCCTTGGGGGTCACGCCGAAGGCCTGCTGGATGGTGTCGTCATCGCCTACATACAGCAGTTGGGTGCCTTCCAGAAGCACGTCCGTCAGCATGAGGATCACCATGGTGAGGCCTTCCTTCTTGGCCTGACGGTTCATGTGGTCCAAGAACTCGGTCTTCCGCTCCAGCATGCTGGGGCTGTCCACACAAGTGATCTGGGAGACGGCAAAGTCGTGGCCCGCAATATGGAATTCCTTATAGTCCGTAAACAGCAGCTCCTGGGCGGTCTTGCTGCCCAGAGAGCCGGAGAAAATGGCCTTGCCCAGCTCGTCCAGGGAGATGTCCGCCATCCGGGCCAGCCGCTCCGCCATTTTCCGGTCCCGCTCCGTACAGGTGGGGGACTTGAACATGACGGTATCGGACAGAATGGCCGCCGCCATCATGCCCGCCATGCCCTTGGAGGGCATGAGCCCCCGGTCCTGGTACATGCCGGCCAGGATGGTATTGGTAGAGCCCACGGGCTCGTTGCGGACGTAAATGGGGTTGGTGGTCTGAATATCCGCCAGACGGTGGTGGTCGATGATCTCCAGAATCTCCGCCTCGTCCAGCCCCGGTACAGACTGGGCTGCCTCGTTGTGGTCCACCAGCACCACCCGCTTCCGGCGGGGCCGCAGCAAATGATACCGGCTGAGGACGCCTACGATCTTCTCGTTTTCATCCAGAATGGGATAGCAGGATTCCCGGTGCTTCAGCACGGTTTCCTTCACGTCATCCACCCGGTCCTCCAGATGGAAGCACACCAGGTCCTCCTTCCGGCAAATTCTGCCAATGGGAGTGGACTGGAAGATCACCCGGGTGGCCCGGTAGGCAGCATAGGGGGTGGAGATGACGCAGGTGGTGGTGGGCAGGTTCCGCAGCTCCTCGTCCAGCTCCGCCTGGCACAGCACCACGGCGGTGACGTTCATTTCCAGGGCCCGGCGGATCATATCCGGCTGGTGGCCGCAGAAGACGATGGAATCCTTCCGGCTCCACAGCAGGCTCTCCCGGTTCTGGGGCAGGGCGATGGTCACCTTTCCGGAAATGGTATCCACCTGGTCTCCGGCCTCGTTCAGCACCCGGCCTTCCAGCACGGAGAGCACATTGAACAGGGGCACATCCGCCAGCTCCGCACCGGCGATCAAATCCATATTGTAGGTGGCAATGTAATCCCGGGACAGCATGCCATAGAGGGTGCCGTCCTCATTGGCAACGGGCAGGGCGGGAATGCTGGGCTGAGCCTGGAAGGTTTTCCAGGCCTGGGCCACAGTCACGTTGGCATCCAGCACCGGGGGGGTATCGAAATCCAGGTCCTGAACCTGGGTATACATACTGTTGATGCGCTTGGGAGCCTCAAAGCCGAACCGGTCCAGCACCAGCTGGGTCTCGTCCGACACCCGGCCCAGGCAGGCGGCCTTGTATTCCCGGTCTCCCAGGGCATTGCGCAGGGCCGCATAGGCCATGGCCGCCACAATGGAGTCCGTATCCGGGTTTCTGTGCCCGGTCACATAAATTGGGTCCATAAATCTCCTCCTTTTAAGGGTTTTATTCAATGTTCCAGGGTGATTTCCCCGGCCAGGTCTTTGGCGAAAAGGGCGGTGATCTGCTTCTGATTCAGCCCCTGGCCCAGGCCCCACATGAGCTTGGTGTAGGCGGCTTCGGAGGTCATGTCCAGGCCCTGGATGACCCCCAGCTCCAAGAGCTTCTTGCCCACCTGGTAGACCCGAAGGTCCGCGCTGTCGTAGAGGCATTGGGTGGTGACCACTACGGAAATGCCGTCCTCCACCGCCCGGCGGATGCCCCGCAGGCCCTTGTGGAGCACATTGACCCCGCCGAGACCGAAGGCCTCAATGACGATGCCCCGGTAGCCCATGGCCGCCAGCATGTCAAACACCGCCGGGTTCAGGCCGGGGGTCAGCTTCAGCAGAAACACATCCCGGCAGGCGCAGGCGCTG
>OQWM01001295.1_pt1 | contig 17183 bp, 15 predicted proteins | sample 1691531 | NCBI WGS metagenome assembly OQWM01 (sample SAMN03418257, study PRJEB22391) | human gut metagenome | biome: human-gut; feature: organic feature; material: feces | host: Homo sapiens | place: Tanzania | collected 2013-01
GGTTCCACATGGAGCAGAAGAGCTGGAAGAACCGTCTGATCCTCTGCGTGCCCGTTCTCGGCGTCGGCGCCATCCTCGGTATCGGCAACGCCCTCGGCAAGATCGACTACACCATCATCTGGCGTTACTTCAGCTGGACCAACCAGACCCTGGCTATGATCGTTCTGTGGGCCGCTTCCATGTTCCTGTTCTACGAGAAGAAGAACTACTGGATCACCGCCGTTCCCGCAACCTTCATGACCGCTGTGTCCATTACCTACTTCATGCTGGGCAACGAGTGCCTGGGCCAGTTCCTGAACAAGGGCGGTGTTTACAACACTGCTCTGGCCTACCCCGTTGGCATCATTGTCGCCGCCCTCTTCCTGGGTATCTTCGTATACTCCATCAAGAAGCGTGACGTGCATCCCCAGTACGAGACCCTGGGCAAGTAAAAAGGCTACATTTGGAGGGGGAGGAAACTTCCCCTCCATATTTCTTTTTGAGCGAGGTATCCCATGATTTTCAAACCAAAACAATTAGGCTCCACCACTCTGGACAAATCCACACTGGCTGTGGATAAAAAATTCTGCAAGCGTTTTGGCCCCTGCGGCGTAGGTGACGAGGCTCTGTATCTCAATAGCTTCTATTTGGAGCGCTGCTATTATGTGGCCCTGGATTCCGTGAAGCGGGTATTCAAGCGGGTGGCCATGAGCAAGGGCGGCTTCACCGGCAAGGGCGTGTTCGGCTCCATTCCGTATCTCGTGGTAGAGCTGGATGACGGCACGGTGAAGCAGTGCAACTTCAAATGGGAGCAGGATGTGGACCTGATGATCGCCCACATTTCTTCCCTGCGGCCGGGACTTCCCACCCACAGCGTGGAGGCGGAGCGGCGCCTACAGGAAAAGCAGGCAGCCATGGAGGCCAAGTTCTTAAAAGAGCTGACCCCCAAGGGCCAGAAGACCCGGGAGGAGCTGGAGGGGGCCAAGGCCTACCTGGGGGTCTACCCCGAGCAGACCACCCGGCTCTCTGCCACTGCCAAGCAGAAGCGGAGCTCTGACGGCACCAACCCCGCCTACCGCTGGGTGGCTCTGGCCATCATCGTGGCCGGTGTCATTGCCCTGGCCTATGGCATTTATGTGCTGGTCATGGGGGATACCACAGGCCTGTACTTTACCCTTTTGGGTCTGGCCGTTGCCTTCCTGTTCTCCGGTTCCCAGGTCCTCCCCACGGCCAAGAACAACCGGGCGGCGGTGACGAAAGCTTGGGAGGATTCCGTTTCCGACATGGAGGGCATCCTGCCGGAGGATTTTCCGGTGCCTGCCTGCTATGCCCACCCGGTGGTCCTGGAGCGGATGATCCGCATCGTCCGGGAAGGCCGGGCCCAAAGCCCCAAGGAGGCTCTGGCGGTGCTGAAAGAGGACCTGAAAAAGCTCAACCACACCGTCCAGGTGGAGCAGGAGGAATACGACGAGGTGGTGGCCATCAAGCCCATGTTCCTGCTGCGGGAGTACAAATAAATTTTATTCCGTAAAAAAGACTGCCTCAGGGAATACCCATGGACCTGAGGCAGCCTGTGCTTTGAAAGGAGCGGCCTATGGAAGCCTTTTGGAGAAAAAATCAGAAACTCCTGCTGTCCCTGGCCATGGCGCTGGGGCTTGTAGTGCTCTTTAAGATTTTTGGGGTGCTGGTCTATGAGACCAACGACGATACCATTCTGGCCTCTCTTTCCTATGGCTATTATGGAACGCCCCAGGGACTGCTTGTATACATCCATCCCCTGATGGGGCAGGCGCTGGCGCTGCTTCAAAGGGCCGTGCCCGGCATCAGCTGGTATTTCCTTATGGAGCTGGGGCTGCTGTGGGTGTCCATAGCGGTGTTTGACCGTCTGATTCTGGAGCGGTTCCGGGGGGCACAGGCGCTGCCGGCCCTGGCGGTGCTGAACCTCTACTGCGTATATGGCATGCTGTTTCAGCTGCAATATACCAAAATCGCCGGGGCAGCCTCCATTGCGGGGCTGCTGCTGCTGTTCTGGGTGGCGGAGGAAAACAAGGGCTGGGGAAGCTGGCTTTTGGGTCTGCTTCTGGGCCTGGCGGGATATTGCCTTCGGTCTGATGCCTTCTTGATGATCCTGATCCCGCTTTCCGGTGTGGGTCTGGCGGCGCTGGTGCGCGATCTAAAGAATCGGGACTTCCGGCGGGCGGGAAAGCTGGTGGGAAGCGTTCTGCTGCTGTTTGCCCTCTGCGGCGGGCTGATGCTGGCAGAGCAGCAGGCCTACAGCCAGGATGCCCAGTGGCAGCACTACCGGAAGTTCAACGCCCTGCGGACGGAGCTGCTGGATTACGGATTCCCGGATTACGAAACGAATCAGGCGCTCTATGATTCCCTGGGGATTTCGGAAGAGGACCTGGAGCTGTACCGGTGCTGGGACTTCGGTGACCCGGAACGGTTCAATATCCAGACCATGGAGGCTTTGTGCAATGCCAAGGAGCGGGCTCCGCTGACACCCGGGCGGCTGCTGCAATGCCTCAAGGCTTCTGTGCAGGGGCTTTTGCGGTATGATTTTTCCGCCTGCTTCCTGCTGGCCCTGGGGCTCTGGGCCTTTTTCACCGGGAAAAAGGGTATTTTCCCCGGGGCCTGGGCCGTGGCTGCGGTGTTTGGAACCGAGGCCTTTCTGCTTTTCTCCGGCCGGGGCCTGCGGGAGCGGGTAGATGCGCCCCTGATGCTGGCCGGGGCAATGCTGCTGGGCCAAAGTGCCGGGCTTCTCAGCCGAAAGGATCGGTCCATGGAGGATTACGTGGGAGGAGCCCACATCCAGGCGGCCTTCCGGGAGATGAGCAAAGACAAATCCACCCTCTACTTCCTGCGAACGGATGAACTGCCCCGGGATCTGCTGCCCAAGCGGCAGGGGGGATTCGGATACTATTCCAACATTGCCACCCTGGGCGGCTGGCTGACGGACAGCCCCTATACCCTGGAACGGAACCGGGCCTACGGTGTGGAAAATCCCTTCCGGGATATGGTAGACCGGGAAGATGTGGCCCTGGTCAGCAACGACCCCCAGCCCGTCCTGGACTATATCCGGGCCCACTACGCCCCCGATGCCCAGGCAGTGGAAACCGGGCTTCTCCGGGGGGAGTACAAGGTGTTTCGCATCGTCTCCGGGGAAAGACCCTAAGGGAACTGCTGTCTGCCCGATGCTGAAAAATCACCGCGGATAAGGATAAAAACCATTGACAGCCGGACAAAAACCATGTATAATCCGGTTTTGTAAACAAGGATGTTTGCAAAGACAGGGCAGGTGCCCTGGTCTTGCAGACATCCTTTTTTTAATTAATTGGTGGTGCCCGGTGCGTCCGGGGCGGAAGGGGAGCGAGCGTATGAAGAATACAAAGTATATTTTCGTGACCGGCGGTGTGGTGTCGGGGCTGGGCAAGGGCATTACCGCCGCGTCTTTGGGGCGGCTGCTGAAGGCCCGGGGGCTCAAAGTGGCGGCCCAGAAGTTAGACCCCTATATCAACGTAGACCCGGGCACCATGAGCCCCTATCAGCACGGGGAGGTCTACGTCACCGAGGACGGGGCGGAGACGGATTTGGATTTGGGCCACTACGAGCGGTTCATTGACGAGGATTTGAACAAATACTCCAACCTGACCACCGGCAAGGTCTACTGGAATGTGCTGAACAAGGAGCGGCAGGGGGCATACCTGGGCTCCACGGTCCAGGTCATCCCCCATATTACCAACGAGATCAAGGAGTTTATCTACCGGGTGGGCCAGCAGACCGACGCGGACGTGGTGATCACGGAGATTGGCGGCACCATCGGAGACATTGAGTCCCAGCCCTTTGTGGAGGCGGTGCGGCAGATCTCCCTGGAGGTGGGCCGGGAGAACAGCCTCTTCATCCATGTGACCCTGGTGCCCTTCCTCCGGGGCTCCGACGAGCACAAATCCAAGCCCACCCAGCACTCCGTCAAAGAGCTCCAGGGCCTGGGGGTCAAACCGGATGTGATCGTGCTGCGGTGCGACGAGCCCCTGGAAGAGAGCATTTTCAAGAAAATCGCCCTGTTTTGCAATGTGAAAGAGGACTGCGTTATTGAAAACCGCACCCTGCCCACCTTGTATGAGGCCCCCATAATGCTGGAGGAGCAGCATTTTTCCGCCCTGGTCTGCCGGGAGCTGCATATTGATGCCCCCAACATCGATTTGACGGACTGGAAACGGATGCTTCACCAGATTGCCACCCGGGACAAAACCGTTACCGTGGGCCTGGTTGGAAAGTATGTCCAGCTTCACGATGCCTATCTGTCCGTGGCCGAGGCCCTGCGCCACGGGGGCTACGCCCTGGGGGCGGATGTGCAGATTCGGTGGATCGATTCCGAGACCGTCACCCGGGAGAATGTGGCGGAGGTCCTGGCGGGCTGCGACGGCATCCTGGTGCCCGGGGGCTTTGGCAGCCGGGGCATTGAGGGCATGATCGTCACGGCGGACTACTGCCGGGAAACGGGCCTGCCGTACTTTGGCATCTGCCTGGGCATGCAGATTTCCGTCATCGCCTTTGCCCGGGCGGTAGCCGGGATGCAGGACGCCAATTCCGGGGAATTTGACCCGGAGAGTACCCACAAGGTCATCGATTTCCTGCCGGACCAGAGCGATTCCGTGGCCAAAGGTGGTACATTGCGGCTGGGAGCCTATCCCTGCCACATCCGCCCGGGCACCAAGATGATGGAGGCCTACGCCGTGCCCCACATCTACGAGCGCCATCGCCACCGCTATGAGTTCAACAACACCTTCCGGGAAACCCTGGAGCAGGCGGGGCTCTTGATCAGCGGCACCTCTCCCGACGGCTATATTGTGGAGACTGTGGAGCTGCCGGGGTATCCTTTCTATGTGGGCGTTCAGTTCCACCCGGAGTTCAAGAGCCGCCCCAATAAGCCGCACCCCCTGTTCGTGTCCTTCGTGAAAGCCTGCCTGGGCGGTTGCGGGGAGTAATTAAATTTGCTATAATGGGCCTCAAAAGAGGCCCATTTTGTGTAAAAGGGCGGGAAGGGATATTTGCATGAAATATCAGAACATGGTCCCCGGAATCTTCCGGGACCGGCCCAATCGGTTTATCGCCCATGTGGAAATAGAGGGGACGCTGGAAACCGTCCATGTGAAAAATACCGGCCGCTGCCGGGAACTGCTGGTCCCCGGGGCAGAGGTCTGGTGTCAGCATTTTGACAGCGCCGCCCGGAAGACCCAATATGATCTGATCTGTGTCCGGAAGGGCCAGCGGCTCATCAACATGGACTCCCAGGCCCCCAACGCCGCCGCCAAGGAATGGCTGTCCGGGGGCGGCCTGGGGAAAATCACGGACCTGCGGCCGGAAACCGTCCACGGGGATTCCCGGTTTGATTTTTCCTTTAAAAAGGAGGGGAAACCCTGCTTTTTAGAGGTCAAGGGGGTCACGCTGGAACACGGCGGCATCTGCGCTTTCCCCGATGCCCCCACGGAACGGGGCACCAAGCACCTGCGGGGACTGATGAAGGCCGCAAAAGAGGGCTACGGGGCCTATGTGCTCTTCGTCATCCAAATGTCCCCGGTGGTCTCCCTCCACCCCAACGACCAGACAGACCCCTCTTTCGCCACCGCCCTGAGAGAAGCCGCCGCCGCAGGGGTGAGCGTCCTGGCGGTAGACTGCGCTGTCACCCCGGAGGAAATGCGCATCGGGGAGGCGGTAAAGGTGGAGCTTTTAGGAAATTGGCAATTGACAATGGACAATTGACAATTGGTTTTTAGTTGACAGTTGACAGTGGACAGTTGACAGTTGACAGTTATAGGGGCGACGGACGTGTCCGCTTTTGAAACACGTCGGTTCAAAAATACACCAACCAGCGAAACCGTAGGGAACGGCCTATGTGCCGTTCCGGAAACGTGCAATTATAACCCGTGTGGACAAAACGGAACCACCCCCCGACATGTCATTCCGAGGGAACGCAGTGAGTCGAGGAATCTTCCCAAGCAGCAGATTTTCCCTTGCGTAGGTTATTACTGCAACTTGGGTGGATTCCTCCACTCCGCTTCGCCCCGGTCGGAATGACATTCGTTTCTGGTTTTGGTTGTTACAAGAGTTAATGTACCACGACTCCGGCTTACGCCGGATGGCGGCAGATTTGCCGCCGCTGCACCCGCTTCGTTTACGCTTTCAGCCTGTTGCTCTATTCCTAGATTTTTAAAATTTCCCAAAAAGATGCAACACTTTCTCCTTTTTTGCGTTATGATAGTTGAAGAGAAAGAAAGGAGGTGCCTGAGATGGAGGATGAGCAGATTTTGAATCTGTATTTTTCCCGCTCAGAGCAGGCCATTGGGGAGACTGCCGGAAAATATGGGCCTTATTGTCATTCGATTGCTTTTCATGTGCTGGAAAATATGGAGGATGCGGAGGAATGTGTCAGTGATACCTGGCTTGCGGCCTGGAATGCCATTCCGCCCAAAAGGCCTTCGCCTCTTTCCGCTTTTTTGGGCCGGATCACCCAGAATCTATCCATTGACCGATGGCGCAGAAGCCGGGCCGTGAAGCGGGGCGGCTGTCAGATGGAGCTGGCACTGGAGGAGCTGAAGGACTGCGTCTCCGGGGCCGGGTCGCTGGAAAATGACCTGATCCGCCGGGAGACCCTGGGGGCGGTGAATCGCTTTCTGGGAGAGCTCCCCACCGTGGAGCGGAATGTGTTCCTGTGCCGGTACTGGTACCTGGAATCTTCCCGGGAAATTGGGGAGCATACCGGCTTTTCCCAGGCCAAGGTGCGCTCCATGCTGCACCGCATTCGTGGAAGACTGGATACATACCTGGAAAAGGAGGGACTGGGATGACGGAGCTGGAGCTTTTGGAGCTGCTGAGCGATGTGCATGGGGGCTACATCCGTCAGGCGGATGCCTTTCGGCAGGGCCAACTTCGAATTGTAAAAAAGAAGCACCCTATGGTCACAGCCCTGCAAATTTTATCCACCGCGGCCATGTTCGTGGCGATTCTGGGAGCGGGGTATCTGGGACTTTGCAGTCAGATGAGGAAAGCCGCACAGGAGCCGGACAGCGAATCCATGGTCATGGCCACCGGAAGTGAAGCCATGGATACAGGGACGCAGTGGCAGCTTGCGGTCCTGGGGGATAAACTGCCCTTTTACGCCCTGGAAAATGAGAGCAGTGTGACCCTTTCTCAATTCTGTGAGGACTTGTCCCAGGCCATGGGCCCAGGGGATGTGCCAAAGCCGGACCGGTATACCTCCCTGGATATGGACGGTGACGGCCAGAAAGAGCTGGTCGTGGAGTTCCGGGGAACCGGCGATCTGCCCAGGCTGGTATTGGGCTATTTTGACGGGGAACTGAGGGGTTCTATTTATTATAACCGCCAGATGGATCACATCAAGGAGGATGGCACTTTCTATTATTCCGGCGGTATTGGAAACCGGGGCTGGGCAAGGCTTCAGAAATTCGGCGGCCATTGGGTCGAGGAAGATCTGGAGGGGGACTATTTCAGTTTGCCGGATACGCTGTGGACACAGTGGGTACCTCAGGACACCGAAACGGAGCCGGAGACAACTGCCGATACCGGCACAGTTACATCGGAGCTGCATTTGACATACTGGAAAGATGGAGCGTTCTCTTCCGTTCCGGCGGACCTATTCATTGGTGAGGGCTTCTCCCTGTACATTCCCCAGGAGGGATGGGTACACGAGGTTATGGATTATCATGGCACGACTGCGGACCGCTGGGTCTGCGGGGAGGAGACCTTGGATGAATTCGGCCTGAACAGAATGATCGACACCACAAGCCGGGAGGCCCTGCGGAAATTCTACGATCAGGAGTATCCCACCCGCATGACCGTTTTCTTCCGGCCCGGAACGGACGACCAGGCCATCCGGGACTGGATTATAGAGGTGAATCCCCAATGGAACATGACCCAGAACGCCCGGGGTTCCCTGTTTGCGGATACGGCAACGGTGAATTTCTTCCCCACGGAAAGCGGCGTGATCGTCTGTATCCTGGAAACGCCGACCTTCGAAACGGAAGGACAGGGGATTCTTGGGGCAATGTACCAGTCCGTCGGCAGCTGGTCCCCGGAGACTGGAGGGACACCGTCCGATGTGGGCAACCGGGAGAAAGAGACTTCCTTTACACTGACCCGCTACATTGATTCCGAGCAGCGGTGGGAAGAATATCCGGTGCCGGTTCAGCTCTACCGGGCCGATGGCTATTCTACTTACATTCCCAAGGAGGGCTTTGAACGGTCCGAAGGAACCTATGGTGGCCGTCCCGCCCTCCGCTGGGAATATAAAGACAACCGGGACGTCTGGTTTTCGGTGGTGCCGCTGGATACCACAAGCTTCAACGAGGCCATCCAATGGGGCCTCTCCGCGGGAGGTCCCGGCGATACCCTCATGGAGGACAACTCCGGCAGCATTAGCGGCCAGAGTACAGACGGCAGTCTTTTTTGGGCAATCACCTTCCACGAAAAGGACTTGAAGGGCATTTACGCCGTGATCTGCCACTACCCCGTGGCCCAAACCGACGGCCTGGCCGCTTATGTGAAACTCATGGCCGATGAATTCCAGACGGAATAGAACCTGCCCCACAGGGGAAAAGGACCGCCCGCAACGTTGCAAATATCACCGGTGCAGTTGAACAGAATTACCCCCGATATGTCATTCCGAGCGAACGTAGTGAGTCGAGGAATCTACCCGAGTGGCAAATTTTATCTTGTGGTGGTTCATTATGCCACGTAGAAGATTCCTCCACTCCGCTGACGCTGCGGTCGGAATGACATAATTGGGGGACGTTTTCTGGTATTATCGGGAACAGTTCCGTCCTTTCGGGCGCGGAACGGCACATAGGCCGTTCCCTACGGTTTCGCTGATTGGTGTGCTCTTTTGCCGACGTATTTCTAAAGCGGACACGTCCATCACCCTAATAATTGACAATTGTCCATTGTCAATTGTCAATTCGGACATAACTGTCAACTGTCCACTGTCAACTTTCAACTCAAGCTTCATCCGCTGGCCAGATTATTGCTGATATCCGCTAACGCGTCCGTGGCGTCCGGGGCGGTGGTGTCTTGGCTTGCCAGGTCGCTGAGGCTGAGGATGCCGCAGAGTTTGCCGTTTTCCAGGATGGGCAGGCGGCGGATCTGTTGGCGGCCCATGAGGTGGGCGGCGACGCCGGCGTCCATGTCCGGGCGGGCGTAGATGACCCGGTTGGTCATGACCTGCTCCACGGTGGTGGTTTTGGGGTCGTGGTTTGATGCCAGGCAGCGGGTCACGATGTCCCGGTCGGTCACAAGGCCCCGGAGGGCGCCGTCCTGGCCGCAGACCGGCAGGGCACCGATATTATATTGTGTCAGAATTCTGGCCGCCACCGCCACCGGCTCCTCCGGGCGGATGCGGATGACGGGGCTGGTCATCAGTTCCCGCAGTTTCATGGGCATGCACCTCCTGAAATCCAGCATACCCAATTTTTTCCAGGGTTATACAAAAACAGGGCCGCAAATGCGGCCCCGTAGGATATTATTCTTGAATGAGCAGCTCCGCGATCTGGATGGTGTTGGTGGCCGCGCCCTTGCGGACCTGGTCGCCGCTGCACCAGAGGCACAGGCCCTTATCGTCAGTTAAATCCTGACGGATGCGGCCTACGAAGACGATGTCCTGGTCGCTGGTTTCCAGGGGCATGGGGTAGCGCTTGTTGGGCAGGTCGTCCACCAGCTTGCAGCCGGGGGCCTGGGCAATGGCCCGGCGGGCCTCCTCTACGGAAACATGCCGGTCAAAGTGCAGGCTCACGGAAATGGAGTGGCTGCGGACCACCGGCACCCGGACGCAGGTGCAGCTGACCCGGAGCTCCGGCAGGTGCAAAATCTTCCGGCCCTCGTTCTGCATTTTCATTTCCTCGCTGGTGTAGCCCTCATACTGCTCCCCGCCGATCTGGGGGATCACATTGTAGGCAATGGGATAGGGGAAGACCTTGGGGGTATAGTCCTCCCCCCGAAGCTTGGCCTGGACCTCCTGCTCCAGCTCCACGGGGCCGCCGGCACCGGCACCGGAAACCGCCTGGAAGGTGGTGGCCGTCATGGTGCGAATGGGGGTCAGGCCGTTCAGAGCATTCACCGCCACCATGGTGATGATGGTGGAGCAATTGGGGTTGGAGAGGATGCCATGATGGTTTTTTGCATCCTGGGGGTTGATCTCCGGCACGATGAGGGGCACCTGGGAATCCAACCGGAACGCGGAGGAATTATCCACAAACACCGCCCCCGCGGCCCGGATGGCCGGGGCGAATTTCCGGGCAATGTCCGCTTCCGCGGCACCCAGGACGATGTCCACCCCCCGGAAGGCCTCTTCCGTGGCTTCCCGGACGGTCACGTCTTCCCCCCGGAACCGGACGGTCTTTCCCGCGCTTCTGGCACTGGACAGGGGCAGCAGGGTTCCCACAGGGAAATTCCGCTCCTGCAAAATACGAATCATTTCCTGTCCCACGGCACCGGTGGCACCCAGGACGGCAACGGTATACTCTTTCATAATGATTGCCTCCTACTCTGTTTACTTTACGAAGCTGTTGTACAGCACCCGGATGGCCTGGGAGAAATCCCGGTTGTCAACGCCGAAGATGATGTTCAGCTCATCCGGGCCCTGGTTGATCATACGGATGTTGATGCCCGCCTGGCCCAGGGCGGCGAAAATCTGGCCGGAAATGCCGGGACGGTAGGCCATTTTCCGGCCTACGGCGGCCACCACGGCGATCTGGTCGTGGACCGTCAGGCTGTCCGGCTCCACTTCCTTCTGGATTTCCCCCAGCACGGCGTAGAGGCAGGGGGCCACGTCCTCGGTGGAGAGCACCACGGAGACATTGTCAATGCCGTTGGGCACATAGTCTACGGACAGGTTGTGCCGCTCCAATACGGACAGCACCTTCCGCAGCACCCCCACCTGGTTGCTCATGCCCCGCTTGGTCAGGGCGATGATGGAAAAGTCCTTTTTGCCGGTGATGCCGGTGATGAACCGATGGGGGTCCGAATCCCCCTCGAACCGTTCCCGGATCATGGTGCCCGGGTCCTGGGGGTCGTTGGTATTGCGGATGTTCAGGGGAATCTTCTTTTCCCGCACCGGGAAAATGGTGCCCTCGTGAAGCACCTGGGCGCCGGAATAGCTGAGCTCCCGGAGCTCGTCATAGGTGACCTCGGGAATGGTCTGGGGGTTTTCCACGATCCGGGGGTCTGCCATGAGGATGCCGGAAACATCGGTCCAGTTTTCGTAGACATCCGCGTCCAGGGCCGCCGCCGCCAGAGCGCCGGTAATGTCGCTGCCGCCACGGGTAAAGGTTTTGATCTTCCCGTCGGGGAGCTGGGCTTAGAAGCCCGGGATCACCACCCCGGGGCCGTCCACCTGGCTCCGCAGGGCCTCATAGGTGCTCTCCTGGTCCACGGTGCCGTCAAAGCGGAATTTGACCCAGTCCGCCGCGTCCACGAACTTGAAGCCCAGGAAATCCGCCATGAGCCGGGCGGAAAAATATTCGCCCCGGCTGGCCACCTCGTCCTGGGTCACGGTCTTGCTGTCCAGCCGGGCTTTGAGATCCGCAAACTCCGGCTCCAAATCCAGCTGTAAGCCCAGCTCCCGGGCAATGTCCCGGTAGCGGGAGGTGATCATTTCAAAAACCCCGGAGCAATCCACCCCGTACTGGGTGTGGGCATAGCACAGGTATAGCAGATCTGTAATCTTGTGGTCCTGCTTGTTCCGCTTTCCCGCGGCGGAGACCACCACCACCCGGCGCTCCGGGTCTGCCAGAAGAATGTCCCGTATTTTTCGGTATTGCCCGGCGTCCGCCATGGAGGAGCCGCCGAATTTCACTACTTTCATATGCTTCCCTTCCTTTTCGGATTCTCAGGCGAAGGCCGCCATAAAGGCCTCCGGGTGGGCTTTCAGCCACTGGTGCATGACGGAGACCTCTACCGGCACCGTCACCACCGCCCCGGCCCAATGCTTTTCCGTATTCTGCCGCAGCCAGGCATCCTCCTGGGTGACGCGGACATAGTAGCGGAGCTTCAGGCTGTTGTCGGCCTCTACCTTGGGGCCCGGCTCCGTGTAGAAGCCCCGGCCCTTTTGGAAATCCACGCAGTCCTGTACCACATTGTATGCCGTGGGGTACCGTCCGGCCCCTTGGCCGAAGAAGCTCTGGCGGCCGGAGACCTGCCCCTCCAGCGTAATGAGGTTGTAATTTTCCGGCACCGCCGCCTCGGGGCTGCCCAGGCTATAGAGGGTGGGCTGGACATAGGCGCTGTAAATGCCGGAATCGCACCGGGCGGTGGCTGCCAGCTTGCACACCAGGCCGTTGGCGCTGAAATTGGCCACGTCCTCCGCCCCGATCCGGGAAATGCCCGCCACGGGCACCCCGGACACGTCCAGGCTGACCCCGAAGCCCACGTTGGCGGAGACGATCAGCTTGTGCCAGGTGTCCAGGCCCTCCACGTCCGTGGTGGGGTCCGCCTCGGCGTAGCCCAGGGCCTGGGCCTGCCGCAGGGCCTGACTGTAGCCAAGGCCCAGCCGGGTCATGGAGTCGAGAATATAGTTGCAGGTGCCGTTCATGATGCCCCCTACATAGAAGATGGGCTCAATGCGCCGGGCCCGTTCCAGCTCGCTGAGCCAGCCGATGCCCCCGCCTACAGAGGCGGTACAGCGCAGACACACCTTTTTTTCTCTGGCCAGAGGGATCAGCTCGTCATAGCAGGTGGCGATCAGGGCCTTGTTGGCGGTGGCCACGTTTTTCCCCGCCAGAATGGCCCTGCGAACATAGTCATAGGCCGGATGAATGCCGCCCATGGCCTCCACCACCGTATCGATGGTGGGATCGTTCAGAATGTCCTCAAATCGATGGGTGACCCCGGCATCCGCCAGCTCCAAATCCCGGCGGCAGAGCACCTTGGCCACGCACATATCCTCCCGGCCCGCCACAATATCGTATACGCCCTTTCCAACGGTGCCGAAGCCCAATAGTCCGATCCGCATGTTCTCACTCCGTTCTGTCTTTCTGGTTCCTTTGTTTCTGTGGGAAAAACACTTGCTTTTTTGTACTAGTCAGTATATCATATGCTTACCGAAAATGCAATTGAAACAAACCGCAATTGCATCCCGTCAAACCCCAGGTTCTTTGTGCATTTCACCCTTGCAGGAGGTATCAATATGGATTATATTTCTACCAGAGGCGGTTGTCCCGCCGTTGACAGTGCCCAGGCGGTGCTCTCCGGCCTGGCCCCGGATGGGGGGCTGTACATGCCGAAGGTCTTCCCGGCCTTTGACTGGAAGGCCTGTCTCGTGGGCACCAGCCAGCAGATGTCCACCGCCATTCTCTCGGCCCTGCTGCCGGACATTCCCCGGATGGAGACTCTGGTGCGGCGGGCCTACACCGGGAAGTTTGAAACCGAGGACCTGACCCCCACGGTGGCCGTAGGCCCCTTCCAGGTGCTGGAGCTGTTCCGGGGCCCCACCTCCGCTTTTAAGGATGTGGCCCTGTCCATGCTGCCCCAGCTACTCACCGCCGCCAAGGAGGAAAAGGGCATTACCAAGGAGATCCGCATCCTCACCGCCACCTCCGGAGATACGGGCAAGGCGGCGCTGGTGGGCTTCCAGGACGTGCCCGGGGTCAGCATTCAGGTGTTCTATCCCCAGGGGGGCGTTTCCCAGGTCCAGCGGGCCCAGATGGTGACCCAGGAAGGGGGCAACGTCTCCGTCTGCGCCGTGGAGGGGAACTTTGACGATGCCCAGACCGGGGTGAAGCAGATCTTCACCGCCTTCCAGGGAAAGGAGCTGCCCTTCCTGCTGTCCTCCGCCAACTCCATCAATATTGGCAGACTGGCCCCTCAGATCATGTATTATTTCCGCTGCTATGCAGACCTTTTGAATCGGAAGGTCATCGCCCTGGGGGACCCGGTGGATTTCTGCGTCCCCACCGGAAACTTTGGGGACATTCTGGCAGGCTACTTCGCCAAAAAGCTGGGGCTGCCCGTAGGGCGGCTGATCTGCGCCTCCAACGCCAACAACGTCCTGACGGAATTCCTGACCACCGGCCGATACGACCGGCGGCGGCCCCTGCACAAAACCACCTCTCCCTCCATGGACATTCTGGTGTCCTCCAATTTAGAGCGGCTTTTGTACCTGCTCTCGGGCGATCAGGCCCTGGTTGCCTCCCTTATGGAGGACCTGTCCCAAAAGGGGTATTACCAGGTGCCGGAAGAGCTGCTCGGGGCCATTCAGAAGGAATTCGGCGCCGGGTGCTGTGACGATGAAACCGCCAAGGCCACCATCGGAAAGGTTTATAAAGAACAGGGCTACCTCATGGACCCCCACACCGCCTGCGCCTGGGCCGTGGCAGAAACCCACCGGGGGAACGCCCCCATGGTGGTGCTCTCCACCGCCTCCCCCTATAAGTTCTCCTCCGCCGTCCTGTCCGCCATCGGCGGGGATGTAAGCGGCAGCGAGTTTGAGCGGATGGACCGGCTCCAGGCCCTGACCGGGGTGCCCATCCCCGCGAACCTCCGGTCCCTCCGGGGCAAGCCGGAGCTCCACACCGACGTGATCCCCAAGGAGCAAATGCCGGAGTATGTACTGGGCCGGTAATAAAAACAACAGGAGAGAAGAAATGAATCGAGTAACCATCCGCGTTCCTGCCACCACGGCAAATCTGGGCCCGGGCTTTGATGCCTTCGGCTGCGCCCTGAGCCTGTACACCGACGTAACCTTCCAGGAGACGGAGGAGGTGGGGCTGGAGATTACCGGCTGTGATGAAGAATTTACCGGGCCGGACAACATGGCCTACGCCTCGTATTGCGCTGTGCTGGCCTCCCTCAACGAGCCGGTGAAGGGCGTGAAAATCCATATCGATGCTCATATCCCGGTGTGCCGGGGCCTTGGCTCCTCCGCTGCCCTGCTGGTGGCGGGTGCCATGGGTGCCAATGTGCTGCGGGGCAATCGCCTGAGTACCCAGGGCTTGCTGAACATCACCAACGCCATGGAGGGACACCCGGACAATCTGGCACCTGCCTTCTATGGCGGCTTGACCGCCTCCATGGTAGACAACGGCCTGCCGGTGACGGTGAACTTCCCCCTGCATCCCGGCTGGGAGTTTCTGGCGCTGATTCCGGATTTCAACCTGCCTACCAGCCTTGCCCGCAGCGTGCTGCCGGAGCAGGTCAGCCGTGCCGATGCCATTTATAATATCTCCCACGGTGCTATGGTGCTCAAGGCGCTGGAACTGGGGGACGAAAAGCTGCTGCGCAACGGAATGCAGGACAGGCTTCACCAGAAGTACCGCCGAAAACTGATTCCTGACTATGATAAGATTGAAGCTCTGGTGCGCACCACCGGCGCTGCCTTCTGCCTCAGCGGTGCCGGTCCTACCCTGCTGTGCATTACCCGGAATCCGGGACTGGAGGAAAAACTGGCGAAAAAGCTGGACAGCATCACCGAGCATACCTGGCAGATGCTGCCCCTGCACGTGGAATTCCAGGGCGCTCATATTGTGTAAATAACAGCGGTCTGCATTGCTTTTAGAAGAATTTCCAATAAAATAGCGGTAGAAACGACGACTTCTCGCCATTTCTACCGCTATTTTTGATAAATAATTTGCATCAACGCTTCGGTGGACAACACAGATACACTTAACTTTTTTGGTATTCATTGCCCTTTCTTTTTCTGTAGAAAAAGAATTGTACACCCTAAAAATAGGATAAACAGCGAATAAAACGGTGTGGTTGAGATTTTTCTTTCAGCGATTTGGATTGAAGAATTGGAAACATCAACGCAGTAAGGATAATCAAAAAATGCCGTAGAAACAACGCTGTAAAACGGCTGATCAGATGCATTATAAATATGCGTGCCTACCAGGGAATACCTGTTGAAAAACATATTCCGGGCGAACTCCAAAATGTGAAAAGCGTTGGTATTATCCATATAAACCGAAATAACCACATCTCTTTTTTCGGAGCATTCCAGCAAGCAGGGGGAACAGTCAGCCATATCCTGAGGAGAATATTGGGGAAGCTCGTCATATGGGATATGGGAAATGCGCAACCCACCTTCGGCAATCAGGATGATTCCGATTGCAACCAGAATGAAGCCTATTAGAACAGACGAGATACGTAATTTTTTCATGCGTTTTCCTCCTTCGTTCAATCGGTGCATAACCATTGCCGGCGGCTTTTGATGAAGTCTGACGTTCTCTGGCAACATCTTCCTGTTTTTATTGTAATTCAAGTCCGAAGAATATTCAAGCCCCAGTGAAATCACGCAGGACGATTGCTGGCGCAAGGTATTGATATGGAAGCCCATACAAGGTGCAAAAAGGCTGCTGCAAAATCGAACGTTGCAGCAGCCTTCAAATCGTTATTGCCTCTTTGCCAGGGTATAGTCATCCCCCTGCCGGTAATAGGGACAGTGCTGGCTTTGGGAGGTGGAAATCCGGTACACTTCGTCCTGGTCCAAATCCATCATGCAGTAGTAACAGTCGTACTCCTCGTCGTAGTCGTAATACCAGCAGGTATCGCACTCGTTGGATTCCATGGCTTATTCCTCCCAGATTTTGAAAGAGAAATTCCCGTCTTCGTAGAGAATGCAGCTGTGACTGCCGTCCTTGGGGATGGACACGCTGCCGGGGTTCAGGCAGCGAACGCCGTCAATCACCTGGTCAAATTTCACATGGGTGTGCCCGTAGAGGAACACGCTTCCGGCGGGCAGGGGGGGCAGCGCCTGGGGATTCTGGTGATGGCCGTGGGACAGATGGAACAGCTTGCTGTCCACCAGCAGCTGAGAATAGTCGGCAAGGCAGGGGAAGGGAAGCACCATCTGATCCACCTCGGCTTCGCAGTTGCCCCGAACGGCAATGATGCGCTCCTTCAGCCCGGACAGCATGGGAATCACCTGCTTGGGGGCGTAGTCCCGGGGCAAATCGTTGCGGGGGCCGTGATACAGCAAATCACCCAGGAGAATCACCCGGTCGGGCTGCTCCTGCTGAATGAAGTCCATCAGCTTTTGGCACCAATAGGCGCTGCCGTGAATATCCGATGCAATGATAAGTTTCATAATCATTCTCCTATTGTGTGGATGTGGGAACGAATAAAAGGTACGAATTGTTGGCGCGAAGCGCCCTTGGCTCCCTCTCTGAGGGAGCTGGCAGCCCGAACGGGCTGACTGAGGG
>OQWM01001299.1_pt1 | contig 17173 bp, 10 predicted proteins | sample 1691531 | NCBI WGS metagenome assembly OQWM01 (sample SAMN03418257, study PRJEB22391) | human gut metagenome | biome: human-gut; feature: organic feature; material: feces | host: Homo sapiens | place: Tanzania | collected 2013-01
TAGGACATGCCGGTACGCTCGATCCCCTTGCTACGGGTGTGTTGGTGCTCTGCACGGGTAAATGTACCAAGCAGATTGAGCAATTGCAGACACATACCAAGGAATATACGGCAACGCTTCAGTTGGGTGCTACCACGGCAAGCTACGATAAGGAGCACAGTGTGAACCATACTTACCCTACCAAGCACATCACCCGTGAGCTGGTAGAGGAGGTGCTGAAGCAGTTTGTTGGCGAGATTCAGCAGGTTCCACCTACCTATAGTGCCGTAAAGGTGAATGGTGACCGCTCTTATGCCCTGCGCAGAGCAGGCGAGGAGGTGCAGCTGAAGCCTAAGACCGTGCGTGTGGATGAAATCGAACTCACTGATTACAACGATGAGGAGAAGACGGCAAGCATCCGTGTGGTTTGCGGTAAGGGTACTTACATCCGTTCCCTGGCACGCGACATCGGTCGTGCCCTGGATAGCGGTGCCTTCCTGACAGCTCTCCGTCGTACCAAGGCTGGAAGCTTCTCGGTAGAGAACTGCATCGATTTCGACCATTTCCAGGAATGGCTCGATGCGCAGGAGATAGAAGACAGCCTTGCCAATAACTAGGCTCGAATTTCGAGAAATGACATGAATAGTAAATCATCTTAAGAAAGGAGATATAATATCACATGAAACTATCACAATTCAACTTTAAGTTGCCAGCTGCTCAGGTGGCACTTTATCCACATAAGACTAAGCGTGTGGTCAAGACTGCTAGTGGTGAACGTACATTCGAGATTACCCGTCGTGACGAGTCTCGACTGATGGTGCTCCACAAGAAGTCGGAAACCATCGAGATGTATAAGAAGGACGAGAATGGCAAGGATATGGTAGATGCTGATGGCAATCCAGTATTCCTGCAGTTCAAGGATATCGTCAACTACTTCGAAGAGGGTGATACCTTCATCTTCAATGATACCAAGGTATTCCCAGCGCGCCTTTATGGTACCAAGGAGAAGACTGATGCCAAGATTGAGGTGTTCCTGCTCCGTGAGCTGAATGCCGAGATGCGTCTTTGGGATGTGCTGGTAGAGCCTGCGCGCAAGATCCGTATCGGCAACAAGCTCTTCTTTGATGATGTCAACGAGATGGTAGCCGAGGTAATCGATAATACCACCAGCCGTGGCCGTACCCTCCGTTTCCTCTATGATGAGGATGGCAACCACGATGTCTTCAAGCGTTCGCTCTTTGCTTTGGGTGAGGCTCCGCTTCCTCGCTATATCATCGATGCCCGTGAGGATCACCACGCTACTGAGGATGATATGGACGACTTCCAGTGTGTATTCGCCGATAAGGAGGGTGCCGTAACTGCTCCTGCTACAGGTCTTCATTTCTCTCGTGAGTTGATGAAGCGCCTGGAAATCAACGGTATCAACGAGGCTTACATTACCCTGCATTGCGGATTGGGCAACTTCCACGAGATTGAGGTAGAGGACCTTACCAAGCACAAGATGGATTCTGAGCAGATGATTATCTCTAAGGAAGCTTGCGAACTGGTGAATAAGACCAAGCAGGAAGGTCATCGCGTATGCGCCATCGGTACCAGCGTGATGAAGGCTACTGAAACTGCTGTAGGTACAGACGGAATGATGAAGGAGTTTGATGGATGGACCAATAAGTTCATCTTCCCTCCATACGATTTCGGATTGGCTGACTGTGCTGTTGCCAACTTCTATCATCCAGAGTCAACCTTGATGATGTGTACCGCTGCCTTTGGTGGTTACGACCTGGTGTATGAGGCATACAAGAAGGCTTTGAAGAACGGCTATATGTTTGGTTGCTATGGTGACTCACTGTTGATACTTCCAGACTAAGTTGTGGAATAAACAGCTTTTGTACATATAGAAATGATTGATATTCAGTAGATAAGCCGAGTTATCCACAGTTTTCGTAAAAGTGTGAATAAGTATGTATAAAGTATATTTAAGCCTTGGCACGAATTTGGGCAACCGGAAGCGTAATATTCGTGAGGCTATCGATAAAATAGGAGAGCAGATTGGCGTGGTAGAGCGCCAGTCTGCTCTTTACGAAACCAAGCCTTGGGGCTATTCATCTCCCAACGACTACATCAATTCCTGTGTGCTGGTTCTCACCGCCATGGCTCCCCGCCAGGTATTGGAGGCTACCCAGCGCATAGAGCAGGAGATGGGCAGAACCCTGAAGTCTGTTAATGGAGAATATCACGACCGCATCATCGATATCGACATTCTGATGATTGATGATCTAGTCATCGACGAGCCCGATTTCAAGATTCCTCATCCTCTGATGGAAGAGCGCGACTTCGTGATGACTCCTCTGAAGGAGATATTAGATTAAAAGAATATTTATGCAATTGTTCAGCAGTTATCATATACTTTCATGGGCAATCGTATCAATAGCTTTGATTGCTCTTATGGGATTCTATGTTGCCAGCTTGCGCTCCACAGTAAGGAGGCAAGCTCGCATCATCAATTCCATGCGTCGCCAGTTGCAGGATCTCCTGGCTTCTTCTCCTGCGGATGGAGCTTCTTTCAGAAAACGGTCTTTGGATGAAATGCAGAATGCGGTTGCCGACCAGGCACTCCATGTCTTGGATGCTGAGCAGGAGCTGTTTGTTAAGACCACTCTGTATATGAAGGAGCACGCTCCTTTTATCAATCCGGATCTGCGCATAGATGATCTGGCAAAAGCATTGTGTACCAACCGTACAACTTTGGCAAACTGCATTAGGAAATATACTTCAGGCGACCTTACTTTATTGCAGTATATCAATCATTTTCGCATAGATTATGCGGTGCAGTTATTGGCTGATCCGAAGAATAAACAGACCATTTCGCAGATAGCTGAGGCAGCGGGCTATCGTTCACGTAGTGTATTCAATCGCCAGTTTGCCTTGATTTATCATTGTTCTCCATCTGTTTTTCGGGAGAATTCTCTTTGCCAGGCAGAAGGAGAGATTCCTTCTGATTTGGAAAATACGCTGGAAAAATAGGCAAGCGAAGAGAATCCGCATTCGAAGGCAACTTCCTGGAGTCTCTTCTCGGGCTCTTTCATCATGATTCTCTTTGCCTCGTCTATGCGCAAGCTTGCTACCCAACCGCTGAAGTTCATGTCATATTCATCCTTGATGAATGTAGATAGGTAGGTCTTGTTGGTATATAGTCTGGAGGCGAGTTCTTCCAGGGTGAATTGCTCGTGCGTATAAGCTTTGGCTTTCACCCATACTGCTATTCTTGGACGTAGGATATCCCTGAAGTCCTCCTTGTATGGCTTTTTTGTTCTGCTGGTTGCAGCAACTTCTTCCCCTTCAGCTTTTTCTTCCTCTTCTTTCTTTTTCCTTTCCTCATGGCTCAAGTTGTTTGATTGTGTCTTGTCCATAACGGCAATCATCTCTTCGGTTGTTGCTCGGCGCAGGGTTTCGTATTCATTAGCATACTTGATGAAGTTGATGGTGATATATATATACACAGCAACGACGTAGAACTGGACGAGCCAGTTGATGACTGCTCCGGAGGTGATCGAAACTACGCCGAAGGCAAGCAGAATATAGAATAACCAATGGCTGATGTTGAGCCACCTTACATTGCTCTTCTTGTCGGAAGAGAAATAATTTGCAAGCAATTCATTGCACTGTAAATAGCTTCTATGAAAGAATATAATATGTTTGGCACATAGTTCGATGACACCCAGCAAGGCGACGATGAGCAGGATTTGTCTATACGCTGCCAGAGCATCGACCATGGCGATGAGTGCAATAAATGCTGTAGCTCCAAACTTGATTGCTGTTATCTTGCAACGTTGTCTGGAAATATAGGTATAGTCGATCAGACTGCCAAACGAAAAGGTAAAGCAGATGCCTATGAGATAGAACAGGATGGTATCGAAACTTGCGACCCACTCGTTTTCTCGGGTCCACAGACCATTAAAGGTGGCAAGCCAGATCCAGATGTTTATGCTCGTCATCCACATACCGGCGGCTAACAGCCACTTGGATTTCCGGTAGGGAGCATAGACTTCTGTCTTGGGTGACTTGAAGAAAATAAGTACGAGACCTAGGATGCAATAAATGAAACTAGTCATCGTTACTAAATATGTAAAATTGCGCTCTAAGAAACTGATCATAGTTTATCGTCTTTTGCTTGATTACACTTTTTACTTATATAGGAGTCTGTTTGCTGTAGCATTGAAAACTTGTTTCCTAATAGTTGACTACAACTTTCCGTCTGCAAAGTTACAAAACATTTTCCTAAAAATGAAGTTTTCTTGTTCTAAATTTGCAATAAGTTGATTTTTAATTAGTTTTAGACACTTTTACCCCCCCCTATTGTGTCCGTTTTTTTACGTTTGACCTCTATAGAACACGATTTTTTTTCTTTTTGTTTAAAATGAAATACCCTGATTTTCTATTTTTATAAGTCTGTTTTACCCTTTTACTCTATCTTTGTACGCAAATAAAAGATGTAATAGTATAGATAATAATTAAGATAATCATATTATGGTATTTGATAGAATTGTATTAGTAGCTATATTGATGATGAATTGTTGTTTCCCGCCTCTTACAGCCAATTCGGCTGAGCAGCACAAGCAGGTTCAGCAGTTAGGGCAGACTAGGCAGTTGGGTATCAAAACCAACTTGCTTTACTGGGCTACAACCACTCCCAACTTGGGATTGGAGATGGCCGTAGGAAATAAGCATACTGCTCAGGTATTCTTTGGCTTGAATCCTTGGAAGCAAAGTGGCGGCGACCATTCCAGTCTTCGTCATTGGATGGTGATGCCTGAGTATCGCTACTGGTTCAATCAGAACTTCGATGGTTGGTTTCTCGGTGCTCATGCTTTAGGAGGACAGTATAATGTAGGTGGCGTGAAGTTTCCTTTCGGGTTATTGAAAGGATTGCGCAACCATCGCTATGAAGGTTGGTATGCCGGAGGCGGCATCACAGCCGGAAAACAATGGAATCTTTCTAAGCACTGGAACTTCGAGGCTTCGCTCGGATTGGGCTATATTCATACCCAATACGATAAATTCGAATGTGGTACCTGTGGTGAAAAACTCTACTCTGCCCATAAGAATTATGTGGGACCCACCAAGGTGGCTCTTTCCCTCATTTATTTGATTCCAGGTAGGGCTGATGAAAACCGCTCAACTGATGCTCCTCAGATCATTGAGACCATTCAGCAGCCTAAGCAGAATGTACTGAAGCCGGTGCTTCTGTTGCAGGCTGTCGTTGCCGAGGCTCCAAAGATTCGTCATCTGGATAAGCGTGCCTATATCGATTTCCCGGTCAACAGGATAGAATTGCGTGCTGATTATCGCCGTAATCCGGCACAGTTGGATAGCATTATCACCACCATCAAGGCATTGAAGGCGGATAAGAACCTGCAGGTGATAGGCATCAATATCCATGGTTTTGCTTCGCCGGAAGGTTCGTATAAGCATAATGAGTATCTGGCAAAGAATCGTGCCATCACCCTGACAGAATATGTCCGCAAGATGGTAGAGTTGCCTGACAGCATCTTTGCGGTATCATCTACCGCTGAGGATTGGGACGGTTTGCGTGAGTATATCCGGGCAAGCAACTTGGAGAAAAAGGAGCAGCTTCTTGCGATAGCCCAGGATGAAAAGCTGGATCCAGATGCTCGTGATGCGAAGCTGAAGCAACAATATCCTGCACAGTATCGCAATTTGCTCACCCTCTGCTATCCGGCTCTTCGCCATAGCGACTACCACATTACTTATAAGGTTAAGCCTTTCGATGTGGAAGAGGCAAAGCAGATTATGAAGACCAAACCGCAGCTGTTGTCGCTCAATGAGCTGTTTATGGTGGCTCAGACCTATGAGGTAGGTTCCAAGGACTTCAATGAGGTGATGGAGCTGGCTGTCCGCATGTATCCAACGGATGAAACCGCCAACCTGAATGCTGCCATTATCCGTCTGAACAACGGAGATGCCGATGCTGCCAAGCCATATTTGGATAGAGCCGGCGATTCAAAGGAAGCCGATGCCGCAAGAAAGGCGTATGAAATGATGATGCTGCAATAGAACGAAAAAAATTATAAGTAAAATTAAAACTATAGAATTATGAAGAAATTTACGATGCTTTCATCAGTCCTGGCTTCAGCACTGATGATGACCGTTGTGTCTTGCTCTAGCAGCGATGACATTACAGGTGGTAATGGTAACGGAAATGCAGAAGGTACAACTTCTTACATTGCTATTAACCTGAATAGTGTAGGGAATGCCCCTACTAGTCGTGCTTATAACCAGGGAGAGGGTACGTACGATGATGGGGAGAATAATGAGAATAAGATTACCACGGTACGTTTCTACTTCTATAATGCCGATGGTACTTCTTATAAGTTACAAACTGTTGGTGAAAAAGGTGAAAAACCTTCTAAAAACTATATTGACTATAATGTAGATTTAGGTGAAAACACTGGAAATCAGGGTACCACAGTATCTGGAGCTACTTCTGCTGTATTGGTGTTGAATGGTGAGAGCAATGTGGCTCCTGCTGCTATGTTGACTGTAGTGAATCCTGGTGTGAATACTGTGATGCTTGGCCAACCTACTGCCGATCGTTGGTCAACTATGCGTACGGAAATGAAAGGTCAGAAATTCAACGATGCAACCAATGGCTTTATGATGAGTAATTCTACTTATGAAGATGGTGGCAAGGACTTGTGTACAACTCAGTTGACGGGTAAAACCTTCAGCAGTGCGGCAGATGCTAAAAAAAGTCCTGTAGATGTATTTGTAGAGCGTGTCAATGCAAAGGTAAAGACCACTGTTGGCGATGCCAATTTTATAAAAGTAACTACAGATGTTGAGCTTGATGGTGTGAATTTCAAAGGTAAATACAAAACAAAGGATCCTGTAGGTAAGCTTGCAACCATACAGTCAGATGGTTCAACTAAGGAAACTGATGTTTATGCTTACATTGATGCCTGGGGACTTGGCGATGAGGATGGTTGGGCTATGCTTTACAAACAGATTGATGTGCAGAATTGGACAAATGCAACACTCGGCTTTTCAGCAAATAATCCTTGGTCTGTAGCTGCTTATCATCGTTGTTTCTGGGGTACGAGCGTTGCTTTCGGTGGAACTTCTACAAATTCTCCTGTTAATCATCCTTATAAAGATATTCAGACAGGTTTGGGAACAGCTTTATATACTTTGCCTAATACACCAACAAGTTATGAAGAAGGTGTTTTTACTAATCCAATGAAGAGTTATCTGACCAAGATTATGGTCGCAGCACGTCTGGCTTATACCGATGGAGGAAAAGTTCAGCCAGCAGAAATCTGTACTTATAAGGGTCAGAAGTTCTTAGGTAAAGACAATGTAAAGACTGTCATTGCAAGAGAACTCAGAACATATTACAAGAAGACTACCTCTGGCTCAGTAGATACTTATAAAACGATAGAAGCTTCTGATATTGATTTCTCATCAAAGGTTACTAGTACTAGTGGACTTAAGTTGCAGAATTATCAGGTAGTAGCTGACTTGAGATCAGGACTTACAGAACTTTTTCTGAAGAAAGGTGGCTCCTACGAGCCAGTTGCAGTCGCAACGGTAAAAGCAGAAATGCAGCAAGCTCCTGTAGATATCAGTAATGGCGGTAAAACCTATTATTATACACCGATTAAGCACTTGGGTGATAAGGATTCTAAAGCAGAATATGGTGTAGTACGTAATCACTCTTATCAGGTGGAAATCTCATCAATCAAGGGCTTTGGTACTCCAGTATATAATCCTGATACCGAGATAATTCCTGTACTTCCTAGCGATGATCTGACTTATCTTGCTGCAAAGATTAGTGTACTCTCTTGGCGCGTGGTATCCTCAAAGGTAGATTTGGATTCACCAAAATAACAATAAATTTAAACAATGAAGAAGATTATAAATGATATCAAAGAGAAGGGAAGGCTGATGATGCTCTCTTGCTGCACCATCCTCGGCTTGCTGCTTGCATCCTGTGATTATTGGCACGATAGCTATGAGGGATGTGAGGAACTGCTGAAGACTCATCTGAAGGTGCAGTTCATCTACGATATGAATATGAAGTTTGCCGACGCTTTCCCTCATGAGGTGAAGAACGTCACACTTTATGCTTTCGACCAGCAGGGAAAATTGGCTTATGTCAAGACCGAGGCTGCCGAGAAGATTATCGCCGAAGAGGGTATGAACATCGATGACCTGACTCCTGGCGTCTATGATCTTCTTGTATGGGCACAGGGCGAAGAGCGTTATGCTGACTCCTATACTTTTGGGCAGGCAAGCGTAGGCTCTTCAGCCTGTGATGTGCTCAAGGCTACGGTGAATCGTGCCGATAAGGGAATCATCGACCATGATTTGACTCCGCTCTTTCATGGACAGTTGGCTAAAGCCAATCTCACTAAGATGGAGAAGGGGGGAACGAGAACCGTCAAGGTTTCGCTTACCAAGAACACCAATCATTTCAAGGTGGTGTTGCAAAACCTGTCGGGCGTGAATCTCAGTGCCGATGACTTCATCTTCCAGATTACCGATAACAATGGTAAGATGGATTACGACAACAGTTTGATGGAGGATGAGATGCTTACCTATCATGCCTGGTCAGCTTACTCCGGTACTGCCGGTGTCAGTTCTGGTACCAGCGAGCAGACTTCTGTGGCGTGTGCCATTGCTGAGCTGACAACCAACCGAATGGTGAAAGGTCATGATATGCGTCTGCGTGTATGGAACAAGTCAACAGGAGCAAGCATCATCAATATACCATTGATAGATTATGCCCTGATGGTAAAAGGCAATTATAACAAGAGTATGAGCGATCAGGAATATCTGGATCGACAGGATTCCTACGACCTTGTGTTCTTCATCGACGAAAACCATAAGTGGCAGTCTGCCTCAGTCATCATCAACTCATGGAGAGTGGTGCTGAGCAAGGCTGATATGTAAAAAGTGCAAGGCTGACATATAATAAGTAGAAGTTAGAAAATAAAAGTTAGGAGTTTTCCTGATTATAATATTGATTCATGATGTATGAGATGAAAGGAATAAGATATGTTGAGGGACTGCTTAGGTTCCTCTTGGCTACTGCTATGGCTTGGCTGGGCTGTATTGCTTTGGTCTCATGCGACCAAGGAGATACAGGGGCAGAGAATACCGATGCCCATATCACGCTTACCCTTTGCCTGAAAGGTACGGATACCGATAACAATACAAGAATAGGGCAGTCGGGGGATAAGCAGCTTGCTTCAAGAAGTGAAAACGATGAGACTGAGGATCCGAGAACGGAGATGGAAAACAGTATAGACTTAAGCAAATTCCACGTTGTTTTCTATGATGCAAATCATCGTATGGGTGGAATCCTGCAAAACATGGTGCTTGTACATTTGGGCGGCAACATCTACCGGTTGACCGGATCTTTGCCTGTGAGCAACAAGGTACTTGTGGGCAATCACTTCGTAGGAAAAATGGTGGTTTATGCCAATTTCGATATGAGTGAGGATGACTTGCAGAAAGACTATAACGATACGCATATCGCCGAAAAGTCGTTTAGTTATGATGCTAAGTCGTTTAGTTATGATGCTAATAAGTCTCTGCCCATGTGGGGCGTCCAGAAAGTTAACTTTACACTTGCTGCCGGCAAGCGTCAGGATATCCCGGATATCATCGTCCTGCTGAGGGCGGTGGCCAAGGTAAAGGTGTATCTGAGAAACGATATGAAGAAAAATGGATGGAGCATACATAGTATGAAACTTATCAACTATAATGATAAGGGCTATTGTATGCCTGGTGAATATACAAATTGTGAACAGACGACATTGCTTACTCACGTTGCGTTTGAGCACTTTTTCAATTCCAAACAAACCAGTGGTATCCCGATGACAGAAGACGTTCCTATCTATCTGCCTGAATATCAGAATAAAGGTCAGGAAGATGCGAATAAATGTATCATCAAGTTGAAACTGGCTAGAAATGTAATCGGTGAATCGGATAAGGAATATACCTTGCGCTTTAAGGAATATACGGATGGAAAGGAAGGTACAACCATCAATGATATTGTACGCGACCATTATTATATCTTCGAGGTATATAAGGGCAGCAATGGTCAGAATCTCGTGAAGTTGACGGTGAGAAATTGGAATGTACGTAATCACGAAGATATCGTGATGTAACTTCTATGGATAATAAATAAAGTATTAATAAGAAATTATAAATCAAGCAATTGATTGTTGGCTTTTCAAAACATGGCAAAGATATACTATTATATATGTATTTGGGCAGTATGCTTGCTGGCGGCTTGTTCTGCCGGTGATGAAGCAACTTCCTTTCCCGGTCAGGCTGATGCCGAGAACCGGGTAGGTGTGACGTTGCAGCTGTCTGCCTTATCTTCCCAGACTTCGCAGTCTTCCCGGTCTTCTCTGACCAGGGCTTGGGAGACGGATACCGAAGCTTTGCCTGAAGAAATGATGAAAAGCTGGTTTGTGGTGGTGGTACAGAATGGAACGATAGAGAAGATTATCACTTCCAATTTCCAATCTGGTGTTACTGAGGTGGAGAAAGACCAGGTGTTTGTAAAGGAGCTGAATATGGGCGAGACAACCTTCTATTCTTTTGCCAATATCAAGCCTGAAGAGATCGGGTTGAATGCCATTACGTCTGTTGGGCAACAGCTGCCTGCTGGTTTTGATGAAAAGACTTATCAGATGAATGGCAACAGTAAACTCTTCCATCTGTCGATAACACCTGAATTTCAGAACGGTTATCCGATGAGTAATAAGCAGATGGTGAATATAACTGATAATCAGCAAGTCATCAATCTGGAGGTTATCCGTATGGTGGCTAAGGTACAGCTCTCCATTACCAATGCCACCGATCATGACATTGTCTTGAAGAGCATCACCCTTTCGGATGTCACCCTGAACGGTAATCGGAATATCAAGCTTTTACCAAATGTGGATTCGGCAAATAAATTGAAGGGTGTGAATTTAGCTGATGGTGTGGCAAAGGGAACTATCACGCTGAAGGCTGACGAAAACAACAAAGGTATAACCATAGGGGAAGGAGCTACGCAACCGGCTTGTTTCTATATGAACGAGAGTTTAGTAGATAAGAGAGAAGATGGTGGCAACCGGTATTTTATCCTTTCGCTTACTACGGTAGATGAGGCTACGGGCACTACCAGTAACAATCGTTATGCCATGCTATCATGGAATGAAATCCGGCGCAATGATTATCTGAAGATTCCGATCAAGCTGGAGGATTATCAGATTAGATGGACGGTGGAGGCATTCTCGCCAATCGGTGTGTTGCCGAAGGTAACGGATGATGGTGAAAACCTTTCGCTTGACTTCAGTTATTATGGAGAGTTTCATATCAAACCCGAGGTCATCAAGTTGAGCCGTACTGGTTCTCAGACCCTGTCTGTGAGTGAATGGCAGATGGGAACGGATGCAACAGGTTCTGATGGCTGGGCGCTGCAGGAGCAGAATCCGCAGGGAGAAGACGGCGTAAACATCTTCGACTGTTCGCCAGCCTGGGTTCCATCCGCTTACCGCCTGGAAGGAGAAATGGGCAATCGTACCGGTTCTGCCATTTACACAATGACGATCAAGGTGAAGGAACAGAATGGCTTGGGTATGTATCCTATCATCTCCCGCAAGGTTCGCTTTACAATGAAGCAAATAGACCTGACCCGTGCAGAAAAGAATACTGAAAAAATAGTATTAAATACAAAGACTTTTGGCTATGAAAGGAAATAGTTTATTTTTTAAATACATCTTGTTCATCCTGGGCATCATCTCTTTGATGCCTGGGATGGTTTATTCCCAGACCTTTAAGCATAATGAAGGTATTGCCAACAAGAAAGGCGATTATAATTGGAATGGTACGCAGAAATGTCACGAACTCACTTATTATTATTATGTTACCAAGGGGCAGAAAGAACTGGAGCTTACACTCCCTTTTGCCAACGGTATGTCTGACTTGGAACCAAGAGGTTACTATCGTTGGTATGATTGGAAGACTGATGCCGCATCTTCGCGCCTGACTAAGAAGGGCTCTCAACTCCATAGCTTTGATGATGGAAAAGGACTTTATGCTGTTTGCCTTAAAGATAATCTATCTCAGGGTTTGGTGGGTGTAACCTATTCTGCACCTTCGGGGACTGATTATGATTCTTGGGAGGCTGACACCATAGCCTGTGATGTGAGTAGATACCATAATGGTATCACGGTGAAATGGTGGGGAGGAACCGATTTCGACCACGAACCAACCCTTTCTATCCGATATAAGTTTGTTATCCGAAAGGCATCATGGATAGCCGACCAGCTTAGAAGAGCTGTTGTTGATTCCCATACGGGTACACGTACTTTTGAGGATAATCAGGATGTAACTATTGGTATTAACAGTACTGCCGATGGGAAAAGCGAGGCCAACCTTCGCTTGAACTACAACAATGTAAAACGATATTATTTCTATCCGCTAACCACTCAGGCTTTCAAAAATAAACATATTTATTCTCAGTCGAAAAAAGAGGCTGAGAACAAGTTTGAAGAGAGTGATTTCAGCAAAACGCTTGTTCAGGCTACTGCTGTAAAGTGGAGAATTTATGATGAGACGAATACTTATTATTGTGAGATTGATGCCGAAAGTCAGTCGCGATTTGTAAAAATCAGTCCCTATAAGTTAAATGATAGGGATTGGACTCATATACCTACAGGTTCGACGGTAAGACCGGGTTCTTCTCAGCTTCCTAAATTCAAGACGATGAGCCGCTTCAATGTGGTTGCTTATCTGGGAACAAGTAGCGGGGGGGACCAGTGGGGCCCTGTGGCAAACTTCAGCTGTCGTTTTACTGAGGAATATCCGATGCTTTTTGATGAATTGAATACCGGTGCCCCTACTCGTACCCTCTCTTACATAGAAGATCATTATGTAAAAGTTACCGAGCCGATTTCGTTTGATAATCTGTCGGATAGAATGACATACGCTGCGCCAACCAAAGACAACAATGTAGCTCCTGATCCAAGTAAATGGGAATTGCGCCATTATGGTTTCGTTTATAAGGAATTGGCAGGTTATTCAAATATTCCCGGTAGGTGGTCGTTTAAAGATTATGCGCCGGTTCATGGTGAATATGGAGTTTACAAGACTGCTGGTGTAAGCGGTATCTCCAATTCAAGCGAAGGATATAATTGGTGGTATGGTGACAACATGAATCTCTATGACAGAACCTATGGATTGACTACCGGTAAACAGGCGGGCTATTTCCTTTATGTGGATGCCTCGGATGAGAGCCGAGAGATTGCCAGTGACGAGTTTACTGCCAATCTGTGTAGTGGTACAACCTTTATCGTGAGTGCGGCAATAGCAGACCTGACGCTTAGTGGGCAAACTGCTCCACAGGTTATGTTCAAGCTTTATGGTGACAATGGCGACCGAGTGGTAAGGCAGGAAAACTTAATCCATTCTTTTGCCAGTTGCGACATGAAGACGGTGGTGAATAATTATCAGTACGGCAAGTGGTATCAGGTTTATGCCAAGGTTACCTTGCGGAATAGTGAGAATCTGCGTAAGTTTCAGAAATTCCTCGTCACGGTGGACAACTATTGTCCTTCTACAGACGGTGCCGATTATGCCGTTGATGATATCCGCTTTTATCAGAAGCGTGCTATTGTTGATGTCATCCAGAATCAGCCTGTATGCGATGATGCATCATCAGCAGCTTCTGTAAAGTTGAAACTGCGTGCCGTTTATGAGAGTTTGCAGTCTCGTGCCTATGTAGATGCTGCAGGAAAGAGTAAAATCTACTATCGCTTTGTTGATGAAAAAGGTGAACCGGTAGATGATGTTGACTATGGTAATAATGGAAAGAAATACGGAGAATGTGATTTTCATTATTATCAGAAAGACTTGGAGTCGGGTGATACGGAGATCGTTAATGAAGAAACCTATTATGTCCTGGTAGATAAGGCTTTTGAATTACCTTTGGGTAAGAAGCTTTATGTGTCGGTCAACTTTGATAATCCTGAAGATGCCAGTTTGTGGGGAAACCGAAACGCAGTTTGCTCCAGTTATAGTGAACCTTTTGAAATGTTGAAGCAGACTGTAATGATTCGTGATGCCGAAAGCAAGGTGATTGCTGATTATCGAGTAAGCTGCGACCAGGTAAATGCTGAAGTAACAATGAATGCCGATCTGCATACTACTGACCCGTATGTGGGAGGCGGTATCACCATTACGGGTGTGAAATATGATTGGTTCATTGGTAGTAAGGAGGAGTTTAACAAGACAAAACTTCAGGAGGCTCTTCATGCATTCCGAGATAAAAACAGCACCGGAACTTCGTTTTCTGATGTCCAGAACTCTGGAATCGATGCTGCTTATCAGTCAGAAATCAAGACGTATATCGACAATGGTAAATTGATTCTGGCTGCAACCTCGCAGTTGAAGAAGACTTTTGAGTTTGGCATACATACACTCTGTTTGTTGCCTATCATCAAGAACGGAAATATCATCACCATTAACAAGGTGGATTATCAAGTCTGTCCTGATCCTATCGAATATAAATTTCGAGTGTTGAAGGATGGACCTCGTGTCAACCTCGGTTTTTGGGATGGTAAATATCCTACCGATCAGCGAAATGTGCGCATTGGATTGCCGCAGCTCAGAGATATGCTCCAGCAGACAAAGTATTTGCAGATGCCTATCAGCAGCACAGAGCCTTTGAGTGGTTCTTCAGGTTCAGTTTCTTTCGAGTTTAATACAGAAGATGGTATCAATGTGTTGATGGATGGCACCAACGACCCAATGTGGATAAACAATGCTGCTGTGTTGGGAAAGGTAGCAATCTTCACGATTACGGCAAGCAGTTTGACTCATCTTGATAAAGAGACGGGGCAGCGTACGCTTGATTTGAAGGTTAATGATGATTATGCCAAGTATCTTCACGAAGGCTATTGGTATGACCTCTCGTTCAGCTTCATGCAGAAAAATGGTACAACAGGTAATGAGGTTACGAGCTGTCCGGGTACAACCTTCTTCCGCATCTATGTGGTGCCGGAGTTTGCTACCTGGGCTCCTGCTGCCGATGGAGGTATGAACAACAACTGGAACAACGACCTCAACTGGCGCCGTTCTACCAAGTCGGAACTTTATAAGTCGGATGCTGATGCTTATCCTGTATATGGAATTACGGCAGGTTATACTGATTTGAAGACTCAGCAGGCATTCGTGCCGATGAAGTTTACCAAGGTGACCATACTTACACCTTATTATAATAATGGGTATTATCCACTCTTGGGTTATCTGCAAAAGGGTAGTGATGGCATCATCAACAAGCTGAACAATGGTGCATCAACCGCTACCGAGAATATTCAGTATGATATGATGGTGGATGACGGAACCAAGTTGGGCTATGGTGGAACTGCTTCTGGTAGTCATTATTCTTGCGTGAAGTATTATGGTAATACTTGCGATCAGATTTACTTCAAACCTGGAGCCGAGATTCGAAACCAGCAGTATCTGGTGTATAACAAGGCATGGGTAGAGCAGGAGATGAGTTATAACCGTTGGTATCTTTTCGGCTCGCCGTTGAAGAATGTGGTGGCTGGTGATATGTATGTTCCGGTAAAGACTGGACGCCAGGAAACGGAAGCCTTTCAGCCGATTACCTTTGAAGAGGCTATCTATAATCGCAGCAAAATGCCGTTCTATCAGCGTTCTTGGGATAGAAGCGATGGCAGGGAATATAGCACAGATGGCAACTATGATGCTTACGACTATAGTTCGCTGCCAGTGAGTGTGCCAAGCACGATAAGTTGGAATACCCAATATTGGAGTCATACTTATAATGATGCCACGATGGTTTATTCGCCAAAGGTTAATGCTGATAAAACCTATGCTTCCTTAATGGGGTTTGCTGTGAAGGTGGGTGATAAATATACACCTGCCGGAATGTCGGAAAAGGCGCTGGTAAGATTGCCAAAGGAGGATACGGCGTATGATTATTACGACCCTTCAACGGGCAGCCAGGGTGGATTGAAGCATAACATCGTTCGTACGGATGATGGCAAGGGAAACTTTATCATTGCCTCGGTAGAACCTTCGAGTAAGGAAGGAGCCATTGGACCTGTGGATGTAACTCTTACAGGAAATGTTCATCAAGGAACGACAGATGGTAATTTCTATTATCTTACTTACAATCCGTATATGGCAACGCTGGATATGAAACTCTTTTTCGCCAATGCCAGGAACAAGGCTGCACTTGGAGAAGATAATGTTTCTTACTGGGTTGTGAATGATAATGAGACCAATGGCGGCAATACGATTACATTGGATGGAGAAACAGATGGTAGAATAGCTCCTATGCAGGCTTTCTTTATCAAGTCGAAAACTGCGCAGCCTATCATCCACTTCGATACAAACATGACGGTAGATAAGGATGTGACCAAGGGGATAGATGTTACGGCAGGGGAACAAAATAGTAGAATCAGATTGCAGGTAAGCAAGGGAGCTTCCAGCACTTCTTATCTGGTATTGAATGCTGAGGCATCTCAAGAATTTGATGGCAGAGAAGATACCGAATTGCTTGGAGATGACTTGTTGGCGGATGTGCCAACTGTTTATACGGTGGCTTCATCGCAAGCCGTGATGGTGAATACGCTGCCGGAAATCTACTATGTTCCGCTGGGTGTAGTGGCGAACAAGTCAGAACTGATGGGCTTAAATGTTCAAGGCGTCTCTCGTCTTTCTTCTCCTCTCTATCTCTATGATGCCGCAACCCGAAAGTATCAGGAGATGAAGGATGGTGGGGAGATCAAGGTGCAGTCGAATGAGCACGGCAGATACTTCCTTACCCAGACTCGCAGTACTACAGGTATTGAAAATGCCGAGATGGGCGAGAACGACGTGAAGATCTATTCTCCTGCCAGGGGCTTGATCGTCGTATCCAAGGTGGGTGCTCCTCTATTAAATAAGGTGGAGGTTTATACCCTTGATGGAAAACTGGTGGCTACGGGAAAGGCTGAAGGTGCAGCATCTGTCAGCATTCCTGTAGTCTCCACGGCTTCTCCTCAGGAAGTATATATTATTAATGTATCTATGCAGGATACCCAAGCTACAATAACCAGAAAGCTTTCTCTCCGTTGAGAGAAAGCTTTCTGGTTAGCAATGT
>OQWM01001300.1_pt1 | contig 17168 bp, 17 predicted proteins | sample 1691531 | NCBI WGS metagenome assembly OQWM01 (sample SAMN03418257, study PRJEB22391) | human gut metagenome | biome: human-gut; feature: organic feature; material: feces | host: Homo sapiens | place: Tanzania | collected 2013-01
CATTGCGACACAGAAATCCATCCTCACGGATTATGTGAAAAAGCAGGGATGGCACTTAGCAAAAACGTATGTGGACGACGGTTACTCTGGTACAAATTTCCAAAGACCAAGTTTCCAGAACATGATTAAGGACATTGAAAGCGGTCTGATAAACTGCGTTATCACGAAAGATTTATCTCGTCTGGGGAGGAACTATCTTGATTGCGGACTGTATCTGGAAGTGTTTTTCCCAGAGCATAATGTGAGGTATATAGCGGTCAATGACGGCGTGGACACGCTCAATAAATCCGCTATGGACATCACGCCTTTCCGCAACATCCTAAACGAAATGTATTCCGCCGATGTGTCGGTCAAGATAAAATCGGCGTACCGAGCGAGGTTTCAGCAGGGGAAATTCATGGGGACGACAGCACCATACGGTTACGTCAAAGACCCCGCCGACCACAACCATCTGCTGATAGATGACAAAGTTGCCCATGTGGTAAGGGAAATATTTGACCTTGCGTTAGCGGGCAACGGAATCGCCAAAATCCGCAAGCACATCAACAAACAGCATATCTTACGCCCCGCCGCTTATGCGGCGGAGCAGGGGGCAACAGGCTATGAGAGGTATTTTGAGGAGAATGAGGAGAACCGTTATATTTGGAGCGAGAACAGCGTAAGGGGCATTTTAAGAAGCCCGATATATGCGGGAAACCTTGCAGGCTACAAGCGGATTGCCGCCAACATGAAAAGCAAGAAACGCCCCTCTAAGCTGCCCGAAGAATGGGAAGTGATACCAGACACCCATGAGGGGATAGTCACGCAGGAGGAATTTGATACCGTACAGCAGCTTATTACAAGCCGCAGATTACCAGAAAACAAGGGCGGCTTTGAGAACATCTTTGCAGGCGTTATTAAGTGTGCGGACTGCGGCTATGCGATGCGGGCTATGAGTGCCAACAGGAGGAAACGCCCCGACATCATCGACTGCGTACAATATTCCTGCAATAATTATGGCAGATACGGTAATATCATGTGTACCGCACACAGCATTGAAGCGAGGGACTTGTTCAACGCTGTCCTCACCGACATCAACCGATTTGCGGATATGGCAGTCAATGATGAAAAGGCAGTGAGGGCGATTGAAAAGCGGCTCACGGAAACAGACCAGAGCAAGGCAAAGGCACTGGAAAAGGAGCAAAGAAAACTGAACAAACGCCTTGCAGAACTGGACAGGCTGTTTTCCTCACTCTATGAAGATAAGGTGATGGAGCGTATTACCGAGCGGAATTTTGAGATGATGTCGGGAAAATACCAGAAAGAACAGCTTGAAATTGAAGCAAGGCTGAAAGAGGTAACGGAAACGCTCAGCGACAGCTATGAGAAGACGCAGGGTGTCCGTGATTTCCTCTCCCTAATCCGCAACTATCAAGGCATTAAGGAACTGGACGCAACCATCATAAACGCACTTATAGACAAGATACTTGTTTCGGAACGTGAGAAACTTACAGACGGAATGGTGCGGCAGGAAATCAAGATTTATTATAAATTCATCGGCTTTGTCGGTGAATTACATATCATACCCACAAAGCGGTGGGCGGCGTTAAAGCCTAAAAATTGTACAGTATGCGGCATTGAATACGTTCCTAACTCTGGAATATCGAAGTATTGCCCAGAGTGCAGGGAAAGGATAAGAAAGGTTAGAGGGACAGAAGCGAAAATTAGGAGCAGGGAGCGAAACAGACAGGCATGTATTGAACTGTCCGCAAAAAATGACCGACTGATGTGGGTAGATGCGGAAGACTCATTAGATATTTTTTAATTTTTAAACAAATACAACAGTTTAAATCGCTATTAACCACAATATTTCCGGAAAATTCATCATAGGTTTGTGCAAATGCAAAGAAACGGCGGCTCTGAAAATCAAAGCCGCCGTTTCATAGGCGCGTGAAAATGTGTCTGCTCTGCGGCGGCTTTTTTTCTTTTGCCGTCGCGCGGCAGATAACCAATTCATTCTATTTTGAACTTCTTTTATGCTACCTGATGTCTGCAATAGGAATGAATCGCCAAGAATGTAAACACAAATAATTCAATTCCTGCCGAAATCAAAATAACATGCGGTGTCCAGAAACTCATTCCACCGATATTCAGATAATTGAAATCTGCAAGCTGATAAAGGAAATTGTTCTGCATACCAATTCCGGCAGATGGAAGTATGGTAGAGAGCCATGTTGCTCCCATCGCCACATAAGCAAAAAGCGGCATGAGAAGAACTACAATAGAGATCAGCAAAACTGTCAATGTGTCTTTACATTTTGCAGACAGGAACAACGTACAGCTAACCGTTGCTAATACAGAAAGCAAGCCCGCTGCTACGAGAATTATCTGCAACTGCCCCAGATTGATGTTTGGCAGATTAATGATAGAGTATCGCATCTGAAACGATGTTTTTAAGCAATCCGTCCCGAACGCTGCATCTAAAATCAGAATGTGTACCGTGATCCCGACAAGGAAAGTAACAACGAAAAGTGTAAATGCCGCCAGAATTTTGGTAATTGCTAATTGTTTACGCCCGTATTTGGTGGTTCGCAGGATGCTGTCACCGCCCGTTTGATATTCTCCAGCAAAAGTAGGAGCTGCGATTGCCACACACAAAATAGCAAGGCACAAAATATACAACTCAATATAATCAAATGCATCTTTAGAAATTCCAGAATGAAGATAAAATGGCGTATCAAGTTCTGAATATTTTTCAAGAGCTTTCTGTTGTGCGGTTTCGTTTTCTCTTTGTTCATTCCGCATGACATCCTGTAAATGTTCTGCGCACTTTTCATAATAGGCTCCGTCAATGTCATTCGGGTCAATATCCATTAAATCAGCACCAATGCCTGTTAATGGATCAGCAAACGTTTCGGGCAGACCCATCAGCAAGTGACGGAACGGGACGATTTTTTCAATATATACAGCCAGAGGAAAGCCCTCTTCCTCGACTGGCCCATATTCTCGAACGCAGCTTTGATAAGTTTCCAAAGCCGATTTGATCCTATCCGGGGTCACTTCACCAGCGGATGTTTTATATAAATCTTGTTTGTATTTGATCGCTGCCAAGCCGTTTAATTCTGTAACCGTGCCATCTTCGTTTGGACGGTTAATGCTCTCAAATGAAATAGGCAGGTATGCCATGGCTACGGAAAGCAAAAGTGCGATTGCAAGTAAAATCAGGGTGCGCCGTGACTTCAAAATACGTTTTAGTTCAAGTCTAAAGAGCCACATATTATCTGTCCTCCTTTTCCAAGTCTGTCTGCGGGAACAACCACAGATACAGATCTTCCAATCGTGGCTCCGTTGTAACAGACCCATCAATTTCCGAATGTTCGGACAGATAACGAATAGAAACCTGATTGTGATCTTCGCCTCGCTGATTGATAATGCGCAGCCGCATTTCACATTCCGGCAGCTTTGAGGTCGGAATTATGCAATTCCAAACCTTGCCCTCAATCCGCTTGACAAGTTCTGCGGTAGTTCCGACATCAACAATTTCTCCGGCTTTCATAATTGCGTTGCGCGTAGAAATATATTCTATGTCAGATACGATATGGGTGGAAATCAACACGATTCGATCATGCGAAAACTCGGAAATGAAATTCCGCAGACGCACGCGCTCCCCGGGATCAAGTCCTGCTGTCGGTTCGTCCATGACAAGTATCTCCGGGTCGTTCAACATAGCCTGCGCAATACCAACACGACGCTTCATGCCGCCTGACAGATTGGAGATTTTTTTCTTTTTCACATCGGAGAGCGAAAGAATGTCCAACAAATGATTGATCTTTTGGGTGGTTGCCCTTGTAGGAATATCTTTCAGCGCAGCCATATACTCCAAATAATCTTTGACCGTAAAATCCCGGTGATACCCAAAATCCTGCGGCAGAAAGCCAAACTTGCTTCGGTAGACTTCACCTAACTCTCGAATGTCTTTTCCGTCATAGTAAACCGCTCCGTTGGTTGGTGTCATAATATCAGCAATCATGCGCATGAGCGTGGTTTTCCCTGCACCATTCGCCCCCAAAAGTCCCCAAACGCCGGGAGTCAATGTCAGATTGACATCATTTACTGCTGTTTTGTCTTTGAACTGCTTGCTTAAATGCTCTATTTTCAGTTCCATGCTTACACTCCTTTCTTTTGCTTCAGCTGAACAATAAAAAGCCCTTGTTCGATAATCATTGTACCGAACAAAGGCTTTTCAATCTCAAAAATCACACGCTTAAATTCCTAAGTAATTCCTAAGATCACAGTCTTATTTTCCTAAGCGGAAAGGGGTAATGTAATCACAAAGTCTATGGTTTCGTTTTGACTGGATGCAGTAATCTTTCCACCATGTAAATGTATAATTTCTTCCGCAATAGAAAGACCAAGTCCCGCACCACCTGTATTAGAAAGCCGAGCATCATCCAAGCGATTGAATTTTTCAAATATACTGTTAAGCTGTTCCTGTGGAATTGTTTTTCCACGATTTTCAAAAGTGATCTGAATATCATGCTCTAACCGTTTGGCGGATATAGTGATCTCTGTCTGCGGGTAACTGTATGACGCTGCATTTCGTAAAAGGTTACTGAAAACTCTCGCCAGCTTTTCGGGATCAGCGTTCACGGATAAGTTATCCTCCGCAGTAAATACCGCTGTATTGCCATTTGCGGAGAGTGTCGGATATATTTCATCTATTACCTGCGCAATCAGACAATGTAAATCCACAGTTTCTTTTTTGATAATAACCGTATGTGCATTGTATTTAGTAATTTCAAAAAGTTCATTGATAAGCTTTTCAAGGCGCTCTGCCTTATTCAACGCAACTTTTACATACTTTTCCTTTTGCTGTTCAGGCATGTCAGGGGCTTCATGGAGCAGGCTCAAATAGCCGATTACTGTTGTGAGAGGGGTGCGTATATCATGTGCCAGATACATAATAATTTCATTTTTCTTTTCTTCTGCCTGCTTTGCAGCCTGCTTGCTTAACAGAACAGACATTTTGATCTGATTGAGCTGTTCCTCCAGTTCTTTCAGTGGGTCAGACAATGATACGGTATGATTGTTCTGCTCATAGACCGTTTGGGTCGCATCAATTACTTCATCCAGATAGCCCCACGGCTTTTTCCAATAGTAATTGAAGATACATACAAAGCCGATCATCAGATACAAAATAAAAAGCAGATCAAGCCGCCAGTAGAGCCATGCAAAAATACCGTTGTCAAATTTTGAAAAGATGTAGTCCAAGATAAGGGTCAAACCATATCCAACAACGGTATAAACCAGCAATGATAGGTATAAGCGCACTTTAAGGCGCTTTTCTGTTGTCATTTCTTTATTCGACATGAGAATACACCTCCTACCGATTAGCAAACAGAAGAAAGCCAAGCAGACCAATCACGACAACACTTACTATGCCTGCCAGAATGGAAAACAGTCTGTTTGCTTTTATTCTATTTCCGATTAACCGGGCTGCCATCGAATATACAGCAAGCCCCAAAAGACCACCTGCCGTATTTGTAAGTACATCAGTAATATCAGAACGTCCGACTGCTAAGATATACTGCATAGTTTCCAATAAAAAACTTGTTCCAGCAATCAGCATGAACTTCACATATAATTTTGTTCTTGGCAGAAGCATTTGAAGATAAATGCCCATAGGAACAAAAATCAAGAAATTTTCGAGTACCTCTGTTAAGTGAAATGCTGCGCCAACTTCTTTGTCATAGTGAAAAGGAATAAGGTTTATACTCCTTACTTTATCCAGATCACTGATTGAAAACTGTAGTTTGAACAGTATGATCCAAACCAGAAGTGCCAGATAAATTAAGAATAAAATAGTTGCCAAACAATTTGATTTTCTCTTCATAGCGTTCTCCTTTCGCTTAAATTTTGTAGCCGACACCCCAAATCGTTTTAATATACTGCGGAGTATCGGAAGTATCGTTCAGTTTCTCGCGCAGATGCCGGATATGCACAGTAATTGTGCTGCTGTTTTTAGAGTAGTATTCATCTTTCCAAACCGCATGAAACAGTTCCTCAATGCTTACAACATTTCCAGCACTTGACAAAAGGACGTGGAGAATAGAAAATTCTGTCGGGGTTAGAGAAACAGGTTCCCCGTCTAACAGACATTCATGGGTCTGCACATTCAAGCACAATTTGTTATAGGAAAGTTCCGATGGAATTTTCTCTGTGATGATATCGGGTGAATATTTCTTGTAACGTCTTAACTGCGCTTTCACTCTGGCAACTACTTCAAGTGGGCGAAAAGGTTTTGTCACATAATCGTCCGCGCCCAATGTCAGCCCCGTTATTTTATCCGTTTCCTCAATTTTAGCCGTTAGCATTATGATTGGATAAGTGTATTTCTTTCGGATAAGCTGGCAAAGTGAAAAGCCGTTCATATCCGGGAGCATAATATCCAGAATGGCAAGATCAATGTCGCCGCTTTCAATACACGACATGGCATCCGTTGCGCAGTAAAATTTATAAACGACGTAATTTTCGTTTTTCAAGTAGACCTCCAACAGATCCGCTATATCTTGCTCGTCATCTATAATCAATATCTTTTCAGACATATTTCCAACTCCTTTGCTCATATTTCTAATTAAGTATAGCAAATACAACATCTAAATTCACAATGGATTGCCTGAGAAATTATTAAGATTTTCCTAACTTTCGAATTTAGGCAACTCAAAATGCTAAAGCAAATTACATATCAGTTTTTTATGCGTCATACATATTCTCCAATATACTTCCATATAATGCACAGATTGACTTCATAATTGTATGCCATGAAATATCAGCAGCATAAGAATAATTTTTTTGATATGTTTTCCATAAGATCTCCATAACCGGACTTGATTCAATTTCATCAAATATTTCTCTTATATCCTCAGCTTCTATCAGGTCTAATGTTCCCCTTTTTTTGGCTGTAGCCACAAGTGCAGTCCATAAAACTTGTTTTTGGAGTTGTTCTCCATACAACTTTTGTAAAATATAAATATCATAAAAATCTCTCATTCGTGTATTTGTAACGTTTCGACTAACAACAGTTTCCAATTTTTCAGCCAATACCGTTTCCAGATTATATGCCCATACCTCAATAGTGCGGTCTTCAAGCATAAGATTAAATTTGTACTTGATTTCTCTTGGTGTAATTACATCCCCTGTAGAAATATCAATCTTTAATGGTGTGATTACACCATCAAATTTCGTTTCCATGCTTACACGAACACCAGGATAATCTGCTTCTTCCATGATTTCCGATATCCGTTTGACACGAAATGAAACTCCATCGTCCAAGGGGATTGATATAATTTGGGATATAATCATCTCTACATCCTCCACACTGACATTAGTGCCTTTTATGGTAGCATCCAGATCCATAGTAGCTCTGGCATCCAGACCGACCATTGCCGCCACCAGCATCCCACCTTTTAATATAAACTGGTTTTTATACTCTGATAAAGAAATTCGTTCTAAAAAACGTTCCATCATATAATTCCGCATCAAAATCTGTGCATCTGCAGATTTTTTCTTTGACAGATTACGAATCAAATCCTTTAATTGTCTTGCCGTTGTTATCATCTAAAGTAACACCTCCAAATATGGTCTAAGTATGTTTTCAACATGAAACATAGCTGCGTATTTCATAAGCATCCGTAAGTTTTTATCCTTACGTTTTGCATATTGTTTCAATGCATCTTGAAAGACCTGCATTTCAACATTTTTTCTGCTACGAAGCAGATCACAAATTGTTCTCTCCATGTCATAAACGGGAACGGAATGTCCGAATGATGTCTGCATAGCTATGATTCCTATTTCATGTAAATCCTTTTTTACTGTATACACTTGAAAACCGTCTTCCTGCAAACGGCTTGGATTATATCCAGTTCTTACTGTTATGGTGTATTTCAAAGGCTCTCTGTCCGTTAAATCATGAAAAAACAATGCAGTTTCATGAGAAAATACAGCTTGACCACAACGTAAATGCAAAAGGTACATTGCATCTGTCCACGTATCCGGCGATACATACACACCATGAGCAGCTTGTTCTAATCCTCGTTCCTTCACATATGCATAAAACACAGACTTACTAATTCCATTATTTAGAACTTGAAATGTCTGAATTGTCCCTCCACATTCACTCAACAGCAAATCTAATTTTTCAAACTGAGTCATATACTTTCTCCTTTCGTGCTAATATGATAATATATATTAGCACGAAAGTAAATACATATAGTACCAATAAAATATCGATATTTTTGTTTTAATGATATCCTCTGGCTTCCCGCCAGCCTTTTACATACCACCTGATTCCAACATATACCAGTTGCACGAATAATAAGAGAAATAGCAGATTGATTGGCAATGTTGTCTTTATCCACTTCCCAAAGTAGATAGCTGTTGCCATGCTTATAAGTATTACCATTATGGTAATCATATCCCAACAGTATTTCTTATATAGCCCTGCAATCTTTATCCCTATAAACGCTACAAGTATTCCCGCACCCACCAGACATCCACCGCAAATCAGTATTCTTATCAGCCAATATACAATTCCGGCAACGACAGGATTGGATATTCCATTACTAATCTGTGCCATGTTCTTTGTCGCCGGTATAATCCACCCTGCAATGGTCTGTACAAAAGTGGCGATTGTATCAAAGAATACCACGCAATCAGAAATAAATATTTTTGACCGTATCATCTGAAAAAGAGTAGTTGATACGGAATACCATATCAGCAGAAACATCAATGCTTCATACATGACTGTTTTTGCTTTATATCTGCCTGCCAGTTTTTCTTTCTGTGTATCATACCTTTCCTTAGCTTTCAGATAAGCTGTCTGGTTACAATTCCCGCACTTTTGATAGAGTACCGGTTTTTCAACCGGTATCTCTACTTTTTTCTGATGGGAGAGTGCATAATCCCGTTCCTGTTCTGCCTGTCTCTGCTTATCTCGACATTCCTCTATCATGGCTTGGGCGGTGTGCGTTTTCTTTTTCTCGCTCTGCAATAATTCTTTTGTTTTCCTCAAGTCGTTCTTTAAGGCTTGAATGTTCCCTGCTCTGTTCTCGCTGTTTAACCTCTCGTTCAAGGTCAGCGATTCGTCGAGCTGCACTTTCAGTTCCCGGATAGTCCGGTCTTTCTGGTCGAGTTCTTCCTGCATCTGCTCTGTCAGCAGAAGCAACTCTTCCAGTTGATCGTCGCTCTTTGAGTTTTCGTATTCTATCATCTATATCCCTCGCTTTCTCTATCTGCTGTTCAATGTCAGCAATTCGCTGTTCTGTTTCTGCAATAGCCGGTTCTCGCTGTTTAATTTCTGTGCTAATTCCTGCCATTGCTGATTCTCGTCTGTAAGTCGCTGTATCTGGTCTGCCTTTTCTTCCAGAAGCATCAGCAGTTCTTCTGTATCCGGCAAGATTTGAAGCAGCTCTGATAATTCGCTCTCTAATTGCTGCAATCGTTCTTCCTGCTCCTGAAAGCACATCAGCTTCTCGTCCTTTTCCTGTATCTCCTGAAGCATCTCTGCCATGATATTCTGCTGTTCCTCTATCTGTGTAATCATTGCTTCCATCATGGGAATTACTTCTTTGCTTTCTTCTAATGTCATTCAACCACTCCTTCCATATTGACAATGCACCGGATACCTTACCAAAGGTTGTGATTACCTTTTGCAGTAGTGCATTTTGTTTTTTAATCATCTGGTTTTCCTCGACCTTCCATGAACCTTTCCTTATCTGTCCGGTGAGATATTTTTCCTCAATCTTTCTTGCATCCGCACCCTCATGAATCGTAGGGACTTTTAATTTGCCCTGTCTTTCATAAGAGCGGTGGTCAATCTGATTGTCTATGGATAAATGCCGGTTACACATCCTAGCCCATTCGCTTCGCCATAACTCACAATTCTTTGGATTATTCCAGCCGGTAGCATCGGTCAGAACCCGTTTCCATTGTTTTCGGTTTCTTGCCCCGACTTTCTGTACTCCGTTTTCATCAAGTACCGGAATGCGGATTCCATGCCGGTCAGGATTTTTCTTATCCTGCCACCAGTCCGGGTGGGATTCATCAACCACGATATTTCCGTCAGTATCTCTGACAAAATCCCAGTCCTTGACTTCTTTGTTGCCCCATGAGTGGTCTGGATTGAATGGTCGCATGGTTACAAGTAAATGCACATGTGGGTTTCCATCACCCTTATCGTGTATGCTCCAATCGGCACACATTCCCTTGTCCACGAAAGTCTTTTGAATATATTCGGTTGTATAATCAATCTGTTCCTGTCTGCTCCATTCTTTCGGCAGGGAAAATTCAAATGAGCGTCCAAGCTGTGCATCTGCATTTTTTTCTATCTTCAAGACCTCATTCCATAACCGCTGTTTCTGAAATGTGATTTTAAACTTTTCCAGTGCGGCATCTTTATCATCCGCTCTTTTATAACGGATAGACTGTTGAAACCTTTTTATATTTTCTTCCGGTACATGCAGCCATTCAGGAGGTGCATTTTCGCACATCATCAGACTGGTGTAGACGACTTCCTTTTTGGAAGTATAGTAACTGATTCTGCCTGTTTCCTCATTCTTCATCACATCTCCATTAAGATATGCCGATGCGGATATGACAGATTTTCCTTTACTGCGCCCGACAATCTTTACTGTAAAGTGAAATATCGCCATGATACGATTCCCCCTTTCTGCCGTATCCGGCATTGATTTCCGACAGCATCTTCTTCTGGTTTGGCAGGAGTGAAGCTGTCGGAACGCCCTCTGCGCAAGAGTGCCCCCTGCGGCATGAGCAGGTCTGGCTGAAAGCCCCGCCGACGGAACGAGCCCGGCAAGCGTAAGCGCAGACCGGTTGCCACTTGTGGCAAACTTATAAGGACGACCTCTGGTTGTCCATAAGTGCGCCCTTCATTCAAAGGCAATGAAGGGAATGGAAAACCCACTCCCTCCGCCATTACACTTCCTCCATGTCTGTAACTAATTCTTTCTGCATCGCTTTTGAGAAAAACTTCCCGTTTGTTTCCTGCCTTTTTAAGAAGCCTATCAACTTTGGTAAATCTTCCTCCTCAATCGGACAGCCAAGAACCGATTCCACCGCTCCTCCAATCTGACAGAGCCTGTGGGTTCGTTTTTTACTTTCTTCCGCTTTCTTTCTCTTTTCCAGTTCCTTCCGCTGTGCTATGAGCTTTTTTGTAGCTTCAATGCTTTCCTGTTCCTTTTTCTCTAATGCACGTATTCTTTCTTCATAAGTCTTTGTTGATTTCGCCATATCGTCTTCATCCTTTCTTTTTCCGATAAACAACAGTTCCCGGTTGCATATCAGGAGAAGCACATGGTATAATCCTCTTGCGTGTAGGTATATCATGGCTTCGGTCTGATAGAACCTTTGGCGGTTTCGTAGGAAGCCGCCTTTTTAAGTTGCCACATTTCTTGTGACAGCTTTTACATTTCCTTTATCCCTCAGATCTCGCCCCTCGTTGGCTTCCATGAACTTTTCCAGAATGTCAGTTTTAATAAGGACTTTTCTTCCGACCTTTAATACCGGAAGTTTCTTCCATTCAACCAGCTTTCTCAAAGTGTTTCTGCCAATTCCTGTATAGTCGGCTGCTTCCTCGATGGATAATGCAATCTTTCTTTCCGTCATCTTGTCACCTCCTGTTAAATTGCATTATGCAATTTTTGTTGTGCTGTTAGTATAGCGGTTTTATATTGCGTTGTCAAGCGTTATGAAATTTTAAAAATAATCATTAAATTGCATATTGCAATTATGTGAGGTACATGCTATAATTCATACATACCGAAAAAGGAGGCAATCAGCATGAAAGATAAAGAACTACGCAAGCTGATAGGCAGCAGGGCAAAACAGCGTCGTCTGGAATTAAATCTGACACAGCCTTATGTTGCAGAGAAGATGGGAGTTACAGCTTCCACAATCCTGCGTTATGAGAATGGTTCGATTGACAATACCAAAAAGATGGTGCTGGAAGGTCTTTCGGAAGCACTTCATGTATCTATTGAATGGCTCAAGGGGGAAACCGATGAATACGAAACCGATATTACGGATAAGAAAGAATTACAGATTCGTGATGCAATGGGCGATATTCTCAAACAGTTACCTCTCGACCTTAGTAAAAAGGAAGATGCTTTTTCAAAAGATTTACTGCTGTTAATGTTAAAGCAATATAACCTGTTTCTGGAATCATTCCAGTTTGCCTGCAAGAATTACAAGGGCAACACGAATGAAGCGGATATTGCAAAGGCAATGGGATTTGAATCGAATGATGAATATAACGAGATTATGTTTCTCCGGGAGATCACCCATACCGTTAATGCCTTTAATGATATGGCAGATATTGTAAGGCTCTATTCCAAGAAACCGGAAATGGCAGAACAAAGGCTTGAAAATCTTTTATCAGAAGTTTTGTATGAGGATTCCGATTCGGTATAGAACGACAACCGGAGTTATGATATACTTACACGCAAGAAGCATTTCATCAGTTCCGATTGTCTGATATCGAAAGGAGACACACGATTATGGCAAAAGGATCTGTAAGAAAAAAAGGAAAGAAATGGTACTACCGCTTCTATGTAGAAGATGCAAGCGGCAATCTGGTTCAGAAAGAATACGCTGGAACAGAAAGCAAGAGTGAAACGGAAAAACTGCTCCGTCAGGCAATGGACGATTACGAAAGCAAGAAATTCATTGCAAAGTCGGAAAATATTACAGTTGGAGAATTACTTGATATATGGGCAGAGGAAGAATTAAAGACCGGTACTCTCAGTAATGGGACAGTCCAGAATTACCTCGGTGCTATTACCAACATCAAGAAGCATCCAATTTCAGAGAGAAAGTTGAAAAATGTAACATCTGAGCATTTACAAGCCTTCTTCGATCTGCTTTCCTTTGGTGGCACTTATCCAGATGGTTCAGAAAGAAAAGGTTACAGCAAAGATTACATTCGTTCTTTCTCGGCAGTATTACAGCAGTCATTCCGATTTGCAGTATCACCAAAGCAATATATCACTTTCAATCCGATGCAGTATATTAAGCTGAAATACCAGACGGATGAGGTTGACCTGTTTTCTGATGATGACATGGATGGCGATATACAGCCAATTCCACGAGAGGATTATGAAAGACTGATTGAATTTCTACAGGATTACAATCCACCGGCAATACTTCCAATCCAGATAGCTTATTATGCAGGACTTCGTATCGGTGAAGCCTGTGGTCTGGCATGGCAGGATGTAAATCTTGAAGAACAGTGCCTTACAATCAGACGCAGTATCCGATATGATGGTTCAAGGCACAAGAATATCATCGGACCAACCAAACGAAAAAAGGTAAGGATTGTTGATTTTGGAGATACACTGGCAGAGATTCTTCGCAATGCCCGAAAGGAACAACTTAAAAACCGAATGCAGTACGGAGAACTTTACCACAAAAACTACTACAGAGAAGTAAAAGACAAAAACAGAGTTTACTATGAGTTCTATCATCTGGACGGAACAGAGAATGTTCCAGAGGATTATAAGGAAATATCCTTTGTCTGCTTAAGACCGGATGGAAGTTTGGAACTGCCAAGCACGTTAGGAACTATTTGCAGGAAGATTGCTCAGAAACTGGATGGATTTGAAGGGTTTCATTTTCACCAGTTGCGACACACCTATACAAGCAACCTTCTGGCAAACGGAGCAACACCAAAGGATGTGCAGGAACTGTTAGGGCACTCAGATGTCAGTACCACAATGAACGTCTACGCCCATTCCACAAGAAAAGCCAAGCGGGAATCCGCAAGGTTACTTGATAAAGTGGCAGGCAACGACTAAATAAAACTTTCCCTTATTTCCCTTACGATTATCTCATAAGGGCAAAAATAAGGGAAAATACATATCATTTCACTAATGAATGGGCTGAAAAGCCTGTAAAATAAGGAAAGTTAGAAAGATATTTCGGCAAAACTGGAATTTATCTACTTCTCCATTATATAATTCGTCAAAGCAATTCCCTTCCGAATAACTTTCTGTTCTTTCACAACTCGATATGCACCTTGACCAAAAAATCCGCGCAGCCGACTTGGCCGCGCTGGTGGGGTATACGGAATACAATCTGACCCATAAATTCAAGGAGGAAACCGGCTTAAGCGTGACCGATTACGCCAAGTTTGCCAAAATTGAGCACGCCAAAGTGCTGTTGAAAAGCACCGATCTGTCCGTGCAGGACATTGCGGCCTCCCTCTCTTTCTGCACCCGCAACTATTTCAGCCGCATTTTTCAGGAAGTTACCGGCCAGACCCCGATGGAGTACCGTGGGGGCTGATTTTATACTACCAAAAAAGCATCTGCCGAAGATAATTCGGCAGATGCTTTTTTGTGGAGGCGCACAATGTATTAAGCACGGCACAGCTCACCCGCTGCGACTGCATCGCACGTTTAAGACGGCACAGAGATAGAAAAAAGCAGGCCATAAAAGGCCTGCTTTTTGTACTGCAATCATCTAGCCGGAATGTAGCGGAGTTTATCGTTCAGGGAAAGGCAATCTGCACCATTGCTGTCGCGCTTCAGATCCAGGATGGACTCCAGCGTGGTACAGATCTCATCCAGCGTGGTGCGGACATCATCCACCGTCAAAGGCAGCAGGCCGACGGTATCGCTGGCATGGTTGATCTGGTTGCGGTATTGTTGCACTTTCTGATAGCCAATGATCGCCTCGCTCAGGTCAGCGCGCCGGGCTTCATCCAAAAGCAACAGACCATCCTGAACGGAACGGTCCAGATACTGGTCCATCTCGGCATCGGTGGCAATGCGGAAGAACGTCGTGTCATCAGCGGTGGATGCTGTGCGGTCCAGCCGCAGGTCAGAATCAAAAATCGGACCCCATTTGTTGTTCTTCTTGATCTCCATTTCCATTAGGGCGGCGCGGCAGAAGTGGAAGTGGAACAACGGGTACGACCAGTTTTTGCCTCTGTTCTGGAGCTGTCCCTGCAGGAAGTCCATTCCCTTTGGCGTGGGCTGCACAAAGATGTGGCTGCACACAAAAACAGGCATCTGCTCACTTAACAGGGTGAACGCCTGCTGGAACATACCATGGTTCCGGCACCAGCGAACCAGCGAGGGCAGGGCGCGGGTTGTACTTTTGTTCAGGTTGTGAAACTCTCGCTCAAAGCCCTCATTCAGCAGCTTGTAAAGAAGGGTGTCCAGCGTATCGTGGGCTGCGTTCGTGCCTTTCAGCACATCGGCAAGCGCTTTTTTCAAGTCTGAGATGTCGTCCAGTAGGCGGGATGCGTTGCAGAGCAAAAGATCATTGGAGAACTTCTCAATGCAGTTCAGCAAGATGGCCGTTTTTGGGGATCTCACGTCAGAACGGCTCAGGTAGCTGGACAGCCGCCTGGTGCGGCCCGTAGCAAAAAACTCATCCGTGGCGGAGATCAGGTCAAACAGATCGTACAGCTTGTCGCTGTCGCGTACAATGAAGGACTTGCCGTCCCCCATTTCGGTGTACAGAACATGGGCGTTGACATCGCGGAGATCACGCAGGTAACGGGCTACGGCAACCAACAGCATGGCGGTATCGCGCATACCGCCGGACAGATCGATATACAGTGTGTCACCGGTATTTACATTCTTCACAATATCTTGGATGGCTTTGGCCTGGGAATCCTCGTTCATGCTGTCAGGCACAGGGATGGGGAAAAAATGATCATCCCGAATGTTGGCGGCGGGCAGGACGTGCTGCCGAAAATAGGTCAAAGTCGTGGTGGGTGCGCCACCATCCAAGGTGGGCACACAGGGGTCTTTGCGAACCTTGTCGCTGCAAAGAGCCAGCACCATATCGGTGCGGCTCTCTTTTTTCTTTTGCAGCTCATACAGAACAGCCTCGTTTGTCTGCGCGCGATTGTAGGCACCGTTTTCAACGGTGGGGGTATAGCTGCTCATAAAGAACAAAAGAATATTGCTCATATTTTTCTCCTGACGATACAAAGTAAATATAGAATAGCAAAAAACAAACACGCCAACCAGACCGGCTCCAACCGCCGAAGGGCGTGTTTTTTCTATAGGTCAGTGGGATGGAAAAGTTAAAATAGGATTCCTGCAGTTGCAGGTAAGATACATGCGATTATTATACCAATCTGTACTTCTAACAGTTTCAATTCCCGCAGCTGCAGGTAAGATACATATCAAGGAGGATGTATTATAAAGCATAAGAGAGACGTTTCAATTCCCGCAGCTGCAGGTAAGATACATCTCGGACAAGTATTGAATTTGGCTGGTGACTATTTGTTTCAATTCCCGCAGCTGCAGGTAAGATACATCGCAAAAATAACGAAAGCACACTGCATATCTGCAGCACAATTTGTGCAGCTTTCTATCTTTGCCTCCTTTATTATAGAGGAAGTTTAAAACCTTGTCTACCCTTTGCACAAAAAGCAAAGAGAAATTTTCCCGTTTTTGTATTTTCACGGGTGCGGAGCCCTGTTTTATAAGGGGAAAATCACTCCCGAAAAATAGTATTCGCACCAAAAGCAAAAAAGTTGAACTTTTTTGCTTTTCTTTTTAACTTTCCTCAACGCACACCCTATAGTAGGGATGTAAGCGGAGAACAAAAGCGAAAGAGGTGAAGCGGCATGTTTCTTAACTTTACCAACCATCCCGCCGCCGGCTGGTCCGCAGAACAGCGCCGGGCTGCACTGGCTTACGGCGTGATTCTTGATCTGCCGTTTCCCGATGTTCCGCCCAAATGCTCCACCGCTGAGGTTGCCGTTCTAGCCGATGCGTGGGCGGCACGCATCCTGGCAATGCACCCAGATTGCGTGCTCTGCCAGGGCGAGATGACCCTGACGGCCCGGGTAGTGCAGCTGCTGCGGGAGCATCGCGTGCCCGGCATTCAGTTCAACGCGGAACGGATCCTGTTCGAGATATAAAGTTCCGCTGTGAACATAGATAAGATCGAAGACATTTCGGATCGTCCGGTCAGAGTAGGTCTTGAGGTAGCGCTCTATCTCGTCGTACTCTTTGACCGCGTCATGGCCCGGAAGGGTAAAACGCTCCGGCGGAAATGCCGTCTCCAGCACCTTGCGGTTGTTGGCCACAAGCTTGAAGGACAGCACATCCAGCGCCAAGCGCAGCTTTCGTACCAGATACGGAAGCTGATAT
>OQWM01001303.1_pt1 | contig 17118 bp, 20 predicted proteins | sample 1691531 | NCBI WGS metagenome assembly OQWM01 (sample SAMN03418257, study PRJEB22391) | human gut metagenome | biome: human-gut; feature: organic feature; material: feces | host: Homo sapiens | place: Tanzania | collected 2013-01
AAGGAATGATCGCTTTAGCGGCATGCTTTATGGCTATGCCAGTACAGGCACAGCAGTTTGTAAAGCAGTATTTCCCTTCTGCAACCTATTCCCATGTAGAGAAGGAGAAGGATCACGGAAAGTGGGAATATGAAGTGTTGCTGAGCGACGGAACCAAAATTGATTTCAACAATAAGGGAGAATGGAAAAGCGTGGACTGCAAATACTCCACATTGCCTGCCGGCATCATCCCGGATGCTATCGCTGCCGATATTGTACAGCGATATCCTTCGCAGCAACCATATAAGATAGAGAAAGAAACGGGAGGATACGAAATCGATATCCCTGGCTTTGACCTGTATTACAGCAGTAACGGAAAATTCATCCGTGCTGAAATTGACAGATAATGAACGTGAATCGGTCGGAATGGAAACCAAGTTGTTTTCCTTCTGACCGATTCTTTTAATATATAAATCTTTCAACGGAAATCTCTCTCTCCTTTTAATTAAATAAGGCGTATTATGGTAAATAGAGGATTGCGGAAGAAGGATTAGGGATATTCCCCCGCTAGTTTAGGGAAAATCCTTACCCAAGCTGAGACTTTTGCCGTACCTTTGCAGCAGAAAAAAGAAACGGAAGTAAAACTTTTAATTAAGATACGATTATGAAGAAGTTGATTATAGCACTTGTAGCAATGTTCTGCATGACATTTACTACAGCTTCGGCAATGAGTTATGAGCAGGCTCGCCAGCAGGCTTTGTTCCTTACTGACAAGATGGCTTACGAACTTAATCTGACAGACGATCAGTATGAGGCTGCCTACGAGGTTAACCTGGATTATCTCATGGGTGTTGATACTTACGATGATCTCTACGGCGTTTACTGGCGCCAGCGTAACCTCGACTTGAGCTACATCCTCCTGGATTGGCAATATCGTAATTTCTGCGCGGCAAGCTATTTCTATCGTCCGCTATATTGGGACGGCGGATTTTTCCACTTCGGTATCTATGCTCGTTATCCTCGCAGAGACTATTTCTTCTTCGGTCGCCCGCATTTCTATACCGTTTATTGCGGCGGACATAGCTGGAGAATGAATGGCGGAAGAAGTTGGTATCATGGACGCCAGTATGCCGCTCCTCGCCCTGGAAGCCGTGAACCTCATTTCGGAATGCGTGACAGTTTCAACCGTGGAGATTACGGACGTGGCAAGACTTTCGGAAATATGGACCGCCAGAGCAGCACTCGCACCACAGTGACTCGCGACCATCAGTTTGGCAATGTGAACCGTCAGAACAGTAACGGATTCGGTAACAGCAACCGCCAGAACAGTAGCGGATTCGGTAACAGCAATCGCCAGAATAATGGTTCATTCGGTGGCTCAACCCGAAATGGTTTTGGAAGCGGCTTTACCAATAGCCGGTCAAACAATGGTGGCTTTACCCCTCGTTCTACTACACAGAGCAATGGTTCATTCGGAGGAAACCGTAGTGGTTCATTCGGAGGAAACCGTGGTGGTTCTTTCGGAGGCGGCAGCCGCTCTAACACCAGTGTTCGCAGCTCATTTGGAAGCGGAAGCAGCAATGGAGCCCGTTCATTCGGTGGCGGTTCTACTCGCAGCAATGGCGGAAACAACGGAGGAAGCCATTTTGGCGGCAGAAGATAATTCCTAGAAATTGATGCTCCTAGAAATTGATGCTCCTAGAAATAGATAGTTCTTGGAAAGATAAAGAATTCCAATTTAAAACCAAAAGTATATACCCAAAAAAGAAGGGACATTCCATGAGATATGGATTGTCCCTTTAATTTTATCCTTATGCCATCTGCTGAGCTGCAGGCTATTATATCAGGCTATTATATTCTAAAAAGATATTCGATAGAACTATATAGCTGATTAACTAGGATATAAATCACAAAATAGGGCGCTGCCTGTCGGATGCCATCCGACAGGGTCTCCCCTATGGCCTCTACCCCCATAAATCTGTTACTTACAACCCCGAAACTCAGACTCATCACTATAATGGCTAAACAGATGTATGGCAGAATGCTTCTGCTGAAACTGCTTGCCTCTATCCCACCCATCACGTTCAGCAAGATGGCATGAGGAACGATGGTGAGCAGAAGGATGACTGATAGAAACAAGACGAACTCTACCGAAACCAGTCGCAAGGCATTGCGATGGCGGTAAATGGTTCTGTCATAATGCAATAGACCGCTTCCTTGAAGTGTTCCCCAAGCGATGCTTATCAGCAGTAGCCAGACTAGCCAGGGCGACTCCAGATTATCTGTGAACGAGCCGAAAAACCAGCGGATTCCTTCCGGGCTCAGCATCGAACGGGGAAATACATCGGGCATTGCTGCCGTGATGAGCCACGACAGCAAAACCAATATCACCTGCGCCAAAGCCAGCAGAAGCATGGCGTAAGCGCAAATCTTACTCTTCATCAGGCTGCAGATTATCGATATCGATGATTCTCAGCTCGCAGGCACGAACCACAAGGCGGGTGGCATTTACGCTCATGCCATTGTTGCCTTCAGGAAAGAGCTTCTGTACCAATTCGTTCTGCCTTTTTTCCAGACTCTTTACGCCGAAAGGCATTCCGCGGAGATTGGTAATCTGCTCCTTCGTATAGCCCAAAGCCAGATGGCGCAGGAAACGCTCGTCATATTCATCTATCTCGTAGTTAACCAAAGCCTCCTGGCGCATCAGTTGGCTGCCCACGCTCTTCTTGAATCTATCAACAATCTTCTGGAGGATAGGCTGGTTGAACACCAGTTTCTTGCCGCCCATGCACGAAGCCACATCGCCACGGGTAAGCAGTTCCCCACTCTTCAGGATAATGCCGTCGCAGCCTGCATCGAGCACATCCACCCACAGCTTCTCGTTCAATATCTCGCCCGTGAAGATGAGTACTTTCACGTCGGGATACTGCTCCTTGGTGTTGCGGCAGATTTCCACGCCCACGGTGGTGGAACCGCCCAGGCCCAGGTCGAGCAGCACGAGGTGGGGCTTCTGCTGCTTAATGAGTTTCCAATAAGCTATTTCGCTATCCGCAGTGCCGATAATCTCGGCTTCCGGAATATCGTTCTTGAAGATTCCTTCCGTGCCCTTCAACTCCAGAGGCACGTCTTCTACTATGATTACTTTAAAGTTTTCCATTATCTTTATTTATATCTATCTAATATTTATATCTATCTAATATTTATATCTATCTAATATTGATATCTATTATTGATATCTATCTAATTAAATCAATTATTTTTCCTGGTAATACTATCTCTATCATCAGTTTGCCATCTTCCGAAGACTTGGCCTGAATGCCGCAGCCACGAAGGTTGGTGGTCTCTCCTATCTCTCTCACGATTTGGCGGGCCACCAGATACTTCATGTCGGAAGTGAGCGGCGTGAAGAGATGCGGATGCTTCTTCACGTCGTAGTCCACATCCTGCAGGATATACTGGCAGATGGCGTAGATGGACTTTCTGTTGCCGCCCCTGTTATCTGCTGTCGGGTGATGGTATTCGTCTTCTTCCTTGATGCGGGAGGTGTAATTCTTCACTCCTCCTACTAGCAGGGTCTTGAGATAGTTCAGTAAATCACGGTCACACTTCACGGTGCCCTCCACCTGCTCCATCGCCTGCGCACTCAGCATGTTGTAGATGGATTTATAATAATCCACCAGTTCGTGGAGCGAAGTGACGTCGTCGGGTGTGGTGTCGATGAGCTGTCGGATGCGCGACGGATAATACATCGTTTCGTGCTTCAGGGTGGAGAGACAGTTGTCGAGCACCGAGTTGGCGATGTGCAGCTTGTCGTTCTCATATTCAGCACGATGCAAATCATCTTCGGCCATCTCGATGTTCATTGCCTCGTTCTTTCGCATATCTATGCTTTTTCTCAGAGCCTGCAGAATCTGCTCTACCACCTTGTTGAGCTGCCGGAAGAGCTGTGAGTTGCGCATCTTATCTGCATCCTGCGGATTCCAGAGCAGGTTGATGCGTTGCAGTTTGCTTTCTTCATCCTCGCTGCTCAGCAGCACCTTGTTGATGCCGTTGATTTTATCCACTGCATAACGGTAGCGCAGAATGTGACGATAGTAAAGCAAATAATATGCCAACGGCAACTGGAGCAGGAGGATGATGAGCAGGACGATGGCCACCGCCTTGGAGTTTTCTGATACCTGCATGGTGCGCACGTAGTCGCCCAGCGAGTTGTCGGCACTGCGCTCCCTGAAGAGCTGGGTATAGACCTTGTTGTTGCTTTCGTACAGTTCCCATTTGTGCAGGGCAAGCGCAGCCACGGCGCTCTCGTTGCGGATGTCGAGAATCACATCGTAGTTGGTAGGCAGACCGTCGTGCAGCCACTGAATCTCTGCCGCCGTTCCCTTCTTGGGATGGCTTACCATCAGGTATTTGCCATCGGGATGAACCGAGAGATAGAAACGGTTGAGATAGGTTCTTGCCGAATCGGCCATTTCCAATGTTCGCTGATACCTACCATTGATATTGCAGAAGTAGGCGCTGTCAGCGTAGGCATCAGCCCGTTTCAGCAAATTGCCGGTTGCTGCACTCGCTTGGGAAATCATCAGGGCGAGCACCAGCATCATCTGCATTCTGCGAATACCGCAAGGCAGGCGGAAGGAGAACCTGCTGCCCTTTCCCTCCTTGCTTTCGGCATGGATTTGGCAGACGGAGAAGAGAGAGCTCATCTTCCTGTATTTGTCGATGATGCCCTTGCAATTGAGCAATCCGAAGCCATGACCGCCCGTATAGGTGCGGTCGAAGACATGAGACAGAGTTGTTTCGTCCATTCCCTTGCCCGTATCGGCGATGGAAATCTCAACGTAACTATCCTTGGAAGCAGCCACCTGGCTATTCTTGGAAGCAGCCACCTGGGCGCTAATCATCACCTTTCCGCCGCTTGGTGTAAACTTGCGGGCATTATCGGCGATGGTATTGATCATGAAGAGCGTAAGGGTGCGGTCGGCCTTCACCACGGCATCTGTAGGGCGCACCTCCAGGTTTATGCCCCGCATCTGGAAACTCATCTTTCCTTTGGCCACAATGTCGAAGAGCGGCTGCAGCGGGAAGCTCTCGATGCGGAGGCTGATGGAGCCCTGGCGCATCTGAATCCAATCGGTGAGCACGCCGTTGTACTGGTTAATCTGGTCGGCCAACTCAGAAATATACTGGTATCTTTCCTGTCGGATTGCTTCCGGTTCACCGCCCTCTTCCAGTCTATCCACCTCGTGAATCATGCGGTCGATAAACGGCGTGATGCTGTTCACCAGCGAAACCTTGGCGCGCTGCTCCATGTTTCTCCTTCTATTTTCCGAGATGTGGAACTGAACCATATCGCGGGCTTCGTTCACTTCTTCAAATCTTTCGGATAAAGCATTGATAGCTTGCTTGTTATCATCTTCCCATTCATGTAAAGGAACAAGTAAGTCCTCCACCGAATTATTCCTGGCTTTGCGGCGCTTCATGCGGTCGAAGAGATAAAGCAGGAAGATGACCAGGATGATGACGAAGATGACGGCGGCAATCATGGAGTTAAGCTGCACGGCATTGTCATCCAGCTGGGCAGCACGTGCCTCCAACTGCTTATCCTGTCGGGCCTGTTCCTGCAAATCCAGGTAGATGTTGCGGTTGTAGTCGCTCTGCGGTTTCTTGTCGATGGCGGAATACACCAGGCAGAGTCGCTCCCTGATGGAAGCCACCAGGTCGGGAGCCTGAAGGATTGCCTTGTTCTGCGTGAGAGCCTGAGTCAGGCAATTGCCAGCCGAATTATAGTCCCTGATTTGCCAATAGCATTCTGCCAGGGTGCGATAGGCGCCTGCGGTCTGGTACACGTCGCCATACTCCGAGAAGAGATTCAGTGCTCTCTGGGCAAAGTTGCCCGCCAGCAGCTCGGTAGGCATCTGTTCCACATTGAGGTATTGAAATGCGGGGAGATTGTTCTTTACCAGAAAATCCCTGCGATCGGCATCCTGGATGTGTTCGCTGATGGCCTGCAGGGCATTCGCCTGCCAGTAAGGATACGGATTGCTGCCGCTCGCCATCATGTAGAGACGGATGAGATAGTCGAATTCAGCCTGACTGATTTCATTGGCAGTTCCCTGCGTGATGGCTCCTCCCGAACCATAGTTATAAAGATAGTTGAGATATTGGGCCGTATCCTGTTCCAGTTCATCGGGATCAAGCAGGGCAAGCGCCTGCTGCATGGGCCGTTCCTGCTGCACATAATAGAAATAGGTGGCAGCCACGATGTCGAACTCGCTCTTGGCATAGATGGTACGGCGGTGTTCACGTAGCGGCAGATTGCTTGCCTCCTCGCCTATTCTGCGAAGGCGGCGCATCGCCTTTTCGCGATGGCTATAGAAATCCTTGTTGCGGGCTTCACGCTGACAGATTCTCATATTCTGAACGTCTGCAATAAGGAGTTCTATCTGGTTGTCGCTGCGGTCTTCCACCTTTTCCAGCCATCTTTTGGCAGCCCTATAATCCATCTTGGCAATGGCTACGAACGCCAGGTTGTTGCAAGCCTCCGCATAGCCCGCAGGATAGTCTTCGGCAAGAGCCAATGCTCTCGTTGCCAGCACCTTAGTGGAATCAAGATTACGATAGTGAAACGCATAAGAAAGGCTATTCAACCTATCAACTTCGCCCTTATGCGACGGCGAACAGGCTGAAAAAACAAGCATCGCCACCATCACGCAGACGATGGCGATGCCATGATTATGATGAAAAATTTTATGCAAAGGCATAAAGTTTTATTTTCATGAAGCTAATTGAATCACAAAAGATGATTACAGGGCTTAGGCGCGAGCCTTAGCGATATAACCCAGAGCCTCCTGGCACTTAGCTGTGATAGCTGCCCAATCGCCGGCAGCAACAGTCTCCTTAGGGAAGAGCTTAGAACCCATACCTACGCAGAGAACGCCAGCCTTGATCCATGGAGTAAGGTTCTCTTCTGTTGGCTCAACAGCACCTGTTACCATGATGTTGCTCCAGCGCAAAGGTGCCATTACGTTCTTAACGAATGAAGGACCACCTACATTGCCTGCAGGGAATACCTTAGTTACATCGCAACCAGCAGCCTGTGCATTGTTGATTTCTGTAACAGAACCACAACCTGGTGAATATGGAACCAGGCGGCGGTTGCAGACAGGAGCAATCTCTGGGTTGAAGTTAGGACCCACGATGAAGTTTGCACCCAACTGGAGATAGAGAGCAGCTGTGCCAGCGTCAACCACTGTACCGGCGCCCAGAATCATCTCAGGGCAAGCCTTGTCGGCCCACTTCACCAACTCACCGAAGATTTCGTGAGCGAAGTCACCACGGTTAGTAAACTCGAATACGCGAACGCCACCCTCGTAGCAAGCCTTGATTACATTCTTGCAGATTTCAACGTCCTTATTGAAGAATACAGGAACCATACCAGTCTCTTTCATGGCTGCCATGACCTGCATTTTGCTAAACTTTGCCATTTTTTATTTTAATATTATAAGTGTTAAAAGTTAAATAGGAAGAGAGCAAATGAATTCTTCATTCTTCACTCTTCCCTCTTCACTTAATTTATCGCTGAACGCGACCATTAGCGTTACCACCTGCGAGGCTCTCTACCTCGTCAACAGAAACCAGGTTGAAGTCGCGGCAGTTTTTCATGATGCGCGTCAACTCGTAGGCCACACGCTCACCGATCGCGCCATTCATCATGTCCAGAATGCTGATCTCCTTAACTTCGCCGGTGGCGTTGTAATTCTCACTCATGGTTATACCTCTTTCTCATTTCGCGCTTGTAGAAGCACATCAGGCTGTCCACGACCTCGCCGTTTGTCAGCTGCCAGCGTTCGGCGTAACGCGCGATCGCGGCAGCGGTACGACTGTCAACCGTCAGGCTGATCGTCCACTTTTCGCCCGAACCGCCGGACGCTTTGGGCTGCTCCGGCTCGGTTTCCTGCAACGTTTTGGGCTCAGGCTGCGGCACGCTGTCCGGTACGATGTACTCCGTCACCAGCATTTTGCTGTGGCAGCCGCCGCAGATACCGACCTGTGTGCGCTTGCCGGTGTAGCGAATGTCTGCGCGTTTCTGCATTGCCTGTGCGCAACCCAGGCATAATTTCTTTCGCATGGTTTTGCTCCTCATCTATCATGTGAATCGCCCGAAAAATTGACCCCAAACGGTCAACTCCGGGAAAAATATTTTCATTCCGGGCAAATTCGAATCGTAATCCCCGGAAACTCCCTTTCAAACCGCCGCTGCCATGCCTCTGCCCTGCTGTTGCCGGCGGACAGGTGCAGCAGCCAGATGGTGAGCACGCCGCTGAGATCCTGCTTGTGCAGCCATTTGATAACGTCATTCACCTCGAAATGACTATGCCGAATGCGCTCCTTGAGCACCGAGGGAATGCGGTCGCTGCGGTTCAGCAGGCTTTCCTCGTAGTTGCACTCTACGGCGATATAGGTCAGCCGTTCAGCGGTGACGCCCAGATTGGCGGTATCGACCGCCCAGAGCAGTCGCTCTTTCGTCCGGCCGTCCTCAATGAGAAAACCGAGCGGCTCCTCTACATTATGATAGGTGCGGAACGGAACGACGGTCAGGTGTCCGAACCGCAGCACCTCCCCTGCCCGGATGAGGTGCGCCGCATCCATTGCATCCTTGTGGGCGGCGGCCGTGCCCTCGCTCATGTATACCGGCACGCCAGCTTTGAGCATCTGTGCGGCTGCTTTTGCGTGGTCTTGGTGCTCATGGCTGACAAGGCAGGCGGTAATGTCCGCCACGCCATAGCCGAGCCGCTTTTGCAGCTCCTTGAACGACAGGCCGCACTCCAGCAGCAGGGTCGTTTCGCCGTCCGACACGACGTAAGCATTGCCGCGGGAACTGCTCGCCAGTGATGTAAACGTCAAATCGGGCACGCTCCTTTGCTGTCAGGCGGCGTTTCCGGTTCTTCGGACGGAATATCGACCTTTTCCTCGGGCGCGTTGTCCGCGAACTGCGTGGACTTGCGGATAATGTCCTGCACCCACTCGGGCAGCTTGCCGAACGTTTCCATATCCGGCTCATCCGCATCAAATACGAGGATTTCACTTTCCGGCTGCGGTGCCGGAAGGCCTTTCGGGAAACCGGTTACCGCCTCGATGCGGTTGTACTTGCTGCCGTCATCCTTTTCAACGACGGTCACGCTCAGCATCGCCGGAACACCCGCCATCTGCATGAGGTCGAAGCCCTCGCCTGCCGGGTCAAGCTCCGCGTCGGTCAGCGCCTTGCCGCGCCACGCGGTCAGCATCTGGAACAGCGCCGCACGCTCATGCAGCGACACCGTAAACCGGCGGGACGACAGCCAGCGCGGCTTGTCCTCACCGTCCACCTCAACGCGCTCGTCCGGAATTTCGAAGATGAACATACATTCCTCAGCGTACTTGCCCTGCTTCTGCTTCTCGAACTGCTTGTACTGCTGACCGAGGTCAACGACCGCAACGCACACACCCATGTAAGTGCCGCCGTCCATCGGCGGAATGCTGCTCACGACCTTGCGTTTTGCTTTCAGGCTCATTCGATTCTCAACTCCTTATCCTGCTCCGACACCACCAGCCGCACGACCTGCGAACCGATGGGCTGTAAATGCGTCACCGATTCCGCGTTGTCCACGAAAAGCGGTACACGGCGGCCGAAATGTGCGGAAAGCGTGTCAATAATGTCCATGCCGATGTTGATTTGCATGGCGTTGTTCGTGCCCTCGAACGTCGAGCCGTTCATATCCATCGGCTCACAGCAGTCCGCCAGGCCGCCGTTGACCTGCTCAGTGAACAGCCGCCAGCGCGTCAGACGGAACTTGCTGTTGACGCTCTCGGTGATGGCCTGCACGCGGTAGCGCGTGAACTCCTCGCACATGGCGATGATCCTGTCCATCTGCTCGACCTCGGCGGCGGCAGTGCGCTGCTCGGCCTGCAATTCAGCAATGCGCTTTTTCGCATCCGCGAGGGTCAGCTCCTTGGCGAGAACGGCATCACTTTCCAGTTTGCGGCGCGTCAGCTCGGCGTGCTCGGCTTCCAGACGGCTCTTTTCCGCTGCGGTATCACCGGCCAGGCGGTCAAGCCGCTTCTCTGCGTCCGCGATAAGCATCAAAATCGCGCCCTTGCGGCGGTCATAGTCCGGCAGGTTCTCCGGTGTGATTTCGACCGGCGGCGTATATCCGTCAAGGGCAATCTGCGCCTTTTGCAACTCGTCCTGCGCGGTTTTCAGTGCGGTTTCGGCGGTCAGCAGACGGTCTTTCGCGGCGGCAATGCCCTGCTTGACCATTTTGCTGTCCTCGAGCAGTGCGTCCTTGCGCTGCTTCTGGTGCTCGGCAAACGCCGCACGAGATTCCGCAAGCCGTTCCGCCGGGAACACCTGCCCGCAGGTCGGACAGCGGTCGGCGGTGAAGGGTTCCGCGTCAATCGCACGCCAGCGGGCACGGTAGTAGTTCAGACGGGTTTCGCCGCTTGCGATGTAATCGGTTTCCTGCGCAATCGTGCGCGTCAGGCGGTCGGCTTCGTGTTTCGCGCGGTCAAGCGCGGCGGTCAGTGCAGGCGTTTCGTCCTCGACCGGCACGCGCTGGCTTGCGAGATGAGCGGCGTTTTCAGCTTCCAGTTCGCGCAACTGCACCTGCAAAGCGTCACGCTCGTTACGTGCCTGCGCCGCAAGCGTATTGTTGGACAGTTTGACGATTTCACCCTGCAAACGCTCGCGCTCGGTTTGCAAACGGTCGCTTTCCGCGTGTGCGGCGGCAAAGTCGAGGGATTCCAGTTCACTCACCATGCGGCTGCACTCGTCCACGCGGACGGGCAGCGTGTTGAGGTTGACGTTCATGTCCTTGCGCTGCTTAGCGAGGACTGCCTTGAACTCGTCCACCGTCCGCCGTCCGACTTTCTCGTTAAGCTCAGCAAACTGCGGTGCAGTCGCAAGCAGCTGTTTGTCCTCCGGCAGACCGCAGATTTCGGCAAGCAGCGCGCGGCGGTCTTTCCAGTGCATCTTGCTCGTCACTGCCCAGACATCGGTCAGCAGCTTGAAGCGGTTCTCGTCGATCAGCTCCGCAATACGGCGCTTGTACTCGTTCTCCGCAAGCGGCACATCGTCGATGTAGTAGTCGCGCGTGTCACCGGCGTAGCGCTCGATAGACGAGCCGCGCGGCTTCTCCCACTTCTCACGCAGCACCTTGCGCAGCTTGATCGGCTCGCCGTCCACCTCGAGAACCGCCGTGACCTCGGGCATCGTGCCTGCCGGAGCACCAGTCGGCTTTATGGCCGGGCGGCTGTGTCCTGCGCTGTCCTTGTCGAAAAGCAGCCACGTCAGCGCATCATAAACGCTGGTTTTGCCTGCGGCGTTCTCGCCGTAGATGTTGTTCACGCCCTCGTGAAAGTCGAGGTGCAACTTTGGAAAGCACTTGAAATGGACTAAATCGAGGGATTTCAGTACGATGTTCATGCGTCCATCTCCTCCAGCAGTGCCTTGACGATGTGGGTCGGCGTGCCGCGGCGCAGCAGATCGGCAATGTCGTCGCCGGTCAGCTTCGCGCCCTTGCGGACGATCGCCGCGCGGCAAGTCGCGTCCTTGCACTCCTCGCCTTCCCATACGGGCGAATCTTCGTCAGAAATGCAGTGCGTCATCATTTCGCGGAACGCCTTGGCGGCACGCTTGTCCTGCTTGCGAATTTCGGTATACATGTTTGCGATTGCATGGGCGAGCTGCGAAACGATACGCGTCATCTCGCCGGACAGCTCGACTTCGGTACGGTTTACGCCGTTATTTTCGGTGCAGTTGATTTTTACCATTGAAAACATCTCCTAATTGCGTTATTATAATGATGAATATTTTCGCATGCCGTTGACTGGGATTGCCCTCCCGTCAGCGGCGTTTTTCATGCGTTGATCTCGCTCTGCGCGAGAATCGCGGCGATGGCGGCGAAGTGCTTTGCTGTGTCCGGACAGCCGCGGATGGTGCCGAACTGGTCGCGCAGGTAGCTTTCCATGAGGGTCAGCGCGCAGCGCCAGTTCGCGGCCATGCGGTCGAAGTCGTCCACACGGCCGACCAGCTCGTCGAACGCTCTGAAAATCACACGGTCGAGTGTAATCGGCGGTTCGGCGTGCGTTTCTTCGTGCGTTTCCTCCGTCCAGCGAAAGTACGGCCGCTTGCTCTGGCGCGGTTCGCGGTGCGGTGCGGCTTCGGTGCCAACGCCGAAGTCGGACGCCGACGCCCGCAGTCTTTCGGTAAATTTGGACATGGGTTCTCTCCTTTCTATTCCATCGGCACTCCCTCGGCCATGAACTTATCGAACGCGGCTTTGGGGATAATGCAGTGTGTGCGCCCGCTCGGCTGGCGGACGGCAATGCCGAACGGCACCTGCTTGGTGCGGATCAGGTTGCGCAGCGTGTTCGGGTCCAGCCCTAAGCGCTCCGCGCACTCCTTCGCGGTGTAGGTTTCACGCTTGTCCGTCATGTGAATTCTCCTCTCTTATGTGATAAACATAGCTGCCATCCGTGCAATGCAGATCAGAGCAGCCAAACCAGTGTACGATACCGCGCAGATCGCGTCGATACGCTGATGGAGCAACCCGTTTTTCAACAGGTGAATCTGTCCGAGAATGAGCATCGCCCAGAAAGCGACATCTGACGGGATATGGTGCATTGGGTTCACCTCGCATTACAGTCCTTTTTATCGGACTTTCTCCCTGTTATACTGATTGCGATTCGATGATCTCCTGAACTGCCTTGTTAAAGCGTTCTTCCGCATCGGGCGGCTCGCGGTGGCCGTTCAGAACCATGCTGACGTATCGGTTCGTCAGCCCTAAGTGCTCCGCGAGCATTTGACCGGTAATTTTATGCAGGTGCATCAAACCAACCAAATCGCCCGTCCACTTTTTAGTCAACATTTTTCAACTCCTTTCGCTTTTTTAGTTGAAAATTGAGAACAGAGGTGTTATCATATAGTTGACAAGAATGAAATCCAGTGTTCCCAACTTTCAACCTGTGACCCTATTATAGTTTACGACATTCAACCTGTCAATACCCGACAGTTGAATTTTGGGAACTTTGGCATTATGCACAAATGCAATGGGGTGTTATTGTGTTTTATGACAGATTTATTGAACTCTGCCAGCGCAAGGGAGTATCACCAACCCGCGCGGCATTAGAAGCAGGAATAAGCAAGTCCTTAGTATCCAAATGGAAAGCTAATGCGTCAAGAGAACCATCACCGGAAGTCATACGAAAACTCGCAGATTATTTTGAGCTATCCCCGTATGAAGTCGTTGCAGCCAAAACGCCAAGCAATGAGAACGCATCTCCCGAGGACGCGGAGCTGAACGAATACCTCGAAATGCTGCGTACCCGTCCGGAGATGAAGATGATGTTCCAGCTGGCAAAGGGCGCGACAAAAGAAGATGTAGAAAAGGCCGTCAGAGTAATCGAAGCCATGTTCGGAAAAGACACCAAAGGAGATTGATCCATGAGCCCGGAAATCTTTGCGCTGCTGGCTCCGCTGCCCGCAAAGGTTAAAGCGGTCACTGTGACAGATGACAATATCACTTTCACGATCGTTATCAGCGAATACCTCTGCGAACGCAGCCGCGAGGCTGCACTGAACCATGAACTCAACCACATCTACGAGAACCATTTCACCGATCAAGCCATCCCGATCGCGCTCGCCGAACGGCTGGCCGATGAAATAAGAAAACCCCGCGCACTGGTTGAACCGTGAACGGGGTGGAAGGATAAATCGCTATGAAAAAGAAAATATGGACGGTTATTCTCGCTTTAGGTGCAATAAATTATATATTTATGGCACTGACGGGCGAGTCTTTAGGGCTTGATACACAAGGAAACCAACCATTACTGTTCGGTTTGTCGGCACTCTTCTTGTTTATCATCTGGCTAATGTGGCGCAAGCCGAAACCATCAAAACAGGCAAAACAAGCCAAAAGAAGCAATTCTCCGCTTGAAGGCATGGTGATCGAGACACCGGGACTGCGCGTCCAGTATCTCGGCGGCTGCGTCTACGATTATGGAACGGGCAAACAGCTCTCCAAAAAGCAACTGCGCTGCATACGTCAGACAATGGAGCTTAACCGCGACCGCGACCGACGAGTCGCCAGTGATTGTCTGGAGCTCACGACGAAAACCATGAACCCTGATGTTTTCTTCTTTCGATATGATATGCTTATTGAAACACTGGCGCTGCTATCATTGTATCATCGATTGTTCCGCATTCCGTCCCAAAGCCCTGAACCGGAGTTGCGCAGAGCTTTAGAGTCCCGCAATATGCTGACCGAAGATTTTATCCGGCGTTCACATTCCAATATGGCGCAAAAAGCTGCAGCTCTCAAAACCGAAAAAGCTCGATGCGGACGCTACGAGAAGTATTATCAGGAAATGGGCCTTTACATCGAACACTTATCTGCGCAGGCGCGGCAGACTCTTGAAGAGCTCAAGCAGCGCGACGCTGGATATTTAACCGACGAGACTGTCGAAACCTCTGTGGCCCCGGCGCCTAAGGCGGTGTCTCCGGTCGTAGGCAAAGAAGTGGCTGTTTTCTCCGAGCTGCCGTTTACCATTCCGGACGATGTGCTCAATCTGCTCTGGATCAAGAACGGTCCGCTGTGTAACTGCGCCGCTGCCGAAGAAAACGAGCCGTCGGCGATTGATCTGTCGCTTCCGCTCGACCTCTCCCCGACTGAAAACGACCAAACGGCCGATATTGGTTATTATCCCAGCTACGAGCGTCTGACACCGGCAAAGCGCACTGTTTATCTGCAATGGCTGTCGGATATATCGACGCCGGTTCCGATCGGCTACGTATTCATCTTCTATTACGGTCTGGAGCGTTTTCTGTTCACCGATAAATACGAAGCCGCACTTGCTATGATAGACCATCTGCGCCAGTCCCATAAAAACAGTTCTCTGTTTGCATATTCGGCCGATGCGCTGCTCGCCGGCTGTCTGCTGCACAACCGTCCCGATCTGATTTCGACCTTTGACATCGGCAAGGCTTCCACAGATTTATACCTGTATACAGAAGGCTATCTCACCGGCCGGTTCACCGCGCATGACCTGATAAGCACCTGCCGCCGCTGGGGCTTTACCAATACGCGCTATATCAAAGGACAGCCGGAGTTATTTGAGACGCAGCTCACCGAAGTGCTGACCGAGAAGTATGGTTCTCCCGCGTTTCCTTTGGCGCGTGAGGACTATGCCTGCGCAGAGCGTACATTCACCATCGCGCTTGCAAACACTTCGCTGCCGCAGGACGCTCGTTTCGCCGCCGCTAAGGATATTACTTCAAATCCTGACGTAGCTCAGAATGTTTGTTCCCTGCTTCAAGAGGCGCATGATCGTGCCAAACGTATTCTCGCCGAGGAGCGAAAGAAAAACAGGTAAGCACAATTCCGCGCCGACCAGTTTACAAATAAAAAAATCCCGCCCCGGTGCTACCAACACCAGAGCGGGACATGAGGTACTGACAAATCGCGAAACCTATCAGTACCTCTATTTTATCACACCTTCATGCGATAAGAAAGGGGTTATTTTTTATGAACGGAAGTTTCCGCAAAAAGCCGAACGGCAGTGTTGAACTGCGTGTCTGGCTCGATATGCCGGACGGCAGCCATGTGCAGAAGTCATTCTGCAGGCGTACTCGTGCGCTCGCTAAAGCCGCCTACGAGGAATTTCTCGAGCGCGGCAAGGAAGCGCAGGCGCACCGGCAGACCGTCGCAGGCTGGGGACAGGAATGGCTCGAGCGCAAAGAGAAATCGGTCAAGTACCGCACTTACGCCAATTACGAACTGTATTTCAACCACTATATCCTGCCTGCGCTCGGAAAAATGCAGCTCAGCAAGCTGCACCAGGCGGACATCGAACGCATGATGGGCAATGCCGCCCACCTCAGCAAGAGCGCCCGGCATCATATCTTCATCACCATTGACCAGATCATGAAAAGCGCGGTTGCGAACGGTCTGTGCAGCCGCAATCCGTGCGAGGGTATCAAGGTCAAGCCGGACGCGACATTCAAGAACATCACGGTCTACAAGCCGGACGAAATCGCCTGCCTGCTCTCTCACCTTGACCGACCGTTTGGCGTGGCGATTGCCATTTTGCTGTACGCCGGTCTGCGCAGCGAGGAAGTCATGGGACTGCACTGGCGCGACATCGACCGGAAGAACCGCACGATCACCGTCCGGCGCGTTGTCACCCGCGTTGCCAAAGGCGAGTTCGCGCCCGTGGACGTGACCAAGAACGAGCGGGTGCGCGTCGTCACCTACGGCGACCAGCTTGCCGCGGTGCTGGCGGACGCGCCGAAAACGAGTATCTACGTTGTTCCGGCAAAGCGCGGCGGTTATATGACACCCGGCTCGTTCCGCCGGCAGTACGACAGCTTTTTCGATGGGCTGCCCATTCGCCGCCTGTCGCCGCACAAGCTGCGGCATACCTACGCGACCTACCTCATCAAGGGCGGCGCAGAGCTGCGCGCCGTGCAGACCCTGCTCGGACATTCGTCCGTCAAGGTCACGGAGATCTATACCCACGTCGATACCGAGGACCGGCGCCGCGCAGCGGAGATGCTGGCGTACTGAAAGACGAATAAGGGAAAAACAAGGGAACAACCCCGAAATCGTCAGTAAATACGTAGGTTTACTCCACACTGTAAATCTGTCGTCTATGACTTCGGTGGTTCGAATCCACCACCTTCCACCAAATGCAAGACACTTCGTATGAAGTGTCTTTTTATTTGCGGCGGGTTCGAAAGCCGGCTCTTAAGAACAGTCCGGTGGACTGTTCGAACCGGCGTGGCTTTGCCGCAGCAAAGCGAATCCACCACCTTCCACCAAATGCAAGAACGTACCGAAAACGGTGCGTTCTTTTTGTTTTGCCGGTCGGCATTGCTGCAAATCGTTTCGGATATTGCGCATCTCTTCCCCTCTTGAGGTCCTCGCAAAGCCTCAAAACGCAAGCCGAAAGGAAAACGAAAAAACACCCTCCGTGACCGGTCGAAACCGATTTTCGGAGGGTGTTTTGCATTACATTTTCCGGTTTGCCACCACGCGCAGGCCCGGAGCGTATTTCAGCCATTTTCCGGTGATCAGGCGTGCGGCGAAGCAGACCGCGCGG
>OQWM01001306.1_pt1 | contig 17110 bp, 10 predicted proteins | sample 1691531 | NCBI WGS metagenome assembly OQWM01 (sample SAMN03418257, study PRJEB22391) | human gut metagenome | biome: human-gut; feature: organic feature; material: feces | host: Homo sapiens | place: Tanzania | collected 2013-01
GCCCGACACGGTCTCTGCGGGCATAGGTAGGCTATGTGGCTGAAGGTGTTTTGCAGAATTTAACTGGAAGTAATAGGTATTACGTGGCATCATGTAATAAAGCTTATGCGAAAGCGGATTTTGTCCATTGATATAGTTCTGTTTCGTCCCCTGACCCAAACCAGATGTCTTGGCCTAAGTCGGCACTGTTATCGGTATAAAGAAGTGTAGTGATTATCGCATATATTCCGTCATCATTTTTTCACAACTGCCAGTTGTAAACTCGGCATTTCTTTAGTATATTTGCAGGTGAAAACGTTTGTGTCATGATGCTATTTGATGAGATAACCAATGACGGCCGTTTGTGGTCTGTCCGTTATGAAGGGGAGGAAGAGAATGCCTTGTTCAGATCGTTTGCCCAGTGGAATGATGTAGAGTGGCTCCGTGCGTTCTTTTACGAGAACAAAGATGACTTGGAGTCGTATTTCAAGGTAACGGATGTGAATGAGGCTATCTATGACACGATCGAAGACAGCGACAAATTACAGTGCCTTATTCTTGATCTGAGCCCGGATGCGGATTTGGAGAAGTTGTTCCGGCCTTTGGATAATCGTCAGACTGCCGCTTTGATGCTGGATAAGGAAAAGGCCCGGCTCAAGAACGATGGCGGCCATCCCTCCTGGTTAAGGCTATATGCCATTCGTTTGGAGAAAGGAGCATTTATTGTGACCGGCGGGGCAATTAAACTAACGGCTACGATGGCAGAACGTGAGCATACGCTTCTGGAGCTGGCGAAGATGGAGAAGGTGCGTAACTTTTTGCTTGATGAAGGCATCGTGGACAAAGAAAGTTTCATCGACTATCAAGATTCACAATAGTTTATATTATTATGGGAACCGCAGTTGAAAGATTGAGACAGTATCAAGCCCCGACACCTTCAAGGTGGCGGGAGGAGGCGGAGTGGCGTCGCGCAAACCGCGCATGGCTACGTCGTTCGCAGGCTGTGGCCATGAAGATGCTTGACAGGATGGAAGAGATGAGATGGACGCAGGCACAGGTGGCGGAAAAACTTGGATGCAGTCAGCAATATGTGTCCCGGATTGTTAAGGGGAACGAGAATCTTACTCTTGAGATGTTGTCCAAGATCGAGGACAATCTGGGCGTGGAGGTATTTAAGGGTAAAGAGTAATAGAGGAACACGGCGAAGATGCGCAAGTACGATGATCTGGTGAGACTATGACAAGATCCTTGATTTCGGATTCAGTGTTCCTGGTCATCCGGAACACGCCTGGTTTGAGCACCTTGTGTTTCGACTTTATAGGCCTTTTACGTTGATGCGAGGCATCTGGGACTTGAATTCCGGGTCAATGTGATGACACTGGGTCTTGATGATGCCACGGCGACGAATAGCAGGCTGGAGGCAATAGGTGTCGAAGTCCAGAAGGTTGACATCGGCAACAGTCTTCCAGTGCGGGAAGAAGAGTTTCATAGCCGCTGTTGCAATACGCTTGACGGCCTTGAAGTCACGCATATCGGCATTTGCCTCATATTCTATAAGCTGGTCGAAGAGCATACCGTAGACGTTTTCAGTGCGGAGGGCGTGCATCACCTCGGAGAAGTACTCCACGTTGATGGTCCAGCCCTTATAAATCATATTCTTGGAGATTCGAGGAAGGTACCAGCCTTCTATGAAGCAGTGGAAGCGGTCCAGTAGCGCGGACTCGCGGAAACTGTTGGGCAACGAGTCGAAGTACCGATAGTTGATGGGCTTCTTGTTCTGGTCCAGAGGAATGTTACCCATCAGCATCAGCCCGCACTCTGAGGTGATCTCCTTGTTGTCAATGGTGGTCTTACCAGCTTCGAGGTATGCCTTGAGGGCTGCCTGGATTTCGGCCGGTTCCTGAAAGACGATGGTCTGAATCTCATCGAATGCCGTATAGTCGTGATTGCAGAGGATACCAAGTTGCTCTTTAGACTTGTCATAAAGCAGTTTCGCCCGGGTCACCTTACCGCCACTGATAATCCAGCCGTATTTGGAGAGGTTGCCGAAGACGTAAGATTTACCGGTTCCCTTCGGAGCCAGTTCAATGACGTTAAGGCGAGGCTCGATGAAAATGAACAGGCGGGTCAGGAATTCCAGTTTCTGCTGCATACTGGCAAAGGTGTCGGCATCGTACTCCATCGCAGAGAGGAGAAGGTCTATCCATTCCTCTGTAGTGAACGATCTGCGGGCATCGCGAAGGTAATCCACATCCACGGATCTGTATGGCTTAAATGGCTTGAAATCGACCATTTCAACATGGTTTTTCTTACCGTCCTTGTCTGGCATCAGACAGAGCTTAATGATACCCCATTTCTCGCCGTCAACGAGTTCACCCTGGTTCCGCTCGTAGATGTACGGCGGAATCTGGCCTTCGTTGAGTTTGATGCCGAGGTCTGGAATGGAGAAACGGCGAATACTCTTCACCAGGTCGATGTAGATGGTAAAACGAGTAAGCAGGGTTATTTCTTCTCCCATTCCCAGGCGATCCTTCACGGAGGCAGGGTCTTGTGGGATTACCTTATTCAGGAACGCGGTGAGGCCACCACGGTCTACAGTGCCTTCAGAGTTGATGAAGCGCTTGAGAAGGTAGTCCTTCACGAAGGCGGGCAGGTTACGACCAGCAAACAAGCTGTCCGTAGAATTCGGATCTTTGTAAATGGCCATCGGGGCAAAGTAAGTGCGAATCTTACTGCTGATAATCTCGTTCATTATACTCTGTTAAAATAAGTCGTCAAACAAATCGTTCTCTTCGGTGCCAAATTTGGCTTTGAAATGGAAAGGATGGCTCATCCCTTCCACCATTACCTCTACCAAATCAACGCCAGCAACGAGATCCATGTGGTCTGAGGTATAGAGTTCTCCGTTTTCAAGGTGGAGGGTGTAGTGCTTTCCGTTGTAAATCAGGTATGGCACATCCTTATTGGAGAGCCCCTTGATTTCAAACTTCATCACTGGGTTGGACGCAGATACTTCCAGACATCTCTGAACAATCAGTGTGCAGGAGTGCTCTTCATAGTCGGATATGATGAATACGGGAACCAGTACTTCCTCCGGTGTGCAGCCACCGTGACAGCCGGAGCCGTTGTCAATCTTACTGGTCAGAGACTCGTGGCGAAGGGCGCAGATGGTGTTCTGATCGTCCAAAATCTTGTATTTCTCATCGCTGACCGCCTTACCGGAGTTCCAAGTGGCGTAACGTCCACCGTGGTGGCCTTTAATACCGGAGAGATTGAGCCCGGGACGGAGTTGGGACATATAGGAGATGCCATGGTCTGAAACGATGGCTATCTTCTTTCCAGGGTTCTCGTCCAAGATGTGGTTGATGACCTCACGAACTTTGGCCATATCGTCAATGATGTAGGACGGGTATGGACGCACCTTGTGAGAATCACCGTCCAAGTCGCCGTATTTGTCCAGCGAACCGCCGGCAAGTTTCTGGAGTTCAATCTTGTTGATGTCCGTTACCGTAGGCAGCGTTGCCCTGGCGATGTACACTTCGTTGAGGTAGAAGTTGTCCTGGTTGCGTTCACGGATGATTTCCGTCACGAATGGTATCCAGTCAAGGCCCAAACCGTCAATCCAGAAGTAGACCTGAATGTCAGAGCGCATATTGAAATTGGTGCGGACGGTCTTAAACTGATTATACCAGGTATTGAAAGTCACCTCGTTTGCGTTCTTTTCGAGGATAACGGATTCGACCTCCGGCGTGTAGGTATTGGCGAGCTTGGCTTTCTTGTACTGATCCAGATAGGCCAAGCACCAAGCCTGTTCAGCGTCTCTGGTGCCGAAAGTGGGTTGGATGTAGTTGTACAGATCCGGATAGACCTTACGCACATCGTCCGCTTCCACTTTGCCGGCGGCGAACCACTTGATGATTTCCTCTTTTTCCGCTTCGGTAGCCAGCGTGAGATACTGGAAGGCGTATCTAGCACCCATCTTCTCCTCCACATCGTGAATCTTCTCCATCAGAAGTTCCTGAACATTGTCCGGAACAGTGATGTTCTGATGAACGGCCGCCTTCAAGCCGACATTGCGTTCTTCCAGTTCATCGACGGAGTGGCCTTCGTCAAAGATGGTGAGCAGCAGGTGCTGGACAAATTCCGGATTACTGTAGTTATTACACTCCCGAAGTACAGAGCAGATGTAGCCCTTATTGCAGAAGCGGTATGTGTAGTAGGCGCTGAGCAGCCAACGGCTGTAGGAATCCTTTTCCCTGAACCATATCTTATAGAATATGTCAAAATGAGCCAGCTCGTGGATTTCATAGCGTGAGTTGAAGAAGGTAGCGAGGTTGAAATTGTTGATGTCGATCTCTGTGACCAGTTTCTTCCAGTAGTCATCTTCAACGGTTTGATATTCGACAATATCCAGCTGCAGGCCCAGACCTTTAACAAGGAAATCGTGGACATTATTGCAGGTAGTATAGTCGAAAGCGTTGTCCGGCTGGGCATATTCGGCATTGGCAAAGATGGAACGTGAGGTGCAGATGATGGTCTGCTTCACGTCACCATCTTTCCAAACGTTTATCCATTCTGTCACGTTTTTGACCACAGTATACCTGGATTCCAGATTCTTGATGCCATAGATAGTCCCGTTGGTAAGAATCAGGTGGTAGTTCGACTGGTGGTCTGCTGATTTGAGATACCAAATGGTGGACTGGCTATCCTCGTTGAACTTGGACATTTTTCCATACAGTCCGACAATTGGGATGTACACACGTCTGTGGTCATCGTAGTTGTTCTGCGAAGATTCGACCGATTTTATAGTTGAAATGAGAGAATTAAACTCATTGCCAGTCTTGTTGTTATAGAATCTGGCCAATTCGGAGAACGGTGCTATTACGCTGTCTAAACTACAGTCTTTTGCATAATCTCGAATCTTTGTTGCCAGGTCACTATGTGTGACGATAGCATCCGGGAACTCGTTGTTCAGCCACAGGTCAATGCTCTGGAAAAAGACATTGGACTGGGATACGAACTCATAGCAATCCCGGAAGTTGTCGAAGAGGACGAACCGAATCGGATACCGATTAGCAGTAAACGCACTTGCACCGGTAGCGTTCTTGTCCTTTTCAACGGCCTGCATTAAGGCCTCCATATTGTCGAATGTCTGAAACATATTCTATTAACAGTTCAGGATCGTGTCTATAATCATATTGTTTCCCAGATCGATAAGACGGTTGAGGACAGCCTTTGCTTGACCAACTTCCGTAATTGAATCCACTTTAGCCTTGGCCTTCTGCTTCTTCTCTTCCTCAGATGCTTTATAGTCGAGATTAGCCGGAAACGGTCTATTCTGCCTATCTATGGGAACCTCAACATCTACAGGTTGTACTGCTGGACGGGTGGTAAGACGCCAGTCTTTTAGGGCGTTGATTACCTCGTCTTCGTTCCAGGTGCCGACCTCCGACTGGAGGTGACTGGAGATGTATGCTACTGCGGCGTCGAATTCTTCTGCTTTCAAGCCCACGGTTTCTACCGCCTGCAGGAAAGCCAGGAATCCCTCACGGAAGTTAGCATCATCGCCTATGAGGTTCTTGAATTCGAACTCGTACATTTTGAGTCCGTCCAGAACATCGGTCATCAGGTTGGGATTGGAGGAGCCAATCTCCACGCAGATGGCGTTGATGTTGTCCACGAGCGTTCTGACCTCTTCCTTTGCCTTGTCTTCCGCAACATATTTTAGTGCCCAAAGCGGGTATTTCTTACCGGGGATGTAGGAATGCGTCATAACCCAGCGAGCGTTCTTAAGGCTGCTGATTTCTGTGATGTCTTTGTATGCGGTGAGGTTGAAGGTCTTGATAAAGGCCTTGCATAGCTTACCCTCCTCCGGCGTCTCGAAACGGAAAGTTACTTTCGGGTTGGCTCTGCCATCTTCCCAAGCCTTGAAGACCTCAACAACGTCTTCCACGACGTGCTGGGCTTCACGGGGTTTACCGTTGAGGTCGAAAATCTTGCCGATGTACGGACGCATGGCGAAGGCAAGCATACCCATTCCTGCATAGGACTGGAAGAGACCATACGGCGGTCTGGTGAGTTCGATGAACTTCTCTGCCAGGTTGAAGGTGTTGGATTTATCGGCGTGCTTTATTTTGTTCTCCACGAACCTGCAGACCTGGTACAGTGGATGCTCAGGTGCAACGTCATTCTTCCAAGTGAGGTCTTCGTTTACACTGTTCTGAAGGAGGTAAGGCACGTGCATGGCAGGACCTTTACAGTGGTCACTGATGTCCGTCTTGGTGTTGAATGATATGACGCTCTTTACAGTATCCTTAACCAGTGCTTTCTTCCAGTAGGTCTTGGAGAACTTAATCTTGATGATGTCCAGGGATTCCGGACCGGCGGAGAAGATGGCCGGAGCAATCTCGGAATTGACCACGGTAGGCATCTTCATCGCAGAAGCCGTCATAGGCTGACCCTTGACGTAGGTCTCGAATACGCCACGACGGATCTCTTTTATCCATTCCTTGAGCATATCGGAGGCGCACTTAGCGTGGGACTGCTGCTGGTCTGCGAAGCCGTGCTGCTGGGCGCATTTGGCATTGGCCTGGTACTCGATGAAACGCTGGTAATTAAGATCGGTGAGCGTGGTGTCAAACACGACGAATGTCGTAGTCTGGAAACGCTCCTCATTGCAGTTGCAGAGGCAGATGTCCTTCAAGGTGTCCAGTTCCTCGGCATTGCGGGCAACCATCATCGCAAAGAAAAGCTCGTAGTCTTTGGCCTGCTTACGGCCATTCTCCACCTTGTTAAGAAGCGTGTATTCGTTGACTTCCGTGGAATAGAACTGGAAACTGTACGGACGTGCCACGTTGGCCAGATAGCGGTCAAAGTCCTCACGTGCGGCAGATCCAAAGTTGATAACCTGTGCTGTAGTCTTGAAATCTGTGAATATCAACTGCTTCTTGATTTCCTCTATCTCCTTCGGAGGAAGTGCCGAGAACTGTATGGAGTACATTCCACCCGGAGCACGCTGGATGATGCTGTTGTCGTTGAGCCAGGTCAGGATGTCATCTACCTGGTATTCGATGGATGTGCCGACGAACAGGGACTTGATATTCTCCTCGCTCGGGGTCACGGACTCGTTGTTGGCAATGTTGTTTAGGGCGTTCAGCAAGAGGATTCCCTTGAAAACGGCAAGGTGTGCCGCGCTCTCGTGCTCCACGCGGAGACGGTAGGAGTTGTAGCGCTCAGTCACTGCACCGAACTTGGCCACGTTGTCATTGAATTCCGTAACCACGTAATCCCAGAGGTAGTCTGCCGTGATGGTTTCCCGGTTCATGAAATACTCTTCTTTGTCGAGGAAGGCCTTGACCGCCTCATTTTCACCCAGGAACTGAAACACACTTCGTGAGGAAGAACCAGCCTCACGGGCGTAGTACGTGGCCAGATTAGCGGTGGCCGGGTGGAGCGGAAACAGATTCTTGATGTCTGCGATGGTCTCCGCCTGGTTGGTGGAACCGGCCGTGTAGGCATTCAGGAAGGGTGCACACTTGTCGAAGAAGGAACTGCTGACCATCCGTAGTTCGTCCTCTGTGCCAACAAGCTTGAACTTGCGGGACATAATTTTGAAGGCGGAAACCGGCTCCATATTGTACTTCATATAGATGTAGCGGCCCTTTGTCTTGTCTCGTTCCTCTGCTTTCAAGGAGTTGAGGGCTGAAGGGTGCGAGATGAAGAACAGGTAAGAATTGTGCTCTGCGTTCATGGTCTCGTCTGCCAGGCGCTGAAGATCGACCAGCAGGCTAAGACCGATGTCGGACTTCATCACGTCCGTGAATTCATCCCAGATGACCAGAAAGCCTTTATAGTCGCTATGCTGGGCCAGTTTCTCCTCCACCTCGAAGAACCAGGAGCTGAGTTTCTCGCTCTCCAAGCGGATGTCGATGCCGGCGTCACGCAGCACGTCCTTTACCTTTACGAGCGTGCCGGAATCCTGGGCGGCCAGGTTGGACAGGAGTTTGTCCACTGTGGGCGTAAAGGAAGACAGCTTGGGGTTCTGCTCCAGAATGAGTTCCCAGAAGGCCTTGTTATTCTGGATGTGAGACACGTAATTGTCGAAATCGGTCTTCACGTCCAAGTCCAGACCTGCCTTTGACAGCGCCTTCTTGATTTCGCGTTGCATCTGCAGGGACAAGTCGTCCTTGTGGGCAATGTTGTTCTGACCGTACAACGTGACCGGGAAGAGGCGTTTTTGCTTGCGGAGGTCAAAGAGTGACTGCCGCAGGGCATCATACTTGGGATTTGCATACTCTTCGTTCACGTAGTCCGCAATTTGGGCAACATCATCGCAAAGGAGATGCTCGATTACGGCAGCGGCGTGGGACTTACCGGTTCCGTATGTGCCTTCAATCCAGAAGGACTTGTGGACGTTGGTGTCGTTGTTGTACACGGAATTGATAATCCGCCGCAAAATGTCATTGAATTGCTCGTTGGCGATAAAGACCTTCCAGGCACCATCCTCTTCAGTCTGGATGTTGTAGGCTGCCTTCTGGCCCCTTAGAGCAATAATGTCAGAATACTTGGTTGCCATATGCTAATTGATTCTTTTATGCGTTTTTGAAGTATTTGGTAATGGCTTCTACATACCCCTTGCGAACCTCCTCTTCTTGGAGCAGATCCCACAATGCATTGTCGAAATATGCGTAGTCAATATTGTCACGAAGGAATATTGCGGAGGGAGATACTATCTTGGCAGAAGGAGCAAACTTCCATTTCAAGTGCCAGAATCCGTCCCCCTCAAGATGATAGAACGGATACTTAAGAGGTGTCTTTTCAGGTTGCCACTCCTCTAGTTTGCGGATGTAACGAGCCTTAATGTCTTGGAACTTAATCTGGTTGTTTTTGATTTCGCCAGCAGCAATGCCCTCTATTACTGCAATAACTAAGGCGGGTTTAGCCGCATTAGTTACGCCATCTGTACATTTCTGCTTTACAGACAGGAATGCGATTCTGTAGAAGTCATATAGATACTCGTTTCTCATCGTCTCAAAATCCAACGCTATCTAACAAGAGCCTCAATCACGGAAATCGAAGTCAGGTCCTCTCTAAGCGTAATATTGTCCAAACCCATGTTGAGTTCAGCAACAAGGACTCTATTCGATGTGGAGTTTAATGTTCTCAGCGCCTTTTCAAATGTACGTATAGATGTTCCGAGAATGACCGCCGGCCCATTATCACAGTCTGAGGAATAAAAGTCCGAAACGCGAAGTGAACGAACGCCCTTCATCTCTGCATATTTGTAGAGAGAATAAGCCAGACCCACCTCGGTGATATCCTCGTACTCTTCACGGACAAAATTCTTTCCCGTAATAGGCACCCTATAGCGAAGCAATTCACCGACTGGAGAATAAGAGAACATTTGTGTCAAAGCAGCGACCGCATTCTCGATGGTCTTCTTGGAAGCATCAATGCCTTGTTCAACGATCTTGTCCTCAAGGCTCTTTTTGTCATAGGACTGTCCGACAGGAACATTATTGGCAAACCAATTCACTATGAACGAGTGATATGCAAGATTCGTTAATATGAGTTCCCAGGTAAGGTTAATGTCATCAATGTAAATCTCCTGCAGCAATTTGCCGAAGGGAGTTAACTGATTCTTCAAATCGGTTATCTCAGCATCTTTGAGCCAGGCCTTGAAGCCGTCAACCTGGGCGGAGCCCAAAGAATTGTTCAACCAGAAACCATCAACATCGCTGAAGAACTCGTTAATCCAGTCTTCACGAAGGCCAAAGGTCTTGTAAGCCTGAACCTTGGCATTCACTTTCTTGTCGGAATCTTTTATCATACGTATACAATCAGTTGCTATACATCCCCGATCATGAGCATCTAAACACTTATGGCAGCGGATGCATTTTGTTTTATCTATGTTTACTGAAGGAACTATTGACAATGCGCCAGTCGGACAATCTACCTCACAAACCTCACACTGTACGCAATAAGCGCTCTTATAAACAACTCGTCTTAAAAGGTAGACAGCCTTCGAGTCTATGCAATCAAATACCGTGAATTTGACCTTCCCGTCCTTTGAAGAATACTCAACTTGGAACGAATAGACGGAATCTTTGAATTTCAACTGCCCCTTATCTATATTGCCTTTTCGTTGGACCTCAAATTCGCAGGCGGCAGGCAGCCAATGATAAATCGGAAGTGCAGGATGGGTCATCACCGCAATAAAATCCGCCTGGGATTGAGGGAACACAACATCAGCAGCGGAGATAATATTATCCCCTAAAGCCTTGATTTTCCATTTACGCTCTTTCAAGTACTCCTGTGTATCCTTAATTCCAGAAGCTTTTGCCCATTTATCCAACTTGTCAGTAAAGGGTTTCAATTCTGCTGGATAGAAGCGGCTGACAATCATATCATCCCATGCCGTAGAGAACGGGCAAATTAGGCAACCGACCCTTGCCTTTCCAAAACGGTATGCTGGATTGATGGTCAAACCATACTTGAAAAGATATAGGAATATTTCAGCCGTATTCCAGTTGAGAATCGGATGAGCGTTAAACACGTTCGTGTGCTTTCCCTTGCCGATTCGCATATATCCCGAACGCCTGTTACTTTCCTCTGCCCGTACACCATCAAAGGCAAGGACTTTACCCTGCTTATTGGAGTCTGGAAGTTTGAGTGTTCTGTACAGAGGCGCGGTCTTCATTATGGAGCAGCACCAGCGGTGACTGTCCGTCGGTGTCCCAATCTTATCCCAGTAATTCAGCACGGACTCGTGATTCTTTGCCGTGGAGAACTTCAAATCCGGGAACTTCTTGCCGTAGAATTCCTGAACTTCCTTGTACAAATCCAGCGAGGACGGCAATTCATAGCCGGTGTCGGAATAGATGACCTGAAAGGCGGACGGAGGGATGGCCCTGGTGCAGAGATCCAACACTACCTGCGAATCCTTACCTCCGGAGAAGGAAGCGAGGAAGTAGTCTATCTTGGTGGTCTGGAAGACACGCTTGCCCTGCTCATTGGCCTGGTCCAGCGGCATAATATCGAAGGAATCGCAATCTTGCCTGACGATGGCCATCTTCTGCTTTGCCTTCTTCTCCAAGCGCACGGTGAGAGCCTCGAAGTCAATCTTGTTGGCAGCCACACGCTCCACGCTCTTGGTGGCAGCAGAATATGCGATGTAGGTGTCGCGTATGAAGTCGATGGCTTCGGACTCCATCAAGAACATCGGGTCTTTGTTTCGGGAGAGCATCTTGGCCATATTGACCGGAACGAGTTTCATTGGCTCGACTCCCTTTTGCAGGATCACCTTCGGTGCGTCATAGATGTTCGCTCCCTGAGCGTCGAAAATGTGCTGCCCACGGTAGAAGTACTGCTTGTTGCAGGCCCACATCAGGGGGTCGTCGCAGTGTGGATACCTCCACCCCTGGGCGGCAAGACCCAGCAAATCGAGTTCCTCCCAGAATACAGGGCGCGGAGCCACTGAAAGTGCATTATCCACCACTTTCAGGTTGAGGAGGATGCCTCCGGTTTCATTATCCCAAGTTATCTTGTACATTGTCTGTGTTCTGTAAATGGTCCAATAAATTCTCTACCGCCTCTTTCTTCCATTCCGGCATAAAATCCCTGCCATACCGATAGTCATGTGTCATATTAGCAAAGAAGTGTACTATTTCATCCTCCGATTGCGGGTCTAAATCAGACACCTCCTTTTCTACATACACGCGCCATGCCATCGCGTATTTCCTACGCCATTCGTACTCCTTCTTATCCATCTGCAGGTGCCCATACTCATTGAGAATCTTCGTGTGGTATTCCAGCCCACTTGCCGACAACTCGCCGGCCTCATAATAATGCTGTTGACGCCTCCAGAAGGCAAACAATTGCTTTTCATTGTCATCGACTCCGCTTGAGAATGGGAATCGACCATTTTGTAAAATAAAACCAAGTAGCTTGGGATAACCAATGCTCATTGCCGTAGCGTTACGGGCATCGCCAGAATAAGGGAAATACTCTGTCGAGTAGGAATTTTCAGACAAACCGATATGGCGGACTCCATCCTTGAAGAAGAACGAAAACATTCCGGTCCGCTCCAGAGAAAGGTTCGTCAAAATGTTGTACTCATCAGTTGTCGGGCGGAACTGACAAACGTGCTCTGTAATATCTGACATCGCAGCAATAGTCGGTTCCAATCCCCGTAAGTAGTCTGCGACAATTTGACGTATTGAGCCACCGCGGCAAGAGTCACTTTCCCACTCGGCCAGCGTGTAAGTGCTGGTGCGTCCGATAGGGATGATGTTAGGATTGTTGTTGACGCTGCCGCGAAGGGAGTTCATTTCCGTGTAGCGTTCAGGATACTGGCTGATGAATTCATCATATATCTCTTCCAATGTCAACGGATGCCCCGCAGTACGGATAATCTCTTCAATGACGATTGGGTTATTCTTACGGGCATTCGGTTTGAAAAACACATAATCGAAGTCCACCTCAACAGGATAGTGCAGGTACAGGATAGAGCGGCAAGCCGTTTCTATGGCCGACATTTCATCTTCGCAGTATTGGGTTTTGAGGTGGCTGTTGATGAGGCTCTGGAGTTTGACCTTCTCTTCGTTGATACGTTTCTCGGTCAGTCGGGCATCAACATCTTCAAGGAAGGCGTTAAAATCCATGTACCGACAGAGATCGGTGGGCACCAGACAGAGGAAGTATTCCAAACCATAATAGCCTGTGATGGTCTTAACCACATCACCCAGCAGGGACAGCTCCTCGAAGGTGGAGGCCAGCACCCAATTGATGAAGTTGAGGTTGAAGTTGGTGCCTTCATCATCATTGATGTCCTCGTTGATACGCCGCATCTGGTAGTTATACGGGCATTTTTCCACAAAGCCAAAGGCTCGATATGAAGCAAAATATGCCACGAGAGATTCTACCAGTTTGTTGCGTTTCTGGCGGACACGTTCGGGGCTAAGACCCAATTCGGCCGCCACCTCTGACCTGTCACGGGATGCCTGATCTTCGTAGATGTCGAATAGACCACCAATAATTGCACGGTCTTCTCCTTGAAGGCCTTCGAAATAGGCATTGATGGCAGCAAATAGCGGAAAATGCCCCAGTGTGTTTTCCAATTCGTGAATGCTTTCCTGCGCATCGGCTGGGATGAGAATGTCATCTAGTGTCTTCGTGTAGAACTTGGTGACTGCATCTTCGATAGATTGCTCATCAGGGAAACTCTCCAAATAAGCTGTGAAGTCGCTGAGCAGATCCATGATTTCCGCTGCCGTATTCCTACCTACATTCTTCATCTTAACGGGGTCGAACTTTGGATTGGTCACGGCCGCGTAAAGTTCTGTGAGGGAGTTGTGATTATCCTCCAAGAAGAAGATAAAGGCATTCTTTGCTCGTACCGACAGGCTTTCAAGACGCGGCATTATCAACGGAAGAATGGTGTCGATATTGGCGGGAAGAGTCCGGGGAATGAAATCCGGAGCATTCGTCTGCTGACCTTCGTGAGTTGGATTGAGAGTGTCCTAAATTGCCAGAATCTCGTCAACCGTCTTGGTACCACAATTCTTCAAGGAACAGATGGTTTTCTTGGGCATCCGGATAAAATCGTAGACAAAATCCTGTTTGCTGGCGTATTTTTGCTGCAAAGCTTCCAGCACGTGATTTGTACGGACGGAGTAGAACGACAAGAGCGCGTCGTATTGGCTCGATAGTTCCTCCAAATCCACGTCAGGAGTGGACACAAAGAGTGTAGTGTTATCTAAATGATCGAGCATTTCCCGGTTGCGTTGTCTAATAAATAAACAAAGATACTCAAACAGATCCAATTATCCTTAAAAACTTCATTTTTTGAAAGGAACGAAGAATAATTGACAATTTGCGGCCCACCTCCTTACCAGAAGGATGCTTCAAGGTGGCTTTCGGCGGCATGCGGAAGGTTAAGTTTTTTTTACGAAACGCTTTCAGTCCAAAGCTGGCCAGAAGCATCTGGAAGGCACTTTGACGTGAAAAACTTGTAACTTTGGCTTCAAGTTTTTCAGCCCGACACGGTCTCTGCGGGCATAGGTAGGCTATGTGGCTGAAGGTGTTTTGCAAAATGGTGTACTGTAAAATGGTGTTTTGTAAAATACTGACAGGGAGCGGGTAAAAAATATTACCTGGTAGTACGCACAAAAAAGAGGACGACTGTGAGTTGCAGTCGTCCTCTCTGGAATCTTGCTATGTCCGATTACTCTGCCGGGTGGATGGCGCCCATCGGGCAGGCATCAGCGCAAGTGCCGCAGTCGATGCAGGCGTTTGGATCGATGGTGTAAACGTCACCCTCGTGGATAGCGCCCTGAGGGCACTCGCCTGCGCAAGTTCCGCAAGCTACGCAATCAGTTTCTGAAATCTTGTAAGCCATAATTCACTAAAATAAAATTGTTTTCCTTTTGTCTGCCTCCGGATTGCCGGAAACATTATGCAAATATAAATCTTAAAAATCATAATATCAAACCCCATACCACAAAAACGATGAGGGCGATCCCGACTTTTATCGCTTTTGCCTTGAAGAAGGAGGATTTGCTGTCGGCAAGAAGAGGGAGGGATGCGTGGCCGTCCTGCACGATGGAATTGGCAAGCAGGACGGGGAACTGGATTACACCGCTGGCGAACAGGGTCACAAAGACTAGATGCGGCCCCGACTCAGGAATCAGGCCGACCACAATCGCAAGCAGAATCATCAGCGCGGTGTTGTCGCTGATCCACGCGGAGAGGTCGATGAAATTGAACAGGATTCCGATGACCAGGAGCACCCCGAAAGTCCAGGCGAATATGCTCGGAAGATGCTTGCGGACAATATGCTCCCAAAGATGCTCCTCGACGAAGTGGTCGGAGGCGAAAAGCAGCGCCCCCAACACTACAAGACTTAGAGCACCGAAAAGCCAGAAAGTCCACTCCTCGTCAAAAACGGCAAGTCCCTCTGCCTCACCTCCTTCCTCCAGGAGGCCAAGCAGCAGGGCGGCTATGAATATCACAACCCCAAAGAACATTAATATTCTTGTCCTTCCGAAATGTCTTCCTTCCTTGTGATGATGCCCGTCCTGATGCTCGCATCCGTCTCCGTGAAGTTCAAAGGAATCCTCAAGACGGGTTGGCAGCGGCTTGTCACCGGACGAGAATCTGTCGATCAGCAGTCCCGTCACAACGGCCAGCACAAAAAGGATAAGGAACAGCAAAGCGGCCTTGCCTGGGAACAAAGCCAGCATCATAAACGACTCATCCCCGGCCGTTGCGATCATCATCGCGACCAGCGCTCCGAAACTCAGCATCCTGTGCGTGTAGAGCGACACGGCGGCGAAACCTCCGACACAACCGGGTACCGAACCGAGCAAAGCGGAGATGAGGACCTGGGCGAAACCTGATTTCTTGAGGGATCTGAATATCCTGCCGTCCGACTCCACATTGAAAGACTCGATGATCATCATCATGACGACCACCAAGCCGGAGATCAGGACAGCGCCACGCAAAGCGTCAAGTAAAACGGAAATGATCATGGTCTGTTACGCTGTCACCCAGCCGGTGAGATAAAGGTTGATGATAGGACGGAGAGGTGAGTTCGTGGTCAAGGTCAAGACTATCAGGCACTCCCCTGCCGGGAATCCCTTCGTGTCGAAAGTCACCTTCAGGTCACCTTTGCCGCCTGCGGGAACATCCGCGAAAGCCTGCGCCTTCACGTGCGAGCTCTCTGAATCCACCTTATATATTCTTAAAGGAGATTTGCCTTTGTTGGTGAAATGGAATGTGCAGTCCACATTCGCCCCGGCCTTGACCTTGCCGAAGGAGAATGTGCTCTCGTCCGCTATCGGATTGGAGCCCTCGTTACGCTCTTTGTCCGTGAGCGATGAGAAATTCTCTTTCGTGTACGTGAATATTCCTATGCGGCTCTTGCCGGCTCCGAGTTCAGGATTAGGGTCAGCCACGATGGCCTCGGCACCGGCCGCCACTGGCTCTTTCTCCGCCGACTTCGAGACAACCGCCTTGTACTGGCGGCCGTCCACCAGCGGAGTCGCATAGTAATAGTTCTTCCCCCAATGGTTTCTGTCTGCTGTGACCGTGTAGTTCAGTTTGGCAGTGGACTGCGCCGGAACGGGGTTCGGCGACACCTTTACCGAGAGTCCCTCACTGACATCGGAGAAACTGACCGACAACGGCTTGTTTCCGAGATTGGCCACCAGAACCGTTCCGCTCTTTTGCTGTCCTTGAGACAGATTTCCACCCTTAATGTCCACTTTCTTGAAGGCCAGATTGCCGAAACGGATCGGATAAAGTTCCCCCAAAGAGAGCTGCTTGTCGTGGGTAACGCCTCTGAGCCTCAGGACGACAGGCTGCTTCAAACCAGAGAAATATGCGGTCAGAGACTTGTCGAACGGATAGCCTCCCTTCTCGTCATTCTTGAAGGTGGCCTTGATGGTTCCGGTCTCCCCCGAAGCGATTGGCTTCCGGGTCCATTCCACATTGGTGCATCCGCAGGAAGATACGACATTATAGATCAACAATGCTTTCTCCCCCACATTCTTGACCGTGAACGTGGCGGTCACCGGGCCGTCAGAGACCAGAATGTCCCCGAAATCGTGCACGGTTTTGTCCAGCTGGACTACTCCGCCGAATGTGTTGTCCTTACCGGAGCCCTGGGCGGCGATAACACCGCTGGCGGACACAAGCAAAAGCAGCGCGGCGGCGATATGCTTGAATATATTCATAAATCACGCTGTTTAATTGTTTGACGAGCCCTCGCATCAAGGAGACTTTCAAACAAATGCTTCATAATATTCATAAGGAATGCAAATTCCTTTCCATTGGCAAATTTACCATTTAATAGGTACTTTTTCAAGTCCAAGTAATCCAATCGCAGGAAAGAGTTCTGAAATCGCCGTCAACATTCGAGGGCATCTGATGGGACAGAGAGTTCCAAGGGGCAAGAGGGACAAGAAGGACGGAGGAGGAGAATATTTATTTTTTAATGCGTGCCAAATTTTGTAATTTTGTACGATTATGCGATTAAGATAAATGGCGAACATAGAACAGAACTACGACTACACTGACGACAACATACGGACCCTGGAAGGTGTCGAACACATCCGCCGGCGTCCGGGAA
>OQWM01001307.1_pt1 | contig 17109 bp, 13 predicted proteins | sample 1691531 | NCBI WGS metagenome assembly OQWM01 (sample SAMN03418257, study PRJEB22391) | human gut metagenome | biome: human-gut; feature: organic feature; material: feces | host: Homo sapiens | place: Tanzania | collected 2013-01
TCACTATATTCATTATAATCACTTTGGCGAGTGAATGCAAGTGAATTATATTTTTGTTAGCTGCCTTGGCGTGAGGCAGCTGCTTGTTGTTATATATGGGGAAAAACGGTATAATATAAATAACGCAATAAAAAGCTTATTACGATAGTATTTTTGATGGATATGAGTATTTTTTTGGAGGAAAGAATGGACTTACGCTATATCAACACCTTTCACACGATAGTGGAGGCGGGCGGCTTTAACAAGGCTGCTGAAAGACTGTGCTATACGCAGTCAACAATCACGTTTCATGTAAATCAGATGGAAAAGGAGCTGGGTGTGCAGCTTTTTGAAAAGGCTGGCAGACATATGGTTTTGACTAAGGCCGGGCAGGAGCTGGTTCCTTATGTAGAAAATGTGCTGCAATCGGTGAATAACATGAAAAACTTTCGCAGCGTGATAGAGGAATGTCAGGGTGATATTCGTATTGCTGCGCCAGAATCTCTTTTGTGCTTTCACCTGCCAAAGATTTTGCGTGAGTTTCGTAAGCAGGCGCCACGCGTGCATATTTATCTTGATTCTATGACCAGCACGGCGGTGTATAGGGCGATAAGAGAAAATAAAACTGATATAGGTGTTTTTTATGATCTTGATGCTGATGATGCTACAGTAAAGGTTATGCCGTATAAGGATTTTGATTTCGTGATGTTTGCTTCACCAAAAATAAAAAAGCTGTATAGCGATTTTATTACGCCGAATCAGGATTTCAGCTCTTTGGCGCGGATTTGTCAGCCAGCGGTAGGCAGAGTGCGGAAAAGATTTGATGAGTACATCAAAAGTAAAAACTTTACGATGGGACCGACGATTGAGATTCGTGGGACACAGACCATTAAAAATCTGGTGAAGAATGATATGGGCATCTGCTTTTTGCCTAAGTTTACGATTCAGGAAGAGTTAGACAAAGATGTATTGGTGGAAATTCCTATCGATCAGAAATTCGAGCCCATTCATTCTGTATATGCTTATCGCAAGGATAAATGGCTGAGTCCACCGCTGAAGCTGTTTTTTCAGCTGTTGGAGCAATATAAAAATTTATAAGAGCGATAGTTTAATATTTTCAGAGCTACAGAGCCTTGGTTCAAAATAATCGAATCAAGGCTTTAGTAATATTCGTTTTTATTAGAAAGAAATCTGTGATAAAATGATGGTAGAAAATAGTACGAAAGAAGTGAAAGCATTGAAGCAGATAAAAACACTTGAACTAAATGTGCCTGCGCCGCCATCAGATATTTTGTGGCAGCGGAAGGATATCATGCTGGTTGCTGCCGGGTCCGGTCCCTGCTTGCGTGAGCTTTATTTTCGTGCGGTGGAGCAGGGCAAGCTGCAGCAGCTTATGCTTTGCCAGACGATGGCTGATGACTATACGATGGGGACTGCCGAAGAAAAAATTGCGCGCGTTATCAAGCGTGCTGCAGCGGTAAACGGTGTACAGGTTGTCGTGCTCTATTTAAACTGTCTGGATATCTTGATAAGAATAGACTTTGATTATTTGGAGCGCACTCTTTCCGAAGCAACGGGCGTTATGGTGCGCTGCTTCTTTCGCGGACCTTTAGGCAAGATGGACATAGCGCATTTTAAGCCTGTGCATGAGTTTTTGGCTGAACTGCCTGCAGAAAATGGGTGCATAAACCATAATCAATATCAGCTGCCGCCTTTGGCTACTGATATTGCCGGAGTGATCGACACTCTGCCTGATAAGGATGAGGCAAAGGTGCTAGTAGCGCCTAGCGGCTGCCGCGCTTGTCTGCGCGACGGTGATTTGTCGGAGCGAAAGCAGGGAGTATATGCTCTGGAAACACAAAAGCAGGATTTTATTTATGGTATAGAAGATAATTGTGTTAAGCAGTGCACGGAGCTTATGGCAGGAGGGCAATATAAAGCTGTGAACCTTGTCAGCTCTGCTGTAGCAGCGTTTATTGGCTTTGATGGCAGTTGGGTGGCAAATTCCATGGAAAATAATTTAAAAACACGAAGCTTTAATATGGACGGGTTTAATGATGCGGTGTATGGCGTAAGCTGTGCGCAGGAGCTTTTGGCGGCGGAGGAAGAGGAGCAGTATAGAGAGCCTGCGCGTGAGATACTGATTTTAGGTTATAGTCCGCTGCTGTGTGGCGCAAGAGAGCAGTATGCGGAATGCTTTGCTTATATCAGAAGCCTGGGCTATGAGCCGCGCTTCATTGGGGAAAAAGCCGGGGGCAGACCTGCTTTATGCTGGGTAGTATCAACGGCCGGAATCGCGGCTGCAAAAAGGCTGAATGCAAAATATGCTGTGCCGCTGCTGCTGTCCTGTCCGGTTGGAGAGCACGCCATGCAGATGTGGCGGAAGCATGTGCAGGAGCTGTGCCAGACGGAAAATAATGAGATACGTCAGCTGTGCATTCATAATTATAGCTTGCAGGAAAAAGATAAGCGAAAGCTGTTATTTATCGGCGATCCCATGCAGACGATGGGTGTAGCACATGCGCTTTGGCATGAAGGCTTTCAGCATATCAAGCTAGCAACGCTGTGCACTGGCGTTGCCAGCAGAAAATTATATCGCAATGCTCCCGGTGCTGATAAGTGGCTGATTATAGTGGATAGCCTGACAGCCTTGCAGGATTTGTGGGAGGATGCAGATGTCGTATTTGCCGATACGATGTTAGCGAAAGTTATGCGCTCTGTCGGAGCAGAAACGAAGCAGCATATACCGCTGCCCTGGGGCGTTATTTCCGGCCGCAGTGCGTGTACTGCCGGCAGTGGTGTTTTAGGCAGGAATCTAGCTGAGCAGCTTAAGCTGCTTGTGCAATAAATTTTGAGTATGAGTTTAGGTGAAGCGAAAGGAGCTTTTTTATGAAAAACTGGAAAAAATTGACTGCTGCTGCGCTGGCAGCTTTAGCTCTTGCCGGTATGCTGGCAGGCTGCGGTAATGACGCAGATAAGAAGGTGGCTAATAAGCAGGCAACAAAAATAGTAACGGATTTGAAGGGCAGGGAGGTAAGTGTACCGCAGAATGTTAAGCATCTGGCGGTTGTGCCTATCCCCTGGGCGAGTGTTATATATGCTATTGATGGTAGCTCTGAGCGTTTGACAGCCATTCACCCCGGAGCTATGTCAGCCTATACAGGCAAGTTCTTGGCAACGAAGGATAAGCATTTTGCGCAGTTAGATACAAAAATTGTTGCACAGAATTTTTCTGTTAACATCGAAAGTGCAGCGCAGGCTGGTGTAGATACGGCTGTACTGTGGCAATATCAGGAGAAGGATGCAGAAAAGCTTGCCAAAGTCGGCATACCTACCGTGCTGATTTATAATGATACGGTGGACAATTTAAAGAAGAGCTTTTTGATTATCGGCAAGCTGCTGGGCAAAGAGGAGCGTGCTGAGCAGATTAATAAGGCTTATGATCTGACGACGGAAAAAATTATGGCGAAAAAAGCCTGGGAGCAGGCAGCTAAACCGAAGGTTCTCTTCCTGCGTAACTCCAAGCTGCGCTTACAGGGCAATGATAACTTCATCCACGAGGCTATTCGTATTGGCGGTGGCCAAAATCCGTATGATCAGATTGCTTTGAATGCCAGCAGTGAGCAGACGATTCCTATGGAGGAGGTTTATAAGCTGAATCCGGATATTATTTTGCTGAGTAACTTTGATAAATTTGTACCTGACGATTTGTATAATAATAAAATTGCCGGTCAGGACTGGAGCACGGTTAAAGCAGTACAGGAGAAGCGCGTGTATAAGGTGCCTATGGGCATTTATCGCTGGGATGCTCCGGGCGTAGAAACACCGCTTATGATGGAATGGCTGGCGCATGTTCTGCAGCCTGAGCTGTTCCAAGATATTGATGTACGTGCTAATGCTAAAAAATTCTATGAGGATTACATGCATTACCAAATTTCAGAAGCAGATATGGCGCAAATTTTTGCTGATGAAGCTAATAAGAACAGTAAGCCGTTATTCTAATGCAGATAGAAGCAGGTAAATCAAATTATGCAGTAATCATGCTTGTTTTCTGCGTGTTGCTGCTGTTAATGGTGGTAGTGAGCCTTGGCATGGGACGTCTTTATATTGCGCCAATGGATGTCTTTAAGATTTTGTGCTCCTACGTTGTGCCTGTAGAGCAAAGCTGGAGTGATCAGGCGGCGAGCGTTATTTATACGCTGCGTCTGCCGCGTGTGCTGGCCGCCATCTTGATAGGCTCTGCCTTATCGCTTTCCGGCGCTGCTTATCAGAGTGTCTTTAAAAATCCGCTTGTAGCACCGGATATGCTTGGTGTATCCTCCGGTGCCTGCGTGGGTGCGTCGCTTTGCATCCTGTTGGGCTTGGGAAGCACCTTTATCCAGATTGGAGCTTTTGGCGGCGGTCTGCTTGCCGTGGGCTGCGCAGTGCTCATTCCGCGTATTATCGGTAAAAATTCTATAGTCATGCTGGTGCTCTCCGGCCTGATTGTTTCAGGCTTGATGAATGCTTTTTTAGGCATTATCAAATATCTTGCAGATAGCGAAACGCAGCTGCCGGAAATCACCTATTGGCAGCTTGGCTCGTTGGTCAGCGTGACGTGGGCGAATATTTTTTCCAGCGGCGTGCCGATTGTGCTCTGTCTTTTGTTCATGCTGGTGATTCGCTGGCGCATGAATATCCTGACGCTTTCGGATGAAGAGGTACATATGCTAGGACGAGATGCTGGCTGGCTGCGCTATGCGATTATTTTGTGTGCTACGGTTCTTACAGCCTGCTCGGTATGCATTAGCGGCACGATTGGCTGGGTAGGCCTTGTTATTCCGCATTTTTCGCGAATGCTTGTCGGACCGAATAATCAGCGCTTGCTGCCGTTGGCTATTGTTTTGGGAGCCTTCTTTTTGTTGGCGATAGACACAATTTCCCGCGCGTCGATGAGTGCTGAGATTCCCTTGAGCATTCTTACCGGTCTGATTGGTGCTCCCTTCTATTTCTATCTATTGTTAAGACAAAGGCTGGCGTTATCATGAAGTTAATTGTAAATAATTTAGCATTTGCTTATAAAGAAGAGCCGCTATGGCAAAATGTCAGCTTTACTCTTGATAAAGGTGAGGTAATGACGATTTTAGGCAGCAACGGCATAGGCAAAACAACACTGCTGCGCGTGCTGATAGGCTTTTTTAAACCGTTAGGGGAGGGGAGCGTGCGTCTTATTACAGATGCAGGCGATGAATATACGCCGTATGCCAACCTCAAGGAGTTTACAGAGCAGATTGGCTATGTGCCGCAGGTGCAGAACACGGCCTACTCCTTTTTGGTGCGCGATTATGTAGTTATGGGCAGAGCGCCGCATTTAGGCGTGTTTGCTAAGCCGAAAAAGGAAGATTATGAGCTGGCTGATGAAGTGCTGGAGGATTTAGGAATTTATCAGCTGCGCAACCGTTCGTTTAACACATTGAGCGGTGGTCAGCAGCGGCAGGCTGTTATTGCCCGCGCGATAGTTCAGCAGCCGCAGCTGGTTATCATGGATGAGCCGACCAACCATCTTGACTATGGCAATCAATTCCGCGTACTGCAGATGGTGCAAAAGCTTTCACAAAAGGGGATTGCCGTTATTTTGACAACGCATATGCCTGACCAGGCTTTTTATCTAGGCGGAAAAACGGCCATCTTGAAGCCGCAGGGCCTGGAGGTTGGACAGGTGCAGGATATTTTGACGGAGAGGGCGTTAGAGGAAATCTATAAGCTGAAAATCAAACTGCTCTACTTGCCGGAGCAGCGCAGAACCATTTGCATACCTTATTAGCTTGTCTTTTCACTCTCACATATAAATAAAAAATTGATGATTAAGAGGTGTATCAGAATGTCGAAGAAAAACAATTTGCTTTTAAGCAGCATCATGTGCTCACTTATTCTTGGTATGAGCGCAGCTCCTGTAAGTGCAGAAACCATTGAAACCTTCAATCTGGATGAGATGATTGTTGAAAGCTCGCGTAACCACAAAACTCCGTTGCCCGGTGGCTTTAACAACGATTCCTCCAGAGTAGGTCTTTTAGGTGAAACAGAGGTTATCAAGGCACCGTTCACTGTCCAAAGTATTACTGAGGATACAGTAAGTAAGATGGCCATGCCTAATCAGGATTTAGATACTGTTCTTTCCAACGTGCCTGCAATTCGCACAGGTACTTCCCCGATTAAAACAGACTTTTCTATCCGTGGTATTGCAACCAATGCTTCTGCTTATTTAGTGAATAATATTCCTGGCTTTTACATTATGGCCACCGGACCGATTACGAATACCGTTGGCAGTATTGATGCCATGATCGGACCTGCCGCTACATTAAATGGTTCAACCCCGTCTTTCCAGGCCGGCTATTTGTCAGGTGCAACTCCGGGTGCGATTTATTTGAACACCAAACGTGCCGGCGAGGATGACTTTATTAAATATACGCAAACCTTTGGCGGTCATGGTGACTATGGTGAATATCTTGATATCAGCCAACGCTTTGGCAAAGACCGCAATATTGGTGTAAGAATTTACGGCCAATACGACGATGGCGGCTTGGCTATTTCCGGTGCAGGACAGCGCAAAAAGAATTTGTTTGCTAACGTCAGCTATGAAGGCGAGACAACTAAGACCAACGTGTTTGGCGGTTATTATGACCAGAAGCTTTTGGGTACAGAGCGTCGTTTTGCACTTGATGCATCTGCAACCAAATTCCCTGATGCTCCGGATGCCAGCAAGAGCTTTGATGATCCTAAGGTGATGCATCAGGATACCAATGGTTATATGCTGACACTTAATCATCAGAAAAAACTGGCCGAGTATCTCAACCTCTTTGTCATCGCCGGACTGGCAGCTGGAGTCTTCCTCGGAGGATGGGCGCCGCTGAACATCGGCATCGAGGCTTTCGACAACCTGATGAACCTCATCCCGGGCTTCGTCTGGTTCTTCGGCAAGACCTTTTTCCTTGTGTTTATCCTGATGTGGATCCGCTGGACGTTCCCGCGCCTGCGCATCGACCAGATCTTGAAGTTGGAGTGGAAGTACCTGATGCCGCTGATGCTGCTCACGCTCGTCGTGGCGGCCGTCTGCGTGGCCTTCGGACTGACACTCTAAGGACAAAGAACAAAACACCTGTAATAGCGTAAAGAAAGAAAATGGAAGATAAGAAAGAATCCTATTTCGGTGAGATTGGCGGCGCGCTCAAGACCCTCGCCACGGGACTGAAGACGACCATGAAGGAGTACTTCACGCCCAAGAGCACGGAGCAGTACCCCGAGAACCGAAAGACCACGCTCCACGTCTCCAAGCGCCACCGTGGCCGCCTCGTCTTCGTCAGAGACGAGAATGGCAACCACAAGTGTGTGGCCTGCACGATGTGTGAGAAGGCATGTCCCAACGGCACCATCACCATCACCCACGAGATGGTGGAGAATCCCGAGACGGGCAAGAAGAAGCGACAGCTCATCGACTACCAGTACGACCTGGGAGAGTGTATGTTCTGCCAGCTCTGCGTCAACGCCTGCAACTTCGGCGCCATCAAGTTTACCAACGACTTCGAAAACGCCGTCTTCGACCGCCAGAAGCTCGTGTTCCACCTCGACAAGGAGGACTACAAGGGCGGCAGTCTGCCCAACCTCATCGACGGCGGCGCCGACTGGCAAGTGGGCACGTTTAACACCAAAACCAAATAGCGTCCGATTATGGCAAGAACTATAATTTTCTTTATCCTCGCCGCAGTCATCCTGGCCTCTGCCGTGTTCTGCGTATCGACGAAGCGCATCATGCGCGCAGCGACAGCCCTGCTGTTCGTGCTCTTTGGCGTGGCCGGGCTCTATTTCGTGCTCGACTACACGTTTCTCGGTGCTGCACAGATCAGCATCTACGCCGGTGGCATCACGATGATGTATATCTTCGCCATCCAGCTGGTGTCGAAGCGCACCCTCCAGGGTCTCTCCGAGCGCTGGCTGGGCAAGAAGACCATCCTCGCAGCGGCTGTCTCTTTGGTGGGACTGGCTACGGTGGGCGCCATCCTGCTGAAGAACCAGTTTATCACCCAGGCCGTCGATCTGTCCAAGGAGCTGCCCGTCAGCGACCTGGGCAACGCCCTGATGTCTGCCGAGAAGTATGGCTATGTGCTCCCCTTCGAGTTCATCTCCCTCTTCCTCCTGGCGTGCATCATCGGTGGTCTGGTAATTCTCAACTCATATAAGAAAAAGGAGGAGTCGAAATGATTAGCATAGAATATTTCTTCATCCTTAGCGGGCTGCTGTTCTTCATCGGCGTCTTCGGATTTATCACCCGCCGCAACCTCGTAGCGATGCTCATCTCGGTGGAGCTGGTGCTCAACGCCGTGGATCTCAACTTCGCCGCCTTCAACCGCCTGCTGTTCCCCGCAGGACAGGAGGGCATGATCTTCACGCTCTTCTCCATCGGCGTCTCGGCAGCGGAGAGCGCCGTGGCCCTGGCTATTATCATCAATGTTTACCGTCATTTCCACAGCGACCAGGTGAACAGTATTGAGAATATGAAACTCTAATCTCTTAGAAAGTTATGTACAGTTACGCATTTTTGATACTTCTCCTGCCGTTCCTCAGCTTTCTCTTGCTGGGACTGCTGGGAATGAAGATGCCTAAGAAGGTAGCCGGCTACATCGGCACCGCCCTCATGCTGGTGGTGGTCTGCCTCTGCTACTACACGGCATATCAGTACTTTTTCGGCGTGGGCCGCGAGGCTTCCGGCCTCTACCCGACGGTGACGGCCTTCAACCTCACGTGGCTCGACTTCGGCAAGTCGCCCATCTTCGGCATCGACCTGCTCTTCAAGATCGGCTTCCGCCTCACGCCTATCTCTACGATGATGCTCCTGGTCATCACCACGGTCTCCCTGATGGTCCATATCTACTCGTTTGGCTACATGGCCGAGCGCGATGAAAACTATCAGGTAGAGGGCTACGAGAAGGGCTTCCAGCGCTTCTACGCCTTCCTCTCGCTCTTCACGATGTCGATGCTCGGCCTCGTGGTGGCGACCAACATCTTCCAGATGTATCTCTTCTGGGAGCTGGTGGGTGTCTGCTCCTACATGCTCATCGGTTTCTACTATCCGAAGCACGCAGCCGTCCACGCCTCCAAGAAGGCGTTCATCGTCACCCGCTTCGCCGACCTGTTCTTCCTGTTTGGTATCTTGATCTATAGCTACTATGCCGGAACGTTCAACTACGACCTCGGCGTGATGCCCGAACTGGCCAACAACCTCACCCACATGCAGCAGACGGCCTCGTGGCTCATCCCCACGGCGCTCTTCCTGATGTTCATCGGTGGTGCGGGCAAGAGTGCGATGTTCCCGCTCCACATCTGGTTGCCGGACGCCATGGAGGGTCCGACGCCGGTTTCGGCGCTGATCCATGCCGCCACGATGGTCGTGGCCGGTGTCTATCAGGTGGCCAGCCTCTTCCCCATCTACGTGAAGTTTGGCGCCGTCGAGCAGCTCCACTGGATCGCCTACATCGCTGCCTTCACGGCCTTCTACGCCGCTGCCGTGGCCTGTGCGCAGGCCGACATCAAGCGCGGACTGGCCTTCTCCACGATCTCTCAGATCGCCTACATGCTCGTGGCCCTGGGTGTCTGCTTCGCCCTCGACAACCATCATGGTGGCCTGGGCTACATGGCAGCCATGTTCCACCTCTTCACCCACGCCATGTTCAAGGCGTTGCTCTTCCTCTGCTCCGGTGCCATCATCGTGATCGTGGGCAGCAACTTCTACCAGTATATGGGTGGGCTGCGCAAGTACATGCCTATCACCAATGTGTGCTTCCTCATCGGCTGCCTCGCCATCGCAGGCATTCCGCCTTTCAGCGGTTTCTTCTCCAAGGACGAGATCATCGCCGCCTGCTTCCAGTTCTCCCCGTTCCTGGGCTGGTTCATGACGGTGGTGGCAGGTATGACGGCGTTCTATATGTTCCGCCTCTACTACCTTATCTTCTGGGGTAAGAGCTACTACGAGGCCGATCCCGACCACCGTCGCCGCCCGCAGGAGGTGCCCTTCGTGATGTGGGGCCCGCTGGTGTTCCTCGCCATCATCTCCGTCTTCGCCGGTCTCATCCCCTTCGGCCATTTCGTGAGCGCCACGGGTGAGAGCTACGACATCCACATCGACTGGAGCGTGGCCACGACGAGTATCGTCGCCGCCGTCATCGGCATCAGCCTCGCCACATGGATGTACGCTGGCAAGGAGTGGCCCGTCGCCGACAAGCTGGAGCGCACCTTCCCCAAGCTCCACAAGGCAGCCCTCAACCGCTTCTACATCGACGACGCATGGCAGTATTTCACCCACAAGATCGTCTTCCGCTGCTTCTCCCGTCCCATCGCCTGGTTCGACCGTCACGTCGTGGACAATACGTTCAACTTCCTGGCCTGGGGCGCCAATGAGGCTGCCGAGAGCATCCGCCCGTGGCAGAGTGGCGACGTCCGCGGCTATGCCACCTGGTTCATCTCCGGTGCCGTGGCCCTGTTGTTGGCCCTCCTCTTACTGTTGTAGCATTGATAACTAAAATGGAATAACAAGAAAATGAGTATATTAACATTATTCGTTGTAATCCCCCTCCTGATGCTCTTGGGCCTCTGGCTGTCCAAGAACCTCAATCAGGTGCGTGGCGTGATGGTTGTCGGTGCTACCGCCCTGCTGGCGTTGTCCATCTGGCTGACTGTCTATTTCATCGACCAGCGCGCCAGTGGCAATACCGCCAACATGCTGCTCACCTATAGCGTCACGTGGTTCGAACCGCTCAAGATCGCCTATAGCGTCGGCGTGGACGGCATCTCCGTGGTGATGATCCTCCTCTCTGCGATCATCGTCTTCACGGGCACCTTCGCCTCCTGGCAGCTGAAGCCGCTCACCAAGGAGTACTTCCTTTGGTTCGTGCTGCTGAGCATTGGTGTGTTCGGCTTCTTCATCTCCACCGACATGTTCACGATGTTCATGTTCTACGAGGTCGCCCTCATCCCGATGTACTTGCTCATCGGTGTCTGGGGTACGGGCCCGAAGGAGTATTCGGCCATGAAACTGACCCTGATGCTCATGGGTGGTTCCGCCCTGCTCATCCTCGGCATCCTCGGCATCTACTTTTTCAGTGGTGCGCAGACGATGAACGTGGCAGACCTGGCTCAGCTCCACGCCATGCCGAAGTCCATCCAGAACATCTTCTTCCCGTTTGTCTTCATCGGTTTCGGTGTGCTGGGAGCGTTCTTCCCCTTCCACACATGGAGCCCTGACGGTCACGCCTCCGCGCCGACCGCCGTCTCCATGCTCCATGCTGGTGTGCTGATGAAGCTCGGTGGCTACGGCTGCCTGCGCATCGCGATGTTCCTCATGCCCGACGCCCTGGAGCTCTGGTGTCCTGTCTTCCTCGTGCTCACGACCATCTCCGTGGTCTATGGCGCGCTCTCGGCCTGTGTGCAGACCGACCTGAAGTACATCAACGCCTACTCCTCCGTCTCCCACTGTGGCATGGTGCTCTTCGCCCTGCTCATGTGTACGCAGACCGCCATCACGGGTGCCATCCTCCAGATGCTCTCCCACGGTCTGATGACGGCCCTCTTCTTCGCCGTCATCGGTATGACCTACCACCGTGCCGGCACGCGCGACGTCCGCTACCTTGGCGGCCTGATGAAGGTGATTCCCTTCCTCGCCGTCTCCTATGTCGTGGCGGGTCTCGCCAACCTCGGTCTCCCGGGCTTCTCGGGCTTCGTCGCCGAGATGACGATCTTCGTGGGCTCCTTCGAGAATGCGGGCACCTTCCACCGTGTGGCCACCCTCGTGGCCTGTACGTCCATCGTCACGACGGCGGTCTATATCCTTCGCGTGGTGGGCAAGATCCTCTATCAGAAGATCCCCAACCAGAAGTTCTATGAGCTCCACGACGCCACCTGGGACGAGCGCTTCGCCATCGGCGGACTGATCTTCTGCGTGGCCGGACTGGGTCTGTTCCCGCTGGTGTTCCAGAACATCATCTCCGACGCCATCACGCCCATCTTCGACCACATCCACACCTACGTTCCGATGCTGGGCAATCTGTAATCAACCGTATCAAGAAGTAAGAAAGAAATGAATTACAGTCAGTTTCTCTATATGATTCCCGAGGCCGCCCTGACGGCCGCCTTGGTGATACTTTTCGTTACCGACTTCTGCTCCGCAAAGGACGGAAAGCGCAGTTGGTTCAATCCGCTGGCCTCCCTCCTGTTGGCACTGGTTACGGTCGTATGCTGCTACACCACCACCGCTGGCGAGGCCTCGGCCTTCGGCGGCATGTATCAGGCCAATGCCGGAGTGACGGTCGTCAAGACGATCCTCGCCCTGGGCACGTTCATCGTTGTCTTGATGAGCAAGGCCTGGATCACGAGGGAGGAGAGCCGCGTCCGTGAGGGCGAGTTCTATATGCTCACGGTGAGCACCCTGCTGGGTATGTTCATGATGATGAGCGCCGGCCACTTCCTCCTGTTCTTCCTCGGCCTGGAGATGGCCTCCGTGCCTTTGGCCACGATGGTGGCCTTCGACCTCCACCGCAACGACAGCGCCGAGGCAGCAGCGAAGTTCATCCTCACCGCCACATTCTCCAGCGGCGTGATGCTCTTCGGCATCAGCTTCCTCTACGGCATGTGCGGCACGCTCTACTTCGACGACGTGGCCCTGCAGATCACGCGTCAGGGCTGCACGCCGCTGCTGCTCATGGGACTGGTCTTCTTCTTCAGCGGACTGGGCTTCAAGATTTCTCTCGTGCCCTTCCACTTCTGGACCGCCGACACCTACCAGGGTGCGCCGACCACTGTCACGGGCTATCTGAGCGTCATTTCCAAGGGTGCGGCAGCCTTCACGCTCCTCTCCATCCTCTACCATGTCTTTGGCACGATGATCATGTACTGGCAGGTACTGGTGATGATCGTGGTGGTGCTCTCCATCACCATCGCCAACCTCTTTGCCATCCGACAGGATGAGCTCAAGCGGTTCATGGCCTTCAGCTCCATCTCCCAGGCTGGCTACATCATGCTGGCTGCCGTGGGCACGAGCTGGCAGATGAGTGCCTCCGCCCTCGCCTACTACGTCCTCATCTACGTGGTGGCCAACATGGCGGTCTTCACCATCATCTCCGTGGTGGAGCAAAACAACGGTGGCAAGACGCAGATCAGCGACTACGACGGTTTCTACACCACCAATCCGAAGCTGAGCTTCCTCATGACGCTCGCCCTCTTCTCTCTGGGCGGCATTCCCCCGTTTGCGGGCATGTTCTCGAAGTTCTTCATCTTCATGGCTGGTGTCAAGGGCCACGATGTCTCCACCACGATGGGCGCTTGGGCCTACGCCGTGGTCTTCATCGCCCTGGTCAATACCGTCATCTCGCTCTACTACTATCTGAAGATTGTCAAGGCAATGTACATCCGCAAGAGCGACCACCCGCTCCCGACTTTCCAGAGCGACGGCAATACAAAGTTTGCCTTAGCCATCTGCACCGTCGGCGTAGTGCTCTTCGGTATCTGCAGCGCCATCTTCAACACGATTTTCGACCTGATGTAGCATAGCGTCTCATCAGAGCGACAATACCCCCTCCCCCTGCCTCCGCTCCGCGTGGAAGGCAGGGGGATTTTCTTTTGCTGACAGGGTGACCATCATTCGTTCCTCTTTTTCCCTCCCACATTTGGAGGAACAAAATTTGGTCGTAAAGGAAAAAAGCCCTACCTTTGTCTTCCGTTAGTACAAAAAGAGAGAGACGCCCATGAAGCATATTTTACCCATCATACCGATACTGCTCTTGGCCCTGGCTTTCGCTTCCTGCCACCACGGGGAGCGACAGACCCTGCGCAGCGCGCTGCAAATGGCATACGCCGACCCGGACAGTGCGCTGACGATGCTACACACCATCGACCGTCGTGCGCTCCCGCCTGCGGAGAAGGCATACTACGCCCTGACCTATTATCTTGCGCAAAACAAGAGTGGTCTCGACGTAGCCAACGACTCGCTCATCCGCGTCGCCTACAACTACTATGCGAAACTCCCCGAGGACAGCCTTTACGCAAGGTGTATGTACTACATGGGGGTGTATTATTCCTTGTGCGACAGTCTGGAGCGTGCCAGCTATTGCCTCAAAGAGGCAGCACAGGCTGCGAAAGTACAAAAAGACACGGCTACGCTATGTCTGGTTTGGTGCAAAAACTCATGGGTGGCGCGCAAGTCCAATGCTCCATTGGGGCAGAAATACGCCAGTCAGGCCTTGGCATTATATCGCAAGTACAGTCAGGCTACGCCGTTGAACACGATCTACTATATTCTTTTGAAAGGAGAGTGCGAAACGCTTTGCGGCAAAAGCCAAGAGGCTCTCAATGGTTGCAAGGAGGCAGAACGACTGGCTCTCTCATTGGGCGACTCCGCCACATTGTCTAACGTCTATCATGATATGGGCTATTTTGCCACAGGTGCCCACGACGCAAAGGCGGTCTATTATGCCCGTCTGGCTCGCGACTACTCCTCCATATCCAACATAGAGAAGACTTTATCCCTTGCTGGTGCCTATTGCGAATCAGGGCAATACGCAGCATGCCTCAGCTTGCTGGACACGCTTCATTTGACCAATAACGCTCAACGCTATACGGCCTATTATTGTCGCCATTTTGCCACATTGGGCAAACACGACTATGCGGCAGCCAAGACCAACGCCGACTCTGCCTACCACTACATCGAGAAGATGTTTGACGAGGAACTTCAAGAGAAGACGGCCTATTTCGAGAAGTTGATGAAAGAAAATGCAGAAAAGGCGCGGGCCGAAATGAAAGCAAGAGCGTTGAGGTTTGCCATCTTCTTTATGTGCTTTTTATGTTTGGGCGCATGGCCTTCGTCTCCACCATCTACAAAAACCATAAGCGCAAGATGGCAGCCAGGCTGAAGGAAGAAGAGGAAAAAGGCAAGGAGATGGTGGAAAACGAAAGAAAGCGCACAGAAAGGCTCTTGGCCGAAGAGGATGCGAAGATGAGGAGCATGAGCGCAATGCATGCCAAGACAGAGAAGCAACACAAAGAAGAGCAAAGGCTCAAGGATGTAAAGATCTCGACCCTGATGGATATCTTCCTCAGTAAACTCGACTTCATGCAGAAACTCGAGAAAGAGAAGGACAAGAAGGAAACACGCATCAAACTGACTGATCATGACAAAGCAAACATGCAAATGCTTCTCGAAGCCATCGACAAAGATTTTTTAGCCAGGTTCTCGAAAGCGTTTCCACAACTATCAGAACGAGACAAGGAATTACTCATCTTGTTGCGCTTCAATTTTTCAACCAACATCTTGGCAAGGATCATGTGTGTCAGCGAAACCTCAGTCAAACAAAACTTGTATCTACTCAAGAAAAAAATGGGCTTGGGAAAAGAGGATGACTCTGTTCGAAAATTCATACAGAAGTTTTAGGACAAAACATCTTCAAAACAAGAAGAAGCCACCGAGATCGAAGAGGACAAATACCTCTTTGACTCGGAGGTTCTAACAAAATCCGCCTCCTCCACTTTTTCCTCGATTTCTGGGCCTCGATAAGCCTTTTTCTTCAGGGCACTTTTCTTCTTTTAGACCTTTTGAAGAAGTCTAATTTCACAAACAAACAAATAACAATCTGTTTTTCAAGCTATTACAACCGTTCACCCAATACAAAATCATTAGACCTCAAATATTTGGAGGCAATTGAAGAAATGCTTAATTTTGCAAGCGTAACCAACGTATTACAAAATATGAAGATAAGAATATCCCTGATGGGGCGGCTTGCAAACCAACCCATTGGAACTTAACATAGAAAGAATAATATAAACAACCAAAAATGTTTGTCATGAAGATTTTAAACACTTTACTTTTCGTCTTGTTTGCCCTGTCGGCAAACGCAGCGGACGGGACTGTCGGGACAGTCTCAGTCCAGAAGGGAAACAACGTGTCTGTGAATGGTGAGGCTCCATTGTCCCTGACGCTTGACGGCAAGGATCATCAGAGCTGCCAGTTCCTATCCAAGAGGGCCCCAGATGAAAGCCATGAGTTCACGTGGAAGGAGGTGACGACGACCCGTGGCGGTGAGTTGGCAGAGATGTTGGGCGACCAGCTTCGCAGTATAGACTCATTAGTTGTCAAAGGGTATGTCAATGACAAAGATTTCCATGCCATGTGGGATGCTTCTCTCTACGGTTATCTTTCTGTCATCAACTTGAAGAATGCGGTCTTAGAAAACAATGCCGTGCCAGACACTGCGTTTTTTCACGGAAACGAACAATACGAGGGATCCTCTCACGAAATCTTTTATTATATCGGTTTGAGAAAGATTATTCTTCCGGAAGGTTTGGAGAAAATCGGAGAAGGAGCTTTCTATCAAGCTTCAGCCTTAAGGCAGGTGAACTTCCCGTCCACTCTCCGCTATATAGGAGACTTTGCTTTCAATGCCACCAAATTGGAAATGAACCAGTTGGTCATTCCCGAAGGCGTAGAAGAAATCAACCAATATGCTTTTGCCTTTTGCCGCAAATTAAAAGCTCAGGTGACTCTTCCCTCAACAATAAAAAAAATTGGCGAGTGGGCTTTTTACGGATGCCCCATCACCTCTATCAATTTGCCAGAGGGACTTGAGTCTCTTGGATCGCTAGCGTTTTGGGACTGCGACCTGCGGGAGGTCTCGATTCCTAGTTCTTGCCATGAGTTTAACGAGGGATGGCAATTCGGATTCAACAGAAACCTTGAGAAGATGCATTTGCCAGAAGGCATGACAGAGATCCCGGACCATTTTGCCGTTGATTGTTTTAGACTGCGAGAGGTCAATTTCCCACATACTCTAAAGCATATTGGAGAAAAAGCATTCAGCCTGTGCATATCATTGAAGAACGTGGATCTTCCTTTGGGGATGCAGTCACTTGGAGAGGAAGCGTTTTCCGAGTTGGAGGCGTTGGAGCAGATAGTTTTTCCTGCATCCATGAAATCGTTGGGTAAAAATAGTTGTTCGTATTGGAAGAATATCAAGAGAATCTATTGTGCCGCCATGGAGCCCCCCGTGTGCGATCCTACGGACGGCGGTGTCTTTTCTGGTTTTGGTTTCCCCGATGGCTTTGACACCCCCGTTGTCT